>Ga0207833_100013_pt1 | contig 382085 bp, 359 predicted proteins | sample TtaePargueraPR_6_FD_187753 | JGI IMG/M metagenome (GOLD analysis project Ga0207833, IMG submission 187753) | Aerobic enrichment media microbial communities from Bioluminiscent Bay, La Parguera, Puerto Rico - Tt and E1 (2) (SPAdes) | ecosystem: Environmental > Aquatic > Marine > Unclassified ... | reverse complement strand
TGCTAATTGCTCCATAAAGTCGGCATCGTGTATACTTGGATTCATAGGTAGGGCATCTCCTCTCGTGGATCTGGACAATTCCGAGAGTACCCTACCTTCTTCTATTTGTGAATACACTTTTTACCGATTTACACAAACTATTTTACGTCATCTCTACTGAGGGCAATAGGGCGTGAATAAGACCAGAATAGTCCGCTATATTATATTCAACTGCTGTGCAAGAACAAATGGAACCAATTATTCCCGTTCAATATGGCATCACACACGCGATACGTGCCCACGGCCAGCCCATACCCATACTGCATGTTCGATGCACACATTCATCTACATTCGAATGATCGCATGATGAAACTGACCTAGGCAGAAGCAACTTAACATGCAATAAAGTGCTGCAAATGTGCAGGCTTGGTGCATACTGATTAAGTGATTTCCAACAATGCCTGCGAATCTGCACCTTTGCATTCGGAGAATCGCCAACTGAGGCGGTCTACGCTCCACGAGGATGTATATCTGCAGGGATTCACAACTTTCGGGCAGGTTTAGGAGGACAAGCCTGCACAATCGAGTCTATTTCATCATGCTGCACGATTTGTAATTATGAAATTCGACTTGGTTCGCAGGACTTTCACACCTCGGCGTAATACGGCTATATAAGTAAAGCCCCACTCCCGTTTCAAGGAGTGAGGCGATGCACAAGTTCAGCCGTATTGCGTCAGCAATGAACGTATGCGGTAAGTATGGGGAAGCCATAATCTGTCGAAGGACTATCCAATCAGGTCAGACTTCTGCAATAACTGTTGTATCAAGAAAGCGACCTCCGCTCTAGTCATGAACGCCTTGGGAGCCAATTCCGTCGCACTTCTACCACTAATCAAACCTGCTTGCAAGCCATCAACCATATCCGATCGTGCCCACACAGCGACTTGATCGGCATCAGAATAAGCGTGCAACAGCGCATTCGCATCCCTAACTGTGAATTCCCCCTTCAGTCCAGTCAAGTCCATTGCTCTCGCAATCATCGTAACCGCTTGCTCTCTAGTAATCTGGTCCTGTGGACGGAAATCTCCTGTCTCGAAGCCGCTAATCAAGTGATAGGCAGAAGCAGTCAGTACCGCATCATGATACCAATCCGCAGCATGCACATCTATGAACGGACTCGTGCCCGATTCCAGCCGTAATCCCAAGCCGTTGACGAGCATGGCGGCGAATTCCGCGCGAGTGATCGCTTGGTTCGGTCGGAATTGATTGTCACCGAAGCCGCTGACCACCATTCTGCTGCCCATATCATTAACCGCATCCTGCGCCCAATGATCTTCTACATCTGTGAATGCTACTGGATGCCACACGACCGCATACGTGCTGTTCGTCAAGCTATTCAATTGCGCATAATAGCGACCTTCCACGCGAAGCACCTGCGTAGGGATATGGCGAATAGTACCATCCGGTTCAATCGCGATTCCAGTAGTCAGCCGATTCGCAGATGAACCATCCGACAGCGTAATGGTACGCCCTACATATTGACGGAATTCGTTCACTTCAACAACCTTGTCTCCGAATACCGCTTCTACAGTAAAATGCAGGGGAGGAGCGACTACCCTCATTCCGCCATCCATCGCCATCTGTTCCACCCATTCCAACTCTTGCTCCGGGAGAGCGGCAATTTGGATACGAACTACAACATCCTGCAGCGCAACCTCCTGACCCAACTGATCCGCTATGGAATCAATTCTAATTTCTCCTGCGGGCAATGTATAAGTAGCTTGTCCAGTCTGAATTTCAACGACCGCCTGCTGCCGCTCCATACGCTTGACTAACTGACCATTGAGTTCGCCAATTACCACATCCGTCGGCTCCATTACAGGAATCGAGAGTTGGGCGCCATCTCCTTCTTGCTCCAGTCTATCCTCCAGCTCGCGGCTGTCGATAGCGACGATCGTCACGGATTGTTCGCCGTTCATCTTCGTAGTCAACGTACCGGCACGGAACGGCTGTCCGTTCACCCTCACGTCCACACTGCTGCCAGTGGATTCACTATCTAACGAAGCGCCAGATCCGTCATCATCGTCTCTATCACGCGGCTTGTGGGGCGTAACCCTATTCGATGGATCGGACAGTCCTCCTACGCCAACGCTGTTAATAGCTTGAACCGTGAAGGAATAGGTCGTCCCATTCGTTAAGCCAGTAATCGTTATCGGGCTGGCAGTTCCCGTCACAGTACGGTTGCCTGGCATGATCGTCACTTGATACGCCAGCACATCACTTCCCCCATCGTCAGTGGGTGCTGTGAACGATACGATAGCCTGACCGTCCCCGGCTTCCGCCCGTACTTCGGTCGGCGCAGCAGGAACCGACATTGGGGTTGCGCTAATTTCGTGAGAAGGCGCACTGAGACCACCCGGATTGTGAGCCTTCAAGACGAAGTAATACGGCGTACCGTTCGTTAAGCCAGTGACCCGATGCTCATACACATCGCTCGTCACACTTACCGTTGCGTCCCCATAAGTTCCGGATACGGCACTGTAACTCAGCTCATAGCCTTCCGCTCCCGCTACTGGTTGCCAGCTCAAGGTTACCGAGGAATCGCCAGGGATGGCATCTCGCCATTCAGGCGCGCCCGGAATCGGCACTTGCGGAGTCGCAGTTCCTTCCTCTGAAGCCGGGCTGAAACCGTCTGTATTGCTAGCCTTCACAACGAAATAATAAGGGGTGCCATTAGTCAAGCCGACAGCCTCATAGCGATACACGTCACCTGTTACTGTCGCCATCGCGGTATCATAACTGCCCGATTCAATAGTCTGGAATATATGATACTGCTCCGCTTCCGCCACTGGATTCCAGGTCACGGTAACAGAGGTATCTCCTGCTGTCACCGTTTGCAGGACAGGCTGGGCTGGCGGCTGATTCACGTCGGTGATCGATATGGCAAAGACTTGTTCCACGCTATTGCCGAATGCGTCATAAGCCCGCACGCGAATCTCATAAGTTTCCTGTTCATTGAAATTCAGTACTGCGGCCGTAACAAGCTTGTCTCCCGTAATAGCAAACTTAGCATTATCTGCAGCTGCTTCCCCATCTTCCAGTACATATTGCACGGGCTGACCGGGAATCGGATTGGCTGCCTCGAGCGTCCCCACGACCGTTCCAATCGGCTGCTTCTCCGCCATGCTGCTGTTAGAGAGTGTGAGGTCCGTTAGCGAATCGGCAATCGACAGAACGAAGTATTGCAGCATCGTCAACCCGCCTGAATCCTCAACAGTCAGTCCGATGAACAGAGCTCCACCGAACATCTGCGCAGCGTTCTCCAGCTCACTGCTATCGGCATTCGTCATGAGCCGATTACCCTCTTCCACACGGAACAGATGACTGTGTAGACCGCCAGGACTTGTGTCCATCGAGAATTGGAAGGTATCATCCCGATCTCTGTCTTCTGCTTCCAGCACTGCCACTTCTGTGCCAGAAGGACTCCCCTTCTGTATATGGTCAGCCGACAACAGGATACCTGTCGGTGCTTGATTCACATGACGCACGCCAATTACGTAATGCACTTCTACCGAGTGATCGAACGAATCCGTAGCGCGTACGCGAATCGAATAAGAGGATTTGTCATAAACATCGAACATTTCTGCAGACTGCAGCTCATTGCCCACAATGGTGAAGGAATCGTTGTCTGCTGCGCCTTCCCCTTCTACCAGCTCGTAAGTATGAGTATCGTGCTCATCCGGATCGACTGCTGTCAACGTGCCGACCACAGCTCCCGGTGCTTGCATTTCGTCGATGATTCCACCGTATAATTGAATAGAAGTTGGCGGTTCGTTGAATTCGTTGACGGTAATCGCCAGTACTTTCTCGAATGTATGCCCTACACCATCTGTCACACGAACGCGAATAGAATAAGTATGCTGCTCGTAATAATCGAATACCGCTCCGCTGCGCAAGGTATCACCGACAATCGTAAATTGATCATTATCGTCTGCGCCTTCCCCAGCTACAAGGCTGTACGTGAACGTCTCTCCCTCGTCGGCATCCGTCGCTGCCAAGGTTCCTACTTGCGTGCCGATCGGCTGCTCTTCGATGATTGCGGTGGATGACAGCACGATATCCGTTGGCGGATCGTTAAAGACAGGGGTAAATTTCTGAATACGATGATTGAACGTGTCCGCTACGTACAGATTCCAATTGCTATCCATCACAACTGCTGCCGGCGTATGAAATTGTCCGTCTTCATCGCTTTGGTGCCCTTCTTCCGTTCCCCACTTCTGCAGGAATTGACCATCCGGTGCAAATCGCTTGATTTGTTGATGATACGAATCGGCCACATAGACATGATCGGCCAAATCTATATCGAGATACTTCGGACGATCTAGCTGGTTATCGCTAGTGCCGTAGCTTCCCCACTGCTCCGGGTTCTCTCCCTTGTAATCGAACTTCTGAATGCGGTTATTGTTCATCTCCGAAACATATACGTTGTTATAGGAGTCGATCGCAACCCCGATCGGATAGCGGAACTGTCCCAAGTTCTCGCCTTCGCTGCCCCAGGAATGTACAATCTCCCATTCCCCGTTCACGATATGCACTTGATGGTTGCCTGCATCCGCAATGTACAACAAGCCTTGAGAGTTGAATGCCATACCGCGCGCTTCGATCAAGGTGCTAGTATCCTCTGGGTCCGTATATAACGGTCCAGAGCTAGCGACATAGTCGCCGTCGCCGGTATAAATCTGAATGCGGTTATTCAAATATGGCGCTTCTGCCACATATAGCCGGGTCCCATCCTCCGTATCCTTCGTTGCTATTCCATACACCCCTTGAAATCCGTCCCGCTCCCATATCAGTTCTCCGTCGCCGCTCCACTTTTGCATATGCGTCGCACTTGCTGTATACAGATACCCTGACGAATCGACTGCCAGCACGTTGGGGAAGAAGATCTCTGCTGCGCTGGCTTCTTGTACGTGCCATTGATCGCTATACGTCCAGATAGCCGGCTGCTTCACCGGATCGCCAGCAGGCGGCCCCGGGCCCGGTGCAGGCTGCGGACCAGGAATATGCGGCTCAACAGGAGTAGTAACAGAAATACGGTATGTCCTTTCATGACCATACGGTCCCGTCACCACGATTCGTGCGGCATCCTCATTCTCACCTTCGTTCAACAATATAGGGACCGATTGGCTGCCGCTATCCACCAGCGTGCCATTCACCTTAATCTGTGCTTCACTCGATACACTCGAAGGCGTCACTTGCAAGAAGGAAGCCGACTCGGCGAAAGTGATCTCGTATTGCTCAACATCGGGACGGAAGGCTGGCTCCAGCACGCCAGCATGAGGCTCCAGCGCTTGCAGCGCATCCGCCCAGAAAACCTTCAATTGCGGGTACGCCCCTTCTATGAACAACCACGTATTCGCATCAAACCCGGCAAGCGTTGTTTGCATTGCACTCGTCGTCAAACCTATCGCATCAGGAGTGCCTGCGCTGCTCGCTTGTCCGCTTGCCTCGGTATCCCAATAGGCATCAGAGATAGAAATTTCCGCCGATTCTGTTATCCTGCCAATCAATCCGCCAACCGAGTCCACCGGCGGGTCGCCTAAATGCTCAGGACCAGAGACCTCTCCCGCTGCATAGCTGTTCTCAATCACATTACCTGCTCCGTCCACATAGCCTACCAAACCGCCGCCATGCACACGCGTAGTTACCATTTCGACTTCGGCAAAGCTATTCACTATCTCGACATTCCCCATCGCAATGCCTAGCAGTCCACCTACGTTCGTCCCTCCGTAAATGCCATAGCCGGTAGAAGTATAGGATACCTCGATTCGTGCATTCTTCGCATATCCGATTAATCCGCCGATGTAGCCAGATCCATATATGTCTATGTCCTTAGCAGAAGTATTGGTCACCATTGCATCATACAGCTCGCCAACAAGCGAGCCTACACGGTGATTCCCTATACTACGTACGGATTCAAGCCTCACATTTTGGATATGAATGGCATCCTTGCCGCTGCCTTGCACGTATCCGAACAATCCGATACCTTCATAATGTTCTCGTTCAACTGCGGGCTCCGGAGCCCGAATGGTCAGATTCGAAATGACATAATGGCCGCCGTCGAACGTTCCGGTGAACGGCACCGCATTCCTATCCAGAAATTCCGGTCTAGTCTCGTTCGGCGTATATTGGATATGTCCGATCGGATGAAAGTCGCCGAACGCGGACATATCAATATCGGCACCTAACCGATAGTGTGCGTCCAAATCAAGGCGCACGCTGTCCAGATGCTCCGGCGTCATAATGACATAAGGCTCGTCTGCTGTGCCCAATCCTTCCATCTCTGCTGCCTTTGCAGAGTTTGTATCCATAATCATCGTCAACACAAACAAGCTGCTCACCAGTACAAGCATCCGCAGCCAAGCATGGCGTGCAGTCTGTGGCAGGTCTGCTATCTGTCCGCTTACGCTTTCACTATTCATTTGTTCAGTGGATGAAGTTCTATTGTTCGTATGCAAGGTTATGATCTCCTTTCTTCTGCCTAAGAATAATACAGGCTGAAGGACGGTGTTTGTCGTTCTTTATTGCTATCATTCGACTATTTCTGATCATAGCAACTTGCACTGAACAATCACTGAACAGAAGCTGACTGTCGTGCTGTCGCGTTGAATTTCCTGCAAAAGCGCAGGCTTCGGCTATACGTTTAAGAGAATTTCACGAAATTGCTGCGAATCTGCATCTTTCAAATCATGAAATGCTGAATCCGGCCAATTGGGGATAGAAAGCATGTATTTTCGCAGCCTTTGGTTGATTTAGCGTTATAATCGAATGAATGCCTGCACATTTGCATGTGTCCACCCTTTTTAGCTGTTCATTAAACCGCTCCCTCCAAAATTCCTCGAAACCCAACGAAAAAACAGACCTCGCGGCCTGTTCTCAAATGAATACTACTATCGCTTATTATTACTCCTCCAATCTTCCATACAACAGCTTGATCTGCCGCTGCAGCCCGACCCCCAGCTCTTCCTGGAACAGCTGTTCCGCGTGCCGGTAATGCGCAGCCAACGATGCCCGATCCCCCATCTCAGCATAGCATTGCAGCAGCAAGGCATGATGCTCTTCCTTCAGCGGGTCATTGGCGATGAGCTGCCGCAAGTGTGCAACAGCACGTGGATAATCGCCGTTGTGCATATAGTAGACAGCCATGTCCTTGACCACTGCCGCATAGTGAAGAAGCAGTTCTTCTCGGAACGGTACTGCCCACGCATAATCATAATCCTCCAAGTAGTGTCCGCGATACAGAGCCGCAGCTTGTTCATATTCCCGAATTGTGGCCGATGTCAAGGGCGGCTTATTGTCGACAAAGCACATGAATGTCTCCATATCGCAGTATACATCGTGCATCAACAGCGTGTAGCGATCATTATTGTATGTCACCTGAATGGAAGCGGACAGCCCGCATTTCTTAATTGTCTTGCGAATTTGATAGATGCAGGTGTGCAAATACGTGGTAGCACGTTCTATATCCATACCCGACCAGATGTCTTCCATGATCCTTTCCTTATGCACGCTTACTCCCCGCTGATGTGCCAAGTAGGCGAATAGCTCCCGCACCTTGTTCGTTCGCCACTTCACCTCCTGCGCTATCAACGGATCTGCAGCCAGCTGGAAAGCGCCGAAGCATAGAATGCGTCCGTCACGAGAAGGTTGCGGCTCCGCAGTATTGTCCGATGCTCGCACTAGCTTCGCGACTGTTTTGGCCATCCGGCTATGGCGAACCGGCTTGAGCAAATAATCGATCGCATTGACCTCGAACGCATCCACCGCATACTGATCGTATGCCGTAACGAATACGATACGCTTGTCCGGATGCTCGTTCATGATAACCTCAGCTGTTTCCAGCCCGTTCATACCCGGCATCTCGATATCGAGAAACACTGCATCGAAGGACAGTTCACGCATCTGATCCAAAGCTTCCGTTGGATTCGTGAATGTGTCCACAATCTCGATTTCTTTATATTCCTCAAGCATATCTTGAAGGGCATCGATCGCATTTTGCTCATCATCCAGAATAATTACTTTCAGCATCTACGCATCCTCCTCCTCTGTCTGTTCATGCATGTCTATGTCCTTCGGAATTCGCAGCTTCACCTTCGTTCCGCTTCCTATATCACTCTCTATGCTCAAGCCTGTACCGTACATACGCAGCAGTCTCTGATGAATGTTCTGCAAGCCGACCCCTCTGCCGTCCGATTGTGCCGAGAGCAGTGTCGCCAGCTTGTCCGCGGGAATTCCCACACCGTTATCTACTACCTGTATATGAACACTATCTGAATCCTGCCATACTGAAAGCTGTATCGTGCCGCCGTCTACCTGCTTCATCACACCGTGCCGAATGCCATTCTCAACCAATGGCTGAATGCTCAACGGAGGAATGTAGAGCTGAATGTCTTCCTCCACTTCATAGACGACATGAAGCCGCTCGCCAAAGCGCGCTGTTTCGATAGCTACATAAGCGGACACTAGCTCGAGCTCCTTATGAATCGAAACAAGTCGTTCCTTATTATGAAAATCAAAGCTCCCCCGCAAAAAATAACTAAGCTCGCTCAGCAGTAAGCTTGCTTGCTTCGGATCGCGCGGACATATCCCTATGATGGTATTCAGCGCATTGTATAGGAAGTGCGGCTTAATCTGAGCACGCAGGAAGGAGAGCTCGGCTTGCACAACTTCTCCTACCGATTGCTTCAACGTGAGCAGTGTTCGTGTACGCGCTCTAAGCTCATGCGGATAGAAGGGCTTAACAAGGAAGTCATTCGCTCCTGCGGCAAATCCGCTCTGCAAATCCTCCGGCTCATTCTTCACTGTCACTAACAGGATCGGCAGCTCAGAGAGTGAATAGCGCTCACGAATAGTTCTTGTAACCTCATAGCCTGACAGCTTAGGCATCATCACATCGAGTATCACCATGTCGATCTTGAGTGGAGCTTGTCCCATTAGTAAGTCCAGCGCTTCGGTGCCATCATGCGCCGCCATTATGCGATAAGGTTCCTTGGCGAACACATTCATGATCACTTGCAGGTTAGCAGGATCATCGTCTACTGCCAATATCGTATAAGCGGCAACCTCTTTCCCTGAAGCCGCTTCTTCCGTTCCCGCTTCCCAAACACCCGAGCTGAATCTTGCACCTGACGCATTGTCCGATCTAGCGGCCCGTTCCTCCTGCTCCTTGCTAACCGGAAGTGTGAAGGTGAACGTCGAGCCTTCGCCCGGCACAGAATGCACCTGCATGCTTCCGCCACTCAGCGTTACCAATTGCTTGCTGATCGACAGCCCCAGACCGCTGCCGCCGTATTCCCTAGAGACCGCAGCGCCGACTTGTTCGAACGAATGAAAGATCAACTGCTGCTTATCATTCGGTATGCCTATCCCTGTATCCTTCACCCGCACTTCGACCCAATCTCCCTGATGCTCAGCCGATATCACAATTGAACCAGCGTCTGTAAACTTAATGGCATTGCCGATCAAGTTGTACAGCACCTGCAATACCCGATTCTCGTCTGCATGTACTGCCGGCAAGTTAGCGGGCAATTGAAGCTGAATGGTAATAGGCTTGTCCCCCACATAATGGAGGAACACCTCCATATTCGCTTGTATAATCGCCTCTAGAGATATCGGACGCTTGTTCAATTGAATCTCATTGTTCCTCAACTTAGCGAAGTCCATAATGTCCTGAATCAGATTCGTCAGCCTTCTTGACACAGATACCATGACAGACAAATTACGCTTCTGCCTCTCATTGATCGGACCGCTCGATCCTTCGATCATCGATTGCGAAATGTTCATAATTCCGTGCAGCGGTGTCTTAAGCTCATGCGACGTGTTAATAAGGAATTCATCCTTCAAGCGGTCCAGAGAAAGCAATCGTTCACTCAGGTTTTCCACGGACTGAAAAGCTTTGGAGAAGCGCTGGGCCAAGATGATTGCCTGTACAAACACAAGCACGAACAAACCGAGCGAAACAATCTGCCTCTTCAAAAATTGTATCGTATTCGCATCATTCACTAGCTCAGAAATGTAAAAGAGATTAAAGAAAATATCGTGAAAGATGGAAAGCACGAAGAACGCAATTCCGAAAAACTGCAGTCCCGAGCCTGCACGCTTGCGCCATACCGCCAAAAAAACACTGTAAATCAAATAACAGCCGAGCGCCATGAAAAACAAGTGGTAATAACGAATCAAATGCGTATACCAATCTAGCGGCAATACCAGGATCGAGACAATGAACAAAGCCGATATTCCTGCGACGCCTCTCGTAATACGCAAGGAAATCTCATCAGGGTACAACTCCCGCAAATATAAGGTAAAGACCGTAACGCCGCCGTAATACGTAAAGTATATAATTGCTGTTATCACTTCGACCGAAGCGCCGGGGAACAGGTTCAAGAGATAAATTTCCCCCGCTGCGAGCAAGCGGAGCGCTCCGATCAAGGAGCCAATGGCAAAGTACAGCGCTATCTTCTCTCTCTGGCGAAGGATATAGATCGCCAAGTGATATAAGCCCATGAAGAAAAAAACGCCGAGCAATATCAAGCTAATGGCGAGCTCATTCTCACGCAAGCCCATCACCTGCCGTTCGGTTCCCAGGTCGAGCGCATACCACATACCGCCGCGGTCATACAAGTAATTGGATACTTGTACGATCAGCTCGAATTCCTCGGCCTCCGGCTGGAAGGTAACAACTTGCGGTGCATATCGCGCTTCCGCCTGCTCGGCGTTGTCCGCCACTTGACCGCAGGTCGCGATCGTCTTGCCGTCGATCATGATCTTGCAGGAGGTTGACAGATCCGGAATTTTCAATCCCAACGAAGGGGCAGTCTCACCTAAGCGGATCATCAACCGATAAGTAGCATAACCCATGCCAGGCAAGGGTTCATCGTTCATTTCATAATTGGTCCATACGTTCGGTACTTGCACCCATAACCTGCCGCCTCGTTGCCCTTCAGTGCGGAAGCTCTGAGTGTCCAGAAGCTGTCCCCAATAGAACGCCCACTCCCCCTTGAGATTAACGATTCCGTCGTTCTCCCAGTCCCAGTCGGTTAGATCGAGAACGCCTTGCGAGGCAACGGGTTCATCGTCTATCGATGACAATGAGTCTGGCATTCCTATGAAAGCGATGGATAGAACAAGGAACATCAATAGGACGGCCGCGATCCCTATTTTATGCGAAGCATGCGCACGAAGTTTCATGCCATTCTCCTCTTCCATGTCGTGTTGGTGGCGTCTAACAATAGCTCAAGTATACCACGAATAAGTATAATGCTGTCCGTCCAATCCGTGACGGGCGAATGCGAAGGGATTTGGGATAAATAGGGTGGCGCCTCATTCTATAGGCCGACTTCATTTCATTCTTGCGCAGCTACATTCCCCGGGAGAGATCGCCTATAATAGAAGCATACCAAGTTTGCGATAAAGTGAGGGGAAGCATGGATGGCCGTATTGGAAGTGAGAAATTTGCGCAAATCGTTCGGCTCTGTTCGCGCTGTGGAGGACATTAGCTTCACAGTGGAAGCTGGCGAAGTGTTCACCATTATCGGACCGAACGGCGCAGGGAAGACAACAACATTGGAAATGATTGAAGGGTTGACCGTCCCTGATGGCGGGAAGATTGCATTCGGGGATAGAAGTTGGGAGCAACATGCGAATGCGATCAAGATGAAGATTGGCGTTCAGCCGCAATCCAGCGCCTTGTTCGACTTACTATCGCCAGAGGAGAATCTAGAGCTGTTCTCCAGCTTCTACAGCCAGGCACGTCCTGTCGAAGAAGTGCTGGAGATGATCAACTTGACAGATCATCGCAACAAGCATGTGAAGTCGCTGTCTGGCGGACAACGGCAGCGGCTCGCCATCGGTCTAGCGATGATTAACGATCCAGACATTATATTCCTCGATGAGCCTACTACTGGCTTGGACCCGCAAGCGCGCCGCAACATATGGGATATTATTCTGCGGTTGAAGGAGCTTGGCAAGACGACGATCCTGACTACTCATTACATGGAAGAAGCCGAGAAGCTGAGCGATCGCGTATGTATCGTCGATCAAGGCAAGGTTGTAACCTTGGACACCCCGTCAGCGCTCATCGAGCGTCTAACGAAGGAACGGGAAATCCGGCTCACCTTCATTGACGAAGAGGAAGCGGCAGCTGATGCAGAACGCTTCGCACAAGAACAACCGTCCGTTGTGCGCACAGAACGCGAAGGGACAGCGTTGCAGCTGTGGTCGGTTCAGCCAGAGGATACACTGTTCGCACTGTTCGGCTTTACGAAGGAGCGAAATTACCGGGTCGAGCAGGTTTCGATCCGCGAGATGAGTTTGGAAGACGTGTTTATTGCCTTCACTGGCAAGGAATGGAGGGATTAGACGTGAGCCATACACGCCAACAATTTGCCAAAATGCTAACGACACATCTGAAGATGACAATGCGGGAGAAGCAAGCCTGGTTCTGGGGTATCTTCTTCCCAGTCATCCTGATGGTACTGTTCATGCTGATATTCAGCGGGAGCTCGGACAGCACCTTCTCAGCGGAGGTAGCGATTGTCGAGGAACAACCGAATGCTGCTTCTCAAGCGATGCTGCAGCAGCTCCAGCAGATATCTGCTCTTGAACTCAAGTCAGATGAACCTGTTACAAGAGAACAAGCCGATACCTGGGTGAAGGAGAAGGAGATCGCCGCAGCAATCATACTGCCTGAAGCGGAGAGTGCAAGTGCCCTTCAATTGATCGTGAACAAGGAGAACGAACAAGGGGTTGCCACGCAAGCGATAGTCGGTATTCTAGACAAGCTCGTACAACAGGCTAATCTGACCGCTGCCGGGGCCGTGCCAACGTATGAGCTGCGGCTTGAATCGGTATCCTCAGGCAACGAGGATTTGGAATACAAGGACTTCCTGTTAACCGGTATGATCGCGCTGGCGATCGCCCAGGGGGGCTTGTTCGGGATGGTCGACATGGTCGAAATGCGACGCAAGGGCTTGCTCAAGCGTCTGCGCATGACCCCGGCCAAGATGAGTCTGTTCGGACTGAGCGATATGACGATGCGCATGCTGTTCGGCCTCGTACAAATTGTTATTCTGTCCCTGATTGGAGTACTCGGCTTTGGCGCTACCTTGCATCTGTACTTGCCGAGTCTGATCCTCGTCTTCCTTGTTGGCGCTCTGTCCTTCAATGCAATGGGCTATCTGTTCTCATCCTTCAGCAAAACAACAGAAGCCTACATGGGCATGGCCAACATTGCGAGCTTCATGATGATGTTCCTAAGCGGCATATTTTTCCCAGTGGAAACTATGCCCGAGTGGCTGCAGCCTGTTGCCCTCGTTCTGCCACTGACTTACTTCGTAGATAATTTGCGCGAAAGTATGGTATATGCAACTGGACTTGGCTCCGCTTCGCTCTGGAGCGGTCTCGGCATCTTGGCGCTGTGGGGAGCCGCTGCGTTCTTGCTCGGCTCACGGCTGTACAAAGCGAAGTCGATCGCAGCAGCACGATAATACAATACGACATGTATGATGCTTACTAACAAGAGGGCTGTACCGCTGTATGTGCGGTGCAGCCCTCTAATGTGCAGTCCGAATTTTTGCGCACTCGAAGACGAAGATCACTTCTCACCCTCCTGCTGCTTGACACCTTCCAGAAACATCGCGATCGTTGCCATCGTCTCTTCCAGATTCAACTTCCGTTCGTTCGACGCCGATTCCTGCGCATGCCACAACGTCATTTCATTCAGCCCTCCAGAGAGAAAATGAGTCATCGCCCTTATCGAGCCGCGCTTGATTGCACCGACCTGCTGCATCATATCCAGCTGGCTTCGCAGCAGACGCATCGAGTGCCGTTCATCCATATCGCGCCATGCTTCCCAGCCAAGAACAGCCGGACCGTCGATCAGCAATATCCGCTTATTATGTGGAGCTACTGCTGCCATCACGAACGCACGGCAGCCCAAGTACAACTGTTCCCAGACGTCTGTTCCTTGGGCCGCTTCCTGCTCCACATGCTCTGCCACCTCATGCTGAACGGCTTCCAGAACAGTACGGAACAACATTTGCTTATTACGAAAATGATGATAGAGTGCTCCCCTCGTTACAGCAGCCTCTTGTACAATCGATTCCAATGAGGCCTTAGCATATCCGTGTTCGGTGAAGTGACTTCTCGCCACTTCCAACAGCTTGCGAATCGTAGCATTCGTATCTTCCTTGCTTCTTCTCATGCGCGGCTTTCTCCTGTTCTGTGTACAGATTATGCTTATTGTACCAAGAAACGGTCAACCAATGCGAGTGCATCCTCGTCTCTTGCTTTCAGCAAATGTCTGACCGCATGCCGGATCATCCGAGGACCCTGTATCCAATCTCTATGCAGCTTATCCTCCATCCAAGCCAATGTCAGTTCCTTATGATCCTTCGACAAATCATTCAGGTGATTGGCAACTGATTTGCGCACATAGGCCGATGGATCATTCAGCAACGGTTCCAGTAATGTGAGATTACACAGCGGATCACCCATTAGCACATCGATACGCTTGGCCCACGGCAAGCGTGTCCGGGTACCTTCGCTTACAAGACGCCTCACATGCAGATTGCCGTCCTTCGACCACTCCTCCAGTCGCTTCATGCATAACTCTGGGTAGTTCTGTAGATAAGGACGCAGAGCATACTCTGCCGTATGACGTTTCGTAATCTCATATAGCGCATCCATCGAACGTTCGAAATCATGGATCCCGTACCTTTCGACAAAGTGGGCAACCGGCATGAGAAAGTATCCTTCGGTGAACATCCCTGTCTCCTTATCGTTCTCCGGTCCTAAGATCCGCAGCAAGATATCTAGCTGGCTCCCGTAATCAAGACGAAGTGCTCGCTGGAGCTCTTCGCTAATGATAGCTACCCTTGCTTTCAGCTCAAGCGGTTCAACCTGCATGCTCACACATTCAACGAAAGCTTCAGCAGGGAATGGCGGGTAATGCGGACGGATCAAGCTCGTAAGACGAACCGCCAATTCCTTGCCGAAGTAATGCTTTAATGCGAGAGTCTTACTCATGTGCTTGACCCGCTGCTCTTGTCCCAGACTTCCTCCGTATATTGCTCGCCGTAAGCTTCCGTCGGAGGAATTATCTGAATGACATCGATGAGTACACCGTTCGGGTCCGACGTTATGAAATGGCGCTGGCCAAATTCCTCGTCTCGTATGTCCAGTGCCACTGGTAGCTTAGCTGTTCGTACAAGACGATCATACTGTGCATCTACATCGTCTACTTCCATATTGAGAACCAAGCCGCTCACCTCGCCTTGAGAAGACAATGGCACAGTCGGATGCGTTCCGTCCAGAATGGCCAGCTCGAACGGTGTATCATTGTTCGCAAGCTTCAAGCTCACATACCAATCCGCTTCGAACACTACGGTAAAGCCGAAATGATCCTTGTAAAAATCCGCTGTCGCTGCAACTTCCTTCGTCATAATAACAGGATAAAAGCTCGATACTTGCATATTGCATGACTCCTTCCAAATAAGTTATTCTTACTTTAACATACATACAGTATGTATGTAAACTAGTAAAACAGATGCTAATGATGTGTTCGCTTATTTTTATCCTGTCCTGATCTGTTGCAGCATCTGCTCGCGATATTGACCCGGGGTTATCCCTGTCCACCGCTTGAATGCCATGGAGAACGAGCTCGGTTCTGAGAAATGAAGTAAATAAGCGATCTCGGCTATTGAGTGCTCCTGCCTGCGCAAATAACTGACTGCCATCTCCTTGCGCACCTGGGCGGCTAGCTCCTGATAGGTCGTCTGTTCATCCTTCAGTTTGGCTTGGAGGGAACGCGCACTTAAGCCGAAGAAGCGTGCAGTATCCTGCAAGCTGGGGAATACCGTTGGCAGGCAATCCATCAAGTATTGGTTCACCTTGTCCGTGAATACTTTGCCTTGAAGCAGCGTTCCTCGAATTGTCTCCGCTAACGGTTCGAAAGTGCGGCGCAAGCGTGCATCCGCATACAAGACTGGATAGTGCAACACTTCGCTGTCGATCCGCAGTATATTGTGAGCAGCGGAGAATTGCGGAACGGTGCCGAAGACGCTCACATAAGGCGACATATCTGCAGGGGATGCATGCTGAAACAGGACATCGTGTACAGGGATAGATCGGTTACTCATGCGCACAATCAGTTGATATAGCGAACAAACCATATCTTCCATGCAATGCCGGGTAAGGCGTGTAGAAGACGTATTGAAAAAGCGCAAACTGCACATGTCATCTTCCACTTTCCAATCGATATTGAATCCGCTGCAAGATATGATGTGATAGCGCTGATACGCGGCTAATGCATCGGCTATGCTTGCCGAATGCATCATCACATATCCCAATATGCCAAGATCAGCCATCTCCGTCTGCAATCCCATCGTCAGCCCGATATGGTCATCCTGTATATACGCTGCTGCTTCATAAATGATATGGAGCAATTCTTCCCCATCAATACGCGCTTCGGCGTTCTGCAGCTTATTCGTATCCAACCCAACCTGCTGGCAAAATTGCTCGAAATTGTATCCCCGCTGCTTGATCGCCTTCATAATGGGGTAAACCATCGAAATCGAAAAACCCGGAAACTTTTGCATACCCCAGCACCTCCCCACTGCCTAGTGTCGAATGAAATAAAACCTATGCGTACTATCCTAACAAATGTGCGTCTTTCATCATGTTCATGCTACCCATTCGCCATTAAGCTTGGTATATAGTCAATTCCATAATACGCTATAAAACACGTGTCATCAACGATTGCGCTGTTGGCAGCGTTAAACCAACCATGGAAAGGGAGAGAACATTGAAAGACAAAAAAATTGTAGTCATCACCGGACATTCTGACCCGGAGAGCTTCAGCGGTGCATTATCCCGCGCCTATATCGAGGGGGCTTCCAGCAGTACAGCGCAGGTGCGTTATCTAGACTTGAGTCAGCTTACCTTCGATCCTATTCTAAGATACGGGTACCGTCAACGCATGGAGCTGGAGGAAGACTTGAAGCAAGCCCAAGAATGGATAAGCTGGGCAGACCATCTCGTCATTGTATATCCGGTATGGTGGGGAGCAATGCCTGCGATCCTCAAAGGTTTCTTCGATCGGGTTCTGCTGTCTGGATTCGCGTACCGAATGCGTGACAATTCTTCAATGTGGGATAAGCTGCTTACTGGGAAGACGGCACATATGATCGTCACGATGGATACACCGAGGTGGTACAATCGGCTCATTTACAACCGTGCCAATCATATGATCATGAAGCGGAACATTCTCGGATTCTGTGGAATTAAGACTGTCGGCATCACAGAGTTTACACCAGTAAGCTCCTCTTCCGAGCAGCAACGCAGCAGCTGGCTGCATCTCGTCAAGCGGCTTGGGGAGAAGCTCGCCTAACACGAAGAACCTTGTTCAATGAGCAAGGTTCTTCGTGAATTAGATATAGAGTACTGAACTTACTCGGCAGCTTCCACCGATTCACTGGCCTGAGCTGCTTGCATTTGGGCTACGATCTGGTCAGTCGGTTGCGTAAGCAGCTTATAGTGAATAACCGCTTCTTCCTGACGTGTTAAGGCATCCTTCCCTCGATAATCCAATATACCTTCTGAATTAACTTGCACATCAGGGCCGTACAAGCCAAGCGCTGCAATCATCTGAATGGCAGGTTCTGCCCATTCACTACTGCCTGCTGCAAGCTGCACATTCTCGAATAATACTTGCGGATACTGCTGCTTCATCGAATTCCAAATTAGTACAGCGGCCTCTTGTCGGGTGATGATACGGTCCGGCTCGAAGCCTCCCTGTCCGTCTCCTACGACAAGTCCTAATTCATAGGCTGCCTGAATATATGCCGCTGCAGGATGGTCGGCAATGTCGGTGAAAGCGTAGGACGTATTCTCGCTTCCCTTGATATTGCTGATTTCCAGCATATTCTGCACATAGACTGCACGGGTGAGCGGTTGCTCAGGATCGAAGTCCAGCTCCCCGCTGTTCTCATAGTAGCCCAAGGATTGCAGAGAATGAATATAAGTTGCATACGGACTTGATGCATCCACATCAGCGAATCCGGCAGGTTCTTCTCCCTTGGCCGCATAGCCGAACGGGTTAATATACGGCTCTTTCATATAAGCCGCTTCCCCGTTCTCATCAAGCTGGAAGGCAGTGAGCTGATTCGTCAGGGAATCGACGAACAGCGTGTCATTCACCTGTCTGAGTTCGCGCGGACCTACGAGTGCATCCGAGATCATTAAGCGACCATCACCTTGTACCTGTACGGTATAGACGAACACATCCAGACGCAAGTCCGCGTACAATCCGCTGAACTTATCCAGTTCGCCTTCACTCATCGGCTCGAAGCTCTGATCAAGCGGTGCGGGAGCGGCGTATTCAGGATAGAATGTTGATATAAATTGCGAATACAACAAGTTTCGCAGCAGACCCATCTGATTATAGGTAAGGAATACACTAACATTCTGCTCCGGTATCATGAACAAGTAAGAGCTATACCCGTTCAGATCGCCTGCCTTCGTTACGATCGCCGGATTGCTTCCGGCACCGGGGAGCTGGAACGGCGCTTCAAATCCATACGTCGTATCCGGCAACAGCGGATGAATAGCAGACTGGTATTGCTCCATGAGCATGACCGATTCCTCTGACAAGATGCGGCCGCTATCCGCCATGCCGTCGTTCTGCAAGGCGATCATAAATTTACTCACGTCCGCCGCTGTTGTCATCATGCCGCCGTGCGGCATGACGGTAGGCGTTACCGTGTAAGTATCGATCGGATTACCTAATTGATCATGACCGACAGCCAAGTGAGCGGCAAGCTCTTCCCCCAGCAAATAACCGCTATTCGTCATACCCAAGGGCTTGAACATATGCTCGTCCATGTAAGTCTCGAAGGGCATACCGCTTGCTTCTTGCACGACATAGCCGAGCAGCAACGAAGCGAAATTATCATACATGTACGACTCGCCAGGCTCGCGAACAACAGGGGGCATATGTTCGCGCACGAAATCTTCTATAGAAACGTACCTGTCTAGGTCCGTATGAATGTCACTTGGTATTGGGTCACGTACTTCAAATCCTGTCGTATGGTTCAGTAAGTGCGCAATCGTCACAGGCGAATCGAATGGATTCTCATACGTGAAGTCATCCAAGTAAGCTGTGAACTCCTCATGCAAGTCCAGCTTCCCTTCATCCACTAACTGCAATGCTGCCGCCGCAGTGAAGGTTTTGGATACGGAAGCAATACGGAATACAGTCTGCTCAGGCTTCACCGGCTTCTTTTCATTCGGATCAGCTTCACCGTATCCCTTCTGCACAAGCAACTCGCCATCTTTCACTACAGCAACAGATGCACCGACATAGTAAGGCTGCGTCGATTCTGCTGCGAAGAAATCATCTAAAAACTTAGTAATAGTCTCTTCAGTCAATTCGACAGGCTCAGCGGTTCCCTCAACAGAGTCATGATGATGCCCTTCCATTCCTTCCGAGGACTGTTCAGCCGTCTGCTGTCCCTCCTCTGCTTGAATTGCAGGAGAGGCGATACTGAAAACAATGACCAATGTAAGGAGTACGATGAGCCATGTATAACTTGGTTGCTTGTCAGTAAATGTATTCGTCATTATATTCTCCTTTTTTCATTTATTTGTTTGAAACTACTAGTGTCTGGTGCCAGTATAGCAGAATAATAATAGAATTTCCTGCTTGTTGCTAGGTGGATACACGATGAAGGAAGCTCTTCATCAGAACTGGCAGCGAAATCAAGATTGGTGTATCATCTATTCTCGGCGGATATAGTTGGACTTGCTGGAACGGCACCGGTTCCCTTCCTCCTACGATGACGGGTGACTTCGACCGCGTACGCAAAGTATGATGTGGCAGCAATACATCGATCGCCTGCATATCCCATGCCATCGAGGTGGCTAATATATAATAAATACCCGGTTTCACATCGGTAAATCGAAAATACCCCAGTTTAGGGAGCAGTGTGCCGTATAATGGTATACCTTCTGGAATCGGCTTGGCGAACAATCCGATAAAGACCACCCCATCAAACGGCTGATCGGCGAACACCCTCCCTTCCAATGTCGAATATGAGTCAACTGAACGTTGGACAATCGTCGCCCTATCGCTCCAGTTATTCAATTGGCGAAGTGAATTCTTATGATTGTCCGTCAACAACGGAGAGTTGCGAAATTGTGCAGGTGTCACGCCAACTCGTTCTGTAAACCTTGTGGTGAAGGTACCCAAGCTCTGCTGTCCTACTTCCAAGGATATGTCCCGCACACTCAAACCTGTTTGCAACAGCAGTTCTTTCGACTTCTGCAGCCGCATGGCAGACACATAGTACTGAGGAGGCACGCCTATTATCTTCTTGAACAATCGGGTGAAGTGATAGGGGCTGTAAGCAGCTTGCCTCGCCAAATCTTCCAGCGTCAACGGCTCATACAGATGCTGCTGTATGTATGCAAGAACATGATCCATCTCTGTATTTCCGTGTTCCATCTTGCACTCCCCCATTCGCACATTAAACGCACTGATCCGAACGTGTATTCCCATATCTATTAGTTTACCACAGTATTCATTCTGTTGGCAAAATTCATGTCTAAGAATATAGAAACAGCGAGCCGCCAGGTCTGTCTTACGACCTTTGAATCAGCTCACTGTTCAACTCTACTATCGCCAATTATATTAATGAATACAAGTCCTTCTCCAGCTTCTGTACGGACGGTTCAGCGTCAGGCTGCAGCCAATAGTTGAACCCAGGTCTTGGCTCTGTGGTGAGCAGCTTCTGCACGATCTCCTGCTCGCATAATTCGGTAATGCGCATTGTTAAGATTCGCGGAGTAGCGGATTGCAGCAGCTTGCGTATCGCTTGGAAACGGTGGCATTGATAATGCAGCGCCAGCATTACCGGCCAATTCCACGACTTCTCGGCGAGAAATCCGCGATCTAGCCCCGACTCAGCTGCTTGGATAGCTTGGGCCGCTTCTCGCAAGAACAACCCCTTCTCTGTAAGCTGATATTCCGGCAGCAACGGATGACGGCGGTCATAAGGAGACAGATGCTTAATGATGCCCTGTTCTTCAAGCTTCTTCAAATTGCTGCTTAATCGAGAAGGTGAAATCTCTAGCTGACGTCCAAGCGGTGTAAACCTCCCCCCCGCCTGTTGCAATGTCAACAGAATCGGAATAGTCCAGCGACCGGACAGTTCCTGCGTCGTCTGGATAATTCGCACATTCGTCATGTATGGGCAACGAGTGTCTCGGACAACTCGAAGCAGTGACCGTCCGGATCACTGAATGTTGCCAGCTTCACGAAGTCAGGGATCGTCTCAATTTCCCCTGTGAACGTTACGCCTTGCGCGCGCAGCTTCTCCACAGCCTGCTCCATATTCTCTACTTCGAAGACAGTTGAAGATGTGACAGGTACGACGGTTTCCGCTTCGGCAAATCCGATACAGCAATCTTTCGTATTCGTCTGAATCATAGCCATCCGATTATCATCATCTTGAAAGTCCAGCGTGAAGCCAAGGGCTTCTGTGTAAAAGGTGAGCGTTCGCTCCAGGTTGGCAACGTTGTACCAAATGGTTAAACCGGGTTTGTACATTAGGGTTGTCCTCCTATTCAAAATGAAATACCGAAATTATATCAAGTATAAAAACGGAAGTAAATAGTTTCCTGTATTTTTTTCTGCCTTCACTCCACTTGGGACAAATCATGGGGAACCATATCTATCTCATATGTTAGAATAGAAACAATTCATTCCCATATACAATCGCAATCGATAAGAAATGAGAGTGGGGGATTCATGATAATCTGAATCTGCTTGCGCTTTCGTGATAACTGCCGTATTCGCAGCCGTATGAACGAGACAGCGTGAAGCACAACAAGTCTATCATGCATGAAGTGAAAGGATGGTTAAATTGAGTCAATCTGCAGAAGAGCAGCAAAAGGATAAGCTCCCCACGAGCACCTCTCCGCAACGAGCGGGCAGCAAGCAATGGATCGGATTGGCTGTATTAGCGTTGCCGACGCTGCTGCTATCATTGGATATAAGCGTACTGTATATAGCGCTCCCTCATTTGGGCGCGGATTTGAACCCTGGCAGCAGTCAGTTTCTATGGATCATGGATATTTACGGATTTATGATCGCTGGCTTTCTGGTAACGATGGGAACACTCGGTGACCGGATAGGGCGAAGAAAACTGTTAATGATTGGCGCAGCCTGCTTCGGTATCGCTTCGATTCTGGCCGCATTCTCAACGAGTGCCGAAATGCTCATTGTCACACGAGCCGTACTAGGTATTGCAGGTGCGACACTTATGCCTTCGACGTTGTCCTTAATCAGCAATATGTTCCGCGATCCGAATCAGCGCTCGGTTGCAATCGGGATTTGGATGAGCTGCTTTATGGTCGGTATGATTATCGGTCCGCTAGTCGGCGGTATTTTGCTGGAATTCTTCTGGTGGGGCTCCGTATTTCTGCTTGGCGTCCCCGTCATGATATTACTGCTCGCTCTCGCTCCATTCCTGCTGCCAGAGTACCGAGACGAGCAGGCGGGACGAATTGATCTGTTCAGTGTTGTGTTGTCGCTCGCCACGATGCTGCCAATCATATATGGAATCAAAGAGTTGGCCAAGTATGGATGGGCGGCTATCCCGCTGCTAACTATTCTCGTTGGTTTCCTGTTCGGCGTCTGGTTCGTACGAAGACAACGGAAGCTTCCCGATCCGCTGCTAGATATGAGCCTGTTCCGCAACGCTGCGTTCAGCGCTTCACTCGGTATCATGCTGCTCGGTGGCGTTAGCATGGGCGGCGTCTTCTTATTCGTTACGCAATATTTGCAGATCGCCTCTGCGCGCCGGACTGTGGTTGATTCCCCAAGCGATCGGAATGATCGCAGGCTCGATGCTGGCACCGGCACTTATTCAACGTATACGACCGGCCTTTGTCATTGCAGGCGGTTTGCTTGTCGCGGCTGTCGGCTTGCTGCTATTGACACAGGTGGAAGCCAGCAGTAGCCTGCTCTTGCTAATTACAGGATTCGTGATTGCCTCACTCGGGTTCGGACCCCAAGGCGTCCTTGTCACCGACCTGGTAGTCAGCTCTGCTCCGCCGGAGAAGACGGGATCGGCTTCCGCCATGTCGGAGACGAGCGGTGAACTGGGAATTGCGCTAGGTGTCGCCATTATGGGAAGTATCGGTACCGCCGTCTATCGCACGCAGTTAGGCAATTCCATGCCGGAAGCCCTTCCCGAAGATGTACGGGCAGCAGCCCATGATACGCTCGCTGGGGCATTGAACGTGGTAGAGCTACTGCCTCAAGAAGCCGGTCTGCAGCTGCTTGGCGCAGCGCAATCCGCATTTACGAGCGGATTGAACATCGTTGCTGGCGTAGGGACAGCCTGCGTTATCGTGTTCGCCGTATTGGCGACCGTCTTGCTCAAGCATGTCCCACCCGCCGGTGCAGGACATGCCGAGCAGAGCGAGCAGGTGCAGTAATGGACGACTGACTGCACTGCGCACACCGCTGCCAGACAGATGCGGACGAATGCTGACCCTCCTCCTCAGAGCGACTGCGCGGGGGGCGTGCCTGCATCTCTGCTGTCGCTCGACTGTGCGGATGCGGGCGCGCATACCTTCTTTATCGCTCGACCGTGCGGATGCGGGCACGCATACCTTCTTTATCGCTCGACCGTGCGAATGCGGGCACGCATTCCTCCGCTGTCGAGTGACTGCGTGGGGTGAGTATCAACTACTCCTCCCTCACAAACAACTGCACGGGGGCGAATACCTGCATTTATACATCTTTTCAGCTGGCATAGAAGTGAATTGGATCAAAAGATGCGATTGTGCAGGTTTCCATTTCTAGATATCCGCCTTTTCGCAAATGCCGAAGAAATTCCTGCACTTTCGCATCCTTTGTGCGCATATCGTAGTTTTTCGGCTCGGATAACTGTACATATGCAGGCTTTCATCCTAGATGCTCACTTTACCGGATACAGTACCCTCTAACAAACCAACATACCATCAACAACCCAATGTTCCATTCGCCATCAGTAGCGGTAGAGCACAGTCAAACACAAAAAAGGTTGAAGAATGAGCACATCCTGTCTATAATAGAGATAACAGTAACATATTACCGATGACGAAGAACGTCTCGATCCCATTATGTGGGTCGGGGCGTTTTTTTATTTCCCAATGGAAGGAGAAGGTTATATATGAATGTGGAACAAGCGCACTATGACTTTATTCAGCAGCATTTGAAGAGAAGAACAGGCGAACGGAAGGGGCGATTGGCTAGAGGGCATAGGGAAGCAGAGTCACTTTTTTGCCAACAGGTATGGTGGCCGCTTCAAGGCAATTTTGAGCAGTTGCACCCAGAATACGAGGTGTTGGATTGGCGGGGAAAGTCTTACTTTTGTGATTTCGTCTGGATCACGCCGCTCGTCAAGCTGGTCATTGAGATCAAAGGCTTCGGACCGCATGTCAGAGAGATGGACCGCCAATCGTATTGTTATGAATTGAATCGAGAGACGTTCTTAACCGCTATGGGATTTCATGTCATTGCATTCGCTTATGATGATATCGCTCACCGACCAGACCTGTGTATTACGCTGCTGCGAATGATTATGAGTCGCTTCCAGGCTTCGGCGGATTCCACTCTTCCGCATAGTCTGATTGAGCAAGAAATTATCCGGCTGGCGTGCAGACTGGCCCGTACACTGCGACCTGTGGATGTGGAATCTCACCTCCATGTCAATCATCGCACGGCCGTCCGCTCTCTCCAAGCACTATGCGCCAAGGGAGTCCTTGCGCCCATTACAGGCGCACAAGGGAAGCACGTCGTACGCTATGAGCTCAAATTCAGCGGATTTCGACAGCTCATGTTCTAAAAAATCAATGCGTGCGAAATGTTACTAAAAATGACGGTTACAAGGAGGGTAAGTCCCACTCGTGCACCGCGCAGGCAATTGTCAGGAGCTGCAATTATTACAACGCCTGCAATAATGCATCTTTCACTGGGCAAATGAGACTTATTCTATGAAAAAGATACGAATGTGCAGCTTTCCATTCCCGCATATGGCGATTCACGCAAGTAGCGCAGAAAAAGCCTGTATTTTCGAATGCAATTCATGTAACTAGCTGCTTTCAAGGTTAGAACCTGCAGATTCGCAGGCTTTGCCGCGCTTCTGCTACTGAGCGATGATTCGAATCGCTGGCTCTGGCGCGCTTCAGCTACTGAGCGATGATCGGGCCGCAAACAGGCGTGCGATTACTGACGAGTGATGATCCGGACTCTAGTAAGGAAATCTTAGTTCCTTCCGCACTTCTTCTATAATCGTCCGAACTCCTTCCTCGATGTGATTCGGTAGCGTGCGTGAAATACTGATCCGTAGAAACTTATCACGATCCCAATAATTGGTCAGGTAGGCTCGATTGCTCGGAACAACTATAATGTTCTTAGCGGCAAGCCGCTCTATTAACCGATCAAGATTTAATGACTGCGGCAGTTTGAACGGGACATATACACCGTAACGAACATCCGGAATATCAATGACCCCATCACGGTTATGTCGCCGCACTGACTCGTGCAATGCATGCATCCGCGCAGTATATTGTCTGGATACGATTCGTTTGTGCCGCTCGTACATGCCGCTCTTGATATACACTTCTAATGCTGCTTGGGACAACTGCGAGGTATCTGCGTACCTTTTGTTCACACAGAAGGCTTCTACCAGATGTTGAGGCAATACGGCGGCGCCGAGTCTAAGTCCTGGGAAAATGGTTTTCGAAAAGCTCTTGACATATACAGCGTGCGATGTCCGGTCATAAGCATAGATAGGGTCTAATCCTGATTGTTCACCCAAATCGGCCATGTAATCGTCCTCGACAATGTATACATCATATTTGCTTGCCAAACGAGCAATTGCTCTTCTCTCCTCCGAGCTGTACGAGCTGCCAAGCGGGCTGTGATACCGGGACATCGTGTAGAAAAACTTAATATCGCCATACTTAAATTGCTCCTCCAATTCGCTTAAATCTACGCCTTCGGTCGTCCTTGCAATGCCACGTACGGGAATACCCTCTGCCTCAAGAAAGCGCAAATAAATATCATAGCTCGGCTGTTCAACCAGAATGACCGAATGTCCGTTTGGAAAAGGCATCTTGGTCAATATTTCAAGCGCTCGATTGGCACCCGGCGTTACGACGATTTGTTCTAATCTGGCAAACACTTGATCACTAGCCAGATGTGATACGAGAGCATGACGAAGGCTCTCCAATCCTTCCGCATCGCCGCAAGTGAACAACTCAACCTTATATGTATCCAAAGCTTGGTTCAAGCAGTGCTGGAAATCCAAATACGGGAACACACTCGGATCCGGTGACACTGCGGCGAAATCAATGATTCCAGCTTTATCAGACTTATAAGAATTTCTCGGCTTGTCCACAACATAATACCCGCTCTGAGCAATCGCGTACACGATATGGCGTTTCTCCAGTTCCCCGTATGCACGTGCTACCGTATTGACACTGCAACCGTATCGCTCCGCAGCCTCTCGAACGGAAGGCAATTTCTGTCCCGAGTCGTACTGTCCTTTGTTAATTTTGTGCTCGATATCACAGGAGATGTCCACATATTTGGGCATGACGCTTCCTCACTTTTCATTAGCGTCCTTCTATTATATCTCATCAACTGTATTAATACAGTTCGGCAAAGATGCTATTGTTCCCCAATGCGAATCATCCTATCATATCTCATAACAGATGCAAGTTTATAATCACGCAGAATGAAAGGAGTCAATCTTTATGTCATCCCCTATTCACTCCGATTTTCTCACTGTAGTACGAGAACGTCAGTCTATTCGAAAATTCGATGCCTCTTATCAACTCAGCGAACACGATATCAAAGAGCTGTTAGAGCTTGCAGGCACTGCTCCGTCATCCTGGAACCTTCAACATTGGAAGTTCGTTGTCATTAATGCCGCAGAGGCCAAGAAAAAGCTGCATCCTATTGCGTATGGTCAACAACAAATCATTGACGCTTCCGTTACTGTCGCCGTACTCGGTGACCTGCAGGCCAATCAGAACGCCGAGGCTGTGTATGGACCCGTCATTCAGGCCGGACTTGAAGATGCATACGCTGGATATCCTTCCCATCATATCCTGTTAGCTCAGATTGAGGAGGCTTACGCAGTAAGCGAAACTTCTCGTTATCGGCGAGATGAAGCAATTCGCAATGCATCGCTGGCCGCTATGCAGCTTATGCTGGCCGCGAAAGCGAAGGAGCTCGACTCGGGTCCGATGGTCGGCTTCGACGCGGACGCGTTCGCGGAAGCATTCCATGTACCGCCGCGCTATATTCCGGTCTTGCTCGTAGCCATTGGGAAGGCAAGTAAGCCTGCCCATCCAACAGCTCGCTTCCCTGTTGATCAGACGACTGTCTGGAACGGATTTTAATGACCGGAACGCAGACCATACATCTCTATGAGGAACAGCCTTCAGGTTCAACAGAGACATCCGTCCCATCTCTACACCGGATCGGGACGGCGTGTGTGTCTGTGAGATCGAGTTGGCCATCATTAGCAATCACTCTTCTGTTAAGATCGAGTGCGGTAATGCAGAATATCCCGTGCAGAGTAACATTCCACTCATATATTATCGCTACTATGCAGATCGGGGTTACTAGCGTACACAGCAACTACGTCACGAGCTCGCTGGACTATTGACTTCATCAGGTGTGCCGGCTCTAGCAAACGAACCTTCGCTCCACATCCCAGCACATATGCGATGGCTTCCTCCTCTGTATGAAAGCTTAGCGTGACACGAACCCGCGTGTTATTCTTATCCTCTTCAACATTCACCAGTTGCACAAACTTATCTGTGAAGGTTAGACGCCCCACCATGTCTCGATCTGCGAGTAGCTTGACTTCAAGCGCAGGTAGCGACGCTGCGAACTCCTGCTTACTTCTCTGCCAATAATCAGCGAGGGAGAATGGGTGCGGACGGTCGAACGCCTCTGCCGTTACTTCTGCTTGCGCTACTCTGGATAACCGGTAGCTGCGAAGCTGTCCATCCTCTAGAGCGGCAACAAGATACCAGACACTTCCTTTCGCAACGATACCCAGTGGATGAACGATCCGGTTGGAGCGATTGCCGTCCGCCTTCACATACACGATCTGCAGCTTACGATCACTCCATAGTGCTTCGAGCACCGTGTTCATGCAGGCAGGTCCAGCATGGTCCGCTTTCCAGCTCCCTGTATCGATGTGAATTTTCTCCATAAAGGGCTGTACAGCGGTCTGACTGCCATGCGGCAAGGAAGCCAGCAGCTTATTCCGCAGCTGCGTCCCTTTCACTTGTACGCCCAAATCCGACAATAACTGTTCCGATGGCAAAATAAAGAGCGATTTCCACTCCTCCAGCTTCAGTCCATGCAACTGACTGCGAAAGCCGTCCATCAGCTTCCAGCCCCCAGTCTTCCCCCTTTCGGAAACAACCGGAATGCCGGAGATGCTCAATGCATCCATGTCGCGGATCACAGTTCGCTCGGATACTTCCAGGGTGCGGGCTAGCTCCTTCGCCGTCATTTTCCCATTGTTCTGCAGCAATATCATAATCTGTACCAATCGGTCTGCTCGCATACCTTCTCACCTCTGTCGTAACGTTACGCATCTATTTTCACATATATGACACTAGATGTCTTGATTATAAACGATAATAAGTTAGAAGACTATAGCAAGTGACAGGAGGAGAAGGCATGACAGCATTAACAGGAAAAATCGCATTGGTCGCTGGCGCCACTCGAGGTGCAGGTCGAGGAATTGCAATGGAGCTAGGCGCTGCTGGCGCTACCGTCTATGTGACAGGTCGTACGACACGCGAGCAACGCTCCGAGTACAATCGCCCGGAGACGATTGAAGAGACAGCTGAACTTGTAACTGAGGCTGGAGGACATGGTATTGCGGTGCAGGTAGATCATCTAGAACCCCGCCAGGTGGAAGCATTACTAGCTCGCATTAGACGTGAGCAAGGGAGATTAGATATTTTAGTAAATGATATTTGGGGGGCAGAGCACATAACTGAATGGCATGTGCCAGTCTGGGAGCACTCGCTTGAGAAAGGTTTGCGCTTGCTCCGATTGGCGATCGATACGCACTTGATCACGAATCATTACGCGCTTCCGCTCTTAATCCAGAACCCGAACGGGCTTGTCGTGGAGATGACAGACGGTACTGATGCCTACAATCGGGATCACTACCGCTTGTCCATGTTCTACGATCAGGCGAAAACATCCATAACCCGTATGGCATGGGCGCTGGCCCACGAGCTTAAACCGCATCAATGCACGGCCGTTGCTCTTACACCTGGATGGATGCGGTCGGAGATTATGCTTGAGCATTTCCACATCACAGAACATAACTGGCGAGATGGAGCGAAGCAAGAACCTCACTTCCTCATATCCGAATCAACGCGCTATGTCGGTCGGGCAGTCGCTGCACTTGCCGGAGATGCCGACGTACAGCGTTGGAACGGACGCTCACTGTCCAGCGGAGAACTAGCACAGGTGTATGGGTTCACCGATCTTGACGGTTCCCGGCCGGATTCCATCCGGTATATGACGGAAGTGGTGGATGCCGGAATAAGCGAATATGTGGAGGGCTATCGTTAAAGCGAGAACCTGCAAATGCGCAGGAATTTACTCGAAATAAGTACCCGATCAGCGCAAAACCTGCGAAAATACATGCTTTCAATGCCCGATTGGCCTAATACAGCCAACTCGGAACTCGAAAGATGCAGATTCGCAGGAAGTTCAGTTAAACTGTTCGATCGAGCTATCATTTCCTGCAAAATCGCTGGAATTCAAGCAAGTCCGCGGAGCAGCATCTCGCTACATGTATGTCCGTGTAGTGATGCTACAACAGGTTATAACCCGCTCTATTCGTTCTGCAGCACGAGCTGGCACGCTTCATACGCGCTGGAGAACGACAGCTCAGATAGCTGGCCCTTGCCTTGGCACCAGTCTCCGGCAAAGTACAAATTACGATAATCCGGGAAGAAGACCGGCATCGCCTGCTGGTCCATTCGCCATTTGACCTCTTGCGCAGAGGCGCGCTTGGACATGCGGGGTACGACGAGCTGATCTCGCCAGCCAGTGAAGTGCTTGTCGTACAGTTGCTCGATCTTCTCCTGAACTTCAGCCAGCGCTTCCTTGTTACCCAGTTCATCCTCGTTCAGATATGCGATCGCTTGCAGCAGCTGACCGCCTTCGGGTACACAGGTTTCATCATAATAGGAAATATCGGTAATGAACATCTTGTTGTTCTTATCATACACGTAGGTGTATGGCGTATCGATTCGCTCCTTCAACCCAATATCGTAGACGAATACATAGCTGGCTTGGTAGTGCGAATAATGCTTCAGCAAGTGTTCAATTTTGCTTCCTTCGAACACTTTGGCAAGTTCAGATGGAGGGATGCAGAAGATAAACCGCTCCCCCCGATACGAGGCATCGACCGCTTCCACTTCCACCACGCGTTCCTCTTCCGTGAGAACAGCAGTCACCTTCTGCTTCGTTCGGATCTCACCCCCATTCTCCTCTATGACACGAACGAACTCATCAATCAGAGCTTGCCATCCACCCTCAATATAGGCGACCGGTTTGTTCGTTGAGAACAAGCGACTGTAATAGCTGAAATACACATCGGATGGAATCTTCTCCGGTTCCTTGGTGAAAAAGTTCGAGGAAGCCAGCGTCAGCATCATCTCCTGTACATCTTCGCTTATATGCTTCTCATCCATCCACCGCTTAATGGACAAGTGAGCGCTCCCCTTCTCCTTGCCAATCATTGTCTTGAAGATCTCATACGTGAACGCGACCTTGCTGGCATTCTTCATCACTCTTGTGCGGAATAGACCGACTATATTAGCAGGAATATCCGTCAAGGAAGAGCCGAGATCATACTTCGCCTTGTTCGGATTGAAGTCGCGCCAGTCTATCTGGATACCCAGTTCCTTCTCAAACTTGCGGAGCGTTGAAGAATCCCGGCCATAGATAGCATGCGCGCCAAAATTAAATTTGAAATCCTTAATATTCAGCGTAACCGCTCTGCCGCCAAGATTACCCCGTTCAAGGACGAGCACCTTCTTCCCTTCTTTGGCAAGCATAGCTGCCGAGGACAATCCTGCCAGTCCGCCTCCGACAATTATGGCATCATAGGTTTGCCGCACCTCGTAAGATTCCATCGAATATTCCTCCCGTTCTGCTGACATACCGTTCAGCACGGCGTGCAGTCTGTTGAGTAGTGTCAGTTCGAGCGATTGTGCCAATTGTCCGTGAATCCATTGGATCGTCGTATACAAATAGACTCCGGTCAGAGCGTCCGCTGCATGCTCCTGATTCGTCCCCTGCCACAGTTCGCCGTTATTCCTTCCTTCCTCTACGATCTCATCCACTAGTGTCTGAATAAATTGTGGGTATAGAGAAACCTCCGGAGGAGCAAGAGGCAATAATTTGCCGGCGATCAGCTTCAACCGCTGCTGTTCACTTTCATTTATTGTTGCCAACAGCACGAATAATTGAACAAGCTTGTGCTTAGAGCTTTCAATCCCCACGATCCTCGTCTTGATCTTATGCGCCATACTATCGATCATCTGTTCGCACAGATAGGTGAGTATGGCATCCTTGGATGGGAAGTGATTGAAGAATGTCCCCTTCGCAACTTCCGCTGCTTTCGTAATTTGCTCCAAGGTCGTATGTTCGAACCCTTGTGCGAGAAACAGCTTCAACGAAGCTTGATAAATTTTATCCTTCGTACGGTTCGCTTTCATGATGAAGCTCCTTTCAATGGTAACGGCTTCCGATATTTCATATATGACTACAGTCTTTTTTTGTACTACGGTCATTATATCTCTAATGGATGAACGATGCAATCAGCTCACGACATGTCACAATACGAAAAAAAAAGACACAAAGCACCCCTTCCACACAAAAGGGTAGCCATGCGTCTGTAAACCTATTTAACTCGTCATGCTTCCAGCCTTCAATTAGGTGTAGCAGCAGTTCCCGGCAGCAGGACTTCTTGCGGGCGTTGTATATATTCCCGGTAACTGCGCGCTTCTTGCATCAGATCGGCATCTGTCACAGCATTTGCATTGTACACAGTAAACGGCGATAGCCAAGTGCCGTTGCAACGCACTACCGTTTGTTCAATCGGGCGGAGCAGCTCATCAATCGTATACCTGCTTTCTCCTCCAGCCTTATACCCTTCTTCCAGCCCGCCGATGGTCGTTGCGGTCAGGAACGTCTTGCCAAGCAAATGGTCTCCCCCAGTACCGAACGCCCAGCCGTAAGTGAACACATCGTCAAACCATTTCTTCAGAAGCGGCGGACAGCTATACCAATAAAAGGGGAACTGAAACACAATCCGATCAAACTGCAGCAACAATGCTTGTTCCTTCTCTACATCAATACGCCAATCGGGGTATTCCCGATACAGGTCTCGAACGATGATATGCGAATCTTGCTTCAACTCATCCACGAATACACGGTTCGCCCGTGATTGATTAAGATCGGGATGAACGACAATGACTAGCAGCTTCATGCCAAACTTCCTTTCAACAAATCAAAGTTACATCGCGATGTACACCCTTATTGTCGAGGAACTTCTGCAAGCTGTAAAGTACGCAGTTTCATCATAGTTACTATGGAAGAGCGTACTATGCAACGACTAGTATTCAGCAACAGCTAGTATGGCTAACCGTACTTAGTACGTGAAAACAGGGTACTTTTGCAATCGCATCACATTTGATACAGTAGCAAGGAGAAGACATGATGAGGAGTTGAGGAGATGCCGCATCATAAGCGAGATGTAGTGGCTACGAATGGGATTCTTGCGACATTGCAGGTGATCGGCGGAAAGTGGAAGCCGCTCATTCTGTTTATTGTGCTGCACGAAGGGACGAAGCGATTCGGCGAGCTTAGACGGCTATTGCCGAATGTCACTCAGGGAATGCTAGCCAATCAGCTGCGCGAGCTGGAACGGGACGGTCTGATTGTGCGCAAGGTCTATCAGGAAATTCCACCGAAGGTCGAATACTCCGTATCCGAATACGGGCGTACTCTAGACCCTGTCTTGTCAGTCATGTGCCAGTGGGGCTTCAAGCATCTGGATTGGAGTCAACAGTCAGAGGAAGAAGCGGCAAGCAAGGCGAAAGGGAGCTGAAGGGATTCGCCTTCGCCTAGTCCGCTTGCCACCTCCATCATGAAGTGGGGCACACTAGTCGTTCATACCCTTGCCGTCGAGAATGTGCGGGATATATTTCTCAATCCTAGATTCTCGCGTCTTCGCTTGTTTCGCTTGTGAGAAGTGAAGCAGGTACGCGCGTTGCCTTCCCGGTGTCAGCGATTCAAAAGCTGTTTTCAACTCTGGGATTTCGACGAATTTATTGTCCAGCTCTTCGGGAACTGTGTATGCTGTTTGCTGTTTATAGGTTATTTCAAGTCCGGCTTTCTCCACTTCAATGGCTTCATCGATATAAGATTTCAAGATAAGTTCCAACTCATCAATCTCTTGCACGTTGGTGAATCGAATTTGACGCGCCGCCTGTACATTCTTCGTCTGTTGAACAAGAATGCCGTGAGGGTCCTTCAACAAGGCTCCTTTGTGAAACAGAAGCGCGCAATATTCCTTGAATCCATGTATGAGCACGATGTTCTTATTATTGTGCGTGTAACACGGATGCATCCACTTAAACTCCTCGTTCAGTTCACAGTCGAGAACAATCGTTCTTAACCTTTCGAATTCTTCCTTCCACTTATCTGCTTTGCGAAAAAAAGGATCAATCTTCGGATTCCTACCTCCATGTGTCATCGAGGGGCACCTCTCTTCCAATTAAAGTTCTGACAACTCGGGTCGTATCAATGCTTGTATAAAAGTGCAACCCGCTACGCGTTGTGGGAAGTTGTGCTGCTGAACTGCCATACTGCTGGAGCGCCGCTCATTCCTGTCTTTCAGTGAGTGAGTGGCGAATGTGCTAATCCCGCCAAAACGTCGTACAATCTGCCTTGTCCGCCATGTTGAATTCGATCATCTGCTCGAGCAACGAGAAATCAACGGGACTAGTCCACTTGATGCGCACCAATTCCTTGGTATGATCATATCCAGCCTTCTCGATCTCATCGACGAAACGTTCGATCCCCGCTCGCTCCGGGGCAACAGCCATATGAGCTTTCGATGCACTGAAGCCAATAATATACGTGTCGTGATCGGTGTACATCGGCTGATTCCAAGCGAATCTCGGTTCTAAGCTTGGAAACTTGTCCAGTATCCAGTGAAACACTTGCTCCATACGTTCCCTGTGCTGCGGATTCGTAATCCCTGCTAGATATTCTGCGAATGGGTCCATGTCGCGTCCTCCCTCCTATTATGTATATTCCCACTATCCAGCGTGAACAGACACAAACCGACCGCTAGTTCGCAGCCGGTTCATTCTATCTCGCAAGTTATTAGTTCAGCGCTTGCTCAAACTTGCCGAACCATTCACTCCAGCCGTATTTGGCGCCTTCAAGACCGTGCGTATTCGTAAAGCCTGTTTGATCGAGATGCAGATTTACCCTGCCATCCCCCAATTCCTCCAGCGTCCAAGTAACCGTATGCCGCTCATTACCCGTAGCCCAGGAATAGGACAAGCGGTCCGGCGGTTCCACGACAAGCACCTCACCGTCTACAATGCCATCCCAATATTCGGACGGCTGGTGGCGAAATTGAAATCGATGTCCTACGACAGGCTCAAAATCATTCTCCGTAATCCATTTCGCTAACTTGTTGGAATCCGTTAAGGCAGCCCAAGCCTTCTCAATCGTTGTATCGAACTGATAATCCATAGATAATGCTAAGCTCATACTTCTTCCTCCTCGAACAATAGGTTCAACCCGACACCGTTAAGTGTCTATTTGATTATACGACACCGTTAAGTGGCATGTCAATGCTGCTGATCCTACCGCGAAATACCGACCGACGGTTTGTATATGCGAATGTGGAACGGTAATGGCTTGTTGCTAGCTAATTGCGCGGATCTAGGCAGCAGTCAATGGACTACTTCCTAGATCAAATGAGCTACTAGCCTGAATTCGCTTCGCATTGTGTGCAATGGACAGTGTCACAGCAGTATCCAGCTCATTGTGCAGAGCAAGCCTCACGACCTGTTCCGCATCCCCATCCAAGTAGGCTGCTGCCAGACTAGCCCACAACTGATCGTCTGCCTCATCTGAGGTCAAGCTGTCATATTCCAGGCTGCGTTGCACGTCTTCCAGCCTGCCCCGGGCGCGGTGTAAGGCAGATTTCACAGCTCCTTGCGTCGTTCTCAGCAACAGGGCAATCTCATGAAGCGAATAATCATACACATCCTTCATCAGAAACACGGCACGCTGCGTTGGGGTAAGATGGCGATACAGCGCTTGGAATATTTGCTCAATATACAACGTATCCGCATCATGAGCGGAAGCATCCGACCTCTTCGTTTGCTCCAAATATTGACGCTCTACCTTCGCTCTTCTCCTCTGTGAGACCCAACGATTCTTCGCCACTCGCTTCAATAATGCATGCAGATTGGCGTGGTCTGTACTTCCTGCTTGGATGACCTTACTCCAGGTTTCTTGAACAAGATCTTCAGCCTCCCACTTATCGCCAGTCAAGCCGAGGCAATAGCGCTTCAATTGTTGATGAAGATGATCGGCAGGCTGCTGCCATACATCTGCTAATTTAACCGCTCGTTCGCTCATCCTTGTCCCTCCTTGCTATCGTTACAGATTCTTCTCTATTATAAACGATTTGTCTGCCTGAAAAGATACGGTGTCTGAGCATTTTCTTCAACATTGTATGATTCCGTATCTTATCGCTATGTTCATGCGTTTATCCAGTGAATAAGGAATTTGATACTAGAAAGGTGGATACTTGCCATGACCAACCCAATCCCATATGTAGTGGAACAGACAAATCGCGGCGAGCGCTCCTATGACATCTATTCTCGGCTGTTGAAGGATCGCATCGTCTTCCTTGGCACGGCCATTGACGATCACGTCGCCAACAGTGTTGTTGCGCAATTGCTGTTCTTAGCTGCGGAAGATCCGGAGAAGGATATTCATATGTACATCAATTGTCCAGGCGGTTCGACTACAGCAGGCTTCGCGATCTTCGATACGATGCAATTTGTGAAGCCGGACGTACAGACGATCTGCGTTGGCTTCGCTGCTTCGTTCGGCGCGTTGCTGCTGCTAGCTGGAGCCAAGGGCAAACGTATGGCGTTGCCGAACAGTGAGATCATGATCCATCAACCGCATGGAGGCGTACAGGGGCAAGCGAGTGATATTGCGATCAGCGCGAAGCGTATCTTGAACACCCGCGCCCGCTCCGTAGAAATCACTGCAGAACGAACAGGACAGTCGGCGGACAAGGTGGAGAAAGATATGGACCGCGATTACTTCATGTCCGCACAGGAGGCCATGGCGTACGGGATCGTCGACAAGGTTATTCATTCGCCGAGCCAGAATTGAGAAATTAGGATACGTATCGGGGCTGGACTTGTCGTCCATGCTCCGGCACAGTCCGCATCAAAAGGAGTTGAGGAAATGAACTCGAAAATGCAGGCTTTCATTTTATTGTAGGACGTTTATCTCTAAATCCCTGCGAATCTGCAACTTTCAAATCACAAAATGGCTGTATCCAGCTAGTTGCGGGGCGGAATGCATGTACTTTTGAAGTTTTAACTTTATTGTGATGCTATTTTTGAATGAATACCTACATATTCGCTTCTTTCCATCCTTCACGAGAAGCTCTTCTATCCAATGCGAAGCATGAATAACAGGTTTCCGGAACCCATTAGATGCCCTCGATCTCAAGCAATCTTCGTTTCAAATCCAATCCACCGCGATAGCCAGTCAATGCCCCATTCTTGCCGATGACACGATGGCAGGGTACGACGATCCATATCGGATTGGCTCCGATTGCAGCACCTACTGCACGAATTGCCCTGGGCTTCTGAATCTGCTTCGCGATATCCGAGTATGCCCTTGTATGCCCGTAAGGGATTTCGCACAACGCGCGCCACACTGATTGCTGGAACGGCGTCCCTCTCAGTTCAAGGGGAATCGTGAAGTCTGCGCGCTGTCCGTCGAAATACTGTGTAAGCTCTGTAATGAGCGGGGAGATCTTAGATTCATCCTGCTTGATTGGGCTATCTGGCAACTGCCTGCAAGACCATTGGTGGAAATCTTCAGTCGAAGCACCCACATAGCACAGACCGGCTTTGCTTGCCGCCGCAATCCACTCTCGTCCGTCACAGGAAAACGTGGACCAATATACGGTGTTGCTCATCATACTCCTCCATTCTCTATTACACGGTGTTCCTGACCCGCTTCCGTTCTGGTAATCTCGCGATACATAGCTGGCGTATAGCCTGTTACTTTCTTGAACAAGGTTATAAAATAAGATACGTTCGGAAACCCAGCTTCCCCCGCTATTCTGGTGATAGTCAAGGAAGAATGCTGCAGCTGTTCCTTGGCATGGTTAATCCTGAGCTGCTGCAAGTATTCCATCGGTGTCAGACCTTTGACACGCTTAAAGATGCGGTGCAGATGATAAGGACTGCCATGGCAGTTGTCCGCGATCGTATGCAGTCGAAGCTCATCCACATAATGCGCCTCCAGAAACCGCGCAATCTCGTCTGCCCATTCCTCATCCGGTAGGCGGGCATGCGTCGGCTTACAGCGCTTGCAAGGTCGGAACCCTGCGGACAAAGCCTCCGTCGCATGATGAAAGGTTCGTACATTCCTCCGGTTCGGCAACCGCGACTTGCAGGACGGCTTGCAGAATATTCCTGTTGTTCGCAAGGCATAGATGAACTTATTATCATAAGCGCTGTCATTATTGGCAATCGCCTTCCACTGTGCATCCGTCACTCGTTCGATTTCGTTCATGTTTTTCCACCTCAACCTCAGTATACCTGTCTATCTTGCCGCATGTAAGACCTTGCGAATAGAAGCGCAAGATGTCAACATCACCTGTTGCCCATGTTATGATACAACTATAATGAGGCAGTGACTTGGATAATCAGCCGTTACGATAACATAACTGAGTGACCCTCATCGTTGTCCCCATTCACATTTCGCCTAGACTGGAGGAATTTATATTGAAGCAATCACAAATAGAGACTTATTCATCGATAGTCATCCCAACTCCAGAAGAGTTCCGTTTCACTGAGAATTGGTCCTTCCTGTCTCGCTCATCGAACGAGTGCATGTTCCATATTCAGGAAGGATGTGTACGCAAAGCGCTTACTTATGAACAAGAGACTTCAGTAGTGGAAGTCAGCGAAGGGCAGGATCAGGGAATCGTCATCCACTTCTTGGGTGAAGCTTCGCCGTCCGAACGCATGCGCTGCTATGCCGAAGAATATGTGCGAGACTGGTTCGATCTAGACACGAATCTTGCTCCTTTTTATCAATTAGCGGGAACAGATGCGTTGTTGCATAAGGTTGTGCCCCGATTCTACGGTCTTCGTGTCGTCGGTATACCAGATCTGTTCGAGGCGGTATGCTGGGGGATTATCGGTCAGCAGATCAATCTCACCTACGCCTACACCTTGAAGCGCCGCTTCGTGGAAGCCTTCGGCAAGCCTATCGCATATGGCGATGAGCATTATTGGCTCTTCCCAACGCCTGAGACTATTGCCAGTCTGACTGTTCAGGATCTGTCTTCCATGCGTATGACTACACGCAAATCGGAATACTTAATCCACGTGGCTGCCCTTATCGCAGAAGGCAACCTCACGAAGCACAGTTTGCTGCAAGCTGGCAGCTGCAGACAGGCCGAACAGCAATTAACCGCGATTCGCGGCATTGGACCTTGGACGGCCAATTATGTTCTCATGCGATGCTTGCGGTTCAAGGATGCCTTCCCGATCGATGATGTCGGGTTGCACAATGCAATCAAGCTGCTGCTAGAGCTGGACAGCAAGCCTCCGAAAGCAGACATCAATCGATTAGCAGCCAATTGGCACGAGTGGGAAGCCTATGCGACCTTTTATCTATGGCGAACAATCTATTGAAGACCAAGCACCCGTTACCAAACCAGCCCACTATCGGATCAGACGATGCGAGCATGTAGCCGGACAATACTTGCCAAAACCGCTTCTAATCGAATAAGGGAAAAGTTGCAAATCTGCAGGAATGTTGCGAGGAAATAGGATGAACATTAAAAATCCCGACACTGATGCAGGCTTTGCACGCTCAATGTGTAGAAATCCGCAAATTCTAGAGTGGTAAGATGCAGATTCGCAGCAATTTCACAAAAATATCGTCGTTTGTGAAATCAAAGCCTGCATGATCGCAGGAATTCCAGTCATAACATCAGTGCCATACCGCCGCTGTCGCCCATCTACTTCTTACTTCGTGTCCATGCTTCTTGCCCCATCCTTCTTGTCAGAGAATATTCACGTTATAGCGTCAGCTGTATCACCTTGTATCCCGTTCACCGACTGATACCACATCAACATGCTGCCGCTAGGAAAGGACTGCGTGTGCATCGGTTTCAACATCACTCTTCGCTGCACGCCATGAAACACCTTCTTCCCCCTTCCCAGTACGACCGGATTCACAATGATGTGATATTCATCAATCAAGCCTGCATCCGACAAACTTGCCGCCAAATCAGAACTTGCCAGAATGACCAAATCCCCTTCCATGTCCTGTTTCAGCTTCATCACCGCTTCTTCCCCACGCCCAGGAATCACAGTTGCGTTCGCCCATTGCGCTTGCTCCAGCGTGTTGGAAATAACGATCTTCCGCTTCTCGTTCATTCGTGCAGCCACGCCTGGGAATCGTTCAGCAGCAACAGCGGTCGGCCAGAACGCTTCCATATGTTCATAAGTTCTCCGCCCGAACACAATCGCATCTGCTGCATGCAACAGCCCTTCTGCGTATTCGTGATACTTCTCATCTACATGATGCCAGTCCAGCTCACCGTCTGCGCCCTCCATATACCCGTCTAGCGAAACCATCATTTGCGAGATTAGCTTCCCCATCACACAACCTCCTTGTTTCTGTGAATAGATATCCCTATTCTACTATATGTAGATCCACTACATTTCTTATAGCTTGCTACACTCGCTTGAATGTACTTCATTGATTACTTGTTCCACAAAAAGTGCTACCCTAGTAGACCCGATAGGCTTATACTATTCATACAAATAAGAAAAATACAATAGAAGAAAGATGGAGGATTCCCTTACATGCGACAATTTTCAAAGGTATTGTGCTGGATGTTGATCGTAATCATGGTTGGACCATTCGGTCTGAACGCTTCACACACATATGCAGAACCCGGTAGCACCCCGCCGCCTGAAGCAGACGGATGGGTGCAGATATCCACTGCACAGCAATTGATGTATATCAACGAGAATCAGGTGGAGTATCTCGACAAGGATATGATGTTGATGAATGCCGTAGACTTGTCTGGCAATGCGTGGACACCATTAGGAGGCAACAGCTTCGAACCGTATACAGGTATTTTCGATGGCAATGGTTACATCATTTCTGGCATTACGATTGATGAGGATGCATTGGAAAATGTCGGCTTCTTCGGGGAATCCTCTGGCACAATTCGTAATGTGGGTGTATCGGTGCAAGTAGTCGGCGGAGCTTCAACAGGAGGCTTGGTCGGATATCAACATAACGGGAGCATAGAACGGAGTTATTCGCTGGGCAGTGTGGAAGGCGGAGGCGAGGGATTGGATTACAATGCCGTGTCTACAGGCGGTTTGATAGGTTTGGCGGACCAAGCTTCGATTCAATATACATATTCTTCTGCTTCCGTCACGAGCGGAGTTGGAAATAATATATACGTCGGCGGCTTAGCCGGGCATGTGGCGAGCCATATGCTTGCTGATTCTTATGCAACAGGCACAGTCACGAACAAAATCGGCAACAACCATTACCTTCATTCAGCCGGTTTAGTCGGATTCATATACAATGCAAACATAGCGCGTACATATGCGGTTGGCGACGTGGATATTACGAAAACTACTAACGCAACCGGCACCGAATTTGGCGGGCTGATGGCGAGTACGTTCGGAACGAATTCCGTAGACAATTCCTATTTCGACAGGCAGACGACCGGGCAGTCGACAGATGCCAGCGGAGCGACAGGTCATTTGACCGCAGATATGAAAGTACCATCGACTTACAATGGGTTCAACTTCGCGGAGGACTGGCATATTGACTCTGCCGTCAATGATGGCTACCCTTATTTGCGGCCAGCTGTCGTGTCGACCGCCTTGCCTTACGCTACCAAGGAAACCCTTTATTCCTATCAACTATCCGGATTTGACGGACTTGGCAGCGGATTGACCTGGAGCTCAAGTCCGCTTCCTGACGGCATGAGCTTGAGTACTTCAGGCGAGCTACAAGGCGTGCCCGAGCAAGCTGGTACGTCTTCCATTACGTTCACGGCAACGGATGCCGGCGGTGCCAGTGTCGACCGTACAATTTCACTCACCGTGAACGAATTGGCCCCTGCACTCACCGATTTCCACATTGAACCTGGCAATGTGTTAACCGCTACACAAGTTACAGCAGTAGCTGGACATGCTGGGAATACATTCGCCTACACCCTCACGGGTAGTGCGTCTGCGCAGCCGATATTGGGTGAGATTGTTCCGAACGAGGCAACGGTGTATACACTCGGGGAGGACATACAGGGTGTAAGTATCGGCCAATACTTGAATATGTATGAGATAAATACGATGGATATGATACAAGCATGGAACAGTGTGCAGCTAGACGAAGCGTATATTCGAATGATCATTTCGGTGACTGGCGTCAGCCTTGATACCACTGAGGCCACCCTTGTCGAAGGACAAGCCCCTCTGAAGCTGACAGCAACGGTCGAGCCTGCCGACGCAACCAATCAGACAGTCGCTTGGAGTTCCAATCGTCCAGAAGTGGCAACGGTTAATGCGTCAGGAGAAGTCACACCGGTCTCTGAAGGAACGGCACTCATCACCGTGACGACCGCGGACGGTTCACATACTGCGAGCGCAACGATTACGGTAGAACTCCCGCCTCCAACGACCGGGACTGTCACAGGAATTGTATATGGCGGGGGCGATGTGCCGCTACCTGGTGCGACGGTCTCCTTGAACGGGACTAGCTCGACGACAGACAGCGAAGGAAGCTTCGCACTGCTTCATGTAGAAGAAGGCAGTCACATGCTCACTATTACTGCATCCGATTATGAGACGAAGCAGATGTCCGTCCATGTGGCGGCAGGCGTGGTGACGAATATCGGACGGATTACATTGACTGCGAATGTTCTGCCAGTGACCGGCACCGTCACTGGCGTTGTGTACGGGAGAAGCAACGTTCCACTTAGCGGCGCTTCCGTTGTCTGGAATGATCGCAGTACAACGACGGACAGCCAAGGACGCTTCTCATTGACGGACATCGACGAAGGCAATCAGACGATTACGTTCTCAGCGTCTCGTTATAGATCAACTAGTATTACAGCTGAAGTCATCGCTGGAACTACGATTGATGCGGGTAGCATCCAATTGACCGCCGTCCGTTCCGGTGGCCAGTCAAGCGGGAGCGGGTCTGGCGCAACGACAGACTCTGAATTAGGCATTCGCATTAATGGCGAAGACGAGGTCGTTACCGTCATTCACGAGGAGGATAGCGATGGTAGAACTACTATTCGCTTGCAGCTTAACGCCGAAATGGTGAGTGCAATGTTTGCCGATACGCCAATCACAGTTATTGAAGTCAACAATACCGATCCAATCGTCAAGATCGAAGTGCCGGCAGATGCGATTCATGAGGTCTATCAGAACGAGCCGGATGCTGCGATGCATGTTCGTATCAACGGCGCTAGCTATCTCGTCCCACTTCAGCTATGGGAAGACGTGCCGGGTTCTGCGATACTGACTGTTGCCATTGCGATCGCATCCGATACCGTCAGAAGCAGCTTGGACAGTGCAGGGAGCGAGTTGGGCTACCGCCTGCTCACGACTCCGGTTGACTTCACGATTTATGCAGATGATCAAGAATTAGTATCATTCGGGAACCTCTATACGGAGCGTACCTTGACACTGGATTCTCCGGTCGATACGGATACATCCACTGTCGTCTGGATAGACAAAGACAATTATCTGCACTTCATACCGTCCGTCTTCACGAACAAGAATAACAGTGTCATGGCAACGTTCTATGCACCGCATAACAGCATGTATGCGGTCGTGCAAACTATGCAGCACTTTACGGACATTGAAGGACATTGGGCACAAGCAGACATAGAGCTACTCGCTCATAAGCTGATCCTGTCTGGCATTGAAAGCCACAGCTTCGCACCGAATGAACACATAACCAGAGCCGAATTCGCCGCGCTGATCGTCCGTTCACTGGGGCTGGCCGATAGCTCGATGGCAGCTTCCTTCAAGGATGTGCCAACAACCGCCTGGTATGCCGGTGCATTAGTCACAGCCGTGGAGGCAGGTGTGATCTCAGGCTATGAGGATTATACGTTCAGACCGCATGAACCCGTTACACGCGAGCAGATGGCGGCCATCCTCACACGGGCGATGAGCTTCGCCGGCAGTGAACTGCCGGAAGCAAGCCTAGCCTCCTTGCAACGCTTCACTGATCGCACGAGCGTTGCAGCATGGGCGGCAGAACCAACTTCGCAGCTGCTGGAAGCAGGCATTATTCAAGGGATGTCTGACACAAGCTTCGCACCTAAAGCCTATGCCTCACGCGCACAATCCGCTGTCATGTTGAGAGAAATGCTGCAATACATGAAATTTATCAATTAACAATAAGAAGGTGCTCTCCGTCATTTCTGACACGAGGGCACCTTCTTTCCATTTATTCCGCCTCGCGCTCTACTAGTATGAGGGGAGCAGAACGGAGCTCAGCTATTATTTATCCACTTTGACGGCATAATAAAAAACTGCGCCAGACAAAGCTACGATCACCAAAAACATAACGATCTGCCAAAACAGTTTTTTCACCTTCACCTACTTACACCGCCTCATTTTCATAAAGACACCTTCATAAATTTCCCAATACAACGGCAAATCATACGGTACTAGGAGACAGGAATTGATTATGAATAGCAAGCCGGCCTCAGGGCAACCTATGCTCAAGCAATTTCTGACAAAAGGTTGTGTACAGCCATTATGCGAATAAGAAGCCGAACCAAACGCCTTCCAGATATCAGCCGCAAGCTGGCTATCCCCGAAGAACAAGGAAATGCCAAAATCTCTGACCGTCTGGAAGACAATGAAGCTGCGTTAAGAGAATTGTTTGACAGATGTGCCGACTTTTATATCCATCCCGTCTATTTTCAACAATCCGAACCTGGGCTTGTCGCCTATATGCAGGGACTTGTGGATACCCAGAGCCTAGATTTCGACTTGCTGGAACCGCTGCTCGAACAAATCCGCCAGCCAGACGGCGCTTCCCCAGTCATCAAGGCGATTCACAATGCGTCCTTCTCAGTTGTACATACGAAGACCATTACAGAACTGAGTGAAGCTGTCCGAGACATTACGTCTGGCAGCATCGTGCTAATGATGCAATCGTCCAACAAAGCTCTCGCCATCAAGCTTCAGAACAAGAACTTGAATCGAGCTGTGGAGGAACCTGTAACAGAAGCGGTCATTCGCGGCCCTCATTCTGGTTTCATTGAAAATCTGAACGTGAATATTGCCCTGTTGCGCGTTAGGCTGAAGACACCGCGTCTAAAAGTGGAGACCTTCATCCTCGGGGATGTTTCGCATACAGTCGTGGCCGTTGCTTACATGGAAGGGATTGCGCCCAATGAATTGATCGAAGAGGTCAAGCGTCGTCTTACTCAAATCAAGATTGACGTCATATTCGAATCAGGTCATATTGAAGAAATCATCAGCGATGTACGTTACACTCCCTTTCCGCTTATGCAAATGAGCGAACGTCCGGATACCGTTGCCGCATTGATCTACGAAGGCAAAGCCGCTATTATCGTGGACGGAACGCCAATGGTCAATATCGTCCCCGCTACTTTTTGGCAAGGATTTCAGATAGTCGAAGATTACTACAACAAATTTATGTTTGCTACAGCTTTTCGCTGGCTTCGTTTTTTGTTCGCCCTGTTGACGTTGCTAATGCCTTCACTGTATGTGGCCATTACGACATTCCATCAGGAGATGATACCGACTGCGCTGTCCCTCAGCATTGCCGCAGCCAGAGCGGCAGCGCCATTCCCAACGATGCTGGAAACCTTAATGATGGAAATCATCTTTGAAGCGCTTCGCGAAGCCGGCATTCGTCTTCCAACACCCATCGGCCCCACCGTCAGTATCGTAGGCGCGCTGGTAATAGGACAAGCGGCCGTTCAAGCGGGAATTATTTCCGCTCCGATTGTCATTGTCGTCGCCCTGACAGGCATTTCGTCTTTCCTGATTCCTAAGGTAAATATGAATCTCGCTTTGCGATTATTACGCTTCCCTGTCGTCATCATGGCGGGTCTGTTTGGTCTGTTCGGCATTGGCGCAGCTTTGTTGGCTCTCCTGATTCATCTCGTAACCTTGCGTTCATTCGGAGTCCCTTATTTGACTCCCATAGCTCCTTTTCAAGCTTCGGGATTATGGGATGTGCTTGTCAGAGCGCCGTGGTGGATATTACGCAAGCGCCCGCATCAAACAGGGGGGGATTCTGGATGACCAAGCGCTCCTTCCCGCTTGCGCGTGCGGGAATTCTAATGCTGTACTTCATCCTGCTAGCAGGCTGCTGGGATAGTGATGAAATTGAGCAATTGGCGATCATCATGGGCAGCGGTTTTGATTTGACCGAAGATGGTCAAATAGAAGGAATCGTTCAAATCGCGATACCTGCAGGAGTGTCAGGCGGGAAGGACAATCAGCCCGGTCCTTCCCCGCAGCAGCCATTCCTTACGATCTCGGATAACGGCTTTAGCGCGCCTGAAATTATCAATCGCTTGCAGCAGCAGTTATCCCAGAAGTTTTTCCTCGGGCAACGAGCCGTCTTTGTCATAGGAGACGCTTATGCTAGAGCAGGAATCGAACAAGCACTAGATTGGTTTATGCGCTCTCCTGACAGCCGGTACAGCGCCTATGTACTGACCGCATACAACATGAAAGCAAAAGACATTCTCACAACCCAATATAATCTGGAACCGATCTCCTCCATAGCGCTGAAAAAAATCATGAAGGGCGGCAGCGGATATGCTGAAACAATGGACGAATTTCTGTACAGTGTGGTCAATCCGGATAAACCTACACTAACGGGAGCAGTCAGCCTTGTAGACGAGGGAGAGGCTGGAAAGTTTTTTCGAATCGATCGTATCGCGGTATACCGCAACAAAAAACTGATCGGTTTTTTGAATGAACGTCAAACCACCATGTTTTCCTTATTCCAGGGGAAGCTCAAGGAAACCAATATGACAATGCAAGTTGAGAGCAAAAACGAAAGTCTCCCGGGTACAACGAGCATTCACATCTTTGGCACAGATGCCAGCATTCATACCAAGATTGAGGGAAACAAGCCTCATATCGAACTGAAATTCAAAGCCAAATCCAGGATTATCGAAAATCTGAACTCGCTTGATCTGAGTAAAGATGAAAACCTGAGGCGGATTGAACAAAAATTTGCTGACAAAATCGAACATGCGTTAATGGAACTAGTACAAGTCGCTCAGGAGCAATATAAGGTAGACCTCTTTGCATTTGCCGAGGAGGTCCATATCCAGCACCCTTATTATTGGAAAAAATCAAAAGATTCCTGGACGGACATCTTCCCAACGATTCCAGTAAACTATCAGATCGAGCTGAATATCGAACGCATCGGGAGAAACCAAGGCAATATCTATACGCACAAAAATCAGAATAGGGGTGGGAACGGATGATGAAAATCAGCCACATTCAGATATTCTGGATAATTGTGAACATGGAGTTGGGTATGACTTTGCTGATGACGATGACAGCGAGCTTGCAAGCGGCCAAGCAGGACGCTTGGATATCGATCATCCTGTCTGGATGCCTAGCGCTGCTCGTTGCCCTGATTGCAACTCGTCTGGCGCTGTTATATCCAGGACAGACGCTTGTGCAGTTCAGTCAGACGATCATGGGAAAAACACTAGGTCGTATAATTGTCATGACCTATCTCATCCAGTGGTATACGATTATCCCGATTGTGCTTCGCCAATTCACCGATCTGGTTCGTGCTTTACTGCTAGAGACTACGCCCCAGATGCCGATCACCCTCATCATGATTGCCTTGATGGTCTATGCGACTTATGCTGGGAAAATTCAAGGTATCGGACGATGCAGCGAAATGCTGGGACCTCTGGTCATCGCAATGGTCTTGTTCGTGCTGGCCACGAGTCTTCCTAATATTTCGATCAAAAACATACTTCCCGTCTACGCGGACAGCGGTATGATGAGCATTGGCAAGGGAATGCTTGCCCCCGCCTCCTATCTGGGACACGCCATTGAATTTGTCATGCTGACACCGTTTCTTGTCAATGCCAAGAAAGGAGCGTCATATGCCATATGGGGTGTTTTCTTCTCCGTTCTGTTCGTACTCTCTTCCATGAGCGCAGTCATTCTCACTATGGGCCCCGAACCCGCCGGGTTCATGTGGTACCCCTTCTTCGAGATGACCAGAAATATCTCGATAGGCTTTATCGAGAATTGGGATGCGTTGGTCGTCATCATCTGGATCTCAAGTGTATTTATCAAACTATCCATTTATATGTTCATCACATGCTACGGAACCGCCCAATTTTTGCAGGTGAAAAATTGGCGAATCATGATCTGGTTAGTTGCTCCCGTCGCTTTCTTGTTTTCGCTGTATCCAACCAGCGTCATCGAATCCACGAACCATTATTTACTTAATTACTGGGTTCCCATCGTATTGCCCGTCAATATGATCGGCCTGCCGTTGTTAATGCTCATAGTGGGAGTGATCAAGAAAAAACTAAACCCGTCTTAATCCCTTGTCAGGCTCTGCATCCGCCAGGCACGAACCGCTTGCCGGATGCCGTTGTGCTTGCCACAACGGCTCCACTCTTCCCAGAAAGCTACCGTTCGGCTGTTCGGCTTCTGCTTCGGCTCGGCCAAGCGAATTCGGCTCGGCAGCAAGCTGGCATCGCCCACGACCAAGGCCTCCCCGGTATCTAGCGCCGGCAGCCATGCGGCGAAGCCGCCGAGCGACTCGGGCAGCCATCTATGAACGACCTGCTGATCCGCAGAGTGCGACAGCCGCAGCGTGATAAAGTTGCTGCATTGGCTCAAGATTGCGGGATGGATTTCGGATGGACGCTGGCTGATGATCACGAGCCCCACGCCGTATTTCCTGCCTTCCTTCGCGATTCGCTCGAAGTGTCGATGTGCAGCAGAATACGTTCTTGTCCCGTTAGCTGAATGGGGGAGATACAAGTGCGCCTCCTCGCAAAGCAGGGCGATCGGATGCCTGCCTTCGTCCCCCGTCCACTGCTGAACAGAGAAGACGAGGCTGGCCAGCCGACCGACAACCAGCGGGAGCATGTCCGACGGGACTTCGGAGAAGTCAATGACCTTCACACCGCCCTTGCCTGCAGACTGATACTCCTTGCCGCCAAGCAAGGCTTGCGCCGCCATCTCCAGCCACGAAAGATGATGGACTTGTGCCGGAGGGTTCATCATGAAGGCCAGTCTGCGATCCGTGCGCTTGTTCTCCAGCCGGGCTATCAGCCTGTTCAGTCTACCGTAATGCTCGCCTTGTCTACTTCCCCTAGCGCCAGCGACCATTTCCGAATTAGCACGACGCAAGCCTTTCAGCACTTCGCTCAAATCATACGGAACGGGACTGTCGATCGTGAAGCTGGCCAGCAGCTCCTCAGCCTGTATCCGCTCCAGATAGAAACGTTTGGCATCGATCACCATGCGCGACAGCAGCATTGCTTGATTGGGCGCATGCTGGTCGCTGCGATCTACGAACAATTGAATCAAGTCCTCGTAGCCGAACAGCCAATAGGGCAGATGCAATATCCCTGCTTCCACGCTTCCGCCCTGGAGCATTTCCCGCGGTCCGGCCAGCTTGTAATGCTGAATATCTGTTCCGCTCAATTGCTGGTATTCGCCATGAAGATCGAACAGCAGCGCATTCGCATTGGGCAGTTCGGCGATTTGCTCGACCAACCGGGCTGTCGCCCACGATTTTCCCGTTCCCGTGCTCCCTACTATAGCGGCATGTCGTGAAAAAAACTTATTCGCATCCAGATACGCGGCTGCGTCTTCATCCAATGCATAGTGTCCTAGATTCAGAGAGTGAGCCTGCTCCCCCGATTGGCAAGAGATCGCTTGCATAAATCGGGACAGCCGCTCGCCTTCAATCGGGTAACAAGCCGCTTCAATCTCCGGTACCGATTCCAGTGATCTTCGGAACATATTCGGCTGATCCAAGTAGCGATCATAAAATGTCCCGATCAGCACGACGCGAACTGTATTGATTTCCCGGTATGCTTCCGCTTCCGCTTCGGCCTCCTTGCCTGTATCGGCTGCCTCCTGCTCCATGAACCGTCTTGTTATCTTCTGAATGATGCCGATAAAGTGCTGTCCAGCCCTGCTGCTTCTGAGCGCCACAAGCCGATTCACCTGCATGCTGCTCAGCACATGCACATTCTCCACCCACAGCGTGACATGTGTAGTATCGACGGCAGCCACTTTGCCGAGCCCTTCTTCAATCGTGTATGAAAAGATGCTCATCCTGTTCCTCCTTTACAGCGCGAGTCGAATCAGTTCCTCCAATGACCAGAGGGAGGCTTCCTCTACCACTTCCTCTCTATCGGGATAGACGATCCGCGTGCCCCGCTCATGCTCCTCGAGGCCCAACACGATTGGAGCCGACGAACTTCGGATAAATTGTCGAGCTGAATCGGACAATCGCTTGGTCGCGATCAGGATCGGAATCTTTCCCTGCCGCATGCGTTCTATCAGCTTCAAGTGAATGTGGTTGTCATTAAAGCCATAGCCGATGCACACGATCGCCTCAGCTCCGGCAAACGCCTCGTCCGCTCTGGCAATGATGCTCCGGAACGGTTCCTGATGTGTAAGCTCGTACTTCCGGACTCCGGGCGTTACCATGAGCGGCTGCAGACCACATGCATCGGCTGCATGGTCCGGCAAGCTGACAATAGCTTCATCCTCAGTCGCGAACCAATCGAGCGAGCCGTGCACCTTCAACAGATCAATCTGTGCAGTATGAGTCCGGGCGAACCCTCGAAAAACCTTCTCGTACTGTCCCCGAAATCCTTGCTCTACCCGTAACCGCGCCTGATCAGACGCATATTCTACCAGTCGGTCATAATTGGTTGTGACGATCTTGATTTTCCGCTTTGCTGTTCTGCTTAGAAATTGCAGCAGCAAACCTAGCGGCAGCACGACTTCCCTGCGCAGGACGCGATGCAACAGATGGATATCCTGCTGCAAGAGCAGCTGTCTGGTGGCGTGCACAATTTGCTGCTCCAGCTTGCCGGACAGCTCCACCTGATGCAGCACCTTTTCCAAGCCAAGCCCTTCACGCAGCGCCGATTGGAACGCATCCCAGCACACCTTCTCCAGCGGGTCCGGCACAACATGTTCGAGCAGATGGCGGGCGAGCTGTGGCATCCCGGCAAACCCATAGGCGACGGACGCCCCGCTTCCCAATACAAGAACCGGAACGAGGGAAAGGCACTTTTGGATATGCCTCAAGCTGGACGCGGATACCGTAGCAGAACAATCCCTCCTCTCTATGAATCTATTGTATACATGGAGAGGCCTATATATACTTGATATGCTATCAGTAAGTACATAGATACGAAGAGTCTGGCGGGAACGCCTTCACGATTCGCGCCAGACTCATATATGTGAATGTGGGGCACTTTCAGGCGACGAAGGCTGTAGTCAGTTCAACAAGGGCAGCTCAATACGGAACAACGTCGTATATACGCTGTCATGCAATAAGCGTATATCCCCCCGATGGTGCGCCACGACTTTCTTGCAAATAGCAAGTCCAAGGCCGGTGCTGTCATTGCGCACCTCACTCCCGCTGACGAACTCTTCGAAGACACGTTCTCGAATCTCTGGCGGAATGCCTACTCCGCTGTCTCCGACACAGAGGACAGCGTTCCCATCCTCCTGCGCACAGCTCACAAGTATTGTCGTACCCGCACTGTTGTACTTCATCGCATTGCCGAACAAATTCGCGATGACTCGCTGCATCTGGCCTTTGTCCAGCTTTGCGTACATCGGCCTCTCCGGAATATCCACCTCCAAGACAAAGCCGCTGCGCTCAATGTCTGGATAGAAGGCTGCGGCACACTCTTGCAACCATCTTGTCACATTTATCTCGTCCAACTGCAGCTCGAAGTGATCATCCTCCAGCTTAGCCAGCTCGAACAAGTTATGGATCAACTGTGACATATAGCGAGACTTGTCATGGATATACTGTACATATTTGTCACGCTTGTCCGCCGCCAGGTCTGGACTTTCCTGCAGAAGCTGCGAATAGCCGAGCAACGAGGTTACTGGTGTCTTCAGATCATGAGACAGATGCAACAGCATATTGCGCTTGGTCGCTTCCAATGCCTCATTCTCATCCGCCATACGCTGCAGACGCTCAGCCATCTTGTTGAATGCGTCCCGGATTTCGGCAAATTCCATTTCGGCAGTGAAGTGAAGCCGCTTCTGGTAATTAAGCGCCTCCATCTCCTTGATCCCTTCGGTTATTTGATGCAACGGCCGCTTGAGCTGTCGGACACTGTAGCGGGTATACACATAAAATGCCACAAGCAGAAGCACAGCGAACAACCCTATGAAGATACCAAAAAAACTAAATAAGCCAGTTAGCTCCTCCGGAACTTTCCACAGCAAGGTATGCACTGCCCCATTCGGCCCTTGTACCGAAAAGGCATGGACATAGCTGCCCGATTCATTGCGCCAAATATCGAACAGCTCGTACAGCTCTGCTTGTGTATAGTGCGTAACTGTATCTTCCTTGCTGCCGACAATATGCACGACTTCACCAGATTCATTCAACAGCTCCAACCAGCCCCCGTATTCCCGCAAGAACGCTTCACCCTCGCTCTCAGAGGTCAACATCGTTATGCCTTCCTCTTGCATCTGGTTATAATCCGGCATCTGCTCTACGAACCGCTCCATAATCAAGTCTGCACTAATCAAAGCAACCAGCATAGCTAGTAGAGACAATGTGACGATAACCGCATAATTCCGCAGAAATAACCGTTTCAACGGCCGGCTGCGACCATGTTCATTCATGCTTTTCAAATCGGTACCCCAACCCCCTAATCGTAACCAGATGAACAGGCTTGCGCGGCTGGTCTTCAAGCTTCTCCCGAAGCTTGCTGATATACACCATAATGATGTTCTCGTCTCCCATATACTCCTCGCCCCACACCTGCTCATAAATTTGCGCTTTCGTCAGCACACGCCCCGCTTGTCTCATCAACAGGGCAAGAATTTTGTACTCAAAGGAGGTTAGCTCCTTCTCCACGCCTGCCTTATACAACCGACAGCCTTGCACATCCAGCCGAATCTCTCCGATTTCCAAGCTGTCCTGCTCCGATTCGCGCTGCTTCCCCTCATACAGATCAACACGGCGGAACATCGCTTGCACCCGGCTCGCCACCTCCAGCGGATTGAATGGCTTGGCGACATAATCATCCGCACCCAACTGCAGACCGTAGATCTTGTCCATATCGTCAGATCTTGCTGTTAAGAACAGGAATGGCACCTGAGAATCCTGCCGCAACACGCGCAGCAGCTCTATTCCGTCCATCTCCGGCATCATCACATCCGCAATGACCAGATCGACTGGTACCCGACGGAAGATCACGAGCGCTTCCGCTCCATTCCCTGCCTCTAACGTTGTATAGCCCATATTTTGCAAGTAAATGCCCAGTAGCTCTCTAATTTCCTTCTCATCATCAATAATGAGCACCGTCTTCATCGATACTGCTCCTCCCACTGGATAGCAAAAGCCTCTTGCCAGTGCAGACTGCGCTGACAAGAGGACCTTCCTTCTATAGCAAGTTATCTGCGAAGAGAGACAATAATGCCGCGGCTTCTTGTCTTAGCATCGGCCGCTTTGATTCATACATGACCGTTCCATCCTCGCTCTTCATTACTTCAGGTCCATATAATTGTTTCTCTATGACGAAGCGAACCCCTTCTAATGCCCATGCATCTGTTTCGCCATCTGGCTGCGCTTCTATCGCTTCCGCATACAGATGCAGGACACTCAGCCTCCTTGCTATTGCTGCTGCTTCCTGACGAGTAAGCAATCTATCCGGCTGATAGGTGCCGTCCGGCTGGCCCGCAATCAATCCGAATTCATAAGCGGTCTGAATTTCCCGAGCGTAAGGGCTATCCGCTATATCTGTGAAGACGAACGGATTCGTCGAGAGCGCAATGCCGGTCCAGCGAATGAACCAACTGATGAACTCGCCTCGCGTCAGCTGCTCCTCTGGTCGGAATCGTTGATCCCCATTCTGATCACCGATGACATCCAGCTGGCGCAGATGATATATATAATCGGCATAGGCATGCCCCTGTTCCACATCTGCATAACGTTCTGGCTCCGGCAGCTTCCTAGCCCAGCTATCTGACTTCAAATCATAATAATAGGCGGTCACGTTCATGCTGTCATCGAGCTTGAAAGCGGCTCGGACGCCGTGTTCGTCCTCGAACAGATTGCCGTCAATACGAGTAAGTATATGCACACCGAATGGATCTTCAACTTGCAGCTTGTCTTCTACTGCACGAACGCGAGACGTCCACATCCGATTGCGCAAATCACCGTATATCCCTTCGAATGCGGATAGAGCTGGCTGTTGGGGCTGCTCATACGCGGGAGTGGAAGCTTCTCCGGGGTAGAAGCGGTCCATGAACGCACCGAACAATTCACTTCTGAATTCGATGTCCTTGTTCACCGACACGAACACACCTACTTCTTCCTCAGGCAGCAGCCACATGCCTGTATGATAGCCGTTCACATCGCCGCCCTTCTCGACAACCGTATGTCCATTATAAACTTGCTGCTGCGAAAATTCGAAGCCATACGCCATGTTAGGCAAGTCTGGATGGGCGTACAACTGCGGCTTGTGCATCTCTCTTGCCGTCTCCTCCTGCAATATTCGTGTATCCCCGAGCTTGCCGCTGGACAGATGCGCCATCATAAACTTCGCCATATCTGCACCTGTCGACAGCATACCACCAGCTGGATGCACAGCCGGAATCATCGTATAGGTCGGGATCGGCTGTCCTTCTACATCATAAGCGGCTGCCAGTCGTTCTGTAAGTTGCTCTGTAAGCAGGAAATCACTGTCCATCATGCCGAGTGGCTCGAAGATTCGTGATGACACATAATCATGGAACGGCACACCAGACACATGCTCCACAACATAACCTTGCAAGTTGAAACCATGATTATCATAGCGATAATACTCCCCTGGTGTGTAGACGACTTCCGGTATATGATCCGCCATATACTGTCCAAGCGGGATATCCTGCTTCATGTCGAAGGAAACCAAATCCGATGTGTCCCCAAAGGCAAATCCAGTTGCATTCGTCAATAAGTTTCGCATCGTTAACGGCGTATCAGTCTTGTTCGGAATGTTGAAATCCAGATATGTGTTCATATCTTCGTGCAGATCGAGCTTTCCCTGTTCCACGAGCTGCATCACTGCTGTAGCGGTAATCGCCTTGGATACCGATGCTACACGGAACACCGTATGATCGGGATCGAACGGTTCACCCTTCTCCATATTCGCCATACCGTACCCTTTCTTCAGCACGACATCCTCCCCTTGAACCACGACGAACACTGCCCCTGCCATCATCTCTTGAATCATAGGATCATGGAAGAAATCATCAGCGAACTGCTCCACCTTGCTCTTCACAAGCTTGCCAGCCCCTTCAGCACTAGCCTCGACACTCCAAGGTCCAACTGCTCCACTGCCTGTGCCAAGCACCAATACAATCATCATAATCATTGTCAGCTTCCTTAATCGCGCATGCGCTGTACGTAACATATCATTCTCTCCCCTTGATTGGTTTTGGTTACAGATCTAGCTTACTCCTTTCAACTTAATCGAGATTGTATGCAACCTTAATAGAAGCTTAAACTTTGCTTCGCGTTGAATGGGAAGGCAACATTTCAAAATCAGCTCTGTGTTACAACTAGATTGATTACAAAACAAGGAGATGAATGGAAATGAGCAAATTAGCAGGAAAGACCGCACTTGTAACAGGGGCAAGCAGAGGAATCGGGCGTGCCATCGCTCTGCGTTTCGCCGAAGAGGGAGCGTCAGTAGCTGTTCACTATGGCGAGAATCAGGAGGCAGCGGAAACAGTCGTTCGCGAGATTGAAGAAGCTGGAGGGAACGCCTTCGCAATTGGCGCTAACCTTAAGTTTGTAGAGAGCATTCAGGTGCTGTTCCATTCACTGGATGCACGTTTACGTGAACGTGCAGGCGATCATCAGTTGGATATCTTGGTCAACAATGCAGGGATCGGCTTGGCCGTACCGATAGAAGAGACGGGGGAGGAGGCTTTCGATGAACTGCTGCAGATTAACGTGAAGGCGCCGTTCTTCCTGCTTCAGCAGGCACTTCCCCGCTTGCGGGATGGCGGACGCATCATTAATTTATCCTCAGCTGTAACTCGCATATCCTTACCAGGCGTCGCAGCATACAGTATGTCGAAAGGGGCGGTCGACGCACTGACCCTTGCTCTGTCAAGCCAGCTCGGATCGCGCGGCATTACAGTTAACGCCATTCAGCCGGGCTTCGTAGCGACAGACATGAACGCGGCCATGCTGCAGGACGAAACAATGACGAAGTTCGGTGCGGACTACTCGCTCTTCGGGAGATGGGGGCAGCCTGCAGATATTGCAGACATCGCTGTATTCCTCGCCTCTCCTGATAGCCGTTGGATCACTGGTCAGCGCCTCGATGCGAGCGGCGGATCGCACCTGTAAATCGGAGATAGCAAGCTTCGGTTTTGTTTTTCAAGAGTCTATCCACCACTGCTGCACCATATGATCACTCGACTCGAACAGAGATGACCGTTAACGCAACGATTCGCTGCGTATTCATGTTTTTACGATCGGAGTTATTCCGTTAGACGGTCCGCGAAGTGCCGACCATTTCCGTTTGACGTTCAGCAATGCGCCGAGTCGCTCATTTCCGTTAGACCTTCTGCGAAGTGCCGCTCACTTCCGTTAGCGTGAACAATGCGGGAAAAGGGGACTCTAACTCCTTTACAAGGAAATGTTCGATGAATCATGTCCGATTCTTCCTATATAGTTACGTTCAGATGCCTTATGCTCTGAGAGAAGCTAGCAGATCAAGTCCAAGAGGTGAGTCGGATGATGGAACAACTGAGAGAATGGTGCACGGCACAGCCGAATGCGCAAGAAGTGTATATGGATAGCTGGGCGGCATATAAGTATACCATTGGCGACAAAATGTTCGCTATGCTGGGGAAGGACAAGTCTCAGCAACCCATCCTGTCGCTCAAGTGCGATGTTCAAAAAGCTGAGCTTCTTCGCCAACAATACAACAGTATTCAACCGGGTTACTACCTGAACAAGCAGCATTGGATCTCCATCTACTATACAGATAGAGAGGTGTCTTCCGAGCTGATCGAACAGCTGATTCGCGGTGCATATACAATTGTCTTCCGTTCGTTGACCAAGAAGAAGCAGGCAGAGCTGAGTCAAGTTAATGACTGATCCGATTCAGTCACGCTATCCTAATAAAAGCTGCTCTAGGTTTATTCAACCATGAGCAGCTTCTTCCCGTTACTCTTCTAATTCCCATGCCGGGTTCCATACAACCTCCCACAAATGTCCGTCCGGATCTAAGAAGTGACCGGAGTACCCGCCCCAGAACGCATCGTGTGCCGGGTCCGGAATGGCAGCCCCTGCCTGCTCTGCGAGCGCCATAATTCGATCAACCTCTTCCTTGCTGCCTACATTGTGACCGATCGTCATCTCTGTAGAACTCTTCGGTCCAAGTGCAACATGGGTCTCATGCGCCAAATCGCGTCGATCCCATAGAGCCAGCTTCAAGCCCGCTTGCAAGTCGAAGAAAGCCACAGCTCCATGCTCGAATTCCTTGCCGATAATACCTTCTGTATGCCAACCTAACCCATCGCGATAGAAGCACACAGACCTCTCCAGATCGTCTACACCTAATGTCAAAACAGAAATACGCGGCTTCATCCATACCATCCTCCTAATCAAGTTCAATCGATCCTCCTAATCAAGTTCTATCGATTCATTCTCATCTTCACACACATCAGCCTATCTGGCTTGGAAAAACCGGACAGGAACGTATAGCCATGTACGAAATCACTTAATCCCCCGATCCTTCACGGTCGCGGGGCAGCACGAAAACTTGTCTAGGCGGCATGCCATAGTACCGCTTGAAATGTTGATTCAAATGCGATTGATCGTAGTATCCGAACTTCACAGCTACATCTGCGAATGAAACAGAAGACCGCTGATACATATCCCTTAACACGAATTGGAAGCGAACAATATTGTGCACTTCCTTCGGGCTGATGCCGTATTGCTGCATGAACGCTCTGCGCACATGCCGCTCGCTGTAGCATGCTTGATCGGCTAATTCTCTAACCGTCAGCACGCCCTTCCTCTCATAGATATAAGCCATACTAGCTTGCAGCACATTCACCTGCGAATCGGTAGCTGTCACACAATTTTTCAATATTTGTTCAACCTGTGTCAGTCTGTCCTTCATCCCTCTTGCAGCAGTCACCGCATCGACCATTAATGCCGCATCCCTCCCCCAGCTATCCTCCAGATAGACCTGCTTGCTGACGAACGTAGAGACAGGTCCGCGCATGAATCGATGTGCATGATCGAGATAAAAGCGGATCCCGAACATCGATTGATGCGCAGGAAGAGATACCGTCATGCTGGAAGTCATAAATCCAGCAATGAATACTGCCTTAGCATGAGTGGATGCTTGCAAATCGACAATGATATCTACACAGCCGTCCGGGACTACACGATGCACGCCTGCGGGAATAGCTGCGTGTGTGACACTGCTCCAATAACAGGCCACATAAGGCCTAAGCTCCTTGGACGGGGTGAATTCTTGATAACTGTACAACGCGTCAGACTGCGGCTTCACAATTGGCGGTTGAAGTGGCACATAGCTAGGCATGATCCTCCCCTTCCTTCTGTTGCTTGGACTCGCTCACAAGCTCTTGTGTTCATAGATATATAGCGAGATTCCCCATGACAAACTAAGCATTGCCAAGCCTCCGCATATCGCACCGGTGGAGACAATCCCGATAGGCATGTCACTAATTGGCTGAAGTGAAATATAGCTTGTCATGCCCAACCACTCCAGCATCCGCATGCCAAGCAAGACAATCCCGCCGATCGTCATAATGACGATCAAATCCAGAAAGGGAACTATCCGCGAATCTGCTGCGAAGAAGATTGGAAAGTAAATAGCGTAAAATACGAGCAAGAGCACAAGCGCCGCAACAGTCGACGGAACATCCCACCACGGCAGCTCGTTAGCCGGGAATACGATACCTGCAAGCATTCGCCAACCAATGGTGATGAGGAAGGCGATCATCATGAATACAAGAATCCCTACATATTTAGCAGTCACTATATCTCTTCGCAGCAGCGGAAACGACGCCAGCATACGTCCATTATTGTTCTTCTCATCCGTCTTGCTCGCGACCACGATAAGAAAATGGCTAAATATCGCTGCAGGTACAGCAAGGGAAAGTCCTTCAAAGGCACCGAGCGCAAAGAAGAAAATGCCAATCACAACAAATCCGATGACGAGGAACCTTTGCTGAATCCGAATATCCTTTACTAACAACTGTACCATTTAACGTCCCTCCTGTGTGTAATACAGAATATCATCCAAGGACGGCTTCTCTGAGAGCACTCGTTCACGCACCGGATGATTGGCAAAGTCAGCCGTCGACATCAATCCTTCGAATCCGTAAGGCGTCTGCTGCGAACGCAACAGCTTGCCATCGGACTCGTATGCTGGATAATCTTCAGCCGAACCTTTCACAAGCACATAAGTGTCCAACAGCTCTTCCTTGCTGCCGCAATGCATGAGTTGTCCGTTCCGAATGTGCACGATATAATCGGCGATACGTTCCAAATCTGTGCTAATGTGCGTGGAAAAAAGCACAGAACGATTGCCGTCCTCGATGTAACGACTCAATATTGCCAGCACTTCTCTGCGAAAGACCGAATCCAAGCCTGACGTCGGTTCGTCCATAATGAGCAATTCCGGCTCATGTGCCAAAGCCGCAGCCAGTGCGAACTTCATCCGCATGCCTTTCGACAAATCATGAATTTTGCGCTGCTCTGGCAACTGGAAGTCGTGCAGATACTGCTGGAAGAGCGCTTCTTGCCAATCAGGATAGAAGGAGGCAATAATTTTCTTCATTTCCTTCACAGACAGATGATTGTAGAACACATCCTCATCGTATACGAAGCCGATTCTGCGCTTGATATCGCGTTCTCGCTCTCGATAGGACTGTCCGAATACACGCACTTCACCCTCGTCTGGATGTATCAGGTTCATGATTGCGCGAATGAGCGTTGTTTTGCCCGATCCATTCGGACCAATCAATCCCGTAATATAGCCCTTCTCTACATGGAAATTCAGACGATTCAGTACAAATGCACCATTACGCTTCGTATACCGGCAAAACTCGATTACCTTCATATTTCCTTCTCCTCCCCATAAAAAATGACTACCAGCTGCTCCAGCTCCTGCCTGCTCAACCCAATGGCCTTCCCCTTCTCCACGCATTGCTTCAACTCTCCCTCAATTTCCCGGTACTTCCATTCGCGCAGCTTCTCCTTGCTCGTGCCTGAGACATATGTCCCCTTGCCCGCTACAGATATGACGAATCCTTCCTGCTCAAGCTCCTCGTATGCCCGCTTCGTCGTAATGACACTAATCTTCAAGTGCTGTGCCAAGCTCCGGATAGACGGCAAGGAAGCACCCTCTTGTAGCTGACCCGATAAGATATGATTCTTGACCTGTTCCCTGATTTGCAAGTAAATCGGTTCTCCAGAAGTAAGTGATATTGAAATATGCATGCTTCTTCACATCCGTTTAAGTGTATATATCATATATATACACTATATACTAATCACTTATTGATTGCTAGCCCATGAACGTAGAATTGAACAAAAAACTGTCAATGAAGTATTGAATTCGGAATCATTGGAACTGGAATCAGTCGGGATGGGGGAACGTGTGTGGGAAGCAATAAAATGTTGGGCGTCCCTTTGGCAATACGCTATTCGGCCTAGTGCTGGCCAACGGCATTGGCATCGTGCAGATCATGAGGAGGAGAAGAAAGAAACAAATGAGCTAATCCCTCATTGTTGCTAACACTGTATACACGGCTAAAGGAGAAATTGAAACTTCCTCGTTACATGGGAGCGCCGGTTTCCAGCAAAGTTTTCATACCAGATAGGACAATCGGCAGTCCGTTGTCAAGCATACGGGCTGTATGAGGAGATCGATCGAACTCGTCATGCACGAGCGTCACTAAGGTCGCACCAGCCAATTCAGAGTGTGGAGTAATCTCCCAAGTCAGGCGGGAATATGGCTCCTCTGCGGTTTCAAGTTCAGATAGCAGCTGCCATGTCATGATTAGCTTGCTTGGTGGTTCTACGTGCAGCAATTGCCCTTAAATAAAGCCTTTCGGGATTTGAAAGATGCAGAATCGCAGGAATTTCGAGGGATTAGCCTTACAGCAGCACCGAAACCTGCACGATCGCAGGAATTTATGCACATAAGCGGTCTGCGGCTGATCATGCTCCATGCACGATAATTCGAGGAAAACATCTATCACCTAATATGTATTGAACGAAGACAACCGTCCCTTCTTGGAACGGTTGTCTTCTAGAGTGGACCGGTCATCTAGAGCATGGAAGCTATTGATCTAGTCTATGTCTCTTGGCGAGTGTGCAGAATCGAATCGATCTCCTTCATTTGCTCTGGGGCAAGCGGTCCGGCACTGATCGCCGCTGCCGCTTCCTCAACCTGCTTGACGTTCTTCAAGCCGGGAATTGGAATGGTACAGTCGCTTTTGCCCCATATCCAAGCGAGCGCTCCTTGCACCAAACTACGATTGTCGGAGGTCAAAATTTCCCGTACAGCCTCAAGTGCTTCCAAATACTCAGCCTTCGGTTGACCATCCTTGAAATACAATACCCATTCATGCTTGCTGCCGCGCACATCGTCTGATGGCAGACGGGAGGACTTCTGAAATTTTCCGCTTAGTAAGCCCATCGCCAATGGAGCGTTATCGATACTGCTGAGCTGGTTCCGCTCGCACAAATCGATCATATCCGAATGGCCGATCAAGACATTGAAGGGGTGCTGTATCGACACACAAGACGAGCGTTTGGCGAACATTTCCGCCCCCGCAGTATTCGATGTGCTCCAACCGTACGCGCGGACTAAGCCCTGTTGCTTCAGACTTTCCAGCGCTTCAATGACGGCGTCAATCTGCGAGAATGGGATGTCGCCGGCATGGATCTGGTACAAATCTATGTAGTCAGTCTTAAGCCGCTTCAAAGACGCTTCACACGCTTCGCGAATATACGGAGCGGAAATATTTATCTTCGAATACACGTTGCGGGTGGAGGCATCGTAGGTAAAACCAAACTTCGTCGCAACCACCGCTTCATGCCGCCTCCCTTGCAATGCACTGCCAATGATCTCCTCACTATGCCCGGTCCCGTATACATCCGCCGTATCGAAAAAGTTGATCCCCAAGTCCAAAGCCCGCTTAATCGCACGTACTGATTCACGATCATCGACCTCGCCCCATCCATCAGGTATGCCATCCAGCCAAAAAGGTCCCCCGATTGCCCAACAGCCAAATCCGAGTGGGCTGACCACCATCTCCGATTTACCCAAATTGTTCATTCTCATGCATGCCAACCTCGCTTTCCTCATGAAATCAAGTCTATTATAATGAAGTAAATCGGTTTATATTAGAGCCAAATAGGATTAGTTTTGAGGAACCAATTTAGATTGGAGGTCTATCATTGTACGGAATCTATTTGGATACATCATGCGGCATCCCTGTTACTTCCCAGCTATGCAGCCAAATCCGGCGAAAAATTGAAAACGGAGAACTGGCAGAAGGCACACGGCTTCCTCCGACGCGCAAGCTGGCCCAAGAGTTCGGAATTGCACGCAACATCGCGATAGATGCCTATGAGCAATTGATTGCAGAAGGGTACTTGATTGGACAGGCTGGATCGGGTACTTACGTTGCAGAAGGAATCCGCCCTATCACAGCCGGCATGCAGGATCTCGACACGCTTCCTGACCTTCCAAGCATAGATGTTCAGTCACAAGAGCAGGGAATCATCGATTTCACTATAGGTACGCCAGATTTGCACAGCTTTCCCAAGAAATTGTGGGGCAAGTATGTCAAGGCAGCAGCGGTGCATGAACCAATCGGAGTATACGACTACGGAGATATTCGAGGCGAAGAAACGCTAAGGACAGCGATTGCGAGCCACTTGCATCGTACGAGAGGCATGCGCTGCCATCCCGGGCAGATCATCATTGTATCCGGTTCATCAGAAGGCATGACACTGGTCGCTCAAGCACTGCGTTCCAGCTTCAATGCCGTCTATATGGAGGACCCCACGATAGAATTCGCGCAGCATATCTTCAAGCACGCCAACTATCGCCTCATGCCGATGGTTGTGGATGAATCCGGTATGAAGCTGCATGAGCTTCCCCGACTGCAGGAAGGCCAGTTGATCCTGCTCACGCCTGCGCATCAATTCCCGACCGGCAGCATCCTCTCCATTCGCAGGAGGCAGCATGCCATCAGGCTGGTCGAGCAAGCCGATGCCTATCTGATCGAAGACGATTATGACGGCGACTTCCGGTTGAAGGGCGTGCCCATTCCTCCCCTTCACACTTTGAATCCGGAGAGAGTCATCTATGTAGGGACGTTCAGCAAGACGCTAGCCCCCGGCATTCGCATCGGCTTTCTTGTTGTCCCTTCCCAGCTGATTACCCGCTTCGCCAGCTTGAAGGAGAATTTGAACATGCGTACGCCATCAGTAACGCAGCTTGCCCTTGCCCAGTTCATGCAGGAGGGGCGGTTGGAGCGGCATATCCATAAGATGAAAGGCATCTATCGAGCCCGGCGCAACCTGCTGGTTACCGCATTGAAGCAGAAGTTGGGCGGACGGATTACGATTCGGGGCGATGAGGCGGGCATGCATGTGCTTATGGAGACGGCTAACGGCCTCAACATCGATGATTGGCAACAATCCGTCGCATATGGTGTACGCGTTCATGGGGTCGAAGAATACTGTTTGGTGCAGGGACAACGCACCCAGCAAGTCGTTCTTGGCTATGGCAATGTGCATAAGGAAGACATTGAAGCTGGCATTGAACGACTGCACCGATTTATTCTGCAAAAGACCTTAGATTCATAAATATAACTTGACAGGAATATTCCCCACGTGGCATACTATGTTTAACAACTCATAAACAAGTGATCTTACAAGTAAGTTCGGAAGATTAATTGAGGAGATGCTTCTATATGAACGTGCAAACCTTCAGCGCTCTGGCTGAGCCCAACCGACTCGATATTGTCAGCCTTCTGTTGGACGGTCCGCTCCCGGTTGGGGACATTGCGGGGAAACTTGACTTGAGCCAACCTCAGGCTTCCAAGCATCTTCGCGTATTGAACGAAGCCGGTCTAGTCGAGGTACAGCCAGTAGCTAATCGACGAATTTACAGACTGAGACCGGAGCCGCTTCAAGAGCTGGACAAGTGGCTCGATTCCTATCGCCGATTGTGGGAAGCAAGGATGGAACGTCTGGAAGATTACTTAGATGTGTTACAAGGCAAAAAACCATTGAATTAGTAGTTGAATCAAATTTCGTCAAATCGAGGAGGAGTTACTATGTCAAACTATGCAATCGATTCAAGAGTAGAGAATGATCGGGTGTTAGTGCTGGAGCGTGTGTTCGATGCGCCGCGTGAACTAGTGTTCAAGATGTTTAAGGAACCGGAACACCTCAAGCATTGGTGGGGACCGATTGGCTGGGAACTGCCGGTATGCAACATCGACTTCCGACCGGGTGGTGTATGGCACTACTGCATGAAGTGTATCGATAAGAATCAAGGGGAGTTTTACGGGATGGAATCTTGGGGTAAAACAATCTACAAGGAAATTAACGAGCCGGAATCGATTCTCTACACCGATTACTTCTCGGATGCCGAAGGCAATATCAACGAAGAGATGCCAGGGACCGATGTCACCTTGTCCTTCCTCGATCAGGATGGCAAAACAAAGCTGGTTAACCGTGCAGAATATGTGTCCGCAGAAGCACTCAAGTCGGTCATGGATATGGGCATGCTGGAGGGTATCTCGCAAACTTGGGACCGTCTGGCACAGCGCCTTCGCGAGATCAAATAAGAAACTTTATCTATTACGCAAGAAAGTCCGGCCAAGCGGCTGGACTTTCTTTGCTGTGTTACGCATCATTGGATCAATAAAAAACGTCATAACGGCTGTTGCTGCGAACCGCTCGTGACGATGCTTACCGTTCTGATCCAGTGTCCACATCCCTCATGTCATGCTCTTCTGCCGCTTCCATCTGCCATTGCGACAGGTTGGCGTCCGCGATAGTGCGCTTGTCTTCACTGGTTCTCTTGCGTTTGCCTATCATCTTCTTCACGACATACATGCCGATGAAGGCTGCCACTAATACGAGCCCTGCGATCAAACCGGCAGCCTGACCGGGGATGAATGGCATACTTGCAATGATGCCAACCATGGCGATCATAGCAAACCAAGACGAGTACGGATAACCGGGAAGCTGACATCCAGCCGTGGGTGAGCAGGGGGTATTCTTGCGCCATTTGTAATGCGAGGCCATGATGATCAAATAGGAGAACAATAAGGCGAATCCGCCCGAACTGATCAGGAACAAATAAACTTGCTGCGGCAAGATCAAGCCGAATCCCAATCCGCCTAGCATAGCAGCTCCCGAGAAAAGGATGCCCCTATAGGGAATGTCGTGCTTGTCCTTCAGCCAGGAAGGCGTATGTCCATCTGCCGCCAACGAACGAATCATCCGTCCCAATCCGAACGTTGCAGCAAGCATCGTCGACAGAATCGCTATGATCATCACGATGTTCATGATGCTGCTAGCCCACATAATTCCCCAACGGGACAAGGCAAGCACAATGGGACTCTGCCCCTCCGCCATCTGCTGTGTAGGATAGAGCGGCAGCAGGATCAGAACAGCGGCAACGTACAAACCTACCAAGCTGATTAAGGTAAAGTTAATGGCTCGGGGGATCGTCTTCTTCGGATTCCGCGCTTCCGAGGCAGCCAGACCAATCACTTCAAATCCCGCGTAGGTAAATATGACGATCAGCATACTGCCAGCAATTCCAGTGATTCCGCCGGGCATCAATGGTTCATTACGCAGCTCGCCGAAACCAACCGCAGGCGTATTCGGGAGGAATCCGGCGATGATCCATAATCCCAGAACAATAAATCCAACAATGGCGAGCAGTTTCAAGACAGCCAAGCCACTTTCTAATTTACTTAATAGCTTGGCTCCCAACAAGTTCAATGAAGTCACTGCTATAATGATCACCACTCCCAGCACAGCAACCGAGATCTGGGGGAACCATTCGCGAATGAACGTGGATGCGGCGATGGACTCACTCGACATCGCAAAGATAAGACCTGTCCAATACACCCAGCCTGTTACAAACCCGGCTCCGGGCCCGAAGCTTCTCTGTGCATACATGCGGAAGGAGCCGGCTGCCGGATCAGCCACAGTCATCTCCGACAAGGCGTATAGTACAACATAAATCAACACGCCGCCGAGTAGAAACGAAACAACCACACCCGGCCCAGCCGCCCTGATCGCTACGCCCGAACCAAGGAAAAAAGAGCCTCCCACAACAGTTCCCAAAGCCAGCATTGTCAAATGAAAAGTGGATAACCCTCTCTTCGAAGCATTGTCCATGCGTCCATCGCCCCTTTGACTGTACTGATAGAAAGTATTAGCAATAGAGGGGCGAAATATGTTCATCAAATCCACTTCGGTACAGAGCTGACAAAAAAAACTGCCCGTGTCATCCACACCATGGAATGACCCCGGGCCAGTTTTTTCACCTAGTATACTTTACGGTTCGATTCCCCAGACAAGGTTGTCGTTGAGGTAGAGCGTCACTTGATCCCAATCCTCAAAAGAGGTTTTGGCAGCATCATACGAGTAATCATTCGTCTCATCGAAGTTCGACCAGTCTACCTTCGACATACGGAGCTGAATCTGCCCAGATTGCTCACCTGCATCCAGTGAACCAGCTCCAGGTTTGAATGTCAATTCAACGTACGAATTCGTGAATGTCCTGTCGATATGTTGACCGCCGATCTGCGCCCAATCAATCCAGGAATTCATGGAAGCGCCGCCTTCTTTGGTGAAGTAATAGCGGAGCTTCACATCCTCCAAGTCGATTGTTTCGCTGCCTTCATTTTTAATATTGAAATGCGGTTTGATTTGGTTGTTCGATGCGTCTCCATCCGCTTCTCGATATTGTAACACTAGCTCCCCACTAGGTCCGAATGATCCTGTCGGTGTAGCGCTAGCTTCAATCGAGTCCGGGCTTGCCCCAGCTTGATTGACTGCGCTTACCACGTAATGATAGGTCGTACCGTTGGTTACACTGGTATCCGTATAGGATGTTCCTGCAATGTCTGCAGCCAGCAGCTCATACGTATTCCCGCCATCAACGGAACGTTTCACCGTATAGCTGGTTCCGCCGACCGAGGCATTCCAATTCAGTGTTACTGTGCTGTCACCGGCTTCTGCACTTAAATTGGTGGGAGCTGCCGGAACTTCAATTGGTTCATCGGTATCTGCATCCAGTACGATGTGATAAGCGGTCAATGGCGGCACAGTATACGTAAATTGATTATTGGTAATAGTAGCAATCGACGCAGCTTCGAACAGATTGGAGCTGGTTGAATCGAAGCCATATACAGAGCCAGATTCGTACAACGTATCTCCGGCAATTGAAATATCAGCTTGCAATGGCGTATCCATACTTTTGTTCATGACGATCATATGGAGCTGATCGGATTCCTCAGTCACGGCAGCATGCACCGAGCTGTTCACAATGTCAGATGTGGTAGAACGCACACTGGTCTCTCCGAAGGTCGCGTTGTTGCCGTCATAATTACGGTACAACTGATAGGCTGCGCTCACATAGCTTGTATCTGATTCCAACCTCCAGAAGTTGGCCATGTACACACCATATTTTCCAAATATCCCAAGAGCATCGACCATAGCCAATCCCCCGGAAATATCCCCTTCCCCGCCATAGCTGAATTCCGTGATTGCTAGCTTCGTTCCCGGATAATACTGATCGATCGATTGCTGCAGACGCGGCAAGATAGGCAAGTAATCGCTGAAATATTGGGCAATCCAGCTATCTTCTACATACGTCGGGTCCCACAGCGTTCTTGGCGCCTGCAATCTGGCCATTTGGGTCTGTTCATTCCCTACGCCATTGAAGGTAATACGTTGACCTCCGCCTTGCGCCTCTGGATACCAGTGAACATCCATCACGTCAAGAAGCCGTCGTCCTTCACTCTGTGACTCTTGCTTCATTCGATCCAAATAATAATCCACATACCAATCGTAGTTCCCTTGGACATTCGCCCAATCCGGGGCATCCTGCAAGGATAGGTACGCATTGAAACCATAGAGAACCCCGCCGAATATATCCGCATGAGGATCGACTGCTTTGACAGCCTTGGATAAGGCTATTGAGCGATCCACCAGTTCCACTGCGCCTACGGGATCAGGATGAATTCTCGCGTGCGTGTGCGACCACAGCGCAGGTTCATTATCCAGGGAATATCCGTCAACGCCGGTGGATGTACTAGCATCCCCGTAATGATGGACCATATAGTTCACAAATTCATCACTATACACCGTACCGTCATTCAAATCCGGCTGCAATTGAAAAGGAGCTTGCTTCGCAAATTCAGATTGATCCCACCTTGCAGATGGAGCGGCCTCAGTCTCTTCAACCGGTCCGGCCTTGTCTCGCGCCACATACCCGGCCATTGGGAGAGTCAGTACAGTGTACGCATCTTGTGCCAGCGACTGTTCATGGAATGTTGTTTGGACCTTGGCAGGTGTCTCGCATTCTGAAACGGTGAGCGCAAACTCCGAGCATAAGAAGTCATCGCTTTGATGAAGCCAATCCGACCCTGCATTGGATGCATTGTTCTCCCAATTGTATCCGGTCATTCGGTTCCCGCCCAATCGTCGTGCTGCAACTCCCTCACTCCCTGCCAAACTTGCAGATGCGTTCGTACCATAAATATATGGACTGATTTCCTTACGATCCTCATTCGTATTCACTTGGATGGACACGGGTATGGGGGCAGCCGCAGAAACTGCTGCTGACGGGACCAAGATTCCCCCAAGCATCGCACCTATAGTGAGCGCACTTAACCAATTCCTCCCTTTCCGCTTTTGCATGAACATAGACAGCATCCTACCTCCTTGTAGTTAGCGATATTTAGCAGCTTACTAAGGATAAGCCGCTACTACCAATATACCTTTAGATTCCAAAGCATTTAAATGCAATATTTTTCGGAATACACTTGAATATTATCTGATCCTTCGAGTGCGGTTCCGATTTCAACGTCACGCACTTCAAATCGTTTGCAGCAACTATGATGAGCCATGACACGTGCACTACCAGACACGGATGACCGTAAGAACACTAGCGACTCGGTCCCTACACCTAACGGACACGGATGTCCGTAAGAACACGGATTGGGGCGATTTCCTTCTGTAACGGACGCTGATGTCCATTAAAGTCTGAAAAGTAGCACAGTAGCAGGAAAATCCAACGCTAACGGTCATGCGCGTCCGTTACAATTCGAAATATCGAAGTTTGGCTCTCTAACGGACATCCGTGTCCGCTAGATCTACATTTTGCATACAAGGTTACTTACTGCTTGCCCTATCCTCCACCTTCTTGTAAAATGAAGTATATACACGACATGAAGCACATGTCGCTTTGATACAGAGAACCGGGAAGTGAACGGTTCCTACTCAGAGCGGCATTTTTTTGTGTCTATATTCGATAGGTGGTGTTAGAATGAACGGCTTTGATACAATCATGGACGAATGGCTAACTGAACAAATAATCGAAGAAAAAAATCCGAGAAGACGCGAACTTCTGCAAAAAGGGTTAGGCCATGGTACAAGGGAATTTTTAAGAACGATATGGTATCCTGTTGTAGGTAATTTGATGCATCTGTATCCGGAATGGGAAGTAAGAGATTATAGCAACCGCTACCGATATCTGGATCTCGCTTATATGCCTAGTGGTGCGAAAGGCTGTATAGAGATTCATGAATACAAATCACATGCGAGAGATATCGAAGCGTGGAGATTCAAGGACCTGTGCATGAAGCAAGCATATCTGACGTTGGACGACTGGATGTTTTTGCCGATTGCCTATCTGTCGATCACCGATGAGCCAGAGGCATGCAAACAGCTGGCACTATCCTTCGTTGGCAAGTTCGTTGCAAGCCCATTAGAATATTCGCTCAGTTGGAGTGAAAATGAAACCTTGCGATTTGCACGCGGCATCATGCGGTCATTTTCATCAAGCGAACTGGCGGCACACCTACAGCGATCGGACAGACAGGCACGGCGTATAGCAGACAAGCTTGTTGAGTTGAAGCTACTAATCGTCGTCGACAACAAGCAACGATATCGCCTGTATCAGCTGAGCAACGGCGCCAGACTCGGATAACCGTAAGAACACTAGCGACTCGGCCCCTACACCTAACGGACTGGGATATCCGTATTGAGATGAGCGATGACATCTGCGAGTTCTATTTCAACTTTACGTTCGCTTAGTCTTGTGGTCACAGCAATCTAACTTTAGCCCTTGACTTCATTATGTTTAGAAACTAAACTATATGCATGGACAAGAAATCAGAACATCCTCAACCTGAAGCGAACCAAAAAGTGAATAGTGGCAGCAATAGCTTAGGTCGATTGATTATGCTGCTTCGGCGGTTGGAGCGCCAGCCTCACACATTCGGGCAAGCTGGTAAATTAACACCTAGCGACATCCATACGATTGACGCAATCGGGCTGGAAGGTACCATGCTCATGAGTGAGCTTGCTTCTCGGCTCGGTGTGACGAAGGGAGCGATCACGCAGCTGATCGACAAATTACAAGCGAAGGCGTTAGTAACTCGCTCCCCCCACCCCCAAGATTCACGAAGCTCAATTGTATCACTTACCGAACTTGGAAAGGAGGCTTATGTGGCACATGAGGCGATGCATCTCGCCTATTACGAGCAGTTGCGGACACAACTAAGTGAACAGGAAATCGAGGTATTCGAGAAAAGTATAGACATATTGAATACTGTGTTGCACGACATGCTGAACCATTAATTTTTTTTTGCATTTTTAGTTTAGTAACTAAACGTAATCCGCTCAGAAAGGAGTTGATTCCATGCAACAGCCTGTGCCACATACGTTTCAATTGACGGAGAAGCAGCGATTCTGGCTTTTTTTCACACTGTGCATCGGTGCTTTTATGTCCCACTTTACTGCAGGCGTGGTCAATGTGTCTCTGCCATACTTGGGATCAGCTTTCCATACTGATTTATACAGCATTCAGTGGATTACGACCGCTTATTTGCTAGTGATCGCTGCCCTGCTTCCGATCATGGGTAAGCTGGGCGACCGATACGGTCACGGTTTCATTCATAATATGGGCTATGTCTTGTTCACGCTAAGCTCTGTTCTGATCGTCTTATCGTCTCATGTGTACGTCCTTATATGCTTTCGAATCCTTCAGGCGATTGGGGCTGCCATGTTTCAAGCTACGAACATCGCATTAATCCGTTGTTATTATCCCAAAGACCAGCGGGGACGCGCACTCGGCATCATGAGTGCTGTTGTCGCCTTGGGAGCCATGACCGGACCGCCTGCCGGTGGAGTCATTGCAGCTTGGTTAAGCTGGCAGTGGTTGTTTCTGATACATCTACCCGTTGCAGTCGCAGCCGTTGTGCTCGCTTCTCGATTCATCCCTGCACAACGACTTAGTCACCAATCACCGTTCGTAGATCGGATCAGTTCCATCTTGTTCATGCTTGTTATTGCTGCTGGCATTTATAGTTTATCTAGCGGGCATGCGCAAGGCTGGCTTTCCCCTAGTGTGATTGCCGCTTATGTGATTGGATTCGTTGCACTCTTCCTTTTCCTGTTGCGTGAACGACGGCAAACCGCTCCCTTATTGCCCATGCCCATGTTACGCATTCCATCCATCATAACCGGGCTACTGATAAGCACCGTTTCCTTTGTGCTGATTAACTCGGTTTTGGTCACAATGCCGTTTTATTTAGCGCACACAACCACATACTCCCCTTTTGCGATTGGACTCATCATGACCGCATATCCAGTACTGTTTGCACTGGCAAGTCCATTCGCAGGGCGTATGTCTGATCATACGAATCCCCAACTGCTTATGTGTATCGCATTGGGCTGTATGATGATCGCACTGGTGATCCTGTCTTTCTTTCTCCATGAACTGACACTACTAGGCTTGATTGTTGTACTTTCTCTGATGGGACTCGGCATGGGAGGCTTGGCTGCGCCGAACAACGGCTACATCATGCGAACAGTACCGGTGGAATATGCAGGTTCAATCGGTGGGATGATCGCGCTCACACGCAATGTCGGCATGGTCATTGGCGCTGCTCTGGGACTTGGCATGATGATCGGACATGGGGGGCATGTCGATTTGTCATCCGTCTTCCAGATCAATATCGGCATTTGCCTCATTGGCTTGACAGCACTAGGAGTTGGCGATCGCTTGGACCGCCGCAGAAGAACATTATCTTACAATCGGAGGAATCATCATGCAGAACACTAACATTATCGTCATTGGCGGGTACGGACATGTAGGACGAATGATCTGCGAGGAACTTGCCCGGTATTTCCCAGGAAAAGTGATTGCCGCAGGAAGAAATCTAAAGCGAGCAGAAGCATTCAGTCGAGAGACACAAGGGCGTGTTCGTCCCTTACAAATCGATATTCACCATGCATCTGCTACACAACTGCTGACAGGCGCCAAGCTGGTCATCATGTGCCTGGATCAAGAGCAACCCACGTTCGTTCGCGCATGTATCCAACAGGGGATTCATTACGTCGATATCTCGGCAAACTATCGCTTCCTATCACAAATCGAGCGGCTCGATCCATTAGCAGTATCCAACCATGCAACTGCCATACTCAGTGTCGGTCTGGCACCTGGGCTTACGAACCTTCTGGCAAGCCATGCGCAGCAGCTTCTGGATTCAACGGATGCCGTTCACATCTCTATTATGCTTGGCTTGGGAGATACGCACGGTAAAGCCGCAATCGAATGGACGCTCGACAACTTGCAAAACGACTTCCATACTGACGAGCATGGCGAGGAAGTGCAGCACATAAGCTTTACCGATGGACGACAGACAAGCTTCGGTGACAGGCTTGGCACCCGAACTGCGTATCGATTTAACTTTGCCGATCAGCACATTTTGCCGCGCACCCTGCAGGTGCCGAATGTCGCAACACGACTTTGCTTCGATAGTGCGATCACAACGTGGTTACTAGCTATGTTCAAACGGTTAGGCATCTTTCAGCTGCTTCGTGTGCCTTGGCTTCGCCGCCAAGCAATGAAGGCATTCGCCACTGTAAATGTCGGAAAGCCGCTATTTGCTGTCAAGATCGATGCCGTCGGTATGAAGCAACAGCAGCCTGCTGTGGCAGAATGCTTCCTTCAAGGGACACACGAAGCCGAAGTCACTGCCAAAGTTGCAGCAATTGTAGCGAAGAAGCTCTATTCACAAGATATGCCCCCTGGCGTCTATCATATTGAAGAGTTATGCAGCTATGAGGATTTCAACGAAGCCTTGCGCGAGGTAGTCCAGATGTCATCACAGCTTGAAAAATTCCGCTAAATACGGAGCAAGAGCCTCCGCAGCGACATCATGAGTTTGATTTTCTAGTAGATGTTGACTGGTATTCGGAAGCGTTCTGACAATTGCATCTGCTGCTTCTTTCATAAAGTTCGGGCTGTTACCGCCAACCAAGACTAGCGTTAATACCTGAACAGCCTCTACTTCTTGGGTTGGAATCGAGCCATCTCCCATGACTGCGTTGTCATATGCCAACGTGGGTGCCAAGGCTTCCATCGCTTTCCATACGGGAGCCTGACGCATACCCTGAATAGCTTCGACCGGCATGCCAACGTTTTTCATAAATAGCTCAACCGCATCCCCTCTGCGATCGTCTGCCAACAATTTCTCAAGCGATTGCGTATATGCCTCTGCAGCCCTCCTTGCCTCTTCACCAAACGTAAAGGGGGCTTCGTAGATCGCAAGCTTGCGTATCTTACTGCCAAGTAAGCTCGCCGCTTTGATTGCCAATACTGCTCCTGACGATATGCCATAGACATATGCGGTACCACCTATCGCATCAATCAATGCTTCCAAGTCTTCTATTTCCCGCTGCACGGCATAAGGCTTCGTATCAGTGCTCTCTCCTCTACCCCGCCGATCATAGGAGCATACCATGAAGCGGTTGGACAAGAGCGAGGCTAGCTCTCTCATGGATCGATGGCACATGGCTCCATCTACCAAAATAAGCGGCTGTCCTTCACCTATCCTTTCATAAGCAATACGTGTTCCGTCTTTAGACCATACATACATCGTCGTATTCTCCTCTCATCTTCGGATTTGGATCACAATTTTATATGGAAATGTCAGGCATAGCGTACCCGGTTTCTAATACACTTTTCAAGTTACTAATAATCGCAGGCCAACCATTGTTGATGCCGACAAACCCTTCACTCTCGTCCCGAAATGCGTTCGTCGACAAATCCACATGCTTCAGCGTCAGCTTAACAGCTGATTCCATCCGCTTCAGTTCAAATGTGACAGTGGGATAACGTTCATACGGAGTCATATCCTGTACACATGTCATCGTGTAGGTAAGCAGGCGATAAGGCTCGTAGATCAGGACGATGCCTGTATCCGTCACGGTTGCATTCTCATCTACAAACTGTACGGCAGACCCTTCTTTCCAGTCGGATTGTAACGTTCTTCCGAACCAGTATTTCTTCGTAAACTCCCCATTGGTTAGAGCTTCCCAAAGTTTTTCCGGTGTCGTATTGATATAAGCCGTATACACAAAGACTGAATCGTTCAATGATTCTCCTCCTCCAAAGTTCGTTTCAATTGTTGCAAGACATTGATTCGCTGTTGTTCATACTTCTTCACCCATCGTGCATAAATCTCGCCAATTGGGGCGGCATTGAGGTAATGAATCTTATTTCTCCCTTGCCACTGAACTACAATAAGATCAGCTTGCTCCAAGATCAACAGGTGTTTGGTGACAGATTGCCGGGTCATCTCCAGATGTTCACATAATTCATTAAGCGTTTGTCCATTTCTGTGAAAGAGCGCATCCAGCAGCTTTCTGCGGCTTGAATCGGCAAGGGCCTTAAAGATGTTTTCCATGTTATCCATATTTCTATTATATGCAGCCGTTCAGCTGCATGTCAATCCTACATTGATCCACATGAACTATCCAACGAATAAAAGTATGATCATGGAGGTATTATGCCAAGTCTCGCGCTAGTATCGAGCTTCCCGAAGGGTTTGATCCGAAGGAAGTGACTGCAACCGAGAGCACGATAAATAGCGGGATCATCCCCGAATACGCCAGCATCTTGAGTGGGGATGGCCCTTGGAAGATCCACGATAGTAAGCTCAAACTGACTCGTTAGATATAAACTAAAGAACAGATTGATTATTGGTTTGCGAAACGTTACACTTTAAAATATGCTGTATATTCTGTTTTTTTCTATTTTTAAGGGGGGCGAGCGAATGGACGACCGGAACGTAGTTCAATCCGTGTATCAGCAGTTGTTAATGACGTGGAACGATCAGAATGCGCGTGGAATGGCTGATTTGTTTGCGGAAGAAGGCGAAATGATAGGATTTGATGGGAGTCAGGCAATAGGTCCCGAGGAAATTTTCGCACACCTTGATCCCATCTTCAAAGACCACCCAACAGCTCAATTTGTCAGTATCGTCAAGGACGTTACCTTCCTGACTTCGGAAACTGCTGTATTACGAGCGAGTGCGGGAATGGTTCCTCGCGGCCAGACAGAGATCAACGCTTCTGCCAACGCACATCAAACCCTAATCCTCGTACAACGAGCTGATCATTGGCGCATCCACCTTTTTCAGAATACACCTGCACAGTTCCACGGAAGACCAGAGCTAGTCGAGCAAATGACAGCGGAGTTGAATGCTGCAAGCACCAACTCTCTGTAGGGATTCCACTTAGGTGGGAGAAAAAGGGGTGTCCCGAAAGTAAATGTATCACTTTGGGGACACCCCCTTTTTATACTTAGTCTGTTACTTCACACCGCGGGCCAACTCAGTCAATATCATGCCGAGGGCGAATGCGCCTGCATCTGGATGACCTAGGCTTCTGTCGCCGACCGTTCCGGCACGGCCCATTCTTGCGACCATGTCCTTCGTCTTCTCGGCTCCTGCTACAGCCGCAGCTGCAGCTTTATCAAATGTCGTCTTCCAATCCTCACCTGCTGCCGCGCTGTCAGACCATGCATCAGCGAACGGAACAAGCGCATCGATCAAGGTCTTGTCGCCTACAACGGCTCCACGTCCGAACGACCGCTCGCCGATATCCTGAATGCCCTGGACGGAGGCAGACAGCAAGGACGACATCTCTGCTACTGTCAATTCCAATCGATCCCCTGCGGATTTGCCAGCAGCACGGAAGGCTGATCCCCAGATTGGACCGGAAGCTCCGCCGCAATGCTCCATCAGGATCAACGAGCACTCATCCAAGAAGATGCCTATCGTCAGATCACGCTTCTCCAATATGCTGCGCCATTCCCGCTTCAATTGCTTGAAGCCCTTGGCCAGACTCATCCCGAAATCGCCGTCACCGGCATGTGAATCCAGATCACAGAAGTATACTTCATTCTTAATCACGATCTCGCTCATCTTATCAACCAAATATACGATATTGTCCAGCGTCAGCTTGCCGTTCCGAATAGTGGCATGCTCCTCCGCTGTTTCGACTTCATAGGATACAGGAGCCGCATTCTCTTGTTTCGTCTCATGCGTATACGCCACTTCAGGCACAGGACCGTCAACCCGGAATGCGGGGGCATGGCATTCCTTCGACAGCAATGTCTTCAACTCATCATCGAGCTTCATTACGGATAGAGACAAGCCAGCCATCTCAATACTCGTCATATAATTGCCAACGAACGGCCGGACGATCCGGATGTTCTTGGCAGCGAGTTCTCGGGCGACTGCTTGGTAGAATACATACAGCTCTTGCTGGGGTGTCCCGCCGAATCCATTAACTAAGACGGCCACTTCAGCTGTATGTTGCTCTTCAATCCCCAGATCCTTCAATAACGCGGTCGTCATACGCGCAGCCAATTCATCAGCTGTAGTAATCTTCTCGCGCCGAATGCCTGGCTCTCCATGTATGCCCGCCCCGTATTCCATCTCATCTTCAGCCAATACGAATGTTGGGGTTCCGCTTGCCGGAACTGTACAGGAGGTTAGCGCAACTCCGATGCTGCGAACTTGAAGCGCAGCTTTCTCCGCAATGGCTTTCACCTGCTGCAGATCGCTGCCTTCTTCGGCAGCGGCACCGGCAATCTTATGTACCAGTACGACGCCAGCAACACCGCGGCGGCCAACCGTATAGAGGCTATCTTCCACAGCAATATCGTCACTGACCCGAATATGCTCGACCTTGATGCCGTCTTCGGAAGCCATATGAGCAGCATTCGAGAAATTCATGACATCGCCGCTGTAATTCTTGATGATCAGAAGCGTTCCCGGCTTACTTGCCGTAGCTTTGATCGCTTGATATACCTGTATCTGAGACGGTGAAGCGAAGACTTCGCCACAGACTGCCGCGTCTAGCATACCTTTACCAATAAAACCAGCATGTGCAGGCTCGTGGCCGCTGCCGCCACCGCTAATCAGGCTAACTTTGTCACTATTGATTTCCTTCTTCTTAATGACTGTGTACTTCTCCAGAAGCTCAAGCTCCGGATGGGCAAGTTCGATCCCCCTGCACATTTCCTTAACAAGACTGTCCGGCGTATTGATAATCTTCTTCACCTGTGATTCCTCCCTATGCCGTTAACGCTATCTGAAATTTGTGTCAGTTCTATTATGCTGGATGGCAAAATCTCCAGTCAAACCTATGACCATAATTCCATAGAAATTCCCACATATTGCAGTACGAGTGAAGATACCATGTGAACGCGCACAAAATTTCCTGCGTATGTGCAGGCTTGGGTCGAGCGGCAAAGCCAATTTCTCAAAATCCCTGCGTTTGTGCATCTTTCAAATTGTGAAGTGGCTGTATCTAGCCAGTTGAGCGTTGAAAGCATGTATTTACGTAGTTTTATAGCTGATTTGGTGCTGTTTTCGAGTGAATACCTGCACATCTGCAGTTTTTCATCTTTCCCACCAAAATCCGAATCAGACGCAGCTCATTATTCGTTTAATCTTAGCCTTCCTTTCATTGGATCAGCCCGAGTTCACGGGCACGAGCAACGGCTTCTGTTCGGCGTCGGACATCGAGCTTGCCGTAAATTCTGCGATTGTATCCTTTGACAGTATCGAGGGCCAAGTGGAGCTGCTTTCCAATCTCATCGTTCGATAAGCCTTGCGCGATGAGCTGTAACACTTGCTGTTCACGCTCGGTGAGCGGTTCCAATAGGTATGCTGTGGATGGTATGGACACGTCCTGCTGTGCTTGGAAAGCTGCAAGCAGTTGACTAGTAAAGTCCGGCATCCATCCCCTGGCATGCACTTCTACTAGGAGCTGTCTCAGCGGTTCACCTTCATCGGCGAAGAGCCGAACAATACCGCTTGACTCAGCAAGCTCCAGGGCTTCTCCCAGCATGTGCAGAGACGATTCCTTCTCGCTATGGGCGTATAAGAGGGGAGCCTGAACTACTGCTAGCTTCAACCATTCATATTTCTGACGTTGCCGATTCACATTGCGCAGCAAAGACTCTAACAGCTTCAATGCTTCCGCCGTTTCCCCCTGTGCCCATAGCACACGTGATCGGAGGAGAGCCAGATTGTATTCTTGCTTCTCTGTGAGCTTATCAGCAGCGGCAATCTCCCCTCGACGGAGCAGCAATTCCCCCTGTACTTCGGTCAACTCCTGCATCTGATGTTGAGGATGACGACTTCGCAGGAATTGTTCCGCTTGATCTAATTGTGCTGCAGCACCATCGCCATCTCCCTGCGAAAGCTTGATCCTTGCAAGAAGCACGTAGCATGCAGCGGGAGTGTCGATAGTTGTCAACTGCAAGGCTAATCGTACTGCCTGATGACCGTGTTCCTCAGCCTCCGCTAAGCGATCCCACTGATGCAGAAGCCGGGCCATTCCGAAATACGCTTCGCAAGTGGCTGGCAACGGCGAACCGCCTGCGAGCTGCATAGCTTGCTTATAGCTCTCCGCAGCCAAGTGCAACTGAAGCTCGGCTTCCTGCACTTGACCGAGACAGATAGTAGCGCCTATCGTGATTAGCAAATTGCCAGTAGCCCTGCCCGAAGCTATGGCTTCAGAATATGCTTGACTTGCCAAGGCATACTCGCATTGGAGCTGATAAGCAAACCCTAGTGTCCATGTAGCAGATGTTCGAATCGGCAAATTGTCGGGACGAAGCTGTTCCAAAGCGCTCTTGGAATAGCGTTCAATCGCTTCTGCATCGTTCTGTGGAATGGCTAACATTGCTCGTATAGCGGAGATATTACCGGCAAGATCACTTGTATCCTTGCTCGGTTCCTTCTGCTGTATGGCTGTCTCCGCCATCCGCAGCTTCTCTTCTACGTCGTCGATGGGATGCCCCGAAACCGTTAATGCAGATGCATATGTTACCCATAAGGCAGGTCTGTCATCGAGTACTGACCTGTCAAGCGATTCCAGCCAATGCTGAACTGGCGCCATGGCGCCTCTGAGATGCAAAGGCATGCCATCCCCTTCAAGCAAACGTGCCGCACGGTCAATATCACCTGCCTCGGTCGCATGGTGGAAGGCTTCAAGAAGCGACCCTTCCGCTTCATACCATTCACTTGCTCGAATATGGAGCACCTGCACGTGGTGAATGGAATTTCGTTGCAGTCTGTACCGCAACAGATCTGAGAATAAATGATGATACCTATACCAGCATCGATAGTTGTCGAGGGGAATGATGAATAAATTGGCCTGTTCCAAATATTCCAGTACGTCCTGTCCCGAGGCGTAATCTCCTTCAGCTTCTTGATCAGACAAAGCGTCACAGAGCGAGCCGCACATGCGATCTAGTACTGCTGTCCGCAGCAAAAAGTTCTGTACGGGCTCCGGGTATTTCTTCAAAACTTCCTCTAATACATAATCTAATACCAAATGATTCCTGCCATTAAAGGATTGAATGAACGCATGCTGATCTGTACTGCCCTGCATAGAAAGCGCGGCTAGCTGAAGACCTGCTACCCAGCCCTCGGTACGGGCTTCGAGCATATGTATGGCTTCAGAATCAAGTGTCAAACCCATCGTCCGGTTCATGAATCCTTCTGTTTCTGAAACGGTGAACCGCAGATCCATGGCATTCAGCTCTGTAATCTGATCCCTGACCCGCAATGAGGACAGACGCAGCGCAGCAGTCTCGCGAGTAGAGATCACCAGATGTACGTTAGGCGGCATATAATCGAGCAAAAAATGTATGGCATTGTAAACGGTTTCGACCTGAATGACATGAAGATCATCCAAGACAAGGATACACGGCTTGGAGAGAGTGGATATTTCATCGACTACGTAGGTCATGATTGTTTCCGCAGGCAGTGGCTGAGAAGAATGAATGAATGGCAGCAGCCTGCTCCCTATCGACTCTGAGATACTCTGTAATGCAAAGATGAGATAAGTGAAAAATCGTGTGAGGTCATTATCTTCCTCGTCCATCGAGAACCATGCAATCTCTCGCTTGCATGTTGCAAGCCATTCGCTGATCAATGTCGTCTTGCCGAACCCTGCCGGCGCCGAAATCAACGTAACTTTGCGATGGAGCCCTTCACTCAACCGTTCACTCAACCGAGTACGAGAAACCATATGCTTGCGCAACTTTGGGATATGGAGTTTGGTAGTTAGTATTCGATCATCCTTCAATGGCACAGCACCACAGCTTTCTATCAAGTTTCTATAACTCAAGAGTAACCTGTGGAGGGTGAAGACGCAACCAAAAGAGCCCCTGCTCGCGCAAAGGCTGATTTGTGCTACATCTAAGATGAGAATCCTTTCCTGCCCCTGATGAAAAGCCAAACAATCAGTAACAGTTCACCAATGAATGTATACACGGAGAGTTCAAAGCTATACGTTGCGAAGAGAATCAAGCCAAGTGAATCTATCACATAACCTATCCCAGCAATCATGAGCAAAATCCCTAAATACTTAGGTAAATCTTTCGAAATAATCATCATATAGCCTAGGAGCAGTAAATGGACACCAAAGATGATTAGGGCCGTATTCCATCCGTTACTGAACGAATGAATATTCAGCATAGCCTGAACATAACGCTCTGCAGGTTCCCAGCCCATTATATATTCGGCATCAGTCAAAATCCTCAGTGCGTTATAAAGCTGATAAATGGCAACGCCGAACATTGCTGTGTAAACAATTCGAAAGCTTGCTGCTAATAGCGAGAGGATAGGGTAACCTCGCTTGAATACGATATGAAGGGACACTGCTACGATGACATCCAGGATCACAACAGCGAGGAGGCTTGCGATCGCCATGCGAAACAATCCATCGGAGGCCACTATATTCGCTGCGGTTGTTGCTGCATTGTCATACACAATCAAACGTTGGAACACAAATAGATATGCGAAGGGACCTAACACTGCCATAATAAGCAAGCTGAACCCGGCAATGTTGGCCGCCTTCTTCTGTGAAGCTTGTACTGTACTCATAGAACCACATCCTTAGTTGTCGTTACATATAGGTTACTGACAATTCTCAGATGTGCATAGACACTAAAGTGTCGATTATTTCGAATAATATGTATAGCAATTAAGAAGAAACCTGCCATCACCCATGTGATATCATGGATATAATCTTAGACAAAAGGAGCGCTACTAATGGCAGATATCGAACTCTTGCAGATGATCCATGCACCCGCGGAAGAGGTGTATCAAGCGTTGACAACGGCCAATGGACTTGCAGAAGTATGGACCCGTGAACTGACCGTCCATGATCATGTCGGAGCTGTCAATGAGTTCCACTTCGGCGAAGATGACCTGACGAAGATGCAAATTGTGGAGTTAACCCCTTCCGCGAAGGTCGAATGGCTATGTACGGAATCAGATCCAGAATGGGTAGGGACGACGGTTTCCTTCGAATTGCAAGAGACGAACGGCACTACAACCATCACGCTGCGTCATAAGAATTGGAAGGAAATCACAAACTTCTATCGGTTCTGCAATTACAACTGGGCCATGCTCTTATATAGTCTCAAGAGTTATCTTGAGGAAGGCCAAGGAATGCCTTATCAAGCAAGAAAGTTCTGACACAAATATGACACTGCTACGAAGAGGTTGTCTCGATAGTCGCAAATGACTTAGAGTCAACCTGATTCTTAAATAGGAAGATAGCCTTGCACCTTGATTTCTTCCCTTGACTTTTCATGTAATTAGCATTATGTTATATTATAACAACCAAACAATTAGTTATTTGGATAATTGGAGACGATGTGGAATGGATTCTTCGGAAACAACACAGCTCGAAGTCAAGGTGCATCAACAGCTAAGGGATTGTAGCCAAATCTTTCTTGCCTTGGCAGACCCCATTAGACAAGATATCATCATGATGCTGACGAAGCACGATACGTTGAACGTTGCCCAAATTTTAGAACGTTCAGCGATGTCTCGCTCAGCGATTTCGCATCATTTGAAGATATTGCGTCAAGCCCACTTGGTCACTTCTACCAAGAAGGGAACGGAAATTTATTATAGCTTGCATATAGAAGATTCCGTTACACAGCTCAGCGCATTTCTAGATACAACCGAACAAATCATTGCTCTGAAGACCCAGCAGGCCGAGTAGGCCTTCTCTTTTTACAACAAATATCTAAATATTTAATTGTTTAGTTATTTTGTTATAAAACAAAACAACCATATGGAGGTATCCACTATGAAAACAGTACTTATCACAGGCGCATCTAGCGGAATCGGCAAAGAATTTGCAACAATCTTCGCTAAGGAGAAATATCGTATTATTCTGGCATCGCGAAATGAACAGAAGATGAAGAAGACAGCTCAGCACTTAAAGCAAACCTATCAAGTAGAAACGCATTATGTAGCTGTAGACTTGGCCAAAAGCAACGGACCCGAGCTTCTGTATAATCATGTGAAAGAAAACAATCTGGAGGTTGATGTGCTAGTCAATAACGCCGGCAAAGGATCGTTCGGCCCTCTTCATGAGTTAGATATACAAACGGAGCTTGATATGATTCAATTAAACGTTCATTCCCTATCCCATCTCATGATGCTGTTCCTTAAGGATATGGTTAAGCGAGATTCGGGCCGTATCCTTAACATTGGATCTACAACATCGTTCTATCCTTGTCCGTTGAGTGCTAACTATTCCGCTTCCAAGGCTTTCGTCCTGTATCTTACTGAGGCCGTGGCCGCAGAGCTACAGGGAACCCATGTAAGTGTCACTGCTTTGTGCCCTGGGGCCACGACTACGGAATTTTTCCAACATGCTAAGATGAACAATCAAAGAGTATCAAAAAAAGAGGACACAATGGATCCCGCAAAGGTAGCAGAGATTGGATTCCAAGCACTCATGAAGGGCAAAACATATGTAGTCCCGGGGTATCAAAATTGGATGCTCGCCCAGTCACCCCGCCTATTCCCCAGAAATACGGTGACGAAGATCACACGAAGTGTGCTTGAAAAGACGCTATAGCCACCAAGTTGGAACTTTTATTCAAACATCAGATTAGCTGTTTTTCAATATCGCATCAGCAAGCGAAGGCGAGAAGCGGCTAATCCACTTCAATAGCTTAACCTTGCCGATCAACACTTCCTGTTGATTGCGTCGAAATGCACGCCAGAATTCATCAACTAGCCTATCTGTCGAAATTTTACTTGATCCTCTTCCCTTCGTCATGTCGGTGTCCACAAGAGGCGGTATGATCTCGAACACGCTAATAGTTGTAGACGCCAATTGATATCGCAATGCTTTCGTAAATAGGTGAAGTCCTGCTTTCGTCGCACAATACACAGGAGCAGACTTCTTGGGCGACAGCCCTAGACCAGACGATATATTAATGATCGCAGCCTCATCGTGACGGGACAGCAGCGGCAACAATCTGGCAGTCAGTTGAATCGGCGCTACTAAGTTAACATCAATCTCGTCTTGCACTTTGCCGCACATCTCATCCGCTTCACTGTCCATGAAGGAATACTGGTATTGAATCCCCGCATTATTCACAAGCACATTGATGTCAGGATACAGTTCGGTCAATTCCCGAATTAGTGCGTTCACCTGCTCCTCGTTGCTTACATCACAAGCATATACAGTAATACCTGGTAAGCTGACTTCGGCCTCCTTCAGTTTCCTTTCATTCCGTCCAATAACTATAACCTTGTTACCATGATGAACGAATTGCTTCGTCATAGCTAATCCGATTCCGGATGCTCCACCCGTGATCAGTACGGTGTGTCCAGATGTCCGCATAACAATTCCCCCTTTACTCTGCTCAGTATAATTACAGGCAAGAGGGACTTCATTAACATATGTTAAGGTTCATTATTTTTAACATTCAAATTTGAGTAGTGACGCTGAAGATCCCACACATACCAAGAGCTCCCTTCGATAGAAAGGAGCTCTTAGTATGACCGAGGAATCAAGACCTCCGCTGTCTGCTCAACAGCCAGATGAAGTAAGGGGCGCCGATTAATGAAGTTAGTATCCCCGCAGGAATTTCCGATGGTGCAATGATGACACGACCTGCCGTATCTGCTGCCACGGTTAAGATGGCGCCAAGTAGTGCGGTCGCAGGAAGAATACGCATCAGATGACCACCGACCAACAGTCGCGCCATGTGCGGCGCAATTAGTCCGACGAAGCCAATGTTGCCTGCGATCGATACCGCACAAGCTGCCAAGCCAACTGCAATTGCGATCGCTAGCAACCGCGATCTCTCAACGGAATTACCTAGACTTTTGGATACGGCATCGTTAAATTGCATCACGTTGATACTGCGAGCATTGAAGAAAGCTGCCAACATAAGCAGCAGCGCCCAAGGCCACAGCTGATTGAGCCGCTCCGCACCTTTGCCCCATACGGAGCCTACGAGCCATGTGAGTGCAGAGTCAAATTCCTCTGGCGCCTTCAAGACGATCGCATCGCGCAATGCAAGACATATAGCCGTAATACCGATTCCGACCAGTACGAGCCGCAATGGCTCCACGCCGTTCTTCCAAGATAGGACGTAGATGAGACCTGCGGCAAGCGCCCCTCCGCAAAAAGCAAAGAGCGGGGTCAGAACTGGTGGGGAGGCAGGAAACAGCAATATCAATATAACGGCTCCTACACTCGCTCCAGCGCTTATACCGACAATATCCGGTGATACTAATCCATTGCGCGTCACCGTCTGCAGCAGTGCGCCAGACATGGCAAGACAAGCTCCAACCAGCGCGGCTATAAGTGCCCGCGGAAGACGCATATCTAGAATGATCATTCGCGCTTCCTGCGCACCAAGCAAGGTATGCCATACTTCATGCAACGGTATCCGTAATGCCCCAAGCGCAAGCGCGCCAGCTAACACCGCTGCTAATCCGAACATCAACAACACGATAATGAGGGTATACAGTCTGTTGCTCGGTGTTCTCATGACTGAACCCCCCTAGTACGTACGAAATAAATAAATACAGGCGCACCAGCCAGTGCCAGCAAGATAGATACAGTCACTTCCTGGGGAGCGAACCAGATACGCGTCAGCACATCCGCCCATACAAGCAGTAAGGCGCCGATCAAGCCAGAGACAGGAATTCTCCAACGCCAATCTACACCAACTGTCAATTTGGCAAGATGTGGGGCAATCAAACCTAGGAACACGACAGAGCCTGCTACGGATACCGACGCACTGGCAAGAATTACAGCCGCCAACGACGCCGTTATGCGTACAGATGTTATCGAAGCGCCCAACCCTGCCGCAGCCTCCTCGCCTAAGGAAATTAAGTTCAGCTTCTGCGCAAGCATGACCGAGACCAGTAAGCTAATCCCTATCCAAGGGACGATCATTTCAAGCTCGTTCCATTGAACTCCAGACAGGCTGCCTTTCAGTAAATACGATAGTGTAAACGCCATTCGGGAATGCGACAGCAGCAGTGCTTCTATCATCGTACTGGCCAATGCGGATACTACGACCCCGGCCAATGCAAGCTTGATTGCTGTCATGCCTTGTCCCCCAACAGAAGCAATTCCCCATACGAGCACCATGGAAACAACACCTCCAATAAAGGCGAACACGGGCAGCATGCCTATCGGAATGGAAGGGATGTAAATTAAGGACACTAGCAAGGCAAGCCCTGCACCAGCATGTATACCGAGTGTATCCGGAGCAGCCAGTGCATTGCGGGTAACAGCTTGCAATAACGCACCGGAAACACCCAACGCCGCTCCGATGAACAGAGCGGCGAGTGCCCGTGGCAATCGTGAATCATGTATGACCTGATGATGAAGATTTTCCGAATTATAGTGAACGAGTGCATCCCAGATGATGCCTCTGTCCATCTCTGCACTTCCGATCTGTAGACTCAGACTGGCGCCGACCAGCAACGCAATCAGGCCAAGTACGATCATCGGAATTCGCAAGTACTTCATGGATGTCCGTATAGTAGCAAGCAAGTTACTTCACCTGTCCGAATAACTCAACCGTCTCATTGATAATTAGCTCCGCAGCGATAGGTCCTCTGTAGAACGCCCAGTCTTCCATACGGACCGTTTGGGTATGGCCAAGCTTGACCTGCTCCAAGTCACTGAATATCGGATAAGTCGCTCCGTCGATATCCTTCGTATATACCGCACTTTGCAGCAAAATATATTCGTCTGTTTCCACATTCAACAGCGCTTCTGCTTGTACTCCTTCGAATGGCTTCCCATCCGCAGTATAGGCCAGTTCGAAGCCAAGACCGGCTAATATATTGCCGGTATAGGAATCAGCTGTATACAGCCGAACTTGCTGGTCCGGATACAAAGTGAGCGGTATTACTCTTTTCCCGTTCATTCCAGCAGCTTGTAAGGCTTCTTTGCCTTCCGACAACTTCGAATCATAAGCATCGATAGCTGCCTTCGCCTCATCCTGCATTTGCAGAGCATCGCCCATTATAGTAATAATATTCTTCCAATCCTCCGCTGCGGAACCCGTTACGACTAAGGTTGGCGCAATATTCTGCAGCTCTGTGTACGCTTCCTTATGCCGATTCAAATCGGCGACAATCAAATCCGGGTCTAGACTGGCAATCAACTCTAGGCTAGGCTCTTTCCTAGAACCGACCCAAGTGAAATCATAATCGACCAACGACTTCAGATGCTCTGGCACCTCTTGGACTTCTAGACTTTCAGAGGCAACCCCTATAGGTTCAATGCCGAGACCTGTCGCTATATCCAACAGATATGTATCCAGAACGACAACTTTCTGTGGAACGGCACTGAAGCTCTGCTCACCGAGTTCATGATTGACTGTCCAGCTATCCGAGGCCGAAGCCTCGTCGGATTCAGTCTCGTCTGCTACGGTCTCTGTCTGCGTTCCTTGTGTCTCATTGCCGCCATTCGTTCCTTGATCTGGATTATTCGCACTGCCGCAAGCAGCAATGACGCTTACCAGCATGAGCAACGCTGCTACTACCAACCAAAATTTCAAGTGTCTTATCATTTCTGTTCCTCTCTCCCCTATACCATGGAACGCGAGTCGGCAAGTAAATTCTATCTGTCGGACTCATCTTCCCATTGATAATGATTATTGTTCTTAATATACTATAAGGGATGGTAGTGCTTGCTTCCATAGTAAAAAGTAACAGATTTCATATCCGATTCACACTTACTCAGACTAATGAGCACAAGAACCAATCTCTAGTTGCTCATATAAGGAGTTATGATCTAATGAACAATCGTACACAGAAGCAATTCGTATATTGGTTGAAATCTGTACGATCACACACCTTCGACAAGCCGGAGCAGCAACTGGAATTAGGCTCCTCCCATACTGTATTAGTCTATGTAGATCAAGGTGAGTTTTCGGTATATTCCGAATCCCAGCAATGGGAAGTACATGCTGGGCAATTTATATACTTTCCAGGGAACGAAGCCTTCTCTATCCATTCGGTCGGAATTACCTCCGCTTGTTATGTACTGTGCGTCGAAGCATTGCTTCTCTCTCAGGAAGGGGAGCACTGGAAAGCCCAACCTCAGCACCACATTCCGTTCATAGATGCGGCAGGCCCGCTCCCCTTCATCGGTGATGAGCGCTTCAGGAAGCATATCAAGGATATCTCAAGCGCAAATTCGGATGAAGCAGATTGGCCATTTCAGAAGCTACTGTGCGACTTGTACGAACAGTTGAAGAACAGACCAATCCATTTCGTTCCCCAGAGCGGGATTGAACAAAGCATTGCCTATATGCACACCCATTATCAAGAGAAAATCAGCCGAGACCTGCTAGCTCAAATCGCCGGACTGGCCCCTAATTCTTATTGGCGCAGCTTCAAACGAACCAAAGGTATTTCTCCTACTGCTTACTTACAGCAAATCAGGGTCGAGCAAGCCAAGGCTCATCTATCGGAAGGTATGCCATTGAAACAAGCTGCTGATGCTTCGGGCTTCGGCAATGAATTTTATATGAGCAGGGTGTTCAAAAAATGGACTGGTCTATCACCGACTCTATATGTCAAACGCCATACGCTGAAGGTGGCAGTCGCTTCCCGCTTGCAGTTTCAGGACAGCTTGCATGCGCTTGGCATTGAGCCCGTCATTGCCGTAGATTGCTACAAGCATCCCTTAGTGCCGGACACCATATACAACGCGCAATTGCTTCGCCAGTTTGCCGAGTTGCGAACGGCCAATCCAGATTTGATTATTGCTGATTACTCACATATAGCGTTCCATGATGACATGAAGACAATAGCGCCGACGGTATTCATAGATCATAGCTTGGAATGGGAATCACCCTTTCTCCAGATTGCCGATCTCGTTAACCGACGACAAGAAGCAGAACAGACGATCGGTCAGGTGGAAGAACGCGTCACCCGTTATGCACAGCAGATCGCCTCTCGCAATGCGAATCTCTCCCTTACGATGCTGCAGGTGCTGCACGACAGCATTATGCTCCAAGGAACAGTGTGCCACCCACTGAATGAATTGCTATACACAGAGCTGAAGCTGAAGCCAGGTTCTCATACACCGATTAAGGAGATGAGGAAATACTTGCAATCACAGGATGTACCGCCATTTCAGAGCGACTATATATGTGTGAGGCTGTACAAAGAGCATCCGCTAGTTCTGCAAATGTGGAACCGCATGCAGCAGCTCCCAGTTTGGAATGACCTTCCTGCTGTTAAGGGCGGAAGGCTTCATCTGACCGGGAACTGGCTAGTGGAAAGCTGGACACCGCAAGGTCGGATACAGATTGCGGAGGATATAACGAGTATCATTGCGCCGAATTAACCCCGTTCCATGTTAATTACTCACTCTTGACCTCGGCCAAGGATAATTGTGTTGCTTGATCTCCATAATCTGCTTACGCACGGCGGATTGCCATTCCTCCCGAGGAATATAGCCTAGCTTCTGACGAGCGTTGTCCGTAACAGGCATCCAGTTCTCACACACGAACACGACGGATCTCATCAGGAATGGGTCTCCCGGAATGACATGCCTTAATTTCTCCATCAGCCAGCCAAACGCATATGCAGCCGGATAAGGCACACTATAATGCGGCGTTGAGAATCCTGTTTCCTTGGCTATGAACGAGAACAGTTCACGTATTGTAGGATATTCGGAACCGACTATGTTGAAGGATTCATAAGAGCCTAGACTGTTAGCCGTTGCAGCTAACATGAATGCTCTGCCCATGTCCTCACCTGTGACCAAAGGTAACCGCATATGTCCGCCGGCCATCCAAGGCACCAGATGTGTCCGCATCCTCGGTAGCAGCATCGGCAGTAATCCGGAAGTATTCCCCGGACCAACGAAGTGACCTAACCGCATCGTGACCATCTGTGTACGATTCGTAGCGATCGATCTCATGTAACGATCCAAGTCCATAAGATAATCCACATGAGGCCAGAATCCTGTCTTCTTGCGGGCCAAGGACCACTCATCAGCTGGAGGCGCATACTTGTCGCGAGCGAGTGGTGCTAGCGTAACTGTACTAGTTTGGATAAACCGTTGCACCCCTTGTTTCACAGCTTGATCGATAAAATCTCTAGTCGGTTCATAGAAGTAGCGATATTCTTGCTTCGCATGACCCCAGAAGGTGCCGAAGCTGCCTGTATGGCATACAACATCAATATTGTTCAATACCGATTTGCGATAAGCCTTATCTACCAAATCACCTTGTCGAACCTCCCCTTTGAACCAATCGGGTAATTTCCCGGCATCTCGACAAGCAGCTATTGTTTCTACTCCCGAAGCTTCCCTCAGTGCCTCCAGGATATGACTTCCCACGAATCCAGTCGCCCCTGTTACTAATACTTTCATCCTAGTATTCCTCCTCTAATCATTCATTGTAATAAAATCTTCAATACGTTCGAATGGAACATGATCGCCAATATGCTTCCCATAGAAGGCAGTATGAATTGACAAGTCTGGATGTAATAGAAAATCCGCAGGAATCAAATCCTTATCGCCATCTATGTGCTTAACATGAATCCCTTCCTTCATCGCATCCATTGCTAATGAAGGCTCTAGCACAACCTTCATCGCACCCTTCCAGTCATTCTCAACCCTGTATAAGCTGTAGATTTCCTTCGTCGGGTCTGCGATCATAGGGAATGGCGGATTTCTCCGCTTCGCATGCGCAAGCACACTCTCCTTCGGCGATTGCCAGAAGCTCAACATCTTCAAGCCTTGGCTTTCATACCTTGCAGTCAGGTTCATGAGCTTATTCACTCTGAGATTGCAGAATGGGCAAGCTGAGAAGCGATAGAAGGACAGCATAACCTTGCTTCCCCTATATTCATCTAGAATGATGTCACGGCCGAACACGTCCTTCACACGAAAGTCAGGTGCAGCTTGACCTGAACGCAGTCGCATATAATCTCCTCCTTTATTATCGTACCAACTAGTTGGTATGTACATGGGTAAAATAGAAGGCGCAGTGTGCGCCGTGCCTTAAGACTTATGAAAGAGCATCTGCGTGTAAGCGCGAAATTGCTCCACATTCGTTGCTATAATAGTCGGATCCTGCTTGGCCTTAGCCAAAATAAGCGAACCCTGATAGAGTGAGATGAAATATTCTGCCACAGTGGCGGGGTCGAACACCGCTTGCGGCATATAATCCTGCTTGCAATCCGTAATGATAGCAATCAGAGGCTGAGCGTTCATTCCGAAGTTGGCCTCACACATCATTCTCAGCTCTGGATAATCCTCTGCTAGCTCCTGAGCAAAGGTAGAAGCGAGACAGCTCTTCGGAAGATCTGGATTACGAGAAACCAGTACATAGAAGTCCAGAAATTTCTGAAGGCGGGTCCATGAATCCTGCTCCTGCTCTATACCTGCATTCTGCAGCATTCCTTGCTGCAGTCGGCCGAAGTAAGTAAGCGTCTCCTTGGCTGCATCTTCTTTGCTCTTGAAATAGTGGAAGTAGCTTCCTTTGGTGACTTTGGCCACCTCGCATATTTCATCTACAGTAGTTGCATGGTAACCTTTCGCCAGCATAAGTTGAAGTGAGGCATCTAACAGCTTCCTCTTCTTCTCCGAATAGTGCTCCATTGCATGTTCCATTATGCACCTCCTTCCTTCATCCTTCGAGCATACCAACTAGTTGGTATAATATCACGATGTTTCATCAGTTGTCAATATGCCTCTCGCTTTAATAGGAATGTATTCCTCCTCATACGCTCTCCCTCCTCATCCCTTGATCGCTCTGAATAAATGTTAGGCAATCCTCAGAAGTTAGCGGTCTGCTGTATATATAGCCTTGAATACAATGACACCCTTCCTCCATTAGTAATTGCTTCTGGGCTTCTGTCTCTACACCTTCGGCAATGACCGTCAACCCTAATTTGCGTGCAAGTGTAATGATGGCCGTTGCGATAGCGGCGTCATCTGAGTTCACTACCATATCTCGAACAAAGGATCTGTCGATCTTCACACTCGTAATAGGCAGATGCTTCAGCATGGACAAAGAGGAGTAACCCGTTCCGAAGTCATCAAGCGCTATGCGCACCCCAATTTCCCGCAACTTCTGCAGCTTGTCAATGCTGTTGTTCCAGTTCATAATCGCTGTGCTTTCGGTAATTTCCAGACAGAGAGATTCCGGCGGCAGCTCAGTTTCGGCAAGAACCGTCATAACCATATCGACGAAGTCACTCTGCCGAAGCTGGCTTGCAGAGATATTCACCGATACGACCCCGGACAGAATCCCTTGATCGATCCACTGCTTCTTCTGCTTGCAGGCTTCGCGGAGAACCCACTGACCGATCGGAATGATCAAGCCGCTATCCTCAGCAAGCGGAATAAATTCCCCTGGCGAGACCATGCCCCGATCCGTTGATTTCCACCGGATCAGTGCCTCCACACCGAACACATTGATCTTCTCCAGATCGTATTGCGGCTGGTAATATAGCTCGAATTCTTCCCGTTCCAGCGCTTTCCGCAATTCATTCTCCATCGACAATCGATCATAGGTCAAGGAGTGGATCGATTGGTTATAGATTATATATTGATTTTTCCCATGTTCTTTCGCTTTGTACATGGCAATATCCGCACATCGTGTCAACACATCCATGTCAATACCGTCATCTGGATACATGCTCATGCCAAGGCTCGCGGTCGTATACAGCTCTAGCTCATCGACTAGAAATGGCTGTTGAAACCTCTCAATGAGCTGATTCGCAACCTGCTCCAACTTGGCAGCATCATGTACATGCGTAATGAGCACGATGAATTCATCGCCGCCAAGTCGTGCCACTACATTCCTGCTTATACTTGCACTTGCCTGGACAGACGAAGCTTGCACAGCCATAACTTCCTCCAGCATGCGCGCTACTTCTTGCAACAGCCTATCGCCAACGTGATGACCCAATGTATCGTTAATGATCTTGAAACGGTCTAGGTCGATTTGCATAACGCCTAACTTGTAGCCGTAAGTGTTCGCAACTGCCTTGCTCTGCTCAAAGCGCTCTCTAAGCAATCGTCTGTTGGGGAGACTCGTCAATACATCGTGATAAGCTAGACGTGTAATCTCCTTCTCTGCCAGCTTCTTCTCTGTTATATTCGTCAGAGAACCGATCATCCGAATCGTACGGCCCTGCTGATCTACGATCGAATCCCCTGCTATAAATACCCACAGTTGCTTCCTTGCGTCACTGCTCTGAATTCTGCATTCCAACTTCAATGGCTTGCCGTTCTCGAGATGCCCCCTCATCTCCACTACGAAGTGATCATAATCCTCTGGATGGATCAAGCGCAAGAACGAATCTGGTGAGCTCGTTAACGACTCACCGATCGAACGTATCATGTCATGCGTGCGGGTGCTCCATTGAATACGATCCTTGGTCATGTCCCAATCCCATATCCCATCGTTCGTCGTCCTCGACACAATTTCAAGTTGTTCCGCAATGGATTGCACCTGATTGAACAGCTGATCGCGCACTACTGCAGTTACAGATATGTTACAGCTAATTCGGGTCACATCTACTTCCGATACGAGGACAAGCTTGTCTATCGGTCCGACAAGTACGATGAACCCAAGATCATCCTGGTCACTGCGAATGAATTGTACGCGCACGAATTCGTCTTCGCCAATCTCCGGAAGCCACTGCACGGGAGGGAACTGTTCAATAGGAACACGCAGTCCAATCGGAGGTACGGGGTCTCCCGGTCTGCCGAAGGTCTGACTCACAATGAGGTGCTTCAAGTCGTGTTCGTTTGTTTCCCATAATGCCAGACACCCCCAGTTACTAATTCCTCTGAACATCTTCGAGAAGTCAAACCATTCCCCTCTTGCAGCAGACGCCCAATTCGATGCCAATTGGTTGTGGCTGCTAATGAGATGCTTCACATTCTCTTCGGCAACGTCCAGTCGCTTGTGCAATACATCAATGGACGCATCCTCTGAATGATAGGAACAGCCGCATGAGGAACGCTGTCTAAACTTGGTAGGTATATAGGTAGTGCCTCGCGCTAATTCCTCTCCTCTCAACTGGCGAAAGAGGAGATCGATACTCGAATGAGCCAGATCCGCAACAGGCTGATAAACAGAAGTAAGCGGAGGATGGAACGTTGCAGAGAAGGACAGATCATCGAAGCCGATCACAGCAACATCAGCAGGCACATCATACCCTTCTGCTTGCAGCCCTTCTATGACACCCATAGCGTTGAGATCTGTCGAAGCAATGACAGCTGTGAAGTCAATTCCTCGCTCCTTCATCGCTTGAACCGCTGCTAATCCTCCTTGCCGCAGTGCGTTGTCAACTGGATAATACAGGGATTCTTCGTGCGGAATCCCATGCTCGGCCAACGCTTCCTTATAGCCCATAAATCGTGCATGCAGGTCAAAGTGCTCCTTACCTCCAACGAACGCAATGCGCCGGTGACCGTGTTCCCGAATGAGATGATGTACAGCTTCTTTGATCGCATATCGATTGTCTACGACAACAGATTGACAACGAATCGCAGTTTCCTCATATCCAATCGTAATGATAGGCTTGCCCGATCTTTCTATTAATTCCAAAAACCTGGTCGATGAAGGCAATACAGAATGTGGATTCGTAACAAGCAGCCAGCCGTCAGCAATCTCTGTGCCGATCTGATAATCGAAGGCTGCAGGATTCTCAACACTGGCCAACGCTTGAATGGTGAATAGGTTAGCATTATTCCTTGCAGCTTCGCGTTGAAGGGTTGTAAAGATAGTCCCATAATATTCTCCGTCCAAATAAGGAATCAATAAATTGATACGATAGTGATCCTTCATGGTGCGACACTCCTCACTCTCGACTTCTTCCATTCATGTTCCATTCGACAATATTCTCCATTTCCCTGCCTGTTCGATCATTTGACAAGAAGATCGACGGAGTGATATATTGTGCATATACGAAATATACAATTTTGAAGGGGGATTGGGAATGCTTGCTTTGGACGTTCATAGATTGAATAAATCCTACGAACACTTTCAACTTAAGGATGTGTCTTTTCAACTAAAGAAGGGATATATTATGGGATTCATTGGGGCCAATGGTGCGGGGAAGACAACGACGATCAAATCCATCTTGCAGATGATTCATATTGATAGCGGAGAGATTCGAATATTGGGCAAGCATATAGCTGAGCATGAACTGGCGTTGAAGCAAGACATAGGCTTCGCATTCGGAGACGTCAACTTCTATACACGTACGAAAATTCGAACGTTAACGAACGTCATCAAGCCCTTCTATCACAATTGGGATGAAGAAGCGTATTACAATTACTTGAAGAAATTCAACCTGAATGAGAACAAGAAGATCGCCGAGCTATCTACTGGAATGAAAGTGAAATATAATCTAGCCATTGCGTTGTCTCACGGTGCTAAGCTGCTTGTTCTCGATGAACCTACTAGCGGGCTAGATCCAGTAGCCAGAGACAGTCTATTGGATACGTTCCAGGATCTGGTGATGGACGGCGAGATCAGCATCCTCTACTCCACACACATTACATCCGACTTGGAAAAGTGCGCCGATTATATTACGTTCATCCATAACGGACACATCATCAACAGTACCGACAAAGAACAATTTATTGATTCCTATCGGTTGGTCAATGGGCAGGCAGAACAGCTTGACGGCATCAAGAACAAGCTGATTGCTTACAAGACGAATTCGTTCGGCTTCACGGGCTTGATGCATACAACAGATTTCGACCCGTCTCTAGGTTTGAAGGCCGCCTTGCCGAATCTGGAGGAAATTATGATTTATTTTGCAAAAACGGAGGATAGCTATGTATAACTTACTGATGAAGGAACTTCGTATAGGTGTTCATCCTTTCTTCTATGTTCTGCCCTTTCTGACAGGCGCCTTAATGCTCATTCCCGGGTGGCTCTACTTCTTCGTTACGCTATACTTTTGTTTTATTACCATACCGAATCTGCTAGGGGGATATAAGAGTCAGAATGATATCATGTTCGCGAGCATGATGCCTGTAACCAAGCAAGATATTGTCAAGGCAAAAGTATCTTTCATTGTCTTACTAGAGTTGCTGCACATCGGTACTGCTGTTCTGTATGGTCTGATTAGCGTTCACTTGTATCCCGATGTAAGCTACTTATTCTTTGCGCCAACGATCGGATTTTGGGGACTGTGCTTCGTCATGCTAGCTATCTTCAATATCGTCTTACTTCCTATGTATTTCAGAACAGCGTATAAGTACGGGGCTGCAACGATAGCTGCCACTACAGCTGCTCTCATGTTCGCAGGCGGGGCTGAATGGATCGGCATTCAGAACGCGTATGTGTTCGATCTGTTCAAGGGAGAAGGTATGAATCAACTTGCGATTCATTCGCTCATTCTGCTGGCGGGCATTGCTGTATTTGCATTATTGACGACGATCGCTTATCATATTGCCATCAAACGGTTCTTGAAAGTGGAAATGTAATGAACATTGCGATTTCGAACACATCTGAAAAGCCTATCTACCAGCAGCTCTATGAACAAATCAGCGCACAGATTGTACGAGGCGAATTAGAGAGCGGGTATAATCTGCCGCCCATCCGACAGGCGGCCACGGAGCTTCGCGTTAGCATCATTACGGTCAAGAAGGCCTGGGAAGAACTCGAACGACTCGGCTTGATCTATACCGTAACGGGCAAGGGGTGCTTCGTGAACGAGCTCTCGCCAAGCGAGAAGCTTCACAAGCGTAACGAAATGATCGCCAAGCAGATGCAGAATGACATAGCGTATTACCAATCCTTCGGACTTACGCTGGAAGAAGTAGTCGATCTTCTGAAGGAGATATATTAGCTCTTCCTAGAAGCTATCTTGTCAAAAAGATGCAGATGTACAGACAGTCACTTGGAATCAGCGCCCGACCAGCGTAATGCCTGCACAAGTACATCCTTGCATTCTCCTATTGGCTCCATAGCGCTGTTGTACGATATGACAGATACACATTCGCAGCAATTTCGTGTAATTTTCGAATTCTCAGTATCAAAACCTGCATTATCGCAGGAACTTACTTGCACTCGACCAAAGCGCATACCCTAAAGCAACAAGCGCTACCCCCATTGGCACAGCCAGCATCCGATCCAACGGATGGGGAATGACTGCAGCAGCGAAGGTTACTACTGCGCCGAAGGCAAGCAGACAACTTGCCAGACGCGGCAGAACCGCAGCACGAAACATGGCGATGCCGAACAATAAGCCACCCAACGCATACATCACACCAGCGATCGGCGCCAAAGCAGGAAGAAAGCCAAGTTCCGCCTCACTGACGGCTCCTCCGAAAATACCGACCACACCTTCCACATATTGCGGGGCATCTGCTGTGAGCTGCGGCAGGACAATCGCTTCAACGAAGCTGAACGATATAGAAATGATCCAGAACAGGCTGAAGATGATGTATCCGATCAGACCGAGCCACCCCAGCTCCCTCACTTGCCTGATATACATCCCTGCCAGTCCGAGCAGGCTGAGTATGGACATCGCCATCGTCATACAGGAGACGAGTAACCATCGGCTCGTAGTGACAGAAGTCAGCTCGTCAGCCGGATGGATCAGTTGAATGACGATGTACAGAATCCCTGCCAAGATGGCGGATATACCCGTCCAACGGATGAGTAGCGCTCCTGTAATTTCCCGTTTCTTTAGCTGTTTGCTCATTGTGATTGCCTCCATTTCATTCTTGTATGCATTCTCTCGCATGTCAACAATGTAACAGAAGCGTTTTTCTTTCACTTTCCCATTCTTGCTGTAATCTAACACCCCCATCTCCAACTGCAAATATGGTATACTGATGGCAATAATCACGTGCATGCGATAGAGGGATTGAAATGGATTATCATAAAGTTATAGAGCGCGCTTTGACGCATATCGAGGACAACCTGCACCAGTCACTAACTTTGGATTCGGTAGCGGACGCGTTTCATATGTCTAAGTTTTATTTTCACAGATTGTTCTCTGCTATGATGGGATGCTCGTTAAGCCAATACATCCTCGTCAGAAGATTGAATGCTTCGTTATCTTACATCCAGCATTCAAGTCTGTCCCTCACTGATGTTGCCTACCAGCTAAACTTCGGTACGCAAGCATCGTTCACTCGCGCTTTCCGGAGGCATTACGGTGTTGCGCCAAGCTCCCTGAGGGCAGACCGCAACCCGGTCGCAATCGCTCAGGAGCCCATACCTGCCGTCGTGAACAGACCAATCAAAAATATAAACGGCGACATTGTCATCGATTTCACTTTGACAGAGCTGGAAACTACCCTTGTGAGCGGGATCGCCTTTGAAGTTGATTTGGCCAACGATGCATATAAGGCCTTAATCCGCTCCCAAGCCCAACAGCTGTTGGATCGTATAGATGAAACTGTAAACGGTGCTTGTTATGTTATTTATTCCAACTGTGAGCCGAATTCGACCCGCTTCAAGGTGCTGTTCGGCGTTCCACAGGAACTGCACATCGACGAACCGCTTTATTTCACCGTGGATGTCCCACCACTCTTTTGCGCCAAATTCCAATACTCTGGAGACTTACTGAACGTTGGCGACGTTCTCAAAACCGATTATGCAAGATTTCTGAAAATCTCAAGACAGGAATCCGAAGATTCTCCTATTGAGCTAATCCAAGTATTCGACGATATTCACCAGCTTGATTCTGCTTATCATATCTACGCCCCGATCAAAAAGCTGCCCATCGATTCAGAGTATAGATAAATGCTCCACCCTTGTTCTCACAGCTCAAGCTTCTTCATCATGCTGTAAATCTTGATTCTGTCCAATTGCGATTCACAATATAACTGAAAGCCAAACCGCTTATAGTACTCCAAATTACTTTTATTTTCCGTATCCAATGCAATGCCATGGGCATGATGATCTGCTTGGGCTTGCTTCACAATATGTTGCACGAGCTGACCTCCGGCTCCCTTGCCTTGCTCGGACGGTCTCACGCCAATCATAATGAGATAATGCATGGACAGCTCGGGCATATGGCTTCTCGAAACAAATACAGAAACAACGGATCTTCTGTGAATGATTCCGCCATAAGCGCAACGAAGCTAGACTTCTCTTGCTCCTTCAACCTTCTTATCTGCAACTTCCTGCGCAACATTGCCATCACCTGCTCTCGTAGCCTCTATAATGATCAACGCTAAAGCTGTATAACACCTTAATCATAAACAACAAACTGACAATCAATACGAAAGCTTCCGTCACTAGCATCGGAATCCACGCCACCCCAAGCGACAATAATACACCCGCAACAAAAACCTGATGTCTGCCGTTGATCGCTTGAATGAGCAAGGCACACATAATCGTATACAGCCATACCAGTACCGCATGCATGAAGGATAGTTGAAGCAGTACCGCCACCAATAAGAGATGAACATGGATACTGATGAAGACGATCCGCTTCGCCTGACTCTTGGCATAGTAGTGACTTGTAGACGCGGTGAAATTGGCAATACAGCCGGACAAAATATCAAACACGAGAATAAATGCCAGCACGCTGCGCCACATCGCAATATCTCTATACATGTGCGGGTACAAGATGAACAGAACTGTAGTGAGGGTCACGCCAAAAAGTAAAATAATGATTATGTCCACAATTCTCTGCCTCTGTCCAAATACTTCATGAAAAAAAGTTGGGATTTGTACTTCTTTCATTTTTATAGCCTCCCACAAAAGTTATATAGTAATTATATTACTATAGTATAAAACTATATAAATAAATATGCAATAATTTTATAGTATATGGTTTGAATCACTCTAAATTTTGAGTTACACTACATCAGAGGTGAAATCGCATGAATGGATTCGAACGAAGAAAGCATGTGAAAATAAAACAACTATTTGCTGCTTGCTTATCCTTGGTATCTCAGTACGGATTCGACAAAGTAAGTGTGAATGAAATCGCTGCAAAAGCACGTGTATCTCCCGCAACGATCTATAATTATTTTGGGACAAAAGACCAATTGTACATAGCCATGTTGCAGGATTGGTTTGACACTGAGATAGAGGCGTATACTGCCGTTCTTCAATCGGGGAAATCCTTCAAAGAGAAGATTAGAGATATTATCACACTGGAAGCTCGAAACCTTACATTTTTAGCCGAGCTGAGCCAAGGGAATGATCCAGCACGCGTTCAATATTTTCTGGTCGAAGTCGAAGAGAGGCTGGAACAGTTCTTCTATAAGCTGGTGCATACTGGTAAGCAAGAAGGGGATATTGCTGAGAATTTATCCGATCAAGTGTTGCTAAGACATTTCAAGTTGTTCTTCCGCGAGTTTGGTGAACTGTTGCATGCTGATGGAAGGAATAATGTGGAGGGGCAGGACGAGGAAGTGGAGCAACTCCTTCACTTATTTTTCTACGGAATTGCTCCTGTTGAAGTAACTTGATTAATGTTCCTTATTTAATCAGCTTGTTCACAGTGATTAACAGCTCATCCAGCACTTCGTGTTCGCCATCCTCAATTCGTTCAATGACACAGCTCTTCAAGTGGTGCTCCAATAGCTGCTTGCCTAATCCATTCAGAGCGGATTGGATCGCGGCAATTTGATTCAAGACATCATCACAGTACGTATCTCGCTCAATCAAGCCTTTCACCCCACGCACTTGGCCTTCAATTCGATTCAGTCGATGAACCAAGCTGCGCTTCGTTTTGTCCGAATGATGACTTTTCCTCTCGGAATGGGATGTATGGTCACACGAGGCGGCCTCATTATCCACAATGAATCAACTCCTTTGCACTCAGATTAACATACCCCCTCACCCTATGTAAAGAAAGGGGACTTATCACTTGTCTTCTCTGAGCTTCAATCGCTGCAATCGAAGTGCATTGAGCACAACAGATACCGAGCTGAATGCCATCGCGGCCCCAGCGACCCATGGAGCTAACAGACCGATTGCAGCTATGGGTATGGACGCCGTGTTGTAGAAGAAGGCGAAGAACAGATTTTGTTTGATGTTACGCATTGTTGCTGCGCTGATCTGCACACTGTCGGCCACACTGTTCAGATCTCCGCGTATCAATGTAATGTCTGCCGCTTCAATGGCTACATCTGTGCCCGTACCAATAGCCATCCCAATATCGGCTGTCGCTAAGGCTGGCGCATCATTCACACCATCACCGACCATCGCCACTTTCTTACCTTCTTGTTGAAGCTTTTTAATTTGATCTGCTTTTTGTTCTGGAACTACTTCTGCAATGACACGATTAATGCCAACCTGTTCGCCAATCGCTTGAGCGGTACGTTGATTATCCCCCGTCAGCATAATTACTTCTAAGCCAAGCTTATGCATTCTGGCAATGGCAGCTTGGGACGTGTCCTTCACTGTATCTGCAACTGCGATCACACCTGCAAGCTGGTGTTCCGAAGCTATCAGCATCGCTGTCTTCCCTTCCGATTCGAGCTTCGCCATGCTATGCTCCACGGCTGAGACGTCAATATGATGCTTATGCATCCATTTCCGTGTGCCGACATAGATCATCTTTCCTTCTATCGAAGCTTGAATCCCGAATCCTGGAACAGCTTTGAATGTGTCTGTCTCCCTTAATTGAATCCCTTGAGCTTTCGCACCTTTCACAATTGCTTCTGCCAATGGGTGCTCCGAACTATTCTCCGCAGATGCTGCTAAGGCAAGTACTTCTTCCGTTGCATATCCGTGCTCGGGGATAACATCCGTTAGCTCAGGCTCCCCCTTCGTTACAGTACCTGTCTTATCTAGCACAATCGTGGTTAAGCTTCGCGTGTTCTCCAAGTACTCTCCGCCCTTAAATAACACACCTAGCTCTGCTGCCCTTCCAGATCCCGCCATCACTGATGTTGGTGTCGCCAATCCAAGTGCGCATGGGCAAGCAATAACCAATATCGCAATCGCCGGAACCAATGCAGACCGCACGTCACCAGGTTCGACAATAAAATACCACACGAGGGAAGTCACAATCGCTATCCCTATAACAATCGGAACAAATATCCCTGATACTCGGTCAGCTACTCGCTGAATATCTGCCTTGCTCCCTTGCGCCTCTTCGACAACTTTAACAATTTGAGAAAGTGCAGTATCTTTGCCAACCTTAGTAGCTTTTATCGTTAACATCCCGTTTTTGTTAATCGTCGATCCGATAGCTGCATCTCCTGCCTTCTTGTCCACAGGGATACTTTCACCTGTAATCATCGATTCATCGACAGCTGATTCACCTTTCAAAATTTCGCCATCTACAGGAATCTTCTCACCTGGTCGAACGATAACGACATCGCCTACAATGACTTCTTCAACTGCAATTTCTTGTTCCACCTCATCTCGGATGACTCGGGCGGTTTTGGCCTGCATGCCAAGCAACTTCTGTATAGCCTGACCCGTTCTTCCTTTGGCCCGAGCTTCGAATAACTTCCCTAGGACGATTAAAGTAATAATCACAGCAGATGCTTCGAAGTAGAGCTCTGGCATGCCAGCTTGACCTTGTACTTGCCACTCATAACCAAGGAACACACTATAGAGAAACGCGACAGATGTACCCAAAGCTACGAGCACATCCATATTCGCACTGCCGTTTCTTATAGCATTGTATGCACCTTTATAGAATTGTCCCCCAACGATGAATTGCACAGGTGCCGCTAACGCTAACTGCACCCAAGGATTCATGAGTATTTGCGGGGAATAGATGAACGATGTGAACGAAAAGTGTGTGATCATCGTCCACAATAGCGGCAATGTCAAAATAGCAGAGAGAATGAATTTTCTCGTCTGATGACGAATTTCCTGCTCCTTAAGAATTGCCGTTTCTTCTTTGGACCTTTGAAGTTCAAGCGTGTATCCCAGCTTCGTTACAGCTTCGATCATGTCATTGACAGTGACTTGGCCTTCATCATGTTCAACGGTCGCATTCTCTAAGGCGAAGTTAACAGTAGCGTTCGAGACACCTTCCATTTTGTTCAACCGCTTCTCAATTCGATTCGCGCAGGCTGCACATGTCATGCCGGATATAGCAAAGGTTTGCGAGCTTACTTCCTTTCTAATTTCCATCTTCTCCACCTCTTCGCATACCCACCGGGGGTATATAAATTTCTAAAAAGAAGATCGTGCTGCTCAAGCACGACCGCCGATTATTAAGCAACATCGTAGCCTTGTTCTTCAATTACCTCTGTAATCGCATGAACATCCACTTGCTGAGCATCGTAAGTGACGTCCACTTTACCGTCTTCCAAATTTACTTTTACAGCTTCTACTCCACTGAGCTTCCCAACATTCCCCTCAATCGCACTAACGCAATGTCCGCATGACATCCCTTGTACGGTTAATGTAACATTCTCCATTCGAATCGCCTCCGATTTAATTATTCTTATCATGACCATCCTGCAACAAGTTAATCAGCATCAGCATCGCGTCGATGACATTCCTTCTGATACTATACAATACATGGGGATAGTATATCGATATGCTGCTGATTTCTTAAATCTTATTAAGATAACGCGAGTATACTATACCCCCATACCCTATGTCAAATACATCTTTACAGCTACTATCTATCAAGAATGCGCAACCTTAGTGGCAACCTACAAGCTCACCCTTGCATATACGTGTGAATCAAATTCGTTACGGTATTATCAAACAAGGATTTAGCCGTTTCCGCACATTTGATATGCCCGCCGAGGTAGAGGTGTATCACACCGTGTAACGATGCCCATATGACATGGACTACCTGCTTCGCATCCTTCTCTAAGATAACTCCTGCTTCGATTGCCTCTGTAATGACCGCAGTGAACTGTTGCAGTGCTGTGGATGTCGCATACATGCTATCTTCCTCAGGTTTGAACTCGCCGAAAGCTCCACCGAACATGAGCTGATAATAACTCGTATCGTTAAGGCCAAACTCCCAGTAAGCCTGGCATAATTCTCGAAGGGACTGCTCGATCTTGTCATGCCGAGGTACCGATTCGAATCGTTCAGCAAGAAGCTTACAGCCTTCCAGATACAACAGCTGAAGCAAGCCGTCCTTATTCGAGAATACTTTATATATAATCTTGGTTGAGCATTCCATCTTGTCGGCTACCTTGCGTATCGTGACCGCATCAGGTCCATGCTCCTGCAAGAGCACACCGGCAGCACTGACAATCATTTGTCTTAAATGTTCGGTATGCTGCAGTTTCGATTCTTGATAGGTCCTAGCCTTCATATGATCTCATCCTTACATCACACTTCATCGTGAAGTGAATTTCATATCTGTACTATAGTCCAAGAGTTGATCCCTAGTCAATTTTGTTGACAGTTTCATTCCATCAAGATACAATGATTCTATTAAGAAACACTGTTTCCATTCCAAACTATAACGAAATGAGGAGTCAAACAATGAAACACGTGAAGAACAAGTGGGCGCTTATTACAGGGGCATCGTCAGGAATAGGCGCCGTTTTTGCACAGGAGCTGGCAGCGAGAGGTTGCCATGTGATCTTAACAGCGCGTTCGGAATCGAAGCTCAAGGAACTAGCGCGACAATTAAGCCGAACGCACGGCATTCAAACAGAGGTCATCGTCTCTGACCTGTCTCAATCGGGGGCATCATCAGAACTGTATCGCACATGTACAGAACGGGGGCGGAAGGTAGATCTACTGATCAATAATGCTGGATTTGCCACACATGGCACGTTCGAGGACCAGTCTATAGAGAAAAATCATGAACAAATTATGCTTAACGTAACGTCTCTCGTGGAGCTTACCCATCTGTTCTTGCCGGAGATGCTGCGTAAGAAGAGCGGTGCAGTCATTAATGTAGCCTCTACTGCTGCTTTCCAACCGAGTCCGTACATGGCTGTATACGGGGCAACTAAGGCGTTCGTACTCTCATTCACACAGGCACTGTGGGCGGAAAATCGGAACCGCGGTGTTCAATTTCTGACCTTGTGTCCAGGTTCAACTGAAACTGCTTTCTTCGAAGCTGTAGGTACCGACGATGCCGTAGTAGGCAAGAAGGCTACGCCGAAGCATGTCGTCGATGTGGCACTTCGTGCGCTTGGCACGAATCGCTCATACGTAGTGGATGGCCGCATGAATTACTTCGTCTCTCAGCTCAACCGCATCTTCCCTAAGAAAGTCATGCTTCAAGTTGTCAGCGGTTTGTTGCGCCCAAGCAGTCAGGCAAGCAAATAAGATTACAGCAGCACATTTCCAAGCGCTCAGAACTTATTCTGAGCGCTTACCCAATTACTATAGTTTTCATAAAGCTAACCTTTATTGGATCGGTAATGGTGTACTTACGCCATAAAGTTTATCGAATTCCCAATATCGTCCCACGGCCCCATCGCCAAAGTTTTGTACGTCATTGCAATAACCCATTTCATACAGAACTTCATTGTCATGTTTGATGAGCAGTTTATAATCTGGCAAAGCCCAGTCAATGTTCGCAGTTGAATAGGTTTCTGCAGTGTCTAATTCATGTACAAGCTGTGCTATCAACTCTTCATCATCAATGGTAGTAATTAGCTCTTCACCATTCCATTCATACACCTCAATACTTGTAACAGCTTCGCTAATATTGAGGTTTACATTTTGGCAGCTTACTAATAAGACAGATAGGATGACAATACCTAATATTCCCTTAAATTGTTGCATAGTACTAATTCCCCCTTCTACTAAGTGGCTTCATCTTCTTGGCCGAGTTGTTTCATACTCTCATACAAAGAGTAAAGCGCCTGTTGAAGCGAATTGCGTTGGTCGATGGACAAGGGTGCAGCGAAATAATTCTTGATGCCTTTTGCATAGATCGGCCACGCCTTTCGCAGCTCACGTTCCCCGTCATCAGTTAACACCGCGTAAGCGCCACGTCCATCCTCATGGCTCTTCTCTTTACGTAGCAGGCCTTCTCTAGCCAGTCGATCTACTAATCGTGATAGACCGCTCTTGCTTAATACGGTCTTGTGCACTAATTCTCCCAGCCTTAACCTCTGCTCGGGAGCTTCATATAAGGCGATCAAAACATCGTATGTAGTTAATGGCACGCGCTTCTGGTTGGCAAGATCCAACTCAATTTGTTCAATAATCAGAGCATGTGTTTTAACGAAATAACGCCAAATGGCCAATTCATGTTCACTAACTCTCTCCATCACACCTTACACCTACCTCTTCATCACTTTATCTAATTTTAAGTGAAAATAGTTGAATCCGCAAATATTTATTGTTGACTTCGCAACTACTTTCGTCGTATATTTAGTTGCGTAGTCAACAATAGGGGGTGAGAAACAATGAATACGCGTGCAATCCACATTAGCCATATGATGCTGCGACTTATGCTGGGCATCACTTTCATACTGCATGGGAAGTTTAAGGTCGAATGGGGATATGGGAATCTTGCGGATTGGCTAACGACTGAAGGGATCCCACTTGCTGTATTTTTCAGCTATGCTTTACCTTGGATTGAGATCATCGGAGGGTTGCTTATCGTCATCGGATTATGGTCAAGATATATTAGTATCTTATTCATACTTATCCTCGCAGTAGCCCTATTTCAAGTTAAACTGTCCGCAGGATTCCTCTCAAATACGGCTACAGGTTACGAATTTGATATTCTGATGCTCTTAGTAAGTATTCACGTTGCCCTTACCGCTCCGTCGTCTGTTCGAAGTTCCTGGAATGTTTTTAACAAAGGAGGTGCTAATAGCCATGTCGAAGGTAAAAATCACGAAGTATGATGAGGGTCCCTATGTAATTGAAGGTGATTTCAAGTTAATAGATGGTCAAGGGGATGAATTCAGCACAGGCGATACGATCGCTGTATGTCGTTGCGGTCAGTCGCAAACCCAACCATTCTGCGATGGAACGCATAAATCATACGGATTCCGGGAGGACTCATCCGCTTCTTAATCTACCTTAGCGTACAGAATGCCCGGAGGAGAACAACGTCGTCAAGTTAACTGGTTTCTCAAATTCCTACGTTTATGTCGAAAAACCGCAGTTCCTTCGTTGTATGGAAGGAACTGCGGTTTTTGAACTGTTAGGCTAGTCCTAGGATTATGTGTATTTAACATGAACCGCGCCTATCGTACTTTCCAGTTTACCAAGGCAATGTATCATACTTATGAAACAGACCACCCGTTGGTCCATCATCCGGCAGCGTGGCCAAATAAACCGCCGTTTCCGCCCCTTCGCTGATTTCCATAGGTGCTCCGCTTCCACCCATGTCTGTCTTGACCCATCCCGGATGACAGGCGTTCACTTTGATCGGGGTATCTCGTAATTGGATGGACAATTGCGCAGTCCAAGCGTTAAGCGCTGCTTTGGAGACGGTATATCCAGGCGCGGAAGCTTTCCCGTACATTTCGTTCGTCAGAATAGTACCCACCGAGCCAAGAATACTCGATTGATTCACAATTCGCCCTGCAGCGCTCTTCCTTATCAGATGAAGCATGGAAGCCGTCAGTGCATAAGCGCTGAAAAAATTGGCTTCGAAGCTTCGCCGCATCATATCAACATCTGTCCCTTCATGATCCAGAAAAACCCCTGCATTGTTCACAAGCACATCCAGCTTCCCGTACTCCTTCTCAATCGCGTCTGTAGCAGAACGGATATGTTGCTCCACTGTGACATCCAATTCGATCGGATGTGCCTGGATTTGTTCAGCTTGTAGCTGTGCTGCCGCCTGTTCAGCCTTTTCTATGCTTCGCGCCCCTACGAGCACGATCATCTCTTGTTGCCCCAACTGTCGTGCGATTTCGAATCCAATTCCTTTACTAGCACCTGTAATTAATGCGATTTTCTTGTTCATTCTGTTCGTTCCTCCAAACTGATATTATTTTGTACCGATCAGTATATAACTTGCAAAAAAAAACTTACTCTAACAGAGTAAGAATTTCCTCCGCGACTCGCTCGACTTGAGTAGGATCTGGCTTCGATTTCATCATCACGGATAATCCATTTGCGGTTACCACAAGAACACGCGCGATCGAGGAAGGATTTAATTGCTTCGACAATTCTCCTGTGCGAATCCCTTCCTCAATCCGCATCTGGAACAGCTCTGTTAATCGAGACTGAAACTGCCTAGTTATATCAGCGAACATTGGTTCATGCGGTGCTAACTCAACCATTGTATTCACACACAGACAACCGAACTCCGGATTCCTTCCTTCCGTACCTTGAATAATTCCTTGAAAGTACGCAAGTAATGATGCCTTCACAGAAGATGTGCTCCGAAGCTTGGTCTCGACATACGTGAGACTTGCCTCTACATAAGTCCTCAGTGCAGCTTCGAACAGCTCCTTCTTCCCGCCGAAGGTTGCATATAGACTTGGCCGTTGAATCTTCATGCGTGCGGTAAGGTCACTGAGTGATGTTGCCTCATACCCTTGTTCCCAAAACACTTGCATCGCCGCAGCTAATGCAGTCCGTTCATCGAATTCCTTAGGTCGAACCATTGCAATCACTCTTTCTATACTGATCAGTACATAATGATTGTATATGACTTTCCTCGACCCTGTCAAGGTAAATTCGTTACGCCCACAAACTGTTGCGAGTTTCTGTGTTTTTCAACCGCTCCTGTTAGTATGTTATACTAAGGATTATTTTGAAGAGGAGAATGTATACTTAACGGAATCAATGCCACCCAAGAACTTCCCCCTCTATCTTCTCCTTTCAAGTAACCCAAAAAGGAAAACAAGACGATACCTCCTCAGATCACGATTACTCTGAACGGAGTATTTTTCCTCTTCCTCATCGTAAATGAAAGCTGAAGTAAGTGGTGGTCTCGACATCCGATGTTGTTGTGACAAGGCCTAACGACGTAAGCCTGTTCAAATGGCAAACAGCGATAGAATCTATACATTGGATCTTTGCTGTATTCGGTTTTGCTTATCGTTATCTGAATCGTCCAATTAAAGGATTGCCTTACCTAAACAAGTCGGTATTACCAATCTACATCATTCATATGCCCATCACGTACTTAGGAGCTCTTATTATATTGCCCTTAGAGCTGAATGCGTTCATTAAATATATGTTCATCGTTGGCTTTACGATTGTCGGATGCTTCATCCTATATGAATTGGTCATTCGCAGATTACGATTCTTGCATCTCATCTTTGGAATGAGAGGTTAGCTAAGCCAGCGCAACCTAGATATCATGACCTACAGGCTGGCCGGCTAACAATGCACGAAGGGCTTCCACAATGGGGGTTACCGGCTGATTTTCGGCAAAGACGCGCACGACCGTCGGCATCGAATCGGTCGGCACGAATGCTGAGTGATAAATGGCAGTTGAGTTACCCGATTTGACCAACATTAAAATTCATAGAAGGGCACCTCGCTCGGTATCCTTACTTTCCACTCTTGATTTGGACAACGAGTTTCCCTTTAGTGTGCTTGGTTTCAATCATACGATGAGCCTCGATGAGTCCAGTTTCAGATAAGGGAAACATACGATTTATGTGAACAGTTAGCTTTTGCTCTCGCACATATCTTTCTATTTCTTCTAATTCATCACGGGTCGGTTGCACAACGACAAATTTCGCATTCGCTTGGTATTCTTGGGCTAAGTCTGCGATGTTTGGAGTAACGATGGATACCACCCTACCGCCTTTTCGCAAAACCTTGAAGTTTTTCACTTGATTTGCCCCTATTACCGCGTCAAGGACAACGTCAACCTCGTTAATCGCTTCCGAGAAATCAACAGTCTGATAATCGATCACCTCATCCGCGCCGAGTTCCTTAACAAAATCGTGGTTTCGCGCACTTGCCGTTGTGATAACATAGGCGCCTGCATGCTTGGCCATTTGAATCGCCACATGACCTACCCCACCTGCACCAGCATGTATAAGACAGCGCTCACCTGGTTGTAACGTTCCGTATATGAACAGTGAATGCCATGCAGTCAATGCTACAGCGGGCAGTGCTCCAGCAATGTGAAATGGAATATCAGGAGATAGTTTTGCAAGCATGGATTCTTCTGCAACTACATATTCTGCGTAACTTCCCGAGCTTCCCAAACCAAAGACTCGATCTCCCGGTTTGAAATGATTTACTTTGGCTCCTGTCTCTATCACCACTCCTGCCACATCCAGCCCCAGAATATGAGGAAACTGATGAACCGGAAATGCTTCCTTTGCTCTCCCCGCCCTGATGTTACTATCAACTGGATTTATTGAAGTTGCGTACATTTCCACAAGAACTTGATCATCATTGATTTTGGGAATGGAAACCACCTGTTCCTTCAATACATCCGGATTTCCGTAATCATTCATGAATATTGCTTTCATACTTAATCTCCTTCGTCTCTCATTTTTTTGTATACCTCCCCCAAACTTAGCAGGTCAGGAGTGAAATATAGAATGAACAATCTTCTCCGAATACTTTCCATCCAAACCTCCTTTCTAGATTGTTGAGAATGAACCTGAATGCTATTATAAATACAAATATATTATTTGATAAGTACGCACTATGAAGTGCCATACTATCTTGTACGATACTATTGCAGATTGGAGCTGATATTATGGAACATGAAAGACCGGAATGTTGCCGCAACGGCGTGGAGGCTTCATTGGATATCATAGTGGGAAAATGGAAACCGATCATTTTGCTGCATTTAATGCATGGAGGGACCAAACGATTCGGGGAGTTGAGGCGACTGCTTCCGGACATTACCCAGAAGATGCTTACCACGCAGCTTCGGGAGCTTGAACAACAAGATATTATCCAACGAAAAGTTTATGCAGAAGTGCCGCCAAAGGTGGAATACTCGATTACAGAATATGGGCAAAGCTTATATAACATCTTACAAGAGATGCACGAGTGGGGCGAAGCTCATTTGGAACACATGGCTCACAAGAGAAATGAACAGCTCTAATAGAACGGAATATTCACATAAACTTCTCCAGTGTTCGTTCCGCGCTTCGTCTGCTCTTGCATAGAATGAGCAGATCATCTGCATAACGGACAAACTGTACTTCGTTTTGTTGTGCAAACTCATCCCATGCCATATGCCTGATGATGTTCGTGTTCCTCAGGTCGCCATGCGTGGCGCACGCAAAGGATTAATGCGATTTTCTTGTTCATTCTGTTCGTTCCTCCAAACTGATATTATTTTGTACCGATCAGTATATAACTTGCAAAAAAAACTTACTCTAACAGAGTAAGAATTTCCTCCGCGACTCGCTCGACTTGAGTAGGATCTGGCTTCGATTTCATCATCACGGATAATCCATTTGCGGTTACCACAAGAACACGCGCGATCGAGGAAGGATTTAATTGCTTCGACAATTCTCCTGTGCGAATCCCTTCCTCAATCCGCATCTGGAACAGCTCTGTTAATCGAGACTGAAACTGCCTAGTTATATCAGCGAACATTGGTTCATGCGGTGCTAACTCAACCATTGTATTCACACACAGACAACCGAACTCCGGATTCCTTCCTTCCGTACCTTGAATAATTCCTTGAAAGTACGCAAGTAATGATGCTTTCACAGAAGGTGTGCTCCGAAGCTTGGTCTCGACATACGTGAGACTTGCCTCTACATCCTCGACCCTGTCAAGGTAAATCGGGTTGCACGCTGTGGAGGTCCTAGTTTGCTTATCTTATGGCAGATAACGCTCCGCTCCATGCGGTAATTTGATCGAGCATAGCAATTACATTCTCTGTGTGATAGTCAGCCGGTTTGAACTCACTGCCGTTCACAAAATCAGTAAACAGCGATAAGGTTGGGTGAACACGAACATCAGCAACCATAAGCTCACCCAAGATTCCTCTCAGATGTTCAGCAGCCCGCGTACCGCCCGCTCCTCCATAACTCACAATGCCTGCGGCCTTGTTGTTCCACTCTTCACGTGCATGATCAAGTGCATTCTTCAACGCCCCTGTAATACTGTGATTATACTCCTGTACAATAAATACAAATCCGTCTAAACGATCGATTTTCTCTTTCCACTTCGCAATGCCAGACTCATCTCGCGCATCTTCACCTAGGAACGGAAGTTTATAATCCGCGATATCTACCATTTCATAGCTGCCAACACTGTGACTATCAGCAATTCCTTTGACCCATTCCCCTACCTGCGGGCTGACTCGTCCTTGACGTGTGCTTCCTAATATAATTCCGATTTTCAAATTTGAGTTACTCATATTATCCTCTCCTTAGTAATATTTTCTTACTTCGATAAAAGTGTAACCCTAGTAACTTTTATAAGTCAAGTATTTTATTTAACTATTGTTTTTGTTTGTTCATTCTTGTATGATCATAAGAAATACTATCAAGATCCATAACCATACATCATACAAGCTAAGGGTGAAGAGAATGAATAAGAAGCTTACTTTAAGAGAAAGAAAAAAATATCAAACCATGTCCAGCATTTTAGATGAATTTCTGCGTTCACTTGAACATCATCATTTCCATGAAATTCTAATCGACGATATCTGTGACAAGGTCAGTATTTCGAAAGTCACTTTTTTTAGATATTTCAGTTCCAAAGAAGAAGTACTCGAATATTTCATTATGCGATGGTGCTATCAACAAAGTCTGGAAATTAGCAATAAGACCTATAAGGGACTTGATGGCATCCATCATGTCTTTCAATCTGCCGCGAAGCTTCCCAACGCCGAGAAAATTATCATCTCCCTTATTCACTACTACACCAGGTTAAAAACGCAACAAATTGAGGTCAAAAAATTGAGTGAATACGAACGCTATGTCATCTCAGACAGCTCAACGGAAGGTCTTCAAGTCAATCTTCTTAATTTACCGGACATTCTGTTTCACTATCTTGGCCAGATTAGCGGACTGGAGGAAGAGAAGACTTATTATGTGGAGCAGCTGCTTCTGCTGTTTTACGGCATCCCCTTACAAAGACATATTCAGTTAATGGAGTCTAAGCCCTTATCTGATATATATAGAGAGCAGATTGAACATTGCTTCTCGCAGCAATAATTCGAAATCTACTCTTCTCATACATCTTAATAATTGACACCCCGCTCTTCGTTTGATATATTGTGCATATTGAACATATACAATATATGAGGAGAGATTTTCACACAAGATGAATCCATAGAATGGCTGACGGATATCATGTCGCTATTTAATACTTGGCGGATACCTATGCTATTCTTCGTATCGGGAATGGGCGTTTACTTTGCCTTCAGAAGAAGAACAGCGAAACAATTACTGGCAGAACGTGCAAGAAGAATTTTTGTTCCTTTACTATTTGGTTCAATCTTCATTGTCCCTCTGTGGATTTACTTCTTCCAACTGTACTATAATCTAGACTTTTTCTATGCTCCATCGCCTGGTCATCTATGGTTCTTGGGGAACTTAATGTTGTATATTGTTCTATTATTGCCTTTATTGAACTATATGAAGAAGCATCCGGATTTTGTTATATGGAAATCACTGCGAGAAGCCTTTCGTAAATACCCAGTCATGATTTATATCTTTGCCCTACCCTATGTGTTAGAAGCTTTTTTAATCAGCGCAGAGAGTAGCTACAGCATCTACGGTTTTAATTTGCATGGTTTATGGATAGGCTTGATCTCGTTTGTATTAGGATTCACTATTTTCTTCATCGGTGATAGCTTCTGGAAGGCAACGGATACATTAAAGTGGTGGTGTGTCATCATAGCTTTTGGCATGTATATGTATCGCGTTTATTTCGCTGACATGAATGTCCCCCATTGGCAAACAGCGATCGAATCTATACATTGGATCTTTGCTGTATTCGGTTTTGCTTACCGTTACCTGAATCGTCCGATCAAAAGATTGCCTTATCTGAACAAGTCGGTATTACCCATCTACATCATTCATATGCCCATCATGTACATGGGAGCCCTTATTATATTGCCCTTAGAGCTGAATGCGTTCATTAAATATATGTTCATCGTTAGCTTTACGGTTGTCGGATGCTTCATCCTATATGAATTCGTCATACGTAGAATACGATTCTTACATCTCTTCTTTGGGATGAAAGGTTAGGTTTCTACCGCTTAAAAGCCCTCATTGCGAATAAATACGCGACGATCCATATACCCAGACACCAAGCTAGCGCAACCCAGATATCATGACCTACAGGCTGGCCGGCTAACAATGCACGAAGGGCTTCCACAATGGGGGTTACCGGCTGATTTTCGGCAAAGACGCGCACGACCGTCGGCATCGAATCGGTCGGCACGAACGCTGAGCTGATAAATGGCAGAAAGATAAGTGGATAGGAAAATGCGCTTGCACCTTCAACCGTTTTGGCAGACAGTCCGGCAAGTGCCGCGATCCAGGTCAAAGCCAGCGTGAACAGTATCAGTATACCGGCTACGGCAAGCCATGACATTACCCCCGCCGATGAACGGAAGCCCATTATCAGCGCTACAAGAATGATGACGACAAGCGAAATGGCGTTGGATACGATAGAAGTTAACACATGCCCCCACAACACGGTGGAACGCGAAATCGGCATGGAGTGAAAGCGCTCAATGATGCCACGTTGCTTATCCATAAAGAGGCGATAAGCCGTGTAGGCTATCCCGCTCGCAATCGCAATCAGGAGGATGCCGGGCAACAGGTAGTTCACATAGTTATCTGTATCGGTCTGGATCGCACCGCCGAATACATAGACGAACAGCAACATCATCGCAATCGGAGTGATGCAAACCGTAATAATGGTATCCATACTGCGAAATACATGGCGCATGGAACGACCAAGCATAACGCCCATATCGCTGAAAAAGTAGTTTTTTGTTGACTCCATTTACTTCTCCCCCTTTGTACCGACAATAGCTAGAAATATTTCCTCTAAAGTCGGCTGTTTTTCCACATACTCCACCTCAGCAGGCGGGAACAGCTTTTTCAATTCCTCAAGCGTGCCGCCTGCAATAATCCTGCCCTCATGCAAAATCGCGATGCGATCGGCAAGCTGCTCGGCTTCCTCCAAATATTGCGTAGTGAGAAAAATCGTCGTGCCTCCGTTCGCAAGCTCCTGCACAATCTTCCAAACCTCGATGCGCGCCTCGGGATCAAGTCCGGTCGTCGGCTCGTCAAGGAAAATAATCGGCGGATTTCCCACAAGGCTTAATGCAATGTCGAGCCTTCGGCGCATACCACCAGAATAAGTCGACGGTTTGCGGTCGGCAGCGTCTGTAAGTCCGAACCGCATAAGCAAGCTATCCGCCACCTGACGCGGATTAGCGAGGTGCCGCAGCTTCGCAATCATGATGAGATTTTCTCTCCCGGTCAATATCTCGTCTACGGCGGCGAACTGACCGGTCAAGCTGATCGACTTCCGTACCTGGTCGGGCTTTGACGCGACGTCAAATCCATTAACAGCGGCGGTGCCTCCGTCCTGTTTAAGCAGTGTGGTCAGAATTTTAACAATCGTTGTCTTGCCCGCACCGTTGGAGCCGAGCAGGGTAAATATTTGGCCGCGCTTCACTTCAAAGTCGACGCTCTTAAGGACTTCTGTTCCCTTAAAAGACTTGCGCAGACCTTTCACTTCAATTGCTGTCCCCATCCCGTTCTCCCCTTTACTTGGTTTTATTCTTCGCCTTGTTCATGGCCTTGTTCACTTTTAGATCAACCGATTCTTGATAGATGTCGGCATAGGTCATTGAATCTTTGATTAGATCGTCACAGAAAGCCGCTACATCATTACCCGTCACTTCGAGCACACCTTTCCCCAAGGACGCGCCTTCTTCGAATAGATCGACAATCCCCGAGAGCAATCCCGTCCCATCGGTTAACGCAACTGGGCCAACCTTAAAGAAATATTTTTGAATCTCTTTATACACAATCCGGTAATCTTGCGGAAGCGCTTTGACCCGCGCCACGTGCGCGCGCCACTCTTTTTTACCTTGAATAATATCTTGTATGCTCATTTCCTTCTCCTCCTATTTACTTAATTTTTTGGCGATAGTATGGTTGAGTTGCTGACGCCACTTGTCGCGATAAGACCTCGCCCCTTCTTCGCCGGCCAGCGCTGAACAGAAGCCTTTGATATCATCACCCAGAACCTCTTGGACACTCTGACCGTCCGCAGCTGTTTCTTCGAGCAGACCGAGCACACCGTCAAGAATAGGCATAAGATTGCGACCAGTGAAATCGGAGTGCTGCCACAGATGGACATTCATTTCTTCCCATGCCGCTTGATATTCATCCGGCAGCTTCTGGACTCGCGATTCAAAAGCTTTCATTTCTTTTGTCATGTCGCTTCCCGTGATTTTTTCCCAAAAGTTCATTGTATCTTCTCCTTTAACTCATTCATTTTTGATGATACGAACTCCCATTTTACCCAGAACTTCTGTAGCTCCTTGCGTCCTGCATCATTGAGTGTGAAGAACTTTCTCGGCGGCCCCATATCGGAGGGCTTCTTATTGATCTCAACCAGCTTGTTTTTTTCAAGACGGACCAGGATGGTGTACACCGTTCCCTCCACAACATCTTGGAATCCGAGGGCGTTCAGCTGCCGCGTGATTTCGTATCCATAGGTTTCTCTACGGCTTATGATTTCAAGGACGCAACCCTCAAGCACACCTTTCAGCATTTCTGTCAAATGTTCCAACTCATCACCTCCCTGCTACTCTGCACAACTGGTATCCAGTATCACTTACTACCTCTATATAGTATTACAAAGTAGTCGATGTTGTCAATATCATAAAAAAAGTTATCCTGTCACAGTTCCTTTCGCTATACTCGGTAACCTGTTTTTTCTTAAGCTTTTATCCCGTACAATCTTCCTTCTGATGGGCCAATGCATAGAATGGAACAACTAACATGTAGAAAGTAGGAGAACGATTAATGCATTCATACATGGATTTCACATCTCCATCCGTGCAGTATTTCTATGACCTCAGTAATAACACTACATTCGAGAAGGACAATAGAAATTTCATTAACACCTTATCCATCAATCAATTGAACACCTTAGCCAATGTATCCTTATTAGATATTTACCTTAGCAAATCTAATGTAGTAGAACCACACACCCATCAAAACGCATCGGAGCTCGTTTATTGTATAAGCGGGGAGGCAATCGTATCTTTAATTAATCCGTTCACCAAAAAACTAATTCATATTCCATTAAATCCAGGACAGGTTGCTAATGTTCCTCAGGGATGGTGGCATTACGAAATCGCAAATATAGACGATACCCACTTACTTGCCATCTTTGATGCTCCAGTGCCAAACATTATTCCAGCTTCCGATATGCTGCGTTTAACTCCGGCAGAGCTGTTGGCCCATACGTATTGTCTGGATGAAACGAAAGTAGAGGAAGCATTGGCCCCCCTTAAAGATACTGTGATAATCGGTCCACCTGCTAATTGCAAAACAACAGAAAACATGCATCGTTCATATTCTAATAGTACACAAAGAATAGGGAATGGATGGTCTTTGCAAGATCAAGAAGAAGGATAAACGGACTATGACCCTCAACCGATGAAATCTGTCAGTGAAAAGCATATAATGACAAGTACACATATGGACGGCATGATATTCTAATCGTGAGGAGTGTTCCCATGGCCATGATCGCATCTATCCAACAGGCAATCGAATTTATCGAAAAGCACTTACTGGATAACATTACAACCGATGATATAGCAAAAACAGCCCATATGTCTCCCTACCACTTCCAACGCACATTCATGATTTTGACCGACATGACGGTAGGAGAATATGTCAGGCGGCGCCGCCTGACAAGAGCAGCCCAAGAATTGTCCAGTACAGACTTGAAGATTACTGAACTTGCCTATAAATTCGGATATGACACTCCCGAATCATTCACCAAAGCCTTTCGCAAGCAGCACGGAATTGCGCCCCGTGATGTGCGAAAAGGACTTGGAAACATTCAATCCTATAATCGTCTTGCCATTCAGGTGAAATTGAAAGGAGCAGAACCTATGAATTACCGAATTGTGGAGAGAGGTTCATTTTATGTAGCGGGTTTGAAAGCAGTACTTCAATGTGGGGAGAATATGGAGGCTTCCCCTGAGATTCAAAAGCTTTGGGCAAAAGTCGGACAAGATGGGACGATCAATCAATTGTTATCCTTGAATTCCGGTGAAATCAAGGGTTTGCTTGGAATGACTGTAGACTATAGCAAGGAAAAGAATGCGTTGGATTATTGGATCGCAACAGAAATCAATGATCCCTCCGCTGATGCTTACGCTGTCTACGAGGTCGAAGCTGCAAAGTGGGCTGTATTTGAAGTGGTAGGTCCATTCGCTTCAGCCATCCCGGCCATGTGGAAAAAAGTTTATTCGGAGTGGTTCCCGTCCAACAATTACGAACATAGCGGAGCACCGTCCATCGAGGTTTACAAAAGCGTCGATCCCACCATTGCAACGGCACAGTCTGAAATTTGGGTGCCGATCAAGTAAGTAATCGAATCGAGATTGATCCTGCACACACCACGAAGAACAGGGCCACCGCTGCATTCAGCTGTGGCCCTCATAATTTAGATCGAATCCAGCACCAGTACCCAATCATCCCGTCGTCCGCTGGACGGTGGATGGAACGATTGCTCGCCTTGGTTATCGTACTCTCCAATCTCCGTGAACTCGCCGTTCCGGGGATTAAACCAAGACGCCTTGACCTTCTCCCCTGCAATGCGCCCCATCGCTGCTGTGAATCTCAGCCCATTCGGACTGAAGATCATTGCATAGCGCTCGCCGCGTGTCGCGACCATATAGTTCTGCCCTTCTATATTGCCTACGATCAGCTCTTGATCAGGTACGCGATCCAGCATCGAGCGGGATTCCATCAGCGTGCGCACATGCATCATCTGCTCTGCACCTGGACGCTCAATCGCTTCTTTCCATGTCATAATGAAATAACGAACATTTTTTGCTCTTAGAACACACTTTCGACGGATTCTCACTTAATCTTAGTCTCTAAGAAGACATAATGTTCGTTAGATATTTCAATTCTCAATAATCGATTGTTAAGGTAATGAAATGTTCGTTAGCAAGAAGTAGTGAAATCGATTCAGGCTTGATTGTCTTCGTCATTTTCGCCCATAGCATTCGTAGGTTTGACAATATTTTTACAATATTGCCCCAGTCACGTCAATCATCTCATTAAAACTTCATATGGAGCCAAGAGGGATTGAACCCCTGACCTCGTCGCTGCCAGTGATGCGCTCTCCCAAATTGGTCAATTGCACTGCCTCAAAAACTTGTATCTACAGTTTCGCATTTCAGGTTATCCCTATATTGTAGCGGCGTTATCCCCGTCCATTTCTTGAAAGCGTTGCTGAATGCGCTCGGTTCAGAGAAATGGAGAGCGTATGCAATTTCACCTATAGATATATGCAATTGTTCCAAATAACCGATGGACAATTGCTTTCGCACACGAATAGACAATTCGTTATAAGAAGTTTTCTCCCTTTTCAATCGAAGTTGCAACGTCCGCACACTCATTTGAAAGTGTTCCGCTGTTTGCCGTAAGGTCGGATAATGGGTCGGAAGACAGTATTCCAACCATTGCAATACTTCATCTGAGAACGATCCTGTCACTTGTAACTTCTCAATGGCTTCTTTGGCAATCGTTTCGAATACGAATAACAATCTTGTATCGGAATACAGAACCGGCTTCTCCAACAAGTCCTTATTCATACACAGCATTGTGGAATTATCTCCAAATATAGGAATTACTCCGAATGCAGTTTCATAGGGATGTATTGCCCCCGGTGACTCATGCATGAACCTGACTTCATGCAACGGAATCGTTCGATTACACAGAATTTCGATCAGACGGTAGAGCGAAGCAGCCATACCCTCTGCACAATGGCGGTGAAAATTCCAGTTAGATTGGGTAAACATGCGTATTCTCACATCATCATCTACGATCTCCCAATCCAGATTGAATCCGCTACATAACACTTCATTGTAAGTCTGAAACGACTTAAGTGCAGCTTCTATGTTATTGCAATGCATCATGACGTATCCGAGCACGCCCAAATCAGCAAATTCCGTAAACGCCCCCATCTGCAATCCGAAATAATCATCCTGTGTATAGACCGCCGCCTCGTTTGTCACTCTCTCTAACTCCATTATTGGGATACGCGCATCCTGTTGCGTCAGAACAGTGCTGTCAACCGATATATAACGGAAAAACGAATCTGTGTCCACACCCTTATAGACAAGTGACTTCATGATTGGATACAGCATGGTAACAGAAACTCCCGAATCGATCACCGAATTCTCCCCTTTGCGTGATTTATCAAGAAATAGTACGTTGTTGATCATTTCATTCCGCCAGATGAAGGTATATATTAAAATTGCTTTTTTACTATTATATCAGAATGAGATTACCGGGGAGGTAAAAGCAATGAAATCAAAAATGCTTGTCATTAACGGCCATCCGGATGCACAGAGCTACTGTACATCCTTGGCTAAAGCATATACGGAAGGAGTTCAAGAGAACAGCAAAGCCCAAGTCCGAAATATCGACTTAAGCTCAATCTCCTTTGAGTTGAATCTGCAATATGGATACCGTAAGCGGACGGAACTGGAAAATGAACTTCTTCAAGCACAGGAGATGATCCGATGGGCGGATCACCTGATATTCGTTTATCCGATATGGTGGGGGAGCATGCCGGCTGTTCTGAAGGGCTTTATCGATCGGATATTCTTGCCTGGGTTCGCATACAAACACAGGCCGAATTCACAGTTATGGGATAAGCTTCTAATGGGTAAATCTGCGCACCTGATCGTTACGTCCGACACCCCTGCCTGGTACAATCGACTCGTATACCATCGGGCCGGACTGAATGTCATGAAGCGAAACGTACTTCATTTCTGCGGTATCAAACCAGTAAGCATAACCGAAATTGGTCCTATCAGACCCTCTACATCTGGCCAGCGGAATAAATGGATTGCTCACGTGCGAGAGCTTGGTACCAAACTCTCTTGATTTTCATGCATGCTATTTAGCCCCAAAAAAACCAAGCAGGAAGCTTGAGATCAGAGTCTAACGTACAAGCTGGCAAGAAACGCATGAACTGCAGGAATAGCCTGCTTATCTTCGCTCGTTGGAGCGTTCAGCGCAGGAATCTCGTGACTTTTAGTCATGAGAGGTTCAATAAAAAAAAGTATAATTATTTTGACGGAGGATATTATGACTATTAAAACAGGAAGCTTTATCATTATAAGAGTTTTTTTAGGATTGATGTATTTATGGGTAGTTGCTGACCGTTTAGGCATATTGGGTCCAGTTGGAAATACAGGTGTTATATGGGGAAGCTTTGATAACTTTTTGGAGTATACAGCTACTTTAAACCCTTGGTTCCCAAGAGCAGTGTCTGATATCCTAGGTTATTTTGTAACTTTCTTAGAAGTTGTGCTCGGTGTTTTATTGGTGAGTGGTATTCGATTAAAAGAGGCCGCTATAGCTAGTCTTGCCCTGCTGTTGGTATTCCTATTGAGCATGATTTTCTCGATCGGTTTTAAGGAAGCTTTTGATTTCATTGTTATTACGTTAGTTGTTGCAACGGCTACCGCACTTCTTTACAGGGAAGCAAAAAAGAGGAGGCAAGGGAGGGCATAGTAGGCTAGCCCGCCTTGCAAACCCCTTGTAGTTCCGCCCTTTCACAAAAAGTCATATCTGCAGAGGCTCTATGTCAAGTCAGCACACAATCATCGAAAGATCGAGTACATTCAAGCAATTGTATGTATGGGCTTAGTTAAGAGGTACTGGATGTACCGCTGAAGATGAAAGCCGTTGTATAAACAGTAAAAACAAAACGGGAAAACCCCTGATACACAAAGGCTTTCCCGTCTTCATTACCTGTATGGAGCCAAGGGGGATCGAACCCCTGACCTCATCGCTGCCAGCGATGCGCTCTCCCAGCTGAGCTATGGCCCCTTAGTTATGTAAGGTTCATAACGAACGTTGTTAATAGTAGCACATGCTGCCGAGCGCTGTCAATATCCGTTCCGCAGCATACAGTACGTATCCATTGTGGTGGCAAGCAGCAACAGATGATGCAGGAATCGAATCTCCTTAAGGGACCCCAACTATAACGGAAATACACGACGCTTAGCGTCACTTTTTCGCCTGTTTGTTTATCTAACGGAACTCACGAGTCCCTAATTCATGCAATGGGGGGATGCAGTCTCCATATTCACGGATTAAGGCACTCTCACTTCCGTTACAGGTTCATATTCCTTCAAATCAACCAATTAGTGGCTTCTGACTTCCGTTAGGTGCACTAAGACACTAAGTGCATACGGTGCTACATAATGTTCATGACTTTCGTTACATGGAGGGGAATTAGGTGCATTGGGCAATAAGTGCATAGGTAGGTTAAGGTTGATGACTCCCGTTACATGGATGCATGGAGGCACTACGTGCACAGGGTGTTACATCAGGTGGATGATTTCCATCACACAATCGATGCATGGGTCAGGCGAGTCACCGTGGTCGTCAACGACTACCCCTTATCCCCGCCAATCTGATTGCGTTGCAGCAGTCCGTTCAGCTCTTTCATGAACATGTTGATGTCCTTGAAGTGTCTATAGACGGAGGCGAATCGTACATAAGCAACCTCATCTACCGGATACAGCTGCTCCATCACCAGCTCACCGATCTCGCGGCTGTCTACCTCGGCATGTGCCAATCGGCGAATTTCCTGCTCTACGTTAGACACGATCGAATCGAGCTGTTCGACAGATACGGGGCGTTTCTCACACGCTCGAATTAACCCGCGCAGCATCTTATCGCGATTGAATTCTTCTCTACTTCCATCCTTCTTGATGACGATCAACGGTGCTTCCTCAACCATCTCGAACGTAGTGAATCTTCGCTGACATTGCTCACATTCGCGGCGCCGGCGAATGGAGCGATTCTCATTAGCTGGACGAGAATCGAGCACTTTCGTTCCGTCATTCGAACAATACGGGCATTTCATCTTCTATGACCTTCTTCCTCTGTTAATCATTCAACTACATAACAAGTGCCAAACGTTACCTGTATGAACGTTACACATGCGCAACATAATAGGATTACCAACGACAAGGAGGTGAGCAAGCAATGGGTCAAGGACAATCTCGTTCCAGTAACGTACTCGTCGTACCTCAAGCGAATGCCGCGTTGGATCAATTGAAATACGAGGTAGCACAAGAGCTGGGTATCGCGATCCCACAAGACGGTTACTACGGTAACATGGCTACTCGTGACACGGGTGCGATTGGTGGTCACATCACTCGCCGCCTGGTGCAAATCGCTGAGCAGCAACTTGCTGGTCAATTCAAGTAATCATGCTTGCCGGCACTGGAGAGCGCAAGCTTGCGCTCTCCAGTGTCTTATTATTCACCGTGCCCAATCCTCCGCATACAGCGCATCATACTTCTTATAGTAATACAGCACGCGCTGTACATAATGCCGGGTCTCTCCGAACGGCACATCAGACAATTCCGCAACTGTACCATCCCATCTGCCTTCTTGTAACCATTGTCGAACCTGCCCGGGTCCTGCATTATAAGCCGCTGCCACCACGGCCATGCGATCATGCTCCGTTCTCTCGCCTTCCAGACCATCGTACATATTATGCAGAAATCGCAAATACCATGTGCCTGCCAACAAGTTCACAGTCGGCTTGTACAAATCTTCAATAGAAGTGTCCTCAAGACCCGCCTGTTCGAGTATCCACTGTCCGGTCACAGGCATAATTTGCATCAAGCCCATCGCTTGCTTCTTCGATACCTTGTCCGGTTTGTAATTCGTCTCTACTCTCACGATGGCTGCAATAAACAGCGGGTCAACCTTATATTGGTCTGCTACCGTGCGAATTTCCTGTTCATAATGGATCGGATAGATCCAATATCCCAACCATTGTGAAGTGAATAATACGAGGACAATGACGATAAAAATAAAAGCATACAACCGTTTCTTGCGAAGCAAGCTCATATACTGACCCGACTGTTCCAGAATTGATCGATCTGTTGCTCTGTTGCAGCTCGTGTACCACTATTATCGATCAAGATATCAGCCATGGCCTTCTTCTCATCAATCGGCAGTTGTGCCGATATACGCTGCTCTGCTGCATCTTCATCCATACCATCCCGCTCCATCAGTCTGGCCAATTGCACCTCTCGCGGTACGTATACAACCATCACTTCGGAGAAATATTCGACCAAGCCAGATTCATATAATAACGGCACGTCCACTACTACAAGACGCGACGGATCTTCCTGTTCATAAGCAGCCATACGGCTGCGCATTAGTGCTCGAATAGGCGGATGCAATAAGGACTCCAGCTTCTTGCGGGCTGACTCATCAGCGAAGACCACTTGTCCCAAGCGCTTGCGATCAAGCGAACCATCCGCTTGGAGCATCGCTTGTCCGAATGCATCGGCTACCTGTGCAAGTGTTGGACTTCCCGGTTCGACTACCTCACGTGCCAGCTGATCTGCATCAATCAGCACCGCTCCTCTTGCTGCGAGCATGTCAGCTACCGTGCTTTTGCCGCATGCGATGCCGCCTGTTAACCCAATATTCATCGTATCCCCCCTGCTTTCGATCTTCTAGAATCCTTATGCGGCGGCTCCATATATTCTGCGTCGCGGGACAGGGAGCTTATACACCAGAGGTATCATGGTAACGTGACACAATCTCACCGGTTCTTCCTGCAACACAGGGGAAGAGGCTGGAGCCTCTTGCGCCCTACAAATTCAACAGTTTGGCTACGCCCATCATAATCAAGATCAGTCCGGGTGCGGCAGACAGCTTCTGAACCCAAGCTGATCCAGCCAGACGAAACCCCGCATGCAGTCCAACCGCAATGAAGACACCGCAAGATAATCCAATTAATAGCGCGGTCCAGAGCGGTGAGAATCCGAGCAATGCAGCACCGAATCCGGCCCCGAGAGCGTCCAGTGACAGAGCCAAGCCAAGCAGCGCGGCTTCCGCTGCAGAGATCGTTCCAGATCGGTCTATGTCTGCTTTCATCGGCGTTCGCAAAATATCGATCACAATCCCAAGCTGTCGGATTTCTACATGTAATACCGTTTTGACTGACTCGTGCTTGGGATCTCCATCAACGACCTGAGGCCCGGTTCCTTCATCGCTTCGCTGACTAGCCATTTGCCAGATTGCCCAGACTCCGATAGCAATGAGAATAATCGCACCGATCAGCTTAGCTGCTGCAGGACTCAGGACGAACAGCAATACGATCCCGACCTGCATCGAGCACCAGATTACCAAGGCTGAACATATCGCGATAATAAGAATGGAAACGGCAGGTATGCGGATTTTGCGAATACCGTACATCACACCGACGCCAAATCCATCCAAGCTGACAGCAAGAGCCAGCAGCAATAATGAAAGCAATGGCAGCATAGGTTTCACTCTCCCTTGCTCCCATCATATGGGGAGAGAACGCCATGAGTGCCTGGCTAGTTGCGCTGCCTGTCACACCTGCTTCGATCGTACCGGCACACGCTTGCGAGCCCGCTTCATACGCTGGCACTGCTTGCAATAATGTGTTCCCCGACCAGCCAGCACGGTCTTCGTAATGACTTCACCGCAGCGCTTACATGGCTCACCGCCTCTTCCGTATGCCTGCAGCTGCTGCTGGAACATGCCCATCTCACCTTGTCCGTTCACATACGATTTGATCGATGATCCTCCCTGACGAACTGCATCGCTCAATGTAGATACGACTGCTTGATGCAGCGTCTGCCATTCCTGCTTAGTCAAGGAATCAGGTGTCCGTTCCGGATGGATGCACGCGCTGTACAAGGCCTCATCTACATAGATATTCCCAAGTCCCGTCACATATGCCTGATTCAGCAGCAACGGCTTCATCTTCGATGAACGATGACCAAGCACAGCCCGGAATGCCTCGAGCGTGAAGCTATCGACAAGCGGTTCAAGCCCGAGCTTGTTCAGCGGGGGTGAAGTCCACTCCTCGCCAGGGGCGAACAAGTGCATCGTGCCGAATTGCCGGACATCCCGATATCTCAACTCACTGCCATCCGTAAATCGAAAGATTACATGCGTATGCGGTTCGACAGGCTCTGCTTGCTCATACAAGCCATAGCGCCCCTCCATCCGCAGATGGGAGACGAGAATAATCCCGTCAAGCACCATACGCAGAAATTTGCCTCTGCGGTCGATCTCTTGAAACGTGCGTCCGGCCAGCAATTCTTCGAAGAGCACTGTATCATCCGGCTTCTGAATAATGCGCGGCAATCGAACCTGCACATGCTGAATCGTCTTACCGACGATTAGCTCATTCAGTGTTCGGCGTACCGTCTCTACCTCCGGCAATTCCGGCATGTCACTCACCTCATCTTGATTATAACGAGAAGCGCCGCTTGTGCCCAAGCCTTTGTCCTACTTCGCTTCATACCAATTTGTCCCATAGCTAACATCAGCCTTCAGCGGCACGTCCAATGCCATTGCTTGCTCCATCACCTGCGGCACCAGCTGCTTCATTGTATCTAGCTCCTCCTCAGGCACCTCGAACACCAGTTCATCGTGCACTTGCAGCAGCATCCGGCTGCGTAAGTCTTCCTCGCGAAGCTTCTCCTCCATCTGCATCATAGCGAGCTTAATAATATCAGCAGCCGTTCCTTGAATCGGTGTATTCATCGCTGTCCGTTCGGCGAAGGAACGCTGATTGAAGTTCGAAGCCTTAATCTCGGGCAAGTAGCGGCGACGATGCAGCAACGTAGAGACATAACCATCCTCACGCGCTTGCTTCACTACGTCCGTCATGAATTGCTTCACACCTTGGAAGACTGCGAAGTATTGCTCGATAAACTGTGTCGCTTCCTTGCGTGTAATATGCAAGTTCTGTGACAGTCCATAATCGCTGATGCCATACACAATTCCGAAGTTGACTGCCTTCGCTTGCCGCCGCATATTGGCGTCAACCTCTTCAGGCTGCACACCAAACACGTCCATTGCTGTCTTCGTATGAATATCCATATCCTGTGTGAACGCTTCCTTCAAACGGGCGTCCCCCGATATATGAGCCAGCACTCGCAGCTCAATCTGCGAATAATCAGCAGCGAGCACTTGCCAGCCTGACTCAGACGGCACGAACACTTTACGGATTTTGCGCCCTTCTTCCATACGAATCGGGATGTTCTGCAAATTAGGGAACTGGCTGGACAATCGGCCAGTTGCCGCAATAGTCTGCCTGTAATACGTATGAATCTTCCCCGTCTTCTCGCGAATTTCCTTCACAAGTCCTTCTACATAAGTAGACTGCAGCTTCGCAAGCTGGCGGTAATGCAAGATGAGTGAGACAATCTCATGATGCGGTGCCAGCTTCTCCAACACTTCGGCATCGGTCGAATAGCCCGTCTTCGTCTTCTTCACAACCGGCAATCCCAGCTTATCGAACAGAATTTCACCAAGCTGTTTCGGTGAATTCAGATTGAATTCCTCACCTGCTTGTTCATAAATATCCTTCACAATCTTGTCCAGCTGTCCGGACAGCTCCTCGCCATACGCGACAAGACCGTCTTTGTCCGCCTTGAAGCCGGTCGTCTCCATACGGCTCAGCGTGCGTGTCAATGGCATCTCTACATCTTCGAGAAGCGAGCGCATGCCATCGGCTTCAAGCTTCTCCTGCACAACAGGTGCCAGCCTGAGAACTGCTCGCGCTTTGCTGGCAAGGTGAGCGGCAGTAGTAGCCCCATCCGGTACCTTGAACTTCGCACCCTTGCCGAACACTTCTTCATCCGCCGCAAGCCAGCCCGTGCCATATCGCTGCGACAGCCCGCTGAGCGTAGCGTCGCCCTGAGTCGGATCGAGCAGGTAGCCCGCCAGCAATACATCTACGGCTACACCTTCCAGCGCCAGCCCTTGCCAATGCAAGGCGACAATCGCCTTGTGGCTGTCATAGATATACTTAGGCTTCGCAGCATCCGCGAGCCATTCGCGCAACGGCTCTGCTTCCTTCGCCTGTTGCAGCCAGTCGAATGCCGCTGTATAGACAGCATCGCCTGAATCGAGCGCGATGCCAATCACTTCCGCCTCATGCGGATTCTCGCCGATGACCTCCAGATGAACAGCCTGAATCTGATCTAAGTCGACTACCAGCTGCTCCGCCCCGTCCACATCCACTCGGATGATCTCCAGCTCTTCCTCCTGCTGCGGGCTCTCCTCAGCACCATCATCGCCAAGCCGTTCAAGCAGCGACTTGAATTCCAGCTTGCGGAACAATTCACGCGCAGCTCCCGAATCATAGCCGCTGTAACTCAGCTCCTCCAGCTTCAGCTCTGTCGGAACTTCACGGAAGATCGTCGCCAGATCCTTGCTCATGCGCGCATCCTCAGCATGCTCCGTCACGCGTTCCTTCAGCTTGCCCTTCAAGCTGTCCGTATGGTCCAGCACTTCCTCGACAGAGCCGTACTCATGAAGCAGCTTCAGCGCCGTCTTCTCGCCGACACCGGGAATACCAGGAATGTTGTCCGAGGAGTCACCCATTAAGCCCTTCATATCAATAATCTGAAGAGGGTTCAAGCCATATTGCTCCTGAATGACAGCAGGCGTGTACCTATCCATCTCGGAGATACCTTTGCGCGTCAGCCCGATCGTCACCTGATCAGAGGCTAACTGCAGCATATCCTTATCTCCAGATACTATGAGCACCTGCCATTGCTCACTCTCTGCGAGCCGGGAGACCGTTCCAATAATATCGTCCGCCTCATATCCTTCAAGCTCGAATCGGGAAATACTCAAGCCATCCAGCAGCTCGCGCAGCAGAGGGAATTGCTCGGAGAGCTCCGGCGGCGTCTTCATCCGATGTCCCTTGTATTCCTTGTATTCCTTATGGCGAAAGGTCGCCTTACCAGCATCGAACGCTACGAGAAAGTGTGTAGGCTGTTCCTCCTCCAGCAAGCGGAGCAGCATCGTGGTGAACCCGTAAACCGCATTCGTCTGCATGCCTGCGGCATTGGTAAGCGGCGGCAGCGCATAGAATGCCCGATTGGCAATACTGTTCCCATCGATTAATACGATTTTATTCATCACCGACACCTCATTTCTGGACAAATCCATTTCCTCTAATCATAGCATATTGTCATAAAAAAAGCCCCTGCCCCGCGGCAGAAGCACCTCACTCAATCGATTCGAATTTATATACTCCTCTACGATCCGTTGACCTGCAATACACGTCGCAGTCTTCGCGCACATACCGCGCTCCCCTTCATCGCCTTCGCCCCGCTCTTAAGCTCTGCTGCCATACGCGCCAATGCATCCGGCATGAGCCCTTCGCGTTCATCACAGATGACGAGCGATATGGAAAGTGTAATCCCATTCTGCTGTACGGTATTCCCTTCTCGGTCCAGCACATAGTGAATCTCCTCGCCATGATAAAACCGATCGATCCCCGCATCAAACCGTTCAACGATCTCTTGACTCAGCAGCTCTGGGTCATCAACACAGGTCAGTGCAATGAAATCATCACCGCCAATATGACCGACGAAGTCATCCGCTGTCCCCAACTGCCGAATCGTCTGTCTGAGGACAGAAGCCGTATACTGAATCACTTCATCCCCTTGCTGAAAGCCGAAATGGTCGTTGTACCACTTGAAGTGGTCCAAGTCAGCATAGATGACAGCGAACGGTGCTGCCGACGACCACATGGTCCTGACTACTCGTTGAATTTCCTTGTTGCCCGGCAATCCAGTCAGCGGGTTGGATACACGAGCTGCCTCCATCTGCATATGCGTAATATGCTCAAGAATGGAACGGACAGATGCCGTTCCTTGCAGCATGCCGTCCTTCGTAATCATAACCAGATCGTATAAGCGTCGCATCTCTCTAGCCATAGCCAGCTTGGAGACGCGCTCTAGACTAGTATACTCCTCGACGATGAGTGGACGATCATCCATGAGCTGCTCCACCGGCTTGCCCCAGAACAAGGCGATCCCGTATTGCCCGGACAGCTCTTGAAACAGCTTCTCACGCATCATAAGACCGACTGGCTTGCCAGTTGTGTCTACGACTGCCACGCCTTGCTCCTCATCATGCTGGCGCAAGTACAGGGATACTTCCGAGATTGGCGTACCTACCGTGAAGCACCCCGTACGAGCTGCCAAGTCGCCAATCGTCTTCTGATAGGGCGCACGCGCCATATTGTCGGACAGCTTCAATATGAATTGTTGAATCTCCGGCTCCGGTTCAATAAGCAACTTGTTCGGTCTGCCAAGCAAGTAGCCCTGCACATAATGGACGCCCATACGCATCAGCTTATCCAGATCTTCCAACCGCTCAATTCCTTCTGCGATCAGCCCGATATTCATCTTCGTGGCGAACGTGACGAACGTCTCCACAATATATTCCTTCACTCGACTCGTATGAATCTGCTCAGTCAAGGAACGATCGATCTTGATATAGTCCGGCTGCAGCTCAGCAATCGCTTCTAATGAGGAATAGCCTGCTCCTGCATCATCAATTGCAATTTGATATCCTTGCTTGCGATAGTGCTCCAACACGCGCTTCGCTGTGTCGAAATTCTCAACAGAGGTGCGCTCCGTAATTTCCAACACTACGTTCGTCGGGTGTAAGCCGCACTCCTGCAGTAGACGCAATGTCTGTCCCGGTGTGAAATCCGGCTCCAGAATAATAGAGGCCGGAATGTTAATGAATATCTTCTGTTCGGTTGACAGCTTGCCGCAGCCGCGAATCGCCTTCTCTCTGGCAAGCTTGTCCAGTTCGTATAGCTTCCCTTCCTGCTCCGCCGTGCGAAACAGTTTGAGCGGTGAACGGAATGCCGACTTCTCCGGGCCTCTCGTCAATGCTTCGTACCCGAACACAACTCCGTCCTTCAAGGAGACAATGGGCTGATAGACCGACCAGATCGATGCTGTATGTAATATATCGTAGAAATCTGCACGCCCCTCGTGTCCATCAACCTGGCTTAGGATTCTGCTCATATGATTCCTCTCCTTCAACCTGCTTGCGTCCCTCGCGTGGATTAGCAATCCGCTTTCTGTCTCAACAGCATAGCAAGTCTGTGTCAACGGATGTACAGCTTTCTATTAAATTTGTGTAAAAATAGCGAAATTCGTCGAATGATGATAACCACCTATATCGTAATCGGATCGGGGTAAGCAGTAGCACAGGCAGATGATTTAAAAGAACAAAATGGTCTTATAAAGACAAAATACGAGGTAATGCGTCGTTAAGGGAAATTCTTGGTCCTATCACCGGCCTCACACAAGCATCTTTACTCATGACACGTAGTTAAGACCGATAACTTCCACTATTCCCGAGCGCAATCCGTATTTCGCTTCCATAAGACCAATTCTTTCCGTAATCCAGAGTTGTTTCGTTCTACTAATTCAGATCCGGTCGATGTCCCCTTACTAGATAGACGACGCTCTCGCCGATATTCGTAGCATGATCAGCCATCCGTTCCATATAGCGGCTGACGAAGCAGAGCAGCAGCGACTGGTTGACTGTCTTCGGATTATCTACCATGAAGACGAACAGCTCGCGCAAAATTTGACTGTACAGATGGTCAACCTCATCGTCCATCTTCGCCATCTTGTATGCGAGATCCACATTCTCCTCCATATAAGCTTGAATCGATTCCGCGATCATCAGCTGAACGATTTCTGCCATGCGCGGGATATCGACAAGCGGCTTGATTAACGCATCATTACCAATGCGCATGACGACCTTCGAGATATCTACCGCGAGATCCCCCATTCTCTCCAAGTCACTCGCCATCTTGAAGGCAGTCAGAATGCGCCGCAAGTCCTTGGCAACCGGTTGCTGCGTGGCAATCAACGTCGTGCCGATCTCATCGATTTTCTCTTCGATCTGATTCACTTCGACATCCTGATCTACAATTTGCTGAGCGAGATCAAGATCCGTCTCCTTCAGCGCCTTGACGGAATTCAAGATCGCTTCTTCCACCTTGCGCCCCATTTCAACAAGCGCACTGCGCAACGTATTTAGCTGATCATCAAACTGTTGGCGGTTTGTAGGCACTCGCTTTCCTACCCCTTTCGATTTCCTGTATTATCCGAATCTCCCGGTAATATAATCCTCTGTGCGCTGATCGTTCGGATTAGAGAACAATGTGACCGTGTCGTTGAATTCCACGACTTCCCCATTCAAGAAGAACGCTGTCTGGTCGGACACCCGTGCAGCCTGCTGCATGTTGTGCGTGACGATAACAATCGTATAATCCTGCTTCAATTCCTGGACGAGCTCCTCAATCTTCAATGTCGAGATCGGGTCCAACGCCGAAGTCGGCTCATCCATGAGGATGACTTCCGGTTCGATGGACAATGTTCTGGCGATACAGAGTCGTTGCTGCTGGCCACCCGACAAGCCGTATGCATTCTCATTCAGTCGATCCTTCACTTCATCCCACAGCGCAGCATCGCGCAGACTCTTCTCCACGATTTCGTCAAGCAGCTTCTTCTTGCGAATACCGTGAATTCTCGGACCGTAAGCTACGTTCTCATATATGCTCTTCGGGAACGGGTTCGGCTTCTGGAACACCATGCCCACTTGTGTCCTCAATTCCTCGACGCTGTAGTTCTTATGGAAGATATTGCGCTTCTTGAACATGACCTGACCCGTGATCCGCACGAGTGGATTCATCTCCACCATACGATTCAACGACTTGATATACGTCGACTTGCCGCAGCCGGACGGACCGATAATCGCAGTAACCTGCTTCTCGCTCATCTGCAGAGCAATGTTCTTCAATGCTTGCTCTGGGCCATACCACAAGTTCAACTCTCTCGTATCGAGGACGATCTCGTTCCTCTGATCTGCTGCCGTCGCAGCGTCTTCCTTCTCCATGAGCTGGATCATTGGACAACCCTTCCTTCCTAATATCGTTTCTGAAACTTGTTACGAATGAAGATTGCAGCTGAGTTCATAATGAACAACACAATCAACAGGACGATAATCGTCGCCGCTGCCAAGTTGGCATACTCAGCTGTCAGAACGGCATCGAGCGTCCAATAATAGATCTGGATCGGCAGCGCTGTGAAGTCATCCATCAGACTGTCAGGTACCGGCATAATTAACACCGGAATACCAAGCACGACGAGTGGCGCAGTCTCACCTATTGCACGGGAGAGTGACAGAATCATCCCTGTTAGAATTCCGGGTAAGGAAGCAGGCAGAACAATCCGGCGTATCGTCTGCCACTTCGTAGCTCCCATCCCATACGACGCTTCTCTTAAAAACTGCGGCACTGCGCGAATCGCTTCCTGACTGGCAACGACGACGATCGGCAGCACGAGCAGCGACATCGTCAAGCCCCCAGCAACAATACTCGATCCCAGATTGAACATGCGAGAGAACACCGTCAGGCCGAGTAAGCCGAATATAACAGAAGGAACACCAGCCAAGTTCGAAATATTCGTTTGGATGAACGAATGCACCCTGCCCTTCTTCGCGTATTCCTCCAAGTAAATAGCCGTACAGATACCGAGCAGCATCGTCACAGGTCCGACAACGACCATCAGTAGAATGGTACCGACAATGACACCCAGTATACCGGCACGATCCGGATTCAGCGACAGCTTGCTCGTAAGGAAGTTCCAGTCCAGCCAGCCGATCCCTTGTGTGAATACTTGCACAATCAAGATCACTAGCACTGCCAAGGCAATGAGCGTCAAGAACAAGAAAGAATGCTTCATCAGATTATTCAAGAGCAATCGCTGTTTCATTCTGTTCATCTGATCTGTGTTCTGTTTCAAATTAATAAGCCTCCCTAAACTTGCGAGAGATATACTGTGCGATCAAATTCATAATGAGCGTGAAGAAGAACAGCGTGAATCCAACCGCATACAAGCTGTAATAGCCTACCGTACCGCTGCCTGCGTCACCGCTGGTGAATTCAACAATATACGCTGTCATCGTCTGCATAGACTCCGTTATATCAAAAGTGAAGTTCTTCGAACTGCCACTTGCAATCGTCACAATCATCGTTTCGCCTATCGCCCTAGACACGGCAAGTACGAAGGAGGCAATAATTCCCGAGATTGCAGCAGGAATAATGACCTTCAGCGTAACCTCGAACCGCGTTGCGCCTAATGCCAATGCGCCTTCACGCATCGAATTAGGCACCGAGCTCATTGCATCCTCAGAGAGCGATGCTACCAATGGAATAATCATAATCCCCATTACAATACCGGGGCTAAGCACATTTTTTGCACCCAAGTCAGGAATAATATAAGTCAATATCGGTGTGACGAAGGAATAGGCAAAAAATCCGTACACAATCGTCGGAATACCAGCCAGCACTTCCATCATCGGCTTCACAAGCTTTCGAACCCGATCTGTCGCATATTCACTCAAGTATATCGCCGAAGTTAAACCGATTGGGATCGCGACACACATTGCTATCAAAGAGGAGATAATCGTACCGTTAATCAAGGGTAAAATCCCGAAGGATGGATCCTTGCCTAGTGGAGATAAGTCCGTACTAGTGAAAAATTCCCAGAAAGGAACCTTTCTGAAAAACTGAAAGGTGTCAAATACTAATGTCAGCACGATGCCGATGGTCGTAAGCACGGAAATAAATGCTGCTGTAAACAACAGAAGCGGTACCGCCTTCTCCATCAGTCGCTTGTTTCTCTTTTGCAAATTTTGTTGAATCTGCTCCTTAACACCTAAGTTATTATTCGCCAAAGGAATGACCGCCTTCTTTATTGAGAATCATTGCAGAGTAACAGGCAAAAAGATGAAAGCATTGCCTGCCCTCATCTTTTCGCCACGTTCACACCTTGCTCCTTAAGGTATGCCGGTTAGCTTGTTCTTATTTCAATGCGTCCAATTGTGTTTTGTATTCTGCAAACACAGAATCCGGCATCGGAGCGAAACCTGTTTCACCAGCGAATTGCGGTGCAGCTTCCAGCACATAGTAAGCATAATCCAATACTTCCGGCTTCTCTTGTGCATATTGTGTATTCAAGTATGTGAATACAGGACGAGTGAAGCCAGCATAATCGAGATCCTCACCGATTGTATCAAGCGTCGGCTCAACTGGACCTGCGCCGAAGTCTACTTTCACTGCAGTTAGCTTATCTGTGTTGCTGACATAATAACCGTACCCGAAGAATGCAATTGCATTCTTGTCCTTGGATACCAGATCAACTAACGTGGAGTACTCTTGCTGCAGATTAGCTGTCGTTACCATATCCTGTTCATCTAGAATGACTTCGTAGAAGAACTCATACGTTCCGTGGTTTTCATTCGGACCGAAGAATTTGATTTCTTCTTGCGGCCAGCCTTCCCGAATGTCAGACCATAGCACAACATCATCATCTGCATATTGACCGGACAAATACATGTTCACGATCTCTTCTTGCGTCATTTCTGTAGCCCAGTCGTTCTCTTTGTTAATGACCATAGTCAATCCGTCATAAGCGAGTTTAATTTCCATTACGTCCTCACCCATAGTCAGTCCGTTCTCTTCTAGCTGTGCAACCTCTTCGTCCTTGATAGGACGGGAAGCATCCGCGAAGTCAAGCTCGCCTGGAATGAACTTCTTCAGACCAGCAGATGAACCTGCACGACCTACCTGAACACTAACATCTGGCTGTTGTGTAGCCATATACTCTTCTGCAATGCGTGCCATAAGCGGATATACAGTTCCGGAACCATCAATAATTACTGTACCGGACAACGATTCATCCACCGGCTCTTCTGCATTCGCAGACCCATTATTTCCTTGTTGGTTGTTAGCAGCGTTCTGCGCACCTTCGTTCGCTGCTGTGTTACCACCGCTGTTATTCGCTCCTCCACAAGCTACGACAACAGCCATCATGACAGCAACTAGAAAAACGACCCCAGTAGATTTCACTAGCTTCTTCATCACGTACAATTTCCTCCTCGATATTTATATTTCTATTAACGATTCTTATCTTACTTTGTCAGTGTTATGTCTCTATCAATAGAATGTTAACAGAATGTAAAATTTCCGTGACTCTATCTCCGCTTGCTATAATGTTGCTTAATTGCCTACAGCACATCTATCCATTCAATCGAAATTGCTTCGTCTTCGTACCAAGTGAAATCGCCAATTGCGTCAATTGCTGTCCCGATTCGTGGGTACGCTCCATCTGAGACATCTGGTCATAGCTCAGTGACAGCATTTGCTCCGCACTTGCAGATGTTTCCTGGGATACGGAAGCAAATCTCATCATAACCTCCTGCAGAACTGGTAGCGTCCCATACAATCCTTGCAGCTCTCCTTGCATGGCTTTCAAGCGCATACTCACCGTATCAATATTCGCCATCAGATTGTCCAATGCGTCCTTAGATTGATTAGCCATGCCCAAATGATGATCCACCTTCTCAATCATGCGATGGAATTCTTCCATGGCCCCAAGCGTAACATGCTCCATATTCCGAATCGATCTAGTAATAACTTCTGCTGCATTGTTAGATTGTTCCGCGAGTTGGCGAATCTCAGTTGCGACTACAGTGAACCCCTTACCCGCTTCGCCTGCCCTTGAAGCTTCTATTGAAGCATTCAAGGCAAGCAGCTTCGTCCGGCTGGCAATCTCTTGAATAAGCCCGACTTGACCGGCAATCGATGATGAGTGCTCCTTCACCTCTTCTACCGTCTTCACCATGTGCGTGAAATCCGTTTCATATTGACGAATCGTATTCATCAAACTTGCTGCACTCGTCTCTCCTTGCTTGGCTGCATGATCCATTTCGGCAGAGCGGTTAGACAAGTCACCCATGCTTTGCAGAATAGAGGCTAGCTTCTCCTTCATTTCATGAAAGCGGGACAAGCTCATCTCTGAGCCCTCTGCAGTCTGAGTAGCACCGTCCTTCACCACTTGAATCGATTCAATTAACTGTTTGCTGTAGGATAATGCTTCATCTGAAGTGTCGCTCAGCTTGCCGCCAGTCTCATTCAAGTCCTTCGTTGTATCGTTCAGTTCAGTAATAACGGCACGCATTTGTTCCAGCATCGTAGTGAAGCTAGTTTTCAGTGAAGCAATCTCGGGCACCTTCGTTCGCACCTGAATTTGTTGCGTCAAGTTCCCATCCCTGACCCCTTCCATAATCTGCTTCAATTGTGTCAATGGATGGGTCAAGCTTCGAACGAACCAGAGAATAAGCAATATCGAAACTACCAAACTTCCAATAATAATAATCAGCACGAATTGCGCAATTTGATAGATGGGACCGAGATACGAATCACGTTCCACTAGTAGCACATATTTCCCCTCAATTTCCGGCATCGCCTTCACTGCAATCGTATAGTCCTCTCCTTGTATGCTTCTGTGGAACACTCTGTCCCCTTCATTGTTAATTGCATCCAAGATCGAACCGGACAATTGGAGTGTGCTGTCCTTGCTAGCATCGAACGGTGTTGCGACGCCGTTAACAACAGAGTAAAACGTCGAAACCAAGCCATTGTTCTCCAACTGACGCTTCTGTTCATGAATACTCATTTCCAGCTGGTTTCTGAAGTATTGCTCATCACTGACGTAGACGAACTTCAGATTGCGAACGACATAGGACATGACATCTGCTTCCCGTTCTAAGCGATCCTCCACTGTTTGTACCAATGTCTGCTGAGCTTTCATGTAAGAGCTAATACCTACCGCTGCTGTTGAGAGTACCATTAAGGTGATGAATAAGATCAGTAATCGGTTCCGCAAGCTTAGCCGGCTGAATGAACGGCTCCAAGTTCGCATCTGCTCCTCGTTAACAGACAGCGCCTGCGGTCTTACTTGATGTGTTCGCTTCCATACAGTAGTGATCAATCTGCACCCTCCATCCGAAGAAATGATATCTATCTATGTACCTGCCAACCCCAATTGTTGCCCGGATATAGGAATTACGTCGCTTGATCTCTCCTTCCTCATAAATGTGTGGACACGATTTCGACATACTTTCCGATGATACCGCATGATTCGATATGCCCCATGTTCTCCTAGCTTAACAAGCCAATATCATCTGATCTTCGTGAGTTTGTAAACTTTGTGTAAAAAGTTTTGCTTCCTAGATACTTTCTATACCTGTCTGGCTTCTCTCTTCGACCATTGCCGATTGTCCCTGACCTAGCTGATCATACCGCTACCACCGTCTGAGACGATTGGGAATCACTTTAACGGACATCGGTGACCGTCACAAGGCGTATGAGGCGTTGTTTGACAATGTAACGGTCACGGATGACCGTAAGCGTTGAATGGACCGGTCAAAACGGCGATTTTTTTCCGCTAATGGACATCGGCGACCGTTAAAAATCAAAAATGTGTATTTTTTCGCTCTAGCGGACACGCGTGACCGTGACAAGTTCAACTTGCTGGTGCTGTCATTCTTTCCGCTCCTACCGCTACTCTTTCCGTCCCGGATATTGTTACTTACTCAAGTCCATTTCAACATGCGTTAAGTAGTAGATTTCGAGCAGGTAAGTAGTAACGATAGATCGTACAAATTACACGATTGGACATATGCTATGCAAAAAACCACAAAAAAACCGTTCAACATGAACGGTTTTGTAAATATATATTTGATGCAGATACAGCCTAGCCTATTAGCTCTTAACCGAATCTTCCAGTAATGTAATCCTCTGTCCGCTGATCGGTCGGCGTGGAGAAGAGCTGCGTCGTATCGCCGAACTCCACCACTTCACCATTCAGGAAAAAAGCTGTTTGATCAGATACACGTGCTGCCTGCTGCATATTGTGCGTCACAATAATGATCGTGTAGCTTTGCTTCAGATCTTGGATGAGCTCCTCGATCTTCAACGTTGAGATTGGGTCCAACGCCGAGGTCGGTTCATCCATGAGCAGTATGTCAGGATTAACTGCCAGCGCGCGTGCAATACACAGCCGCTGCTGCTGCCCACCAGATAGCCCGAATGCATTCTTCTTGAGATGGTCCTTCACCTCATCCCATAACGCAGCCTTGTGCAAGCTTTGCTCCACGATATCGTCCAAGTCACTCTTGCTGCGAATGCCATGAACCTTAGGACCATATACGATATTGTCATAGATCGACTTAGGGAATGGATTCGGCTGCTGGAACACCATGCCTACTTCTTTGCGAATTAATTCAGGATTTATACCGCTTTCGTAAATATCCTGCGACTTAATCTTCACTTTCCCCGTAATACGCACACCCTTGATCAGATCATTCATTCGGTTCAAAGTGCGGAGGAAGGTTGATTTCCCGCAGCCCGAAGGTCCGATAAATGCGGTAACTTCATGGGACCGCATCGTCATATGAATATTTCTCAATGCATGAAATTCAGAATAATACAGGTCTAACCCTTCAACTTCAACTATATTCATCACTTCTGCTCCCCTTCGCCGAGATGATCATCAATATTGGATGCCCTTGCCAAACTCCTCGTTATTCTAACACAAATGAACAACAAAGCAACAGGGTTGAACCTTTACAATTGTTGTTGGCGCGTGACTGGGGGAGTCCTATTGCTGATTCGCATTCGATCTGAGAAGCGGCAGCAGCGTGTCTTCTCCTTCTGCGTATCGGTATATGTGCCGAAGTTCCTCATCCTCCCAAACCTGGAAGAGCTGGTTGTTGTGATCATATATGATTTTGTCAGGTGGTTGGATCTGAAGTGTTTCATTGAGATCTACGTACGCGATCTGATCGTTGTGCTTCTTCAGCACATAAATCCTCTCGCGAAAATACGACGTACCGACTAGCACAACTTCCTTGACGCCATCACCGTCAAGATCGTGCTCGTAAGCAGGAGAATTCAGCTGCAATTCACTGATGATCCGCCCGTCGTCCAGACTGAACCATCTGGTACAGTAAATTCTCGGACCGCACTTCCCAGCCAAGCGATAGTCGAACTCGCCGAACGCCTCGCTTCTAGTCAGCTCAGCCTCAGTTAGACCGCCATATCCATATTCCCACAACATCTCTGGATTCGTATCGACAACCTCCTCCAAGATCAGTCCATCATATTGTGGAGAATCTTCATGCAACCGCTTATAAGTGAAGTACCGACCAACACCTACAAAGTCATATTCCCTTATGACCTCCACGCTTGACAAGGGAACGCGCTGCATAATGGAGCGGCTTACTTCGATAATACTCACTTGTTCCGATTGCTCGACACTCTCCAATGATTGATACGAGAGCGAAATTCCCTTTGCGGCTCCCCACATACCCGGCTGCCCATGCTGTTGCGGCCAGTTTCCAAGCCCTGCATAGATCCCGATTAGCACCAGTACTGAACAAATAGTGATTATACTTCGAATTCGCTTGTTGAAAGTAGACTTTCTGACTGACTGCTGTCTAACCCGATCAAGAACCCGCGCTTTCATTGGCTCATCAAAGTGCATATTCGACATCAAGTTGCCCTTGATTTCCGCATACCAATCAGACCTCGAATGATTCATGTTCCCAGCACCTCCACTTTCTCTCGACTTCCCGGCGAGCGCGATGCAATCTTGATTTGACAGTTCCCTCAGAAACCTCCAACAATTTCGCCATTTCTTTAATCGTAAGTTCTTGTTCCAGATCGAGCACGAGCACCTCGCGTAATTTGCGGGACAGCCCCATAATGACATTCCGAAGGTAAGCCACCGATTGCTCGCTTTCCCAATCGGCCTCAGCTGATCGTGCCTTCTCCTTGTTTCGAACGGTATCGAAGAGCAGCACCTTGCGTAAGTAGCTTGAGCGCAGTTCATTGAACGCTTGATTTCGTGTAATCGCGAATAGCCAAGTTTTGAATGATGACTGACCTCTGAACGTATGAATATGAAGATGAGCCTTGATGAACACCTCTTGAGCAATATCCTTCGCCAGCTCTTCCTTCCCCGTGATCGCATAAGCATAGCGCAGGACATCATTGCCATACATCGTCATAAGCTCGTACAATTCTGCGTTGCCTAGCGATTGTGCATGCTTAAGATATTCTGGTTCCATCTGCGCACCTCCACCCTATTAGACAATGAAGCTGCCAGGAAGTTCCCTTTTTCTTGTGAGAAATAGTTGCTATCGCGAATGCACTGACCTCTGACGCCGACCTCACACTATTGCGGTATGCCGCCCTATTGACAGCTTTGCGCACTTCCGGTAATGCTGCGCTACTGACAATTGCGCGCTTCCGGAATGCTGCCCTTTTCCAGCTTCGCGCGCTTCCGGAATGCTGCCCTTTTCCAGCTTCGCGCGCTTCCGGAATGCTGCCCCTTTTCAGCTTCAAGCTCTAACGGAAATAGGAGACTCTAAGAAGCAAATTTTGCGGGAAAATGAACTATAACGGAAATGTGCGACCTTTAGCGCTATGAAATAGTTGAAATGACATTGATTTTGATCCGTAAGCGTCTCTGACTTCCGTTAGAATCCAAAATGGTCTAGAAACGGGCAAATAGCGTCGCTCATTTCCGTAAGCGAGAATTACCATATCTGATCAGTGGTATCTGAATAGCCGCGGTCATCTAAGATTTCGTTCCGCAACAATCGGCATCCGTTGTATCTGTGTCTTAATCGTTACGAGGTGCACCAGATTTCTCACACGGTGGCTACTGCCATTTGCGTCATCACAAAAAAAGAGCACCCCTCGATCGATGCTTCGATCGTTAGGGATGCCCTCCTCGATATGGTTCTTAGTTGTTGAAGAATACTGGTTGACCTGTCTTGTCGGATTCGTAGATCGCTTCAAGAATTTCCGAAACGACAAGCGCCTGCTTCGGTGATACAGTCGGCTTCTTGTTGTTAAGAATCGCGTCCACCCATTGTCTCATCTCCACTACAGCTTCGCTCTCTTTTTCCCCATCATAGAACGCAACACCGCCCGTGTCCGTAGAGATATGGTTCGTGAACAAGCGAGCATGCTTCTCACCGTTAATGCGCAGGCCGTCCTTCATGTCGGCTCCGCCTTCTGTACCAGCAAGTGTACACTTCGCCTCGTCAACTTCCAGCGTGTTCAGCGCCCAGCTGGATTCGAGCATAATCGTTGCGCCATTCTCCATTACGATCATACCGAACGCAGAATCCTCAACTGTGAATTCCTTCGGGTCCCATGGTCCCCAAGCATTCGCCGCATTCTCGCGGGAGGACAGCTTGTGGTAAGCCTTGCCGACAACCATCTTCGGCTTGTAATTGTCCATCATCCACAGCGTCAAATCCAGCGCATGCGTACCAATATCGATCAGCGGACCGCCGCCCTGCTTCTCTTCATCGAGGAATACGCCCCATGTCGGTACGGCACGGCGACGAACGGCGTGCGCTTTGGCGAAGTAAATCTCACCCAACTCACCGTCTACGCAAGCCTGCTTCAAATATTGGCTGTCCGGACGGAACCGGTTCTGATAGCTGATCGTCAACAGCTTGTCGGACTTCTCAGAAGCCTCATACATACGGCGCGCATCTGCTGCCGTCTTCGCCATCGGCTTCTCACAGTTAACATGCTTGCCAGCTTCCAATGCTTCAATCGCAATATCCGCGTGCGAGTTGTTCGGCGTACAAATATGCACGACATCTATGGACGCATCCTTCAAGACTTCCTTATAATCTACATATGCCTTCGCATCAGCTGCGCCATATTCCTGCGCTGCTTGCTGCGCACGCTCCTCGACGATATCGCAGAATGCGACCATCTCTACATTGTCCAGTTTCTTCAAGCTTGGCATATGCTTACCGTTGGCGATACCGCCGCATCCGATAATCCCAATTCTCAATTTTTGATTAGCCATTGTACTACCTCCTGGTTGATTGTCAATCAAATCGGGTATGTTCGTTTTATACTACATGTAGTATAGTGAACCTTAGGACAAAAAGATAGCCGCAATCTGGTCGACCTTTTATGTTATTTTGCTCTAGTGAGGTCCTTAGACATGTATGTAAACGAAAAAATTGATTACGAAAACCCGCTGCTCAGCATGCGCGTGCTCAGACCGATCCACCGCAACCATGATATGCTCGAGTGGCATTATCACAAGGAAACCGAAATCATTGCCGTATTGGACGGAACGCTCGAAGTGCATTTTGAAAACGGTACCATCATACTTAACGATGGCGACTTGCTGCTAATTGGATCTAATCAGCTGCATCGAGACCGTGTGCTTTCGAGCGGCGGCATTGATTATGTTGTCCTGCAATTCGATCCAGCTAAGTTCTTCGACTTTGCCGCCATGCCATATATCCGTCATTTCGCTGACACTTCGCTTCCGTTCAGCAGCTTGAACTACATTGTGCAGGAGCAGCCCCACGTTCGCAGTCAGCTGTTCGACTGCGCGCTGCGCATTCACGATGAACAGAGTCGGAAGCAGGACGGCTACGAAATTGCGATCATGATGGAGGTGCAGCGCATCTTCCTGCTGCTGTTGCGCCATGACAGCAATAAAGTGCTCATGACAGTGAGCACTCCGGATATGAAGCGGCTGAAGCCGATATTGGATTATATTGAAAGCCACATTGACAGCAAAGTGCAGGTAGAGGAAAGCTGCCGCATGATCAATATGAGCTACTATTATTTCGTGAAATACTTCAAGCGCGTCATGGGCATGTCCTTCACGGATTATGTGAACTTCCGCAAGATTAAGCACGCAGAGCGTATTCTGCTTACCCAAGATCATAGCGTGTCCTATGTCGGCGAGCTGATCGGTATGCCGAATATGGCACACTTCTACAAGACCTTCCGCAAGTTCAATGCCTGTTCACCTAATGAATACCGCAAAAAAATGAAGGCTTGGCAGAACCCCGTTCAAGAAGACACAACCTAATGTGGCCGGCTCCATTCCTCATGCCGGTCTTCCGTTCTTCTTGATGACGAGCTTATACCCTACACCGCGAATCGAGTCGATCTGCACTGTTTCCTGATTCATCTCCAGCTTCTTCCGCAGCGAGCTGACATGCACATCTACCGTACGCTGGCCACCGATATAATCGAAGCCCCACACCATGTTCATCAAGTCGTCCCGTGTCACCACTACTCCCGGACGCTGCACCAGGTATAGCAGCACCTCGAATTCCTTCGGACGCAGAGGGATCGAGTCACCATGCAGCACAACCTCGTACTTGTCCGGATAGATCGACAATTCCCCTAATGCAATGACCTTCTCTTCCGACTCTGATTGATGATCCACCACAGCCTCACCCTGTGAGCGCCGTAATACCGCAGCCACTCGCGCCAGCAACTCCGCCACACCGAATGGCTTCGTCATGTAATCATCCGCGCCATGCTTCAGACCTTGCACGACCTCATCCTCCGCATTGCGTGCAGTTAAGATGATGACAGGTGTTCGAATTTGCTTCTGCCTCAGCTTGGTCAGCACCTCTAAGCCGTTCATTCCAGGCAGCATAATATCCAGCACGATCAGCTGATACTCGCCGTCGACCGCTTCCTGCAAGCCGTCAGCCCCATTCTCCACTACCTTGACCTCGTAGCCTTCCTGCGACAAATTATACGACAGCAGTCTAGACAGCGTCGGTTCATCCTCAATAACTAGAATTTTCTGCGACAAGCCAGATCCCCCCCAATGTGGACAAACTCATCCTATCATATGTTTGTAAATAGTGTGTAAATTTTTTGTAAAGCGATCGTTAAAATGTCATGATTGCAGCACAGGCAGTTCGATGACAAACGTCGTACCAAGTCCTTGCTCGCTCTCTACATGAATACGGCCATTATGCAGCTCGACCAGATGCTTCACAATCGACAGTCCGAGTCCTGTTCCGCCTGAACTGCGCGACCTTGCCTTGTCTACACGGTAAAATCGCTCGAAAATTCTAGGCAAGTCTTTCTTCGGAATACCGATTCCCGTGTCTGCGATAGAGATACGCACAACTTCCTGATCAGACGTCGAGTCTGGTACACAGACTGCATTCACCTTCACTTTGCCTCCAGCTCCTGTATAGTTAATGCCATTGGACAGAAGATTAATGAAAATTTGGCGAAGACGATCCTCATCCGCTTCCAAGTACACATCATCTGCTATATCTAATTCCAGATCAATCTGTTTCTTGCTTGCCTGTGATTTCATCACATGGAAGATGCGGTCGGCAAAGCTCTGCAGATGCAACGGTGAGAACTGCAACGGGATACGCTTCGATTCGATCTTGGACAGCTCCAGAATATCGACGATTAAGCGGTCGAGCCGTTCACTTTCATCATAGATGATCTGCAGGAAGGATTCGGCGGTTTTCGGGTCCTGCACGGCCCCTGCCAACAAGGTTTCCGCGAATCCCTTGACAGCTGCGATCGGAGTCTTCAGCTCGTGAGATACATTGGCGACGAATTCGCTGCGCATCTTCTCCAGTCTTCGAATTGCAGTAATATCATGCATGACCACGACAAGACCGCTCCAATCCTGCTCCTCATGCCACAACGGGACGAGATGAATGTCTAGCATCCGTTCGGTTGGATAGTAGAAGGTCAGTTCCTCGCGGACTGGTGCACGGTTCGTAATACAAGCTTGAACAAGCTCGCTAAGCTCATGATGATGGTGCGTTTCCGTATACGTTTTGTTCAACAGTTCCTTGGCTTCATAGCCGAGAATTTCCTCAGCAAAACGGTTGATCAGCACCATCTTTCCAGTACGATCGATCATGAACACACCGCTGTTCATATTCTCCAGAACACTTTCCAGCCGGCTTTCGTTTTCCTTGATGTGGTTCATCTGTGCTTGCAAACTGTCTGCCATCGTATTAATCGCTTGACCAAGCTTACCGAATTCATCCTTGCTCTTGAGCGGAACACGGGCCAAATAATTGGAGTTGGAAATTTGTCCGGCAACCTGCATTACTTTGTCCAACGGTCGGGTCAACCCTTGAGCAATGCGATAACTCACCAAAGCGGCAGCGAGGAACAGAATCAGCAGACCGAACAGCAAGTAAGACCAGAGCTGGCGCACATAAGCCTGAACATCTTCGATTGACTTGGACATCCTGATAAATCCTTGCACCTCACCGTCTTGGCGGACAGCAACTGCCGTATACAGCATTTCCTCCTTCACCGTATTACTGTATCGAATCGTCGAACCCGCTTGCCCTTCCTGAAGCGCATCCTGGATTTCCTCTCTCGCAATATGGTTGTCCATATCGGCGGGATCGTGATCGGAATCGCCTAACACAGTACCGTCCTGACGAATGAACGTGACACGAGATTCCGTTTGTGTGCTCATTTGCCGTGACAACGTTGTGAAATGCGTAACCGGATCATCTGCGGCCATGCCCTCCTCCCAGAAGGAGCTCATCAATATCAGATTCAGTTCTCGCTTGAGACTATTCTCCAAGGATTGAATATAGGAGGAACGCAACTCATTGGCTGCGAACAAACCGGCTCCCATCACAGTTATACCGATCATCACGGTCAATATTAGCGTTAATCTGATGCGAAAGCGCCTCACGGAATCTCCCTCCTTCATTAAGCCTTACTTAAAATCCCTGGTAAACTCTGCTTAAACTCCCTACTAGTAAACCCTTCTTAAACTCCCTGAAAAGTGAAGATTAGCTCCGATGCAGATTCAAGCACTTTTGTCGGTCCCTAATATGTCGTAGCCCTCACCTTACCAAAATCTTCTCACACTCTTCCTTTCTTAAGCAAGACCTATCGCCAGTGGCCGAGTGCCAAGCCGGACAAGGAACCGCCGCTATTTTCCAGTAGCCCACCAAGAGGTGCGGCACTGCGCGATAACGGCAGCCTCGAACTCTTAGACGCCTATTTCGACTGCGTCCTAACGGAAACTACGAACCCTTAGACGCCCATTTCGCATCATCTGCAATTCTAACGGAAGCTACAGGTCCTTATTCCCACGTTTGTCGCGGATTTGGAAGAAGCCTGGTGACTTGCTGTCGATAACGTCGAACAGACCATACACTTCATCGAGCTATTCCCTCGTCTCCTTTGCCCAAGTGCCCAACTGTCTCCTCTTGTCCGTCATCCGTTTCACTACCGCTGCAACCGGCTGCTGCAGCAATATAGACAGCACGATCGGTACTGTCGCTTGCGGACTGAGATAAGCCAATCCGATGACCAAGCCTAATGAAATATTGCGTATGCCTACCGTGTAGGCCATCGTCAAGCGGAGAGAAGCTTGCGATTCCTGTTGGTGAAGGGATCGATCACGCGTTAGCTTCCGTCTGATCATAAGAGCTCCGCCAGCATATCCAGCACCAATCAGCAGCAGAATAGCAGGCAGAAGCTGCGGCATATCCGCCTTCCATACGAGTACATATGGCGCGATAGCTGCCGCATTCAATGCCAGAACGATGAGGAAGGCCAGCTTGGAAAGGGGCAACCCTACAGGTCGGATAGCTTCTGCAACAGCCCTTCTCCTATCACGCAACGCGGCACCGATTAAGGTAGGCAGCACAACGATCAGCAGCAAGTCAATAAACACCCCGCGCGCGTTCAAGACGAGCTCTGCCCCGAATAACAGCTCCAGCGTTGCAGGAACGATCAAGGGACTCAGCATGGAATCGAGCACGATCAGAGCCAGCGCGAACGGCAAGTTCCCGCCGGTCATACCAATCCAAATGAGAGATGATACACCGAGCGGAATCGCTGTATATAGCACCAAGCCGTGCGTATAAGGGGAGTGAGTGCCAAATAACAGCGTCCCTGTGCCGAATGCAATCACAGGGAGAACAACATGTGCCAGCACAAGTACAGCCGCGATTAAGCCTGGTTTGCGCATGGCTCTCCCAAGGTCAGATAAACCACAACCAAGCGCCATGACGAAAGTAATATAGGCGAACACATACGGCACAATCAGAATATAAGCTTGCAAGGACCCTGAATAAAAAAAACCGACAGCAAGTGCCGCCGGCGTAAGAAGCATCATGTTGGACTCAATCCGGGCATTGACGGTCAACGCCGCTTCGCTGAGACGCTCCCCTGCTGTAGACATCGTACGCTTATACGAATACCGGCTCTTTGAACTTAGCCAGCTTCTCCAGTGAATCCCTGTCTACGTCTGCATGCAAGCTATTGCCGTGGGCATCCATAGTTACGATCGCTGCGAAGCCTTCTACTTGCAGATGCCACATCGCTTCTGGAATGCCGAATTCCATGAAGTGCACGCCTTCTACCTTCTTAATCGTCTGTGCGTAGTATTGGGCAGCACCGCCGATTGCGTTCAGATATACCCCACCATGCTCTTGCAGCGCCTTCAATGTCTTAGCACCCATGCCGCCCTTGCCGATTACCGCCCGAATGCCGAATTTCTTCATAATATCGCCTTGATACGGTTCCTCACGAATGCTCGTAGTCGGTCCTGCTGCCTTCACGTGATACTCGCCTTGCTCGTCCTTCATCATAACCGGACCACAATGATAGATGACATGTCCGTTCAGATCGACCGGAGCGTCATGATCGATCAAGTATTTGTGCAATGCGTCTCGTCCTGTGTGCATCAAGCCGTTAATGACTACGACATCACCAACACGCAATTCACGAATTTGCTCCTCTGTGATTGGCGCTTGCAGTACAACCTCGCGCTGCTTTTCCTGCTTCTGCTCAGTCGGCGCTACTTCGTCTGCTTCAGCCATAGCACTACCCTTGCCGCTCTTGTATTGCCAATTCGAGATTTCACCGGTCTGCGGGTCCACAAGCACACCCATACGGCGAAACGCCCAGCAGTTGTAAGCGACGGACACGAAGAAGCTGGCTGGCAGACGATTCATAACCCCGACTTTGCAGCCGAGCAATGTCGCCTGTCCGCCGAAGCCCATCGTACCAATACCAAGCTCATTCGCATGCTCCAATACATAGTCCTCCAGCTTGCGCAAGTCTTCATTCGGATTCACATCGTCGGACTCACGGAACAACTGCTGCTTAGCTAACTCGTAACCACTCGTCCGATCACCGCCAATGCCCACTCCGATGAAGCCGGCACTGCAGCCTTGTCCTTGTGCCTGATACACTGCATGCATAATACACTTGCGAATGCCGTCCAAGTCTCTGCCTGCCTTGCCCAGACCATCCAGCTCCGCTGGCAGGCTGTATTGAATATTCTTGTTCTCACAGCCGCCGCCCTTCAGGATGAGCTTCACTTCGATCTGATCCTGTTCCCACTGTTCAAAGTGGAAGACTGGCGTTCCGGGTCCCAGATTGTCACCGGAGTTCGCACCGGTTAAGGAATCCACAGAGTTCGGACGCAGCTTGCCGTCTGCTGTCGCCCTCTGAATCGCTTGCTTAATCTGTTGCTTAATCTCCAATTGATTGACACCAACTGGCGTATGGATCACGAACGTCGGCATACCTGTATCCTGGCAAATCGGCGACACATTCGACTCCGCTGAATCAATATTGCCTGCTATTGTAGAAAGCGCTAATGCAGCGCGAGTTCCTTGATCTTCCTGTACCCGGGCTTTGCGAATGGCATCGCGTACGTCCGCAGGCAACACAGTCGAGGTTTCCACGATTAACTGGTACATGCTTTCTTCGAAGTGTTTCATCGTCTATCGCTGCTCCTCCCGAACTTTATAGTAGGTGACTTCTCCCGTACTTTCTCCTCCATATTAGCACACTATCCTCAGCTTGATAAAGCGTCTCTCATAGCACCTTGCTTGCCCTGCAGAGTACCAGTATGGCCAATACGTCACTCTCCTGTCACAATGTCAGTTCATCGACCGTCATCTTGAAGGAAGGCGCCATATGTTGAAGGAAATAGGTCACCTCATCCATCTCTAGCGCATTCAACTGCTCCTCAACTTGCAGCTTGGCTACCTTGAATTCTTGATTCCCTGCCGTAAGCTCAGACATGCATTTCACATACGCATCCAATAAGTCAGCTGCTTTCACATACTGATCGTACGCGCCTTTGTCCGGACTGATCAAAGGGCGGTACACCTCACGCAGACATTCCGGCAGCATATCTGCCATCCGCTCTGCAGCAGCCCGCTCTATATCGCGAAAGTGCTGCAAAATTCCCGGATTACTGTGCTTGACCGGCTGAGCTACGTCACCGACGAACACCTCGGTAGCATCGTGGAACAGAGCTCTTGCCGTTATTTGATCCACAGGCAGTGACTTGCCGTATACCGTGTTGCCTATTGTACACAACAGATGTGTCCATACTGCCACATAATACGAATGGAGTGCGACAGACTCCTGCTGCGTATTGCGCATCAACGACCATCGGTGAATATCCTTCATCCGATAGAGCAGCGCTGGAAATGCGTAATGCTCCACACGGTAGCCTCCCCTTCACAAATAGTTGTATCCGCTATACATAGCAAAGAGCCCGCGACAGTAAGAACCATTACAATCGCGGGACAGTTAACAAAACATTAGAATAAAGTCGGATTAAGCATCAGCACCACAAGCGCTATCAACGCGACCGCATTGATCCAACCGAACCTGCGCAGTTTCGCGCCAGCTTGCCCTAATGCGCTAGTATCCAACGAGCCATTGCGCACGGACTTGAGCGGCTTCGACATCATACCGGTCATGGCGAACATAACCAATACCAACACCGTAGCCGCAATCGTCCAAGGGATAGAAACCCCTGCTTTACTCGACATGTAGCCTCCAGACAGGAACACAAGGATCAGCACATACTGACCGATACGATTACCTGTAGTCAGCATTCCGAAAGTACCGTTCCGATTCCCATCCGACCTCAAGCTGGATGTGACGAGAAACGGCAACGCCAGATAGAACAACGTAACGATAGCTGAAATCAGATGAATGAAATAGCTTGCCTGGTACATAGAAATCCTCCTTCTCATACAAATGCCCCCGGATGCAGGAAGAAAAATAGATCCTGCTGCTCCGGGGGTGAATGCTTGTGCACTAGCTGTTCTTCACGATATTGATCACGTTCGTTACAGACTGTGCGGATTTGTCCAGAGCGGCCTTCTCCTCTGCAGTCAGATCCAACTCGAACACTTTCTCAATGCCGTCACCGCCAAGTAAAGCAGGCACACCCATGAACAGCTGATTATAGCCGTACTCTCCCTCCAGCAATGCAATCGCAGGAAGTACACGCTTCTTGTCCTTCAGAATCGCCTCCGCCATTTGGACTAGTGATGCGGCTGGTGCATAATATGCACTGCCGTTCCCCAACAAATTGACGATTTCGCCTCCGCCTGTGCGTGTGCGTTGGACAATAGAAGCAATACGCTCTGGCGCAAGCAGCTTCTCAATCGGGATCCCGCCTACACTGGAGTAACGAACGAGCGGAACCATATCATCACCGTGACCGCCAAGCACGAAGCCGCGCACATCTGCAACCGAAACCTGCAGCTCTTGCGCAATGAAGGTACAATAACGTGCCGTATCGAGGACACCGGATTGGCCAATTACACGATTCTTCGGAAATCCTAACGATTCGAAAGCGGCATACGTCATAGCATCAACCGGATTGCTAAGGATGATCACATAAGCATCCGGACATCTCACCTTGACTTGTTCACAAACAGATCTTATGATCCCTGCATTCGTCGTTACGAGATCATCCCGGCTCATTCCAGGCTTGCGTGCAATACCAGCTGTAATGATTACCAATTCCGAGCCATCCGCTTCCTCGTAGCTGGAAGTGCCGACAATGTTGCTGTCGAACCCTTGAACCGGACTCGCTTCCAACATATCGAGCGCTTTGCCCTTAGTTGGGTTCTCCAGTTGAGGAATATCTACCAAGACCACATCGCCAAGTTCCTTCTGTGCCAGCATAAGCGCTGTTGTCGCTCCGGTAAACCCTGCACCGACAACCGTTATCTTCCTTCGCTTTATTGCCATGAGTGGACGGCCCCTCCTTTACATGGTTCGAGACGACGGAAGGAAGGGAGCTGCCGAAGCCTTCCCTTCCTTCTGCCTGCATGAACGAATTAGTCCATGTTCTTGATAATCTGGTTACCGAACTCTGAGCACTTCACTTCTGTTGCATCATCTGTCAGACGGGCAAAGTCATATGTGACCGTCTTGTTCGCGATAGAACGCTCCATGCCCTTATAGATCAGGTCAGCCGCTTCCTGCCAGCCCAGATGCTCTAGCATCAATACGCCGGACAGAATGACAGACCCCGGATTCACGACGTCTTTGCCCGCATACTTCGGTGCAGTACCATGTGTAGCTTCGAAGATAGCATGTCCTGAAACGTAATTGATATTAGCTCCCGGAGCGATACCGATTCCGCCTACTTGAGCAGCGAGTGCATCGGACAAGTAATCCCCATTCAGGTTCAACGTAGCGATCACGTCGAAATCGCGAGGACGTGTCAGAACTTGCTGCAGCGCGATATCCGCAATCGCGTCCTTGACAATAATCTTGCCAGCTGCTTCTGCCTCTTGCTGAGCTTTGTTCGCTGCTTCCGCACCTTCTGCTTCCTTAATGCGGTCATATTGTCCCCAAGTGAAGGTCTTGTCTCCGAATTCCTGCTCTGCCAGTTCATAGCCCCAATTCTTAAAGGCACCTTCGGTGAACTTCATGATGTTCCCTTTATGTACCAATGTGACTGATTTGCGGTTATGCTGAATCGCATAGTCGATCGCAGCGCGAATCAGTCGCTTCGAGCCTTCGGAAGACACAGGCTTGATACCGATACCGGAAGTTTCCGGGAAGCGAATCTTGTTCACGCCCATTTCTTGCTGCAAGAATTGAATAACCTTCTTCACTTCATCACTGCCGGATTGATATTCAATGCCAGCATAGATGTCCTCTGTATTCTCACGGAAGATAACCATGTCTACTTGATCTGGACGCTTAACCGGAGACGGAACACCGTTAAAGTAACGGACTGGACGCACACAAGCATACAAGTCAAGCTCTTGGCGAAGCGCTACATTCAAGGAACGAATACCGCCGCCGATCGGCGTTGTCAGCGGGCCTTTGATCGCTACAAGATACTCGCGAATTGCTGCAAGTGTATCTTCAGGCAACCACTCGCCGTACTTATTATAGGATTTCTCACCAGCATACACTTCATACCAAGCGATTTTCTTCTCGCCTTTATAAGCTTTCTCAACTGCGGAATCGAGAACACGCTGAGCAGCCGCCCAAATGTCCGGACCAATGCCATCACCTTCGATGAAAGGTACGATCGGTTCATTCGGGACGTTAAGCTGTCCGTTCTGCAGTGTAATGACTTGACCATTAGTAGGTTGTTCGAACTTCTTAAATTGCGGCATAGTATTGTTTCCTCCCTTTAAGTGCTTGAAGCTTCTCTATACAGTGTGATCAATAACAATAACTTAACGATCTTCAATAGGGACATAAGCTTGATGCGACGGACCGGTATATTCTGCGCGAGGACGAATCAACCGATTGTTCTCATACTGCTCCAGTATATGCGCAGTCCAGCCGGACACACGGCTTATAGCAAAAATCGGTGTGAACAGATCGCGCGGAATTTGAAGCGACGTATAGACGGATGCAGAGTAGAAATCCACATTCGGCTTCAATCCCTTCATACCGGTGACCAGCTCCTCAATCTTCACAGACATTTCGTACCACTCAGTGTTGCCTGTCAGCTTGCCGAGTTGCTGAGACATCTTCTGCAAGTGCTTGGCACGCGGGTCGCCATTCTTGTATACCCGGTGACCGAAGCCCATAATCTTCTCTTTGTTGTTCAGCTTATCTTGGATGTAGGGCTCCACATTACTGAAGCTGCCAACTTCTTCAAGCATCGCCATCACGGCTTCATTCGCGCCGCCATGCAACGGCCCCTTCAACGCACCGATTGCTGATACAACGCCGGAATAAATATCCGATAACGTTGCGACGGTTACACGAGAGGCGAAGGTTGAAGCATTCAATTCATGATCGGCATGCAGAACCAGCGCTTTGTTCATCGCTTCAACAGCGATCGCTTCCGGCTGTTGCCCTGTCAGCATGTAAAGGAAATTCTCAGCTACGCCTGCCCCTTCCTTCGGCGCTACTGGCTCCTTCCCTTCGCGAATACGGGAAAATGTTGCAACAATAGACGGTAGCTGCGCCTGCAAGCGTATCGCCTTACGTACATTCGCGTCCGTATCCATCTCGTTGGCCTCTTCGTCATACATAGCCAAGGCAGAGACGAACGTTCTTAGTGCAGCCATCGTATTGACATCCTTCGGTGTAGCGCGAATCAAGTCCACAACTTGCTCCGGCAAGGATGCATGCTGGCTCAGCTTCACAATCAGGTCATTCAATTCAGTGCGGTTGGGCAGCTTGCCGAACCACAGCAGATACACGACTTCCTCATACGAGGCGTTCTCCGCTAGGTCATCAATGTTGATTCCGCGATACGTGAGCACACCGTCGATAATTGAGCTGATCGACGACGTAGTCGCTACGATGCCTTCAAGACCCTTGGTAGCAGTCATCGTTTTCTCTCCTTTGTTAGCGATTGCGCTGTCTGTGAAAAAAAGTAGGAACGAATCTATAAATATTACCTTATTAAACAGCCTTGAATTAATAATAAGGTATTTCACTGGATAAAGGAACAAAACCACGCATCAAACTTTATTATCACTACAATAAAGGTTTTTTTCGCACAGATTGTCCGACATTTTCTTTGGCTCATAAGCTGCCGCGTGATAAAATAGGCAGAAAACCTCATGCTGGCGAGTCAGGACCGTATTCATTCCGCAATCCCAGCCAAAGGAGAGACCTTGAAGTGAACGACACGCAACGCATTGGCATCATTGACATCGGCTCGAACTCTGTTCGACTTGTCCTATACGAATATACACCATCCATCCTCGACAGACGCACGCGCGTCATCGATGAAAGCAAGGCCTCCGTCCGATTGAGCGGCAAGGTGCACACTGACGGTACGATACCGATACACAGCCTCGACGGACTAGTCGATACACTTCAGCACTTCAAGCTGCTCTGCAGTGTGAATGGCGCTGACCAAATTCGCGCAACTGCAACTGCTGCTATACGTAATGCTGCCAACTGCAACGAAATTGTCGACTATCTCGATGAAGCCTGTGACCTTCGGATCGAAGTGCTGTCCGGAGAAGATGAGGCAAGGCTCGGCTTCCTCGGCGCCATGCAATCGATGGATATCGCAGAAGGATACTTGCTGGATATCGGCGGCGGCAGCACGGAGCTGACCTTATTTCGAAATCGGACCATACTGGACACATACTCCTTCCCCTTCGGAGCTGTGAACATGACGAAGCAATTCGCTGCTGACGGCGAACTCACGCAAGAGGGTCAGAGCATGCTGCGGCAGTTCGTGACCGAAGCCCTGCTGAAGCATGCATGGACTAGTGTTCATCCGGGGCTTCCGCTTATCGGGCTTGGCGGCACAATTCGCAATATATGTAAGATCGATCAAAGGCAACGGAAATATTCTTTCGCTCAAACGCATCAGTATGAGATGGACACCGATACCGTGACGAACATGCTCACGCAGCTGTCCTCCCTTCCTTACGAAAAGCGCAAAAAAGTGGAAGGCTTGTCCAAAGACCGTGCTGATCTTATTGTACCTGGATTAACAATATTACATACCATCTTCGAATATATTCGCGCCAGTCATTACATTGTTTGCGGTGTTGGACTGAGAAACGGTGTATTCGCTGAGTCCGTATTTCCTGGAGCGAATGCCTTATCCAATGTGCTCGAGCATAGTATTCGGAATTTGGTCAGCCTTCATCCAGCTGTCTCCCTTGAACACGTCAATCAAGTAGACAGGCTGGCACAGGTGCTGTATACGGGGCTTCAATCCGTTCATCAATGCAGCGAGCGGGAAGCAACGCTGCTTCATGCTGCTTCTCTGCTCTATCGCATCGGTGTGTCTGTCGATCTATACCAATATCAGATGCATACCTTTTATCTGATTGCTCATTCACCGATCTATGGGCTGACACATCGCGAGACACTCTTGGTCGCATTAATCGCTTCCTTCAAATCCAAGAGCCGCTGCAAGAAGACAGCAGCACCGTATCGCGACATTCTTAGTGATGAGGATCTCATCCAATGCGAGAAACTTGGCACAATATTGCAACTTGCGGTAGCTCTAGATCGAAGCGAGACCCAGCCGATTGCTGCACTCACTTGCAGCCTTCATGACAATACGCTGGTGTTGGACGTTCAAACCCACCGCAATGCCTCGATTGAGGCACGTGAAGTTGAATCTGTCCACGCAGATTTCAAGAAAACCTGGAAGATCGGTCTGCATTGGCAAGAGAGAGAATAGGAGTGGTCAAGCCCGCTCCTATTCTCTCGCCCTTACTTCCAACTGCTAATATCTTCTGCCGCAAATTGACTGCGCAGCGGATTCTTACCACTGTCTACGCGTATATATTGACCGCTCGGCAATAATTTGCGCGCCTTCACATTATCGTATAAAGTCAGCTCCAATAGATTGATCAGCGACTGCTTCAACCGGTAATCAAACACCGGACACATCAGCTCGATTCTTCTGGTCAGATTGCGAGTCATCCAATCCGCACTGGACAAGTACAGCTCCGGATTGCCGTCATTCTCGAAGTATACGATCCGGGAATGCTCCAAGTATCGATCTACTATACTATACACCCGAATATTCTCGCTCAATCCCTTCACACCGGGACATAAGCAGCATACTCCTCGAATAATGAGATCGATCTGTACACCTGCCTGTGACGCTTTGTATAGCTGATCTACCATATCCTGGTTGCTCAGCGAGTTCATTCTCGCTATAATTTTGGCAGGCTTCCCCTGTCGCGCATTAGCAGCTTCCCGATCAATAAGTTCGAACAATCTATCCTGTAAGCCGGAAGGGGCAACGGCGAATGCTCGCCAATCATGCGGCGTCGAATAGCCTGTAATCTCATTGAACAATGCCGATGCGTCCTCTCCAATAATCGGATGAGTAGTGAAGAGCCCTGTGTCCGTATACAGCCGCGCCGTACTGTCGTTGTAATTCCCCGTGCTTACATGGACATATCTGCGCAAGTAATTCATTTCCTGCCTGACGATTAACAAGATCTTCGCATGTGTCTTCAGACCTACCAGCCCGTATACAACATGACAGCCTGTCTTCTCCAGCTGGCGCGCCCATGCAATATTGCGTTCCTCATCGAATCTCGCCTTAAGCTCAACTACAACTGTTACCTGCTTGCCGGCTTCAGCAGCTTTCGCAAGCGACTGGATAATTGGACTATTGCCGCTTACTCGATATAAGGTCATCTTAATCGCCAGCACCTTCGGGTCCTCCGCTGCCTGTTCGAGAAAATCGTTAACGGCATCGAACGACTCATACGGATGGTGAATCAATACGTCCTGCTGGCGCAAAATGGCAAATAGATCATCTGAATCTTGAAACTCTGCGGGATACACAGGCGTCACCTTAGGATAGCGCAGATTTTCTAATCCAGGCACCTGCCCGCTGAACTTCATCAAGAATGTCAAATCGAGCGGACCATCCATATCAAACACATGATTCTCTATTTCAAATTCATCCTTCAATATTCCGAGAGAATACGGATGCATCCCTTGCTCTATCTCCAGTCGAACTGGCGCTCCCCAGCGACGACGGCGGATCTCCTTCTCAATCTCCTCCAGCAAATCCTCCGCCCCTTCTTCATTCAGCGTCAGATCGGCATTGCGAGTGATGCGAAAACCATGCACGGCAATTGGCGTATACCCGCTAAACAATGTATCAATATGACGTTTTATGAGCTGCTCCAACAGGATATACTCACGTTTCTTGCTGTTTTGCCGAACTGGCACTTCGATGCAACGGTTGAGGATGGAAGGAACTTGAATAATGGCGAAGTAAGGCTCCACATCAGATGGATCATCATCGCGATGGAGAACTACGGCTAAGTAAATACCAAGTGAGTGTACCAGCGGGAACGGCCGGCTCTGATCCACTGCCATCGGCGTTAGCACCGGGAATACAATGTCATGGTAATATTCATCGAGTGATCGCTGCTGCGATTGATTCAGGCTATCATAATCCGTCAGCATGACCTGTTCCTTAGCTAACAAGCGAATAAGCTCCTTATAGGTCTTATATTGCGCTTGTACCGTCTGCGAGGAACGCTTCATAATCTTCTTCAGCAGCACTTGCGGCGTATAGCCCGCAAAGTCTTCCTTCGTATATTTCGCCTTCACCTGATCCTGCACGCCAGCAACACGCACGCTCATAAATTCGTCCAAATTACTTGACACGATAGATAGAAATTTGATCCGCTCCAGCAATGGCGTCGTATGGTCTTGAGCTTCCTCCAATACCCGACGATTAAATTCAATCCAGCTCAAATCCCGATTCAAGTATTTCAGTTCAGTCAGTTCGGTCATCTTCCGTTCAGAAGCACTCTCCACATTTCCCCCTCCATTCTGTCTCTATATTCATTATGATTCGACAATGTTATCTCCATGTTAAGGAATTGTAAATTGTAGGTTAAAGCTCGTCCAAGCACCAATACCGTTGCGTGTCATTACACTGTTGCTGTGGTAAAATAAATCAAACTAGAAAATATGTGAAGGAGGTGAACGCTTGGATTCGATTCGAACTGGTCAGATTATGCGAGCCTTATGGGTAGTTATCATCGCAGCCGCTTCCGTTCTCGCCGTCATCTATGTTACACCGCTCATCTATCCGTTCCTGATCGGATGGCTGATCGCCTTCGCGCTTATCCCTCTGACGAATGTGCTGGAAGGTAGAGCGCGCTTTCCGCGGTGGCTGGCCGTAACCGTATCCCTTATCTTGTTCGTCGGTATCGTCTCTGCTTTGCTAACGTTGCTTGTCAGCCGCATTGTCGTTCAGATCGGCAAGCTCATTGCTTATGTAGAAGTCAATATTGAAGGCTGGGTCAACAATGTCATTGCGCTCATCCAATCCGAGCAATGGCAGAACACATTGACACAATTCACCCGATTCTACGCGCAGAACGAACGCTATCACGAGACCATCGACTCTAATCTCACTACACTCGGTGATCGAGTCACGGAAACGACGACCGCATTGTTAACCGGCTTCGTCACAGGCATCGTGAACCTGGCTACTTCACTGCCAAGTATGGCCTTCGTAATAATCGTTGCTATGTTGGCAGCGTTCTTCATCGCTAAGGACTGGTACAAGATCAAGAGTTGGCTTAGCCGCATTATACCTAAGCGCGTCAGCAAGCCGGTCGGAACCGTGTGGTTCAGTCTGGGCAGAGCATTGTTCGGCTACTTGCGCGCACAATTAATTATGATATCGATCACGGCTGTATTCGTCATGGTCGGCCTAATGATCATGAGAGTTGACTATGCAGTGACGATTGCTCTGCTAATCGGGCTCGTTGACCTTCTTCCTTACCTAGGTACTGGTGCTGCGATGATTCCATGGATCATCTATACGTTCATTAACGGAGATATCCCGTTCGGGATCGGACTCTCTATCTTATATGGCATAGTCCTAGTCACGCGATCCATCGTGGAACCGAAGGTGCTGGCAACAAGCATTGGCATGAACTCACTCGCTACACTAATCGCCATGTTCGTTGGTCTCGGACTATTCGGAGCGTTCGGTCTCATTATCGGGCCTGTTACGCTTGTACTTATGCTGACGATCCAGAAGGCAGGCGTCTTCCGTGACTTATGGCGATATATTGTGAAGGGCTCTACGATACATACCGAGAAATAGAAAAGGTGCTGTGCTGTCTATCTGCGATGAATGAAACGAATGCTGCCGTTGGCTAATCCTTTTTGCAGCGCACGCATTAGAAGGAGACGGAACCACAATCGGCTTGGGGGAAAAAGCAGCAGAAATCCCATCGTATCAGTTAGAAATCCAGGCGTTAGCAACAATACGCCTCCGACAAGGATACAGATTCCGTCCAACAGATGCTTACCCGGTACCCGATAGTTCTCCACTTCGAAGCGAGCCTGCGTCCAGACGCGGCTCGCTTCTCGCTTGGCCATATACGCGCCGACAACTCCCGTAAGCAGAATAAGCAGCAGCGTATTCCAGCTGCCAATTTGCCCGCCAATCAAGAGCAGCACCCAGATTTCAGCAGCCGGTACGACGACCATCAGCAACAGCAGCACCTTGAACATCGTCTACTCCCCTTTCTATTCTTCACACAATGCAATACGTTGCAGCAGCGCATACATATCCGTTGCTGCCCGATCCAGACGTACAGGCTTCCATTGTTCATTCAACCAAATATGTTCTGTACTGCCGCTTGCCAGCAGTGAACCATCCCGTACAATCTCATACCCGAATGCCAGTCGAATCGGCGAGAAAGCTGTCAATCGCGTGCGGATGACAAGCTCATCGTCATAATAGGCTGGAAGTTGATAGGCTACATCCAATGCAGTAACGGGCAGCATGAGCCCGCGTTCTTCCATCTCCTTGTACGGCATACCTGCTTCCCGAATCAATTCTGCCCTTCCCCATTCGAACCAATTCGCATAATGAGTATGATACACGACTCCCATCTGATCGGTTTCCTGATAACGCACCCGAATGTTATGCGCATACCATTGGCTTTCAACCGCATACCCTTTCATCAATGCATCCCCTCCCGATTGTTAAATTACCCACGGAAGTGACGTAAACCTTCGAAGCATATTCCGATTACTTCCGCGGGGCCCGATTGTGAAAAAAAGAGCGGCTGCGGATTGTTCCGCTTGCACGCTCTTGTTCTTCATTGCTGCTCCATCCATGACTGATACATCTCGCAGCACGCTAGCTCCGAAGCATTCCGTCCTTACATGACGTCTGCTCGTCCACTGCTAATGACACCGACTTCTCCATACATGGAAATTTCCATACCATCCGTAAACACGGTCGTCGCTTCTGCAACGCCAATAATCGTCGCCTTGCCAAGCTCCAGGCCAACGACCGCCGCATGTGACGTGATGCCGCCTGTTTCCGTAATGATACCGGCAGCCTTCTTCATAGCCGGAACGAATTCTTTATCCGTAGACGCCGTCACCAATATGCTCGATTCCGTTACTTTCTCCAACGCTTCCTTCGCTGTCTTCGCTACGACAACATGCCCCGTTGCATTCTGATTCCCGATTCCTTGCCCTTTGGCAATCATCTCACCTACATGATGAATCTTGATTAGGTTCGTCGTCCCGGAACGTCCAACAGGTACACCTGCTGTAATGACAACCAGATCACCTAATTGAATCGTCTTCGCCTGCATGGCGCTATCCAACGCCAGCTGGAACATTTCATCTGTAGTTTTGGCATCACGGCCGAGCACAGGAACCACGCCCCAAGTTAGGCTAAGACGGCGCATAACGTCTGCCTTCGGTGTCACAGCTACGATCGGTGATTTCGGACGATATTTCGACACCATACGTGCAGTAAATCCGCTCTCCGTCGAAGTAATAATCGCTTGCGCATTCAAGTCCAGTGCCGAATTGGCTACAGCCTGACTAATTGCTTCGGTTATAGTCGTCTGCTGAGCCAGACTTTGCTTCACGAATATTTCCCGATATTCCAGCGCCGATTCAGCCTTCTCCGCAATACGCGACATCGTCTGTACGGATTCAACCGGATATTTGCCTGCTGCTGTCTCACCGGACAGCATGATAGCGTCAGTCCCGTCGAATATCGCATTCGCTATATCACTTGCTTCAGCGCGTGTCGGACGCGGGTTGCGCTGCATCGAATCGAGCATCTGAGTAGCGGTAATGACCGGCTTGCCGACAAGGTTGCACTTCTTAATCATTTCCTTCTGCACAAGCGGCACTTCTTCAGCAGGGATTTCGACCCCAAGATCACCGCGTGCGACCATCAATCCGTCAGACACTTCCAGTATTTCCTCAAGGTTATCTACTCCCTCTTGATTCTCAATCTTGGAAATGATCTGAATATGGGAAGCGTGATGCTTCTCCAGCAGCTCGCGAATTTCTAAGACGTCGCTGGCTTTGCGCACGAAGGAAGCAGCGATGAAATCCACACCTTGCTCGATACCGAATATGATGTCGTTCGCATCCTTCTCCGTAATGCCTGGCAGAGAAATCCGTACACCTGGTACGTTGACGCCTTTCTTACTCTTGATCTGACCGCCATTGACGATACGGCAATATATTTCCGTTCCTTCAACTTTCTCAACAGTCAGACCGATCAGGCCGTCATCAATCAAAATCGTAGAACCTGCCTCCACATCCTTCGGCAGATTCTCATATGTAACCGACAGGCGCTTCGTGTCACCCAAAATCTCTTCTGTTGTCAAAATAATCTGTTCGCCTTGGACAAGATCAATCGGCTCTTCCTTGAGCTTGCCTGTACGAATTTCCGGCCCCTTCGTATCCAGCAAGATCGCAACAGTCTTGTTCAGTTCCTCACATGCTGCTCGGACATTCTTAATACGGTTGCCATGTTCCTCGAAATCGCCATGGGAGAAGTTCAGTCTCGCCACGTTCATTCCGGCTTCAATCAATTTCTTAGTCATGTCCAGCGCTTCACTGGAAGGTCCAATCGTACATACAATCTTGGTCTTTCGCATGGTTTCTTCTTCCTCCTAGGAATGTTCTTTGTCTGGTTCGTGTCGCAAGTTGTTACCCTTGTGCATAAGTGAATGCGCCTAACTTCCTGTACTTATCATAGCGATCCTGGCGCAACTGCTCGCTATCCCAGCTTAACAGCTCCTGCAAGTGGCGAGACAAGACCGACTTGACCGATTCAGCCTGAATCGCGATCTCACGATGAGCGCCGCCATTCGGTTCAGGAATAATCTCATCGATGATCTTCATCTCCTGCAAATCCTGTGCCGTAATCTTCATCGCTTCTGCAGCCTTGTCCGCCTTCGAGGCGTCCTTCCACAGAATCGATGCAGCCCCGTTCGGTGAGATTACGGAATAGATCGCATTCTCCAGCATGAGTACACGATTGCCTACGCCTAATGCAAGCGCACCGCCGCTTCCCCCTTCACCGATTACTACGCATATGATCGGAACGCGGAAGGTCGCCATCTCCAACAAGTTGCGAGCTATTGCCTCTCCTTGCCCGCGCTCCTCGGCAGCACCGCCAGGATAGGCGCCAGGTGTATCAATGAATGTAATAATCGGTCTTCTAAACTTGTCAGCCTGCTTCATGAGACGCAGACCTTTGCGGAAGCCCTCTGGGTGCGGCATTCCGAAGTTGCGGGCAATATTGTCCTTCGTATCCTTGCCCTTCTGATGACCGACTACAGTAACAGGTACGCCGTTCAGCTTGGCAATACCGCCGACAATTGCGAGATCGTCAGCATATGCCCGATCACCGTGCAATTCTATGTAATCATCAAATATCGCTTGAATGTAGTCGATCGTAGTCGGACGCTGCGGATGACGGGCAATCTGCATCTTCTGTGCAGGTGCCAGCTGCACGAATATCTCTTGCTGCAGCTGGGTGTAGCGCTCCTCTAGTCTAGCGATTTCCTCAGAGAAATCGATATCCTTCTCTGAGCCAAATCTCCGCAGCTCTTCTATCTTGCTTCGCAATTCCTCAAGCGGCTGCTCAAACGGCAATTCGTTACCCACGCGAAACTCCCTCCTTCACCGTATGCAGATCAAGCAGTTTGATCAGGGTGTTGCGCATTTCCTTCCGGTTCACAACCTTGTCCAGCTGACCATGCTGCAAATTAAACTCGGCTGTCTGGAAGTTGTCCGGCAGCTTCTGGCGGATCGTCTGTTCAATGACGATACGGCCTGCGAAGCCGACGATCGTACCCGGTTCAGCCAAGATCACATCACCTAACATTGCGAAGCTTGCAGTAACGCCCCCGAGAGTAGGATCGGTGAAGATCGAGATGAACAGACCGCCCTTATCATGAAATCTGGCAAGAGCCGAACTGGTCTTGGCCATCTGCATCAAGCTCAGAATACTCTCTTGCATGCGGGCGCCGCCGGATGTAGAGAAGACGATTAGCGGATAGCCCTTCTGCGTGGCGCGCTCCACTGCACGTGTAATCTTCTCGCCTACGACTGAGCCCATGCTTCCGCTGAAAAAGTCGAAGCTCATGACAGCACAAACAACCGGGAAACCGCCTATCGTCCCTTCTCCTGTGACGACAGCATCTCGCAAGCCGGATTTCTCCGATTGCTTCACCAGCTTGTCCGCATAACCCGGAAATTCAAGCGGATCCTCCGAGATCATATCCGCATCATATTCGAACAATCGGCCTTCATCCATAATCATATGAATGCGCTCTCTGGCATTCAGCTTCATATGATAGCCGCAGGACGGGCACACCTTCAGATTTTTGTCGAGCTCCTTGCTCGTCTGAATAGCCCCGCACTTCGGACATTTGCTCATCAATCCTTCGGGAATTTCCCGTTTCGTCTGTTCCGAAGGAATCACTGCATATTTACGTTTTTTATGAAAAAAATCTTTTAGCACAATTCACACCCCACAAGGCGGACCTTCCTGCCGGCCTATATGAACCAGCCTACTGGAACTATCCTTTGTTAAACAATTCATTCAGTACATCCTGCACTTCTTCCACCTCAGCCTCCGGGACCAACACTTCAAATTGCTGTTTCGATAGATTAATAGGTCTTAATTGAACCAGAAACCCTTCGTCTTGCAGTTTTTGTTTGATCGATTCGGCGATCTTGGCGGTAGGGGCGATGTAAATTACCGTCCACATGGGTTAGAAACCCTCCCTAAGGTCAAGGCTTTGCAATGATTAATGATATCATAAGTGCGCTTTTTCAAGCAAGAAAAGCCCTGAGATTGCCAAGATCACCCGTGTTGATGAGCTATTCGCGCCGAAGCTGCTGCAGCAAGACCTGCTACGAGGTCGTCCAGAAAAACATGAATGCGCTTAGGGTCGTCATTCAATCTGCGGATGACACCAATCTTTTCTTTGTCAAGATAGCCGAAGCTTGTCAACCCAATCATCCCGTATGCATGCGTGATGCCGAGCGCCATCACTTCATCCACGCCATACAGCGATTCATCTCTCTCCATAATGGACTGTAGCGGTTCAGGAAGCAGCTTCTGTTCAGCCAACTCGTCCAAAGCAACGCCTGTATAGATCGCATACTGCACATCCCGCTTCGTCAATACAGCTTTCACACTGTCTACACATTGCTGCAATGTTAGTTGGGCATGGTAAGGATACTGAAGCCGGAAGACGATATCGGCGATCTGTTCAACGCGTACTCCTCTACGCGTAAGCAAGTCAATCATCTTCTTCTGTTCATCCATAGACGTTCCCCCTGTCCACTACTCCTCTCGTCCCGATGCGAGGATGTAAGACCAATGTATGCGGGGGGCGGGCGAATTATTTCACCTTAACGGTTTCTTTGCCAAAACGCTCTTCAATAGCAGCAAACAGCTCTTGGGACGGCTTTACACTGTATCGCTCATTCAGCACTAGCGTTCGACCTTCCCTTTCGTAATACAGGACAACAGGCAGCAAGCCCGGATGCTGCCGAAGACGCTGCTGAAGTTCCTTCAACAGCGAGGGTGTTTCCTTATCTGCGGTAATTTTGACGAATACCTTCTGTTTTGCTTTCGATGCAGGGGCACGTGATTGCGCAGCCGGCGGACGAGACGGCGCACCTTGACTCTTCCTGTTCACTGATTGCGCAGTCGGTACTGCACTCACAGAATCCCTACGCTGCATAGGAACGGCAGCCCCTGCCTGTGTGCTGCGTTCTCGCGGTCCCTCCGCTCGCATCGCCAATCGACCCGGTTCCGCAGTATCTAACGGGCAGATCGCATCGGCTAACAGTTTTGTCTGCTGCTCATCGTCCTGATGCTGCACGCGTGCCCGCATATAGAGCAGCCTTCCCTTCTCTACCTCGGACGCATATTTCGACCAAGGCTCCGGGAAGATGACGACCTCTACTCGCTCAATTCGGTCTTCGAGCTCGATGAATGCCATCGCCTTGCCCTTCTTGCTGACGATTGGCTTAACCGACAGCACCCTGCCGGCAACCTGCACCATCCGATTGTCTGCGACATGCTCTAATTCATGAAGCGGCGTGACGCTTAAGGTCTCCAGCTTGCTGTGATAATCATCTAGCGGATGTCCGGACAAGTACAGGCCCAGAAGCTCCCGCTCCAGCTCCAGCTCGCGCGATCTGGTGAACGGTTGGACATCTGGCAGTTCAAACTGCCAGTTGGCGCTTTCTTGGAAGCCGAACATCTCGAGCTGCAGCTCGTCACGCTCCTTCTTCCGCTTCGCAGCCGTGTCCGCCGTTTCGTCCAATACAGCAAGCAGCTGGGCACGATGCCCCTCCATCGCGTCCATGCCACCGGCTAATATTAACGATTCGATGACCCGCTTGTTGCACACCCGCAGATCAACCCGATTACAGAAGTCTGCTAAGTGACTGTACGGGGCACCGTCTCTTTCCCGGATAATCGATTCCATCGCCTGCGTGCCTACGTTCTTGATCGCCGCGAGACCATATCGGATCGCCCCGACATCGTCTTCTTGCCCGCCTGCTAATGGTGTGAAGCTTATATTGCTCTCATTCACATCCGGTCCAAGCACGCGAATGCCCATGCGCTTGCATTCATCCGCATATTCAGCCATCTTCCGGTGATTGCCAATGACCGAGGTAAGCATCGAAGCCATGAAGGGAACCGGATAGTTCGCTTTCAAATATGCCGTGCGGTAGGCGAGAACCCCATAAGCTGTCGCATGAGCACGCGGGAAGCCATAATCCGCGAAGCGAACGATCATATCATAGACGAGATGCGCTTCACTTTCCTCATATCCTTGCTGCAAACTGCCCGCTACGAAATGCTCTCGTTCCTGATCCAGCACTTCCCGCTTCTTCTTGGACACGGCTCTGCGCAGCAAGTCGGCTTCTCCCAATGAGAATCCAGCCATACGCGACGCGATCTGCATAATCTGCTCTTGGTATACGATAATGCCATGCGTATCTCTCAGAATCGGTTCCAAATCGGCATGCGGGTACTCCGCTTCGATTCGCCCATGCTTCGCCTCAATGTAGCGGGGGATAAATTCCATCGGACCCGGACGGTACAGCGCAAGCACCGAAATAATGTCCTCGAACGCAGACGGCTTCAGCTCACGCAGCACTCGCCGCATGCCTGCTGATTCCAGCTGAAATATGCCGGTCGTATCTCCTCTAGACAGCATCTCGTAGGTGGCGGGATCGTCATCGGGAATCGTGCGCAAATCTATCGACCCGCCTCCAAGCTGCGCAACCCAAGCCAAGGTGCGTTCGATAATAGACAAGGTGCGCAGCCCAAGGAAATCCATCTTCAGCAGCCCGACCGCCTCCAGATGCTCCATCGAATATTGGGTCAACGCAACCTTCTCTGTGCCTGTCTGCAATGGCACATGATCGGTCAGCGCATCCTTGGAAATGACGACACCGGCAGCATGTGTGGAGGCATGCCGCGGCATCCCCTCCACCTTGCGCGCCACCTCCAGCAATGTACTTGCCTTGCTGTCCTGATCTGCCGCTGTTCGCAGAGATGGTGATTGCGCCAGCGCTTTGTCGAGCGTAATGCCGGGCTGAGCCGGGATCATCTTCGCAATCCGATCCACTTCCGCATACGTGTGGCCGAGTGCGCGTCCGACATCCCGCACAGCTGCCTTAGCCGCCATCGTGCCGAACGTAATAATCTGCGCAACCCGATCAGCGCCATACTTGTCCACTACGTAGTCGATGACCTCATCTCGGCGCTCATCGCTGAAGTCGATGTCAATATCGGGCATCGTAACCCGTTCCGGGTTCAAGAACCGTTCGAACAGCAGGCCGTATTTCAGCGGATCGACGTCGGTGATCGCCAGCGTGTAGGCAACTAGACTGCCTGCAGAAGACCCCCTGCCGGGTCCTACTGCGATACGCTTCTCCTTCGCGTAGCGAATGAAGTCCCATACGATCAGGAAGTAGTCCTCGTAGCCCATCTTGCCGATCACCTGAAGCTCATAATCCAGCCGTTCTTCTGCGCGGGCGCGCCATTCTGGATTATGCCATGCGGGCAATTCTCCGTACCGTTCCAGCAGACCCTTCTCACACAGCTCCTTCAGGAACCCCTCAGAATTCTGCTCTTCTGGAACAGGATAATAACGCGGAAGCTCCGTACGGCCAAATGTCAGATCTAGATTGCAGGTGTCCGCTATGCGTGCCGTCGCTTCCAATGCTTCGGGACAATGCGGAAATAGCACCGCCATCTCTTCGCCGCTCTTGAGATACATCTGGTTCGTCTGCATCTTCAGCCGATCTTCATCCTCAACCGTCTTGCCGGTGCCGATACAGATCAACGTATCCTGTACCGTCTGATCCTCCGCCTGCAAGTAATGCACATCGTTCGTCGCAACGAGCGGAATACCGGTTTCCCGGCTGAGTTCGATCAGCCTGCGGTTCACTTTCTTCTGCTCGAACAATCCATGATCCTGCAACTCCAAGTAAAAGTGCTCGCCGAATATATCGCGGTAACGAAGCGCCGCCTGCTTCGCATCCTCGCCTCGATCAGCCAGCAACGCTTGTGCAACCTCTCCGCCAAGGCATGCGCTTAATGCCGTAATCCCCTCCGCATGCTTGGACAAAGCGTCCAAGTCCACTCGCGGCTTATAATGAAACCCTTCCAAATGCCCGATCGAGCACAGCTGCATCAAGTTACGGTACCCTTCTCTATTGCGAGCCAGCAAAATGAGATGATAGATCCGCTGATCCTGACGAGAGCCTCGCTGCTTGCGAGAGCCCTCTGTCACGTAGGCTTCGCAGCCAATAATCGGCTTCACACCGTGCTCCTTGCAGGCTTGATAGAACGGGATTGCGCCATACATCACCCCATGGTCGGTTAATGCTAATGCTTTCATGCCGTGTGCCGCCGCCTGTTGCACCAAATCCGAAATGCGGGCAGCGCCATCCAGCAGACTGTATTCACTATGCACATGCAGATGCACAAATTCGCCCATTGTCATCGGCTCCATTCTCTTTCAATCTCCGACGGTTATCCGAACTTCTGTTCCGTACAATCATTTTATCATATTCAGGACAGCCTTTCCTATACATATAACTATAGACGTTTTGCAGCTCGCTTGTTGGCTGTATTCGCACGGTGAACTACCAGACTGATTCTAATGAAAGAAGGTCTGTCCATGCATGCCTACTTTATCAAACAGCTGATCTATCACTTTTTGCAAGCATTCGGTGTTGTACTTGGGGCAGCAATGCTTGGCGGGATCGCAGCCATATTAACCCTTGAGTCTCCGAAGCTGCACATGGAATCGATCGCAGATAAGATCAAAATTTGGGCAGTCGTCGCTGCGATCGGCGGAACAATCGATCCGTTCCGGTTGATTGAGACCAACTTCAGCGATAGTCAGTATATGCTGGCGATCAAGCAAATTTTGCTGATTATAAGCGCTTTTATAGGCGCTTCGATGGGGACGCGGCTCATTCAGTGGGTATGCTCGGGAGGGGGAGAAGGATGAGGGTGCCGCCCTTCGCCTTATGGAAGCATCGTCTGCGGCTTGCTGCGATCTTCCTGTCCGGCACTATTGTCGGGGCTGCTGTATTCATGAGCATTGTGCAGCACAACTTCCATCTCATTCTAGAGGACAATAGCCGACTTACTGAGGAGAACAACAAGCTGAAATCAGACATACTGGATCTTGAGAAGCATAAGAACAGCCAGACCGTTATCCGATCGGTTGATGTCCATATTGAGACCCGAAGCGGTACCGAGCCCTTGGAAGAGGTGATTCAAAATCGGATTCGTCATCAAATATGGGAGAAGCTGCGAGAGATCTGGGTCGGACAAAAAATCGCCGTATTAGACTCAGGTACACAAAATGTGAAAAGCCTCTACAGCCAGCTTATTCGCGACCAGGACGGCACAAGCTACATGGCTCGCATCAGCTCACTGTTCGTTATTTATGGGGAGCTGCGCGTATGGATTGAGGTCGAGGAGTTGAAGCCCGGCAGCTAGACAATTGAATAGTAGCAGCACTTGCAATCTCCGCCTCTACAAGCTACAGTAAGAAAAACCTCACTTGAAAGGAAACGAACATCCGATGATAGATATATCCTTCTGGCAACTTGTCCTTACGTTCTCTGCCATCATCGCCGCAGTTGCTTCATTCATCTTCAGTTCTAAATCGCGCAAAGCAACTACCGTAAAGCTGCAAGGGCTCTACAGCGCACGCACGAATATGTGCATGGGCGTTATGCTGATCATTATTGCTATCGTTCAGCTAGTCCTGTTCGAAGGCTCCACTATACGCATGATCGTAGGCACCGTCTTTTTGCTGTTGGGCCTATTCAACCTATTCGCCGGTATCCGGAACCATTCCGCTTTCAACCGTATGACGGAACAGGGTGAGCTCCCACGAAAGTGAAGCGAAGCTCCGAAGCGTATGCCGATTACTTGCGCGGGGCCCGAGAGATGAATGGTTCGACGAATCGCATGCAGCGAAATCAAGTGTGCGTCATAGTTGTCGAATACCTGCAGAAAGTGCATGCTTACTAGTCGAAATTATGCCCAAATCAAAAATAACTGCCAATCTACATCCTTTCACAACCCGAACAGCCTATTTCGGCCATATCCCGAGTGGAAAGATGCAGATTCGCAGTAATATTCGAATATCGACGCATTCTCGACCTATAAGCCTGCAGATTCGCAGGAATTTCGGCACAAACCATTCCTCCCACGCCGATCCTAAACGATCCCTCGCAGTATATCTGCCGATCATTAGCCAACAGCTAACGCTGTTCCAGTACTTGCGCAGTCAGAAGCGCCTTGCATATCAGCACCCGCTCATGAAACATCTCCACATCCACCTTCGCAAACTTCCGACTAATCTCCAGCACATTCGGGATGATTTCCACAGATGTGTCTAGCTGCAACGGACGAATAAAATAGGTAGAGGCATTATCCAACACGAGATCACCCTTGCGCTCTGACTTAATCACTTGAAAGGCAGCCTTCGTCATTAAGGTAGCCAGCACGCCTTCAGACACTACGCCTAGGTCACCGGTCATCTGCGGTGTTATACTGCCACGGAAGCTGACATGTCCTGCTTCATCCCGAATTTCCTCGAATGTCGACCACATCAAATCCTCGAACGTCTCGCCAATTTGCGGCTGCCGCTGACTGTATTGCATCGCCTTCAGTACATCCTGCCTGCTAATGATCCCGCGCAGTTTGCGGTTGCCATCCACAACCGGCAGCACTTCGATCCCTTCCCACACCATCATATGTGCAGCGGAGGCGATCGATGTTTGCACGCCGACTGTGAGCGGATTTCGCGTCATAAGCCGGTCAAGGGTCTGACTCGGGTCTGCATCCAGAATATCCTTCGGGGTGACCATACCAATAACCCGATTCCATTCATCTGTAACGGGAAATCTGCTGTTGCCTGTGCTGTCCACATATTTGATCCAATCGCCGACCGTCTGTTGCGCCTTGACGGTGAACGGCGCTTCCTTGTCATGTATCAGATCTTCTACTAGTATAATTTTTTTCTTGATCAACCGGTCATAGATCGCCCGATTAATCATGGAGGCAACGGTGAAGGTATCGTACCCGCTTGTAATGACTGGAAGCTGTGAGGCATCAGCCAATTCGCGAATGTCATCGCTAGCATGGAATCCGCCCGTTACCAGTACACCTGAGCCTTGCTCCAACGCCAAGCGGTGAGCACCTTCCCGATTGCCGACAATGAGCAGACTGCCTGCATCGATATACTTCATCATATCGTCCAGCTCCATAGCGCCAATCACAAACTTATGAAGCGGCGTATCCAAGCCAGCCTGCCCGCCAAGCACTTCACCATCGACGATCATCACAACGTCACGAAAGGTCAATTGATCAATCCGGTACCGATGCTGCTTGCCCACACGAACGGTGCCGATTCTCGGTCGAGTATGAACAAGACCTTGATTCTCCGCATCCTTAATCGCACGATAAGCCGTACCCTCGCTAACATGCAACTCCTTAGCAATACGGCGCACAGAGATTTGCTGACCTACTTCCAGGTCAGCTATATACTGCATAATTTGCTCATGCTTCGTCGAAGCGTCTTCTCTCATCACTACAGTCGCCTACATTCTTTGGATATACTTTTTGAAATTAGCCTATTATTATATATGACTAATAAATTTTCGTAAAGAAAAATTCACGTGCGCGAATAGGGTTTTCATGTGTATGTGTATGTATTAATCTGGAAACAATTAAGCTATGGAACATCAGATATATGCCGTCAGGAAAAGGAGATAGGAGGTTCACAAGCATGGACAAAACCACCTGCATTGATTCCCGATACTTGACCATCGCCATTCAGAGCGTCTTGTTCCATTACCGGAATCGTCTGGACGAAATCCATACCACTAACGATGATGGACAAGAACGGCTGATCAGAGAAATGGCATCCGAAATCACGTATACAGCCAAGCACATCGAAGCACTTACAGACCAAACCATGCAACGCTTAGGTGTTGAGTAATGATAATGGGATATCCCATAGCATGACATTCAAACTAGGTACACTTCTTCTCCGTTGCGCAGCAAGCGCAGCTTATTTCCTCGCATCACGCATCACGAGCTTGCTGCGTAATCGTTGTTCTGCTTTCCATCTTCGCATACGTTTGACATGCTGCATTTCCTTTCGCGTCTCTTCGTTCACCCCAAGCAAGTCATGTAGATAAGCAGCCACGATGACGAACATCATTACTACCCACAGCGCTGCGAACACCGACGGGGCCGTCCAGCCTTGTCCCACTTCAAGCTTCGGTATCGCATACAGCAACAACCCCGCACTTAACGCCAAGCCAACAACTGAAGCTATTCCTTTCATTGCCATGCCTCCTCTATGCGCTCTTGCTCTATCCTATGCTCAGCATGAGGCAACTATGAAGCTTTTCCTTAACGCCATATGGTGTACACGATCGCTTGTACAAGTCCAATCATGCCGCCTAAGCCAGCACCAAGCCATGTAATGGCGCGGAATTCCTTCCCTGAAACCGCTAGTACAATTCGTTCCAAGTGCTCCACTGGGAAGTTCTTCACCTGCTGTCCTACAAGCGCCGGCAAATCAAGCGCGCGTACGATTGTATCCATCCGAGATGCGGACAGAGCCAGAACTTGCTCCACTACATGCGGAAGCTTCTCTTCAATCTTCGGCAACACAGGGGCAAGCCATGCTGCAACCGATCGTTCGGCCGCTTCTCCAACCCAGCGCTGCCACGGCAGCTTCTTGCGAACCCATCCTTGTACAATCTCCAACGGTTCACCTTCAGCGAAATACCGAATCGCATCTTCTGGGGACTTCATCTCGAGACGATCCCACTGCTGCCGGATGAAATGACGCAACGCTGTTCGCACTTCTTGGGAATGCAAGCTCTCCAGTACGATCGGCTGCACCTTCTGCACCATCCGTTCCGAGTCCATGAACATGCCGGCAAGCATGCCGAGCACGCCACCGGCTTGATCCATTAGCTTGTCGGCAAGGCTGCGGATCAACTGAGCACCGGAGGGAGAGAGCAACTGTCGGCTCAATTCCTTCACTAACAGATCGGCCAGCCTACTGGACCATTCTTCTGCTCTCGCAGCCTTGTCTCCAGGCAGCCAGTCCTCGAAGGGACGCTGCAACAAGCCCTTCTCCTCGACTAGCCAACGTACGAGCCTGTCCGATCCGTCAGCAACAATCGTCTCAGCCTGAGCGAGCAATCTTGCCGCCTCGTCCTCCCCGAATATGTCTGACAATGCTTCCCGCAGGCTTCTATCGTCCTGAGCCCACTGTTGCAGCATCCCGCGTAATTTGGCCTCAATACGCACTTGAAATGACCGCTTGCGCAGCAGCCCGGCCAGCCCTTCAGAGGTTACCAAATAATCCCCTACCACTTGTCCCAACGAGTGTGCAATCTCTTCTTTCCGCTTCGGAATAATACCTGGCGTGAAGGGGAGCTTGCGGCCGAAGACCATGACCGGGTTCCTTGGGTGAAATAACATCTTAATAGCTAGATGATTCGTGATCCCGCCGATTAAGGCAGCAACACCAATACTTATAGCAATCCATGCAATCGTATTCATGATTGTCCTCCGTCTATTCATTGCTGCAGAGCCCAGTAAGCAACTGCTCCTCCGTGCGCACCAAGCTGAGCAGGCAGTCATATGATGGATTATCCGATTTTATTCCGGTATTGGCCGCAGATGAAAGGAGACTAAATTCGTGTCCGCTATCAAATGGAATCTCCATATTACCCAAAGCGTATTCCCAAGTGACCATACGATCGTATTGCGGGAATCGTCTATAAAAAAATGGAAAATCCCTGGAAGTATAACCTTGCACTATGGTTCCACTAGGCAAACCGTCAGCGTGGCCTCAGCTTCTCGTCTAGATGGCATTCGTATGACGGAAGGGCTTGCTGCCAAACTGGGATTAAGGTCGGGTGCATCTCTCCGCGCCGTATACCGACCCAAGTCCAGAACATTGCATATCGGACCTGTTATTGGCGTATTGCTAGGCAGCGCCTCACAAAATCAGAACCGTCCTTTCGGGAACACTACCTCGTTCTGCGTGGAAATGGTCGAGGCTGGCAAGCTGTATGGCGGTTTCGTCTTTTTCTTCACTCCGAAGCAGATCGATTGGCGCGACAAGCGCATTCGCGGCTGGAGCTACAACAACGGCTGGTATCAAACTTCATTCCCCATGCCAGAGGTCGTCTATAACCGCCTAATGTCCCGAAAGCTGGAAGCTAATCCAAGCGTACAACATTTTATTCGTGAAGTAAAATCCCGTTACGGCACCACTACATTCAACGAACGTTATCTGGACAAAATCGAAGTCTTCACAGCGCTGCGTCGAGATGCTGAAGCCCGCGTGTATTTGCCCCACTCGCGCAAATACAACGGCTATGCAACTCTCAAGCATATGCTCGCCAATCACCGCACTGTCTTCCTTAAGCCGGAACGAGGCAGTCTAGGCAAAGGCATTATCAAAATTACACGCAAGCCGTCCGGCGGGTATATATGCCACTTCTCCCATCTTAACAATGTGACTCAGAAATCAGCAGCCACTACGAAAGAGGTTCTACATCTTATTGCCGGGAGAGCGAAATCGTCGCGTTTTCAAATTCAGCAGGGCTTAACTCTTATACGCATAGGTGGACGTCCTGTAGATTTTCGCGCGCTTACGCATAAAGGCGAGAAGGGAAAATGGGGCTTGACTTCCATCGTCGGACGGATTGCCGGCAGCAATCACTTTGTGTCCAATCTGGCTAGAGGAGGCACCTTAAGCCCAGCGAAGGAAGCTCTGAGCAGAGCCGGATTGAAAGCGCCGACTGCGGTGCTGCAACGATTGAAGAAGGCAGCCTTGCTTGTCGCGCAAGGGGTTGAGAATCAAATACCGGCCCAATTCGGCGAATTCGGTGTCGATCTTGCCGTAGATACCGCCGGTAAGGTATGGCTGCTCGAAGTCAATTCCAAGCCTGCCAAAAATGACAGCACACCGTTATCCGATCAAAAAATCCGGCCTTCCGTCAAAAGGCTAATCCAATATTCGCGCCATCTGGCGGGATTGTGAACGCAACTAGGAGGGTACGAACCATGAGTATGTCAACCTGTCAGGTCCTTGTGACAAAGCGGCCGGCGCGCGTCGTCTATGCCACCTCCGCTCTCATCAAGTCGCTGTCCTTGAAGCCGGGCAAGACCATTCGGATGATGTTCGGAAAAGCGGAAGCGACCGTCACACTTCGACGTATCAAAAAAACCGGGAGCAAGCTCTATATTCCGCTACTAGTGAAAAATCAGCTTCTCCTTCCGTATACGGGAACCTTTCAAACGAAAACATCGGGTAACGGCACCTTGCGGATCGGCCCGCTGTTCGGAATTATGACAACAACGAAGGAAGCATCCGCAAGCCCCTTCGGCACCCGCACTCCGCTGATTCGTCAATTTGTAGCCAACGGCAATCAAGCCGGCACCTGCTTCGCCTTTTCCCCCAAACACGTCAATTGGGCGAATCGCACCGTAACCGGACACTTCTACAGCGCAGGCAGAGGCTGGTATACGCGCAAGGTGCCCTTGCCTGATGTAGCCTACAATCGCATGCCTAGCCGCCGAGCGGAGAAGTCCGCCAATATGGAGAGTGTCAAATACCGGCTCACCCATGCCGGGATTGCCTTGTTTAACTGGAGCTTCTTCGAGAAGTGGGACGTGTACCGTATGCTCGAACCTGTCGCAGATGCGTATAAGCATGTTCCGCAATCGATATTGAATCCATCCCCTAGCCAACTGAAGTCGATGCTGGACAATCATGACTTCGTCTATCTGAAGCCGACTGGCGGCAGCCTTGGCAAAGGAATCTATCGCCTCACCTACAAGCCGCGCAAAGGATACTTCGTGCGATATCGCGTAACCGGCCGCAATCGCGTATTGCGCTTTGCCAAGTTTTCTGGACTTACCCGCATGATCGGCATCGACAAAGGGCGCTTGCGCAATTATGTCGCACAGCAAGGAATTCGCCTGCTCGAAATTGACGGTTGTCCGATCGACTTCCGCTTTCATCTGACCAAGAACGGCAAAGGGCGGTGGACCGTCGCAGGCGTTGGCTGCAAAAAAGCTGGAAAAGGTAGCGTAACGACACACGTTAGAACCGGCGGTCAGCTCATGACACCCGGGCAAGCGTTGGGCAGGTTGTATTCCTCATCCCGCGCTAAGGAGCTGCTGGATAAAGCCAACTCCGTAAGCATTCAGCTGGCCGAAGCGATCGAACGACAATACAACCATCCTGTCGGCGAGCTCGGATTCGATCTCGGCATTGACAAAGAAGGGCGCATCTGGATGTTCGAAGCGAATGCCAAGCCAGGCCGTTCCATCTACAAGCATCCCGCACTCAAGAATGAGGGTCGCGCTACGATGAAGCTACTCTTCGATTATTGCACCTATTTAAGCGGATTTGGAGGCGATGCATAATGGATGCGCATCTGTTCCGACATGAGCCTCGTCCGCTACTGGGCATTCTGACAATGGCAGACACGAAGCGCAAGTTCCGGGGCAATCATAGGAACTTCGCCGACATCGTCCTAACAGGCAATGCTAGAGGTGCGGAAGTATACGTTGTGACCATGGACGATTTGTCCTTGCAGGAGCCGCGTATCAAAGCATATGCCTACCGACAAGAGAAGGAGGACTGGGTCCTCCGTTGGATACCGCTGCCCAGAGTATTGTACAACCGCATACCAAGGCGTGAAGACGAGCAACAGCCGCAAGTTCGAGATTTACTGCGTGAATGCATGCGCAACCCAAGGGTCAAATTGTTCAACCCCTCGTTCTTCAACAAGTGGATGATGAAAAGATGGCTATGCCGCTCTCCCATCACGAAGAAATACATTCCAGTTACCAAGCGATTCACAGCCACAACCCGCATACTCCCTTTGCTTCGCAAATACGGCTTCCTCTATTTGAAGCCAGAGCATGGGAAGGCGGGAAAAGGTATTGTCCGCGTTCAACGGTCACGGGGAAGCAAGCCATATACGCTGTATTCACAGGATAACGGACAGACGACATCAGAATCGTTCACAACGCTAAGAGAGTTGAAGGCTAGCATCCGTCAACGAATCGAAGACGAAGACTACATTATTCAACAAGGCATCGAGCTATGCAGTAGCAAGGGACGATCCTATGATCTCCGTTTGCTGCTGCAGAAAAATCGCAAGGGAGTTTGGGCCGTCACTGGTGTGGGTGCACGTGTCGCAGGAGCAACCAGTATTACCACACATGTCCCCCAAGGGGGATCGATCGGAGAACCTAATCGCTTGCTTAACAACTCGTTCGGACCAGCACGCGGGAAGCGCATATACAGACGAGTCCGTTCATCCGGCTTGCGCATTGCCAAGCAAATTGAGAAGGCTTCCGGCAAACAACAAGGGGAAATGTCCATGGACCTTGGAATAGATAAAACAGGCAACGTCTGGTTCTTCGAGGCGAATGCCAAACCAATGAAATTCGATGAACCGGCAATACGCGAGCTATCCCTCAAGCGATTAATTGACTATGCCGTATATCTGGGTAACAGCAAACGCAATGCTCCCCTATAACTGCAAACCTGCCTACCTGGAGAGGAGGAAATCATGCCAAGACCCAAGCTCGGGATCATGTCATTGTATCTGAATGACCGCAAGACAATCGAAGAACGCACCCTCTTCAAGAGGATGACGATTGCCGGTCACTCACTCGGTCTCGATGTCATGGTCTTCACCCCTGAAGATATTCAAGCTTCAGATGCGATTCAAGCGCAGGTTTATGATATTCAAGCCAAATGCTGGAGACGCGTGCGCTCCGGATTCCCGGATGCCATCTTGGATCGCTGTCGGTACCAGCCGACGAAACGGTTCAAACAACTGAAAGCATTCAGACAGCAATATCCTCAGCTTCTGTATTTGAACAAACCGCTTGCGAATAAGTGGGGCATTCACCTGGATTTCAAGGACAGCAACAGCTTAGCGAAATATCAGCCAGCTACTGTGAAAGTATCGAGTGGCAGTGAAGTCATCACTATGCTGAAGAAGCATTCTACAGTATATCTGAAGCCGATTAACGGAACCGGAGGGCGCGGGATTCTGCGTGTCAATCGGCTTAGTCCGACTAGCTTTCAGCTAGCTGGGCGCGGCATGGATCGGCGCATCCTGCGCAAGATGCGGCTTGGACGAACAGGCTTGCTCGTCAAGCTTGGTCGCATTGCGCAAGCCGGCAATTACTTGGCCCAGCAAGGCATCGACTGTACATTACCAGACGGACGCGTCTATGACTTCCGCATCTTAATTCAGAAGAATGCGCGAGGAAGCTGGGAATGGACCGGTGGCGCCGGCAGAATTGGCAGAAGCGGAAGCGTCACCTCGAATTTGCACGGCGGGGGCACCGCTGCAAGCCTCGATCGGCTGCTTCGCAAGTGCTACAGGCAATCGGCGAAGGAGCAGCGCGTGAAGGAGGAAATGTCAGCATTGGCATTCGAAGCGGCTGCCTATCTGGAGAAGCGCTATGGCCAGCTATGCGAGCTGGCACTCGATATCGCTGCAGACCGAAGCGGGCGTATCTGGCTGCTTGAAGTGAATCCGAAGCCCGCAAGAGAAGTATTTCGCAAGATTGGCGAGTATCACACTTATCAGAAGGCGGTCAGACGTCCGTTGGAATATGCGCTTTACCTAATCAATCGCAAGAAAGGCTGACGCATGAGCGTAAGCCTTTCTTTGTTATGCATATAACTTCATGTCAGCCATGACACCAGCTCATCTAGTGAGGTAATATGCCGGTCCGCATTCGCCAGTTCGTTATCTTGACCGAAGCCGGCATAGCTGCAGCCCACTACCTTCAATCCGTTGGCATGTCCTGCCTCCACATCTGAGGAACGGTCCCCGACCATCCAGGCGTGACGGATGTTGTGCTTATCGAGAAGAAGTCGCACTAAGTCAGCCTTCGTCTCTGTTCGGTATTCGCCAGCGGTATAACTCTCCTCCATGTACGGCGCAAGTCCTTTGACCTCGACAATCTCCTTCACGTATTCCGGAAGACCGTTGCTAGCCACGAACAAGCGAATCCCCATCGCGTGCAGAGCTGCAAGTGTCTCACGGACGCCTGCATACAACTCGCCTTCTCCGCCGCGCAGCCCTTCAATCTCAAGCTCCAGCAGCAGATCATCCGCTCGCTTATGCACGTCCGCTCCCACATCAGGCATAACACGTTCCCAAATATGTGCCAATAGCATCCCTAGGCTGCCTAACATAATCTCTACCGAAGGAGTATCCCCTTCGTACAGTCCTTCTCGTCTTAATCTGTCGAACAATCGCTCATGCACAGGCACAAGCAACGTCTCCGTCTTGAACAAAGTACCGTCCATATCGAACAATATCGCCTCGGGCTTCTCCCATTTTCCACTCATGTCAGTTCCCACTCCTTTTCCCCATCAAAGCAAATTCACCGTCCGCTGTCAAACAGACTTCGCAGGGAAACAGGAGGAAAAAATGGTCTTATCCACCTTCCAGATCATGCACGTTCAAGTATAGCGGGAAAAACTGCACCTAACCTCAGGCCTGCACCTTGTCGACGCAATCAATCAGGTAAATAAGACCATAATATTCAGTTAACGTTACTGATTTCGATAATCTGCACCAAATAAGAACAGTATTTTCCATTATAACCTTCGGTGCCCTCGTTCACTTCTATCCCTGGTTCACATCATGCCGTATAATCCCGCTCACGTCTATCCTTTGTCCTTATCTTGCCGAATGGTCGCTTGCTTACCATTCCAAGAAAGCGTATAGCCCATCTTCTCTGACAACTCGCGTAAGGAGACATACGTTCGATTATCAACCAAGTACCCGCTGGCCAGCTTCGTTCCGTCTTCGCCCACCACATCCACACTGCGTTGCACTTGTGGCATGTCGTCTCTCCCTGCTTGGTCTTCATCCTGATCCTGCCTGCTGTCCGAATCTCTCTCCTCAGGCGGTCGATAAGCATGACCAATGTAGCGACAGAAGCCGCGCACCACAGCCTCCGCGAACGTCTGCCACTGCTCCTTCAGCTGGCGCACATCATCACTAGGCGAATCGGCGAATCCGTATTCCACAATCATCGTATTGACCGAACCGGTTTCCCGATGCATATAATAATAATCCTGACTCGAGTTGCCCGGCAGAGTCCGCGTGAACACACGTCGAATATTCTGCCCTTCCTTGGCCAGCTCCTTCGTCAACTGCTCGGCCAATTCTTTGCCTGCATAGATCGAATGAATGACCTCTGCCCCATCTCCTCCACCTGCATTAATATGATTGGACAAGCAATAGACAGCCCCGCTATCACGGACGATTCGGGTACGCTGTTGAGCCGGCAATGTGATATCCTCCGTTCTCGTGATGGCAACAGGTACATTCAGTTCTTGAAAGCGATTGTATTGATACAGGCTAATTTGCAACGTCATGTTCTTCTCGAGCCACTGTCGATTCGAACCGCCTCCTGGATCTCTTCCGCCATGTCCGGGATCCAGAATCAATATTGGCTTGGCCATTGCGACACGCCTCCTTCACAGATTCCCACATTTATTGCCACTTTCAGCAATCCAAGCTCCTTCACTTCCGGAACGTATTCTTACAACCGGAATATGCGCCGATTGCCGCTGTCCCCATGACGACGCCAGCTAGTACGGCTTGCTTGGGATCATCTGGAGCCATGTACACGAAACCAGCGGTCAGCCCAAGCAGTATAGCCGTCAACGGAAGCCAGCGAGCGGGCAATCCTGCTACGCGAAGAACACTGACAAGCGATACAATCAGCGGTACAAGCGCCACATCATATGCCTGGAATTCCATCGCTATCACCCTCTCCTTTTATTCTATGAAGAAGGGGAAGCGCCGCGTGTGGGCAAACCTGGTATTATTGTATGGCAAGCCGCAAAGTTCAGCTCTGTGTGCGATGTGTGATCTGCGATGTTTAATGTGCGATGTGCGATCTGTCTGTGATGTGTGATCAGCAATGTGCAATGTGCGATCTGCGATCTAGACCAGCCAATGAGACTGTAACGGTCACGCATGTCCATTAGAGCGTAAAAAAGCACATTGTTGATTTTTAACGGTCACCGATGTCCACTAGCGGCTCAAAACCGCCGTTTTGACCGACCCATTCAGCGCTTACGGTCATCCGTGACCGTTACATAGTCAAACACGCTCCAAACGCCCTATAACGGTCACCGATGTCCGTTAAAGTTATGTCCAATCGACTATTATTGGCAAGCTCGATCGACTCCATAATACGTGCATTGCAATAAAAGCAAAGCTGTCTCCCAAGTCAACTGCATGACTTAAGAAACAGCTTCTACCTAGTCTCATGTCGCTTTTGCATTTCCATTCAACTCTAATGTACTCAGAACACCTTCTTCGTATCGCGCTCTTCCTTCAGCATCTCCACTGCCTCGCGGAACCGCTGGGAATGGACGACCTCGCGTTCGCGCAGGAACTTCAAGCTGTCTTGCAAATCAACGTCATCCGTCAAGTCGATCAGCCATTGATAGGTCGCCCGCGCCTTCTCCTCAGCCGCAATATCTTCATAGAGATCGGCGATCGGATCGCCGTTGGCTTGAATGTATGAAGCCGTCCAAGGGACACCAGCCGCATTGTTGTAGAACAGCGCTTTGTCGTGATTCGCATAATGTGCGCCGAGACCTGCTGCCTCCATCTGCTCTGGTGTGGCGTCCTTCGTAAGCTTATATACCATCGTAGCAATCATCTCGAGATGGGCGAATTCCTCCGTCCCAATGTCGTTCAGCAACCCGATGACCTTGCCCGGTATCGTATACCGCTGATTCAGATAGCGCAACGCGGCTGCCAGCTCGCCATCAGCCCCTCCGTATTGCTCAATGAGATATTTGGCCATTCGTGTATCGCACTTGCTCACTTTTACAGGATATTGCAGCTTCTTCTCATAAATCCACATCTAGGTACCTCCTTAAACTTGCCAAGGCCAAGGCTCTTCTGCCCACTGCCAGGGATACTTCGAGTAACTGTGTCCAAAGTGCATGAGCGGCCCGTATTTCTCCTCATATGTGCAAGCCAGCTCCTTGCGCTTCACTGCATTCCGGTTATACTCTTCGATCGCCTTCAGATCATTCGGGTGCGTATCTAGGTACAGATTCAATTCGACCAGCACGAAATCTACGGCTTGCAGCTCGTGGAGCAAATGGTAATAAGCAGCATCCATCTGTTTAGCCAAATTGACTCACTCCTTTCTTTTGCTTAATTCTTGTTCGTCACAGGCTGCAGCAGATGCTCCGCCATGCGATGTTGCTGTTCTGTCTCAGCTTGCGAGCTCCGCCTGTTCTCATGAACAGCACTTGCTTGAGGTGCTGCTGCATGAGTGACCTTCCTCCATTCTTGCATGTCCTTGCATCCGCACTGCTCACACTTCTGCATGCACATCGGCTTATCGCGGCGGATAAGGAGCGTAGAATATTGGCCATAATGTGCCTCGCCTCAACGCTTCCTCTGGACGATACTGCGGCAGGTTCATCGGCTGATAGCCGAGGTACAGATTCGGCGGTGTATTGTAGCGCTTCACGGTCATGGGCGGACATGGATCTAGCGGGCTGTAATACGGCGTATAATACTTAAATTGGGTCGGAGCATGATGACCGCCATATGCTGCGTTAGGGGCATTGGACGAAGCTGGCAACGGCGCTTTCGCAGCAGGTTGCTGATTTTCCATATAGGCTTTCCTCCTTGTATCGAGCGAATCAGTCCCTACACTGTATGATAAATGCCCACAATTGGTTATAGACGATAGCCCAAATTAGGCGATAGCCTGCCCACTGACCGCGTACTCGCACACATCACGCACAAAAAGCCGCTTCTCAATCGTATTGATTGATGAAGCAGCTTTCGGATTAAATTCCGTTGTATTCTCCGTTCAACCAGCGCCCAGATCCAGCTTCGACTTGCGGGAAGAGAAATCCGTGTCGTCGTAATACATCGACTTCACAAGCAGGTTCGGTCCGCAACAGTTCGCTTCCGGACAATGGCAGGATACAGTGCGAGCGAGCGGATGCTCCAGCCAGCGTGCGAATACTTGCTCCAAGCGATCTTGCCGAATGTTGCCGAGTGCAGACAAGTCGGCAAAGTCCGTGACATGCACGTTGCCATTGAACATGTCTACATTCAAGCGGTTCCGACCATCCGGATCATTACGCACTGTTACGCCATCCGTGTCAGCCAACCGCTTCAATAACGTAAGCTCCTCCTGTCGTTCACTGCAGGCGAAGAACGGCAGTGTGCCGAACAGTACCCACAGCCGTTCCTCCTTGACATCCAAAAGCCGATGAATCGTTGCACGCACTTGCTCAAGTGACAGCTTCGGCAAGCTCGCTGCGAATGCGCTCGGATACATTGGATGCACCTCATGGCGCTTGCAGCCTACCTCCGCAATTGTGCGATGCATGTCTCCGATGCGCTCATGCGTCCGGTAATTGATCATCGATTCCGCTGACAGGAACAATCCACCTTGACTTAAGTGGCGGGCATTGTCCAGCATGCGATCGTACAGCTTCTGTGCAGTACGCGCTGCAACCGGATGCCCGGCTCGCGCGAAGCCCATTTCATAGAAATCTTCTGGACCCGTATAATTATAGGAAATGTGCATCACATCTACGTAAGGCGCTAACATTTCGTATCTATCGAGATCAAGCGTCAAATTCGTATTCACCTGTGTGCGAACTCCGCGCTCCTTCGCATACTGAAGCAACGGCAGCATTACCTTGCGAATGGTATCTTCGCGAAAGGTCGGCTCGCCGCCTGTCAAGCTAATCGTCTCCAGATGCTCTACTTCATCCAAGCGGCGTAGCATCATCTCTACCGGCAACGGCTCTCCTTCCTTCGAGGTGAGCGCGTCTCCGACAGCACAATGCTCGCAACGCATGTTGCACAAGTGTGTAACGGTAAACTCTACGCTGCTCAATACATATTGCCCATAACGGCGCAGTGCATGTATAGGCTCCCAAGGATCATAGATTGCAGCTTTCATCGTCATATCGACACCTTCTATCCAATCAAAGTTCATCTCTTGCAGGCCGCGGGCGAACCGGCTTCATCCATGCCGGCGCCCACCAATTCGCTCTGCCAAGCAGCTTCATCAAGGCAGGCACCAGCAATATACGTATAAGCGTTGCGTCCAGCAGAACGGCAACAGCCAAGCCAAGCCCGAGCGCTTTCATTATTTCTATATCTGTGAAGATGAATGTTCCGACAACGACGATTAAGATAGCTGCAGCGCTAGTAATGAGACCGCCTGTTTTCTGCAGTCCTAGCGAGGTGCTAAGCTCATTGTCGCCCGTCTCCTCATACTCCTCCATCATACGCGAAATGAGAAACACTTCATAGTCCATAGATATCCCGAACACTACACAGAAGATCAATACAGGAAGTGTAGCATTCACGTAGCCAGTCGTGCTGATTTGAAGCAACTCTGCCATATAGCCGTGCTGGAACACCAGTACGACAATCCCGATGCTCGAACCAAGGCTGAGCACGTTCATCAGTACGGCCTTAAGCGGAAGCAATAGGGAACGGAAGGCCGCTAGCAGCACCAAGTAGGTGACAACCATCACGAAGAGCAGCACATACGGGATGCCATGATGAATGCGGTCTATCATGTCCAGCCGGTAGGCCGATTCCCCTGTGACCAGCAGCTGCAAGCCTTCGATATCCAGCTCGCGGATCTCGCGAACTAGCTGCTCCGCCTCTGAGGTATCTGGATCGGGTCGCGGCAGTACGCGTACAGTCGCGTAGGTGCCGTTGGCCAGCTTCGCTTGCTGCAGCGACTCTGCTACACCCGATGGCACATCTCCCGCGGATACTTGTGCGGCACGCCATTGCGCCTCCTGCATTCTGAGCACATGCAACAGACTGTATACTTCCTTCACACCGTCTATCCGCATCAGCTCCGCTTCTAGCTCAGCAAGCGCCTGCAGCGAGCGCGGGTCCAGCGCTGTATGCTGCATCTGGACGCTGATTTGAATCGGCGTGAGTTCACGGGCATCGTAGATTTCGCGTTGCAAGTCATAGCCGTACCGTGATTCATAGCTTGGCGGCAGCACCTCTGCACTTGGTACGCCAAGCTGCATCGAACGAAGCGGCAGCAGCAGGCTGCCCAAGAGGACAATGAGAACTACCGCTAGCAGCAGCGGTCTCTTCATCACTGCTGCAGCTGTTCGCAGCCAGAATCTCCCATCACGAGACCGTCGCCAGCGCCTTGGAATGACGTGGAAAGAATTAATACGGTGCCCGAATATGCCGAGCAGAGCAAGCAGCAGTGTATTGCCTGCAGCTACCGACGTCAGCACTACAAGAACACCGCCCAGACATAGGGAATAAAATAAATTCAACGGTATGAACAACATCGCGAACAGACCGATGAGCACAGCTAACCCTGAGAAGAAGATAGACTTCCCTGCTGTGCTGCTCGTGCGCGCAACAGCTGTTTCTATGGAAGCTCCTGCCTGCAGCTCCTCGCGAAAGCGGCTAACCAGGAACAGCGCGTAGTCAATCCCTACTGCCAAGCCAAGCATCGTGACCATATTCGGAGGAAAGCTGGATAGCGACACCTCCAGCGCAATAAAGTACACAACACCGAGCGTAAAGGTAACACTGACGATGCCTACAATTAACGGCAAGAGGGCAGCAAGCAGCGTCCCGAATATGAGCAGCAGTACGAGTAAAGCGATCGGCAGGCCGATAATCTCAGCCTTGATAATATCACGCTTGCTGGCAACCTGCATATCGTACATGACCGGTGTGCTGCCGGTCAAATACACGCGCACGCCATCAGGCGGCTGCAACCGATCACGGATGTCCGGATATTGCGCTAGTGCCTCATCAGTCGAGAGCTGGAGCGGCAGCGCAAATGCTGCCACATCTTCCCGATCGGATACACGCGCAGCAGCTGTTGGCACGAATCCATCTACGTAGTCCAGTTCGAGCAGTGGAGCCAGCGAAGCGGCTAATCGTTCGCGTTGTTCTGAGCTTGTCAAGCTGCTGCCGTCCTCACTTGCGAAGACGACTTGCATCATCGAAGGCGGATACCCGAGCTGTTCCTCCAATTGCGCAAATCCCGCTTCCGACTCGCTGCCCTCCGGTGTAAATCCGTTATCCGTCAGCATGTGTGTCGATTGCATCGCGAAGTATGCGCTGAGCGCAAATAAAACAAGCCAGGTCGCTACTACGACCCAGCGCAAACGATAGATCCACCGTCCCCACTCATAGAAAGTGAGGTGCTTATGCTTATTCATTCATCTCATCACTCCGCTTCAAACCCAAATCCCTGTATGCGCTGCTGAGGTCGGATTGTCTGTATCGATGCTCAAGATGACGATGTTGAGATGATGGGACAAGTCCAATTCATACGGGGCCCGCAATGTCTGCCCGTCCGCATCCTCTAGAATGCGCACAACTGGACGATGCGGCACCTTCGGATTCAAGTCTACGACAACGCCCCTCTCGCCAGTGCTGATCACGATAGGCAGACCAATCGGATATATGGCAACCTTGTCGCGGAACAACGTCAACAGCTCCATATCGAATTGGACACCTGCTCCCGCATACAAAATTTCAACAGCTTGATGCGGCAACAGTGCCTTGCGGTATACACGATGAGAGGTCATGGCATCATAGGAATCCACAATCCCTAACAGCTTCGCATAATCGTGAATATCATCACCCGCAATGCCGCGCGGGTACCCGCTTCCGTCAAGCCGCTCATGATGCTGGAAGGCACAATGCGCAGACAGAAGCGGGATGTTGGGCTCATCTTTAAGCATATAATACCCAATTTCAGCGTGTCTCTGCATAATTTCCATTTCATTCTCATTCAACGAGCCTGGTTTCTGCAGAATCGCTTGCGGAATGCTTGTTTTGCCAATATCGTGCAGGAGCGCTCCAAGTGATAGATGATACAGTTCATCTGCTGATAAGCCTTGCATCATACCAAGCATGGTCGCATACACGCACACATTGAGAGAATGGCTGAATAAGTAGTTATCTACAGCTTGAATGTGCGACAGCATAATGAGCGTATCCGGATACCGGGACAGATCTTCCATAACCATCGTCGTAACTTGCCGGAACTTCTTGCCGAGCTCTTTTTGCCCGGTGTACCGTTTGCGATTATGGTCATCCATCAAGCTTTTGAACGCAGATCGAATCACTTCGAGCGATTGAATTCTTGTAGCATCGTCTAAGAGCTCGGGAATAACAATATCTTCAGTACGCGAATCGTTGATGTAGATAAAATCAACACCGGTCTCGGACAGTCTGCGGATCAATTGATCAGTCAATTCTACTCCGTTACCGAGCAAAACCAGACCGCTTTCGTTATATATATTTCTTGCCAAAGTCATACCTGGTCTGCATTGCTGTACAGCGATTAAGCGCATTGTCACCCACCCGCTTCTCTTGAGAAAGTTTCTTTCATGTTGCCCTTATCCCTTTAATGTATAAGAAGGCAGTCAAAAGGGCAAGAGAAAAACGGGTTTTTTTGCATTTTTTCGACAAGAATTCGACAATTTAGCCTACTGTACTGTATGACATGTAGAGCCAGAATATACCCGCGAGGGCAAACCGGTAGTAAGCGAAAGTCGTCAGCTTGACGCGGTGCAATAATTTCATGAACGTGACTACAGCAAGCCAAGCAATGATAAATGCTGTTACGAACCCTACGCCAAACAGCGGGAGATCCGAGGCAGACAGATGCTCCCAGCTATTCAGCAAGTCATACCCGCTCGCCGCTACCATCATCGGAACCGCGATCAAGAAGGAGAAATCTGCGGAAGCCTTCAAGGCTGCGCCAGACAGCAGCCCCCCTGCAATAGTTGCGCCCGCACGAGAGAAGCCAGGCCATAGACTTAAGCATTGCGCCATACCAATCTGAATCGCCTGCTTATACGTCAGCTCATCAATCTCACTGGCAGTAACGCTCGTCTGCTTCTTCTCAGCATAGATCATGAAGATCCCGCCTGCGACGAGTCCAATAAGCACCGTCCCCGGTGAGAACAAATACGATTTGATCGAGCTGTAGGCCAAGAATGCCAGCACTATTGCCGGCATAATCGCGAGCAGCACATGCAGCAATGTAAGACGGTGCCCTTGAGTTGTTGCCGCAGCATCGACTTGCTTACGAAACCCGATTAACCCGAGCAGCCGCTGCCAGAATAGAATAACAATCGCCATAATAGCGCCAAGCTGAATAACAACCTCGAAGGTAGCTGCCCGTTCGCCAGTAAAGCCAAGCAAATGACCGCTTAATATCAAATGTCCGGTAGAGGACACAGGAAGAAATTCTGTTAGTCCTTCTACGATCCCCTGAATGACGGCAATGACTAAGTCCCGCAGCGATTCTGTCATCGATCACCCTCCCGTATCAATAATCGAATAACACTTCCTCTATCTCCTCGCGCACATTCTGCCATCGTCTCCAACCGCACTGTTCCACTTCCGTCGGCTCGCTAAGCTGGCTGTGCAACACATCGCGAATAAATTCCGGGAGCCAGTATTGCACTTCTCCTCTTCCCTTCAATGACATATAGCCGATGCCAAAGCTGAACATATCAATCGTCCCCACTGTATAGATCTGATCCGGTTGCAGCGGTTGACCTTCGATATATACCGACAATATCTTCTCATAGGAAGGCCGTGTCGGATCATACTGGATCGTTGCACCATCTACAGCCAGCACTCCGAGTTCTTCGCCGCGGAAGCCGAAGCCACGGATCGGGATGTGAACAAATTGATGTAAGAGAGACTCCTCCAACGCTTGCAGAATCGCCTTGCCGCTTAATTTCATTCGACAAGGATTAATCGGAGACGGGCAGCATTCGTGCAGCATCTCTTTGGAAACACCGCCTCGTTCTACATTTTTCAACAGTTGCCCTGCATTGACCAAGCCGATATCTGCATCTGTCCACCGCCGCAAACCCGCTGCCAGTAAGTTGGCTAATGGGGATTCTGCCGTCCACGAAACAGGCAAACTTCTGTCAACGATGACTACTGTTCTGCCCATCGCTTCCTTCGCAACAGTCCGATATTGTTGAAGCATATCGACAAGCTCGCGATCTGCAGCATAATCTCTTACGGCAACGCATCTCCCTTGTATCTCCACTTGCCTCGTTCGGCTGTCAACGTGAATATCGATCTCACCCACGTACTCCCCAAGCTTCCCCGTCGCGCATATACTAGTGGAACCAATTCGCATAGGTTGTTCTAATAAGTGGTGCGTATGTCCGCCAAGAATACAATCGATCCCTGGAATTTCGGCTGCTAACTGCTCATCCCGCCCAAGCCCGAGATGCGAGCAGACGACCAACACATCTACTTGGGGACGCAGCAGCGCTGTCAATTCTCGAATGACCGGTATCGGCTCTTGGACATCCCAGCCAAGCAAATGATAGAAGGCGTTGAAATCCACTGTCACACCAATAATGCCGATCTTAACGCCAGCTTTCTCCGTTACCCAATAAGGCTTCACCCATTCCGGTCGTTCGCCGCTTACGTACTCGCGCATGTTGCTTGCTACAATCGGAAATTGCGCCTGCTGTGCCAGATCATGCAAATTATCCTTCGTGAACGTAAGTCCTTCATTGTTGCCGGGCACGAACAGCTCATATCCGGTAGCATTCATCATCGCGATATTGCATTGTCCGTCTGTGCCTTCTGTTTCTAGCCGCATGCGGTCCATATGATCGCCAACATCTACTAGCAGCAGTGCATCCTGCTGATGCCTTGCACGAATATCTCGAATGACCGTCGCTGCCTTAGCGGCGTTCTCCAGATGACTGTGAATGTCATTCGTATGTATAAGCTTCACATGCAGCGTCTGCAAACCCATTCACCCTCCTGATCGTTGCGGCAGTAGACCTTACTATGTATACGTACGTGATCTCTAACACATGTCCTTCTACTATAACATTCGCACCTAAATTGTGGTATGCTTGGAGCACATACGATAAGACGAAATGCGAGATTGAGGTGTGAATTGTGGAAGGGACAACTTGGAAAGTCCAATGCTTCGCTGCTATTGCTGATCGAATCGGTCATAGCTTACTTACCCTTGAGCTGTCAGCAGATTCATTAACCGCTGCTGAACTGAAGAAGGTTATCGCCGAACGATATCCTGAAGCGGAAAGTTTACTATCAGCATGCTTCGTCGCTAGAAACCAAGCCTATGCACACGAGGAGGATCTGCTCGTTCCGGGAGATGAGCTTGCTCTGATCCCTCCAGTATCAGGAGGAGAAGCGTTCGCGGATCAGATAGATGACAGCGGTAACTACTGTATCACGTATCATACGATTGCCATCGAACATGTCGCAGCCAAGGTCCGACATCCAGACCATGGCGCTGAACTGCTCTTTATCGGGACCACTCGTGAACATACATATGGTAAGCGAACAGTCTTGTTGGAATATGAGGCTTACATTCCGATGGCACTGCATACACTAAGCCAAATCGGGGAAGAAATCGCTGCCCGGTGGGACGGAACCCTGTGCGCGATCACTCATCGGCTCGGACAGGTTGCTATCGGAGAGGCGAGTGTAGTGATTGCTGTATCCTCGCCACATCGCGCCAGCTCTTATGAAGCCAATCGATACGCGATTGAGCGTCTCAAACAAATTGTACCGATCTGGAAGAAAGAAATATGGGAAGACGGATCAGAGTGGAAGGGTGCGCAATCCGGCCCTTGGGACCCTACCGTCTCGCCCTTGCAAGGAGAGTCAACATGAACGAGCGTTATTCACGTCAGCATCTGTTCGCCCCTATCGGACGTCAAGGTCAGGAGAAGCTGTCTGCTGCTTCCGTTGCCATTGTCGGTATGGGCGCCTTAGGTTCGGCATTAGCTGACATGGCAGTTAGATCCGGTATCGGAGAAGTACGTCTTATCGATCGGGATTTCGTCGAGCTCAGTAATCTGCAACGGCAAATGCTCTATGACGAAGCAGATGCCGACAACTATTCACCAAAAGCGGAAGCCGCAGCAGCCAAACTGAGAATTGCCAACTCTGCTGTTCACATCATTCCTCATGTAGCCGATCTGCATGCAGGCAATGCCGATGAGCTGCTGCACGGTGTTCAGCTCATTCTTGATGGGAGCGACAACTTCACCGTCCGTTATCTGCTGAATGACTATGCAGTTCGAGAAGCCATTCCGTACATATATGGCGGTGCGGTTGCGTCCAGAGGTGTCTGCTACCCGATCATGCCGAATCGCGGCCCTTGCTTGCGATGCTTATTCCCCGATCCTCCCGAACGCGGAAGTGCGGAAACGTGCGACACAGCTGGCGTCATCTCGCCGATCATTCATGCGGTTACTGCGATGCAAATGGCGGAAGCGTTAAAAATTCTCGTTGGGGATATAGACGCTGTTCAGACACGCATGATTCAGCTCGACCTATGGCAGAACCACTCTTCGCACATCGATGTCTCTCAGGCACAGCGCTCAGATTGTCCTGTATGTGCTGAGCGTCGGTTCGAATTTTTGGACAACCCTGTGTCTGGTGGTTTGTCACAGACAATGTGCGGTCGCAGTTCTGTACAGATTCGCCCTCAACTTCCAGCAGCACTTAACTTCGATGAGATGGAAACGAAGCTTCGACCTGTCGGTCACGTGGAGCGTACACCGTTCTTGCTCCGCTTCAAGCCAGACGAAATTCATACAGTTGTGCTGTTTCAGGATGGTCGCGCCATCATTCAAGGTACAGAAGACACCGCGGTAGCACGAAGCTTGTATAGCCGTTATGTCGGGGACTGACCAGAAATGTATGTTTTTATGAAATTAATGACTGTTCAAAAAGGTTTTTGTCACTTTGTGTAGAATGAATTTATATTAGCATCTGTGTATTCTCTAGCATGACTAAAAATCCAATTAGAGTAGCAGGGTGACAAAAACCAATGAACATTCATGTAACGGAACTACAGCCAGGGGATCGCTTAGAGAAAGATGTATTTAACGAGCATGGTATTCTCATCCTATCGGCGAATGCTACATTGAATCGACAGGATATCGATCGTCTCGAATATCTGCGTATCGACTATATCGACATTGAGCCCCGTGTCAGTACAACACAGAATCCGTTTCACGTCGAAAGCAAGCGTCAGATATCGCAGCAGCTACAGGATGATTACAGTGATGCGGTGAACAATATCCGCGGCATGTTCGATCAAGTGAAGGACGTGGGCAAGCTGGACGGGGATGATATTGAGCATTCTCTTCATCCACTGATGGAACACTTTAAGCAAGAGCAAGATGTCGTCCAGTTGCTCCTAGCCTTGAACAGCAAGGATGATTACACATACCATCACAGTGCGCAAGTCGGCATGATCTCCTATTACTTGGCGAAGTGGGCCGGCTTCAGAGAGAAGGAAGCTTATCTAGTCGGCAAATGCGGCTACGTGCACGACATTGGCAAATGCCGAATCGATGACAGCATCTTGCTCAAGCCAGACAAGCTGACTGATGCAGAGTTCGATGAAGTGAAGAAACATACGATGCACGGATATGAGATTTTGTCGCACAACACGCTTGAGAAGGAGCTTGCCATAGTCGCATTAGAACATCATGAGCGGTTAAATGGAAGCGGTTACCCGAGACAAATGACAGGCACTGCTATCCATCCTTATTCCAGAATCGTAGCTGTTGCCGATGTATATAGCGCTATGATCTCTACTCGTGTCTATCAAGAGAAGCGCGATCTGCTCGCTGTTCTGAAGGAGCTGCATCGCTTAAGCTTCGAGGAGCTGGATCCTTATTATGTGCAAGTATTCATCAAACATATGATTCCTAACTTTATTGGTAAGCGCTTACGTCTAGCATCTGGAGAGATTGGCATCATCGTGATGATCAACAACTCCGATTACTTCCGTCCGCTTATCCGATTAGAGGATCGATTCATCGATCTGTCCACAGAGTTGCACTATGAAGTTGCGAGTATCTACGTGTAAGCATGCATACGAGGACAGGCTGCTCTCTGCTCGACTAGAGAACGGCCTGTTCTGCTTCTCACATTGCGATTAACGGACGATGCGCTTTGCTTTGACGAATGTTTCCTTCCAATAGGATTTATTAATATTCGTAATCTGCACGCCATCCTTAGGCTCTGGCGATGAATGAATCATTTTCTGATTGCCCATGTAGATACCGACGTGACCGATCGTCTTCTCCTTCTTAAACCTTCCAGGGACATAGAAGTACAGTAAATCGCCTTTCTTGAGGGATTTCCTGCTGACCGTCGTTCCCTTCCTTGCTTGCGCGCGGGCGGTTCGCGGCAGATCAACCCCATACTTATCGAAGATGTAACGCACATACGAAGAGCAATCGAATCGCTTGTTACTGCTGGAATAGCGCTTTGCCCCAAATTTATATTTGACTCCCAAGTACTTCTTAGCCGTACTAATCATTCTGTTGATGCTGATGTTCTTCAGCGCTGGAACTGCCTCTTCATCCCACGCTTCTGCTGAGAGCGGCTCCCACACTTCCTTGTCATCCTGAGCAGCAGGATCTTCTGCGAAATCCAAATTATCAGCAGCTGCATCCGGCAACAAATCTGGTGCAGGCTGCAAATCAATCCGATCGCTTCCATTCCATTCTGCTGTAATTTCATCGCCGAACAACTGCCGCAGACTCTCCACAGAGATGTATGGCTGTCCATTCATTTCACGAAGGCTGTCCGGAAGACGAACGTTCTCCTCGACCTTGGTCGCTTGGTCACTGTTTCTCTTCAGCTCATAGACCACATCATTATCACCGATTTGATACGCTCCTGTCTCACCATCCTGCTGAACATACCGGAAGCCAACCTTGTGCATCAGTGTCAGAAGGGGCGCATACACCTTACCGTCCATCTCCACTACAGAGACCTGATCATTACTTGCTTGGTCTTGTCGCTGCCTCGTAGCTTGCTGCGGTGCCTGCATCATGTTGCTCGTATTAGTCTGCAGCTTGTTGTTTACCTTAAATTGATGATGCCTGTTGTCTTTCGAGCTTTTGCCTGATGTATGCTGGCGCCGTTTGTCCGTGTTGTTGTTCTTCTGCTTCACATTCCCTTGCTGTTGCTTCTTCTCCACTGATTGCTGTCGTGTCTGATCCTCATTCATATTACCACAAGCGCTTACTGCACCAATGGACAAGGCTATCAAGATCATGCCCCATGTCCGCATCAGCTGCTTCATACTGACCGCTCCTTCAATGATATTGGCCCGGATACCTCTCCGTCCTGACTATAGGATGAAGCGAATCGAGTGGGAATATGCGATCAGTGGTCATATACGCGCATGCCAAAGCATGCTGCCTATGGGGATGTGTGCCAGGTGCATGCTAATCTCCTGGCCCAACACAAATAAAACGTGCCCAAGCGACTATGGCACGCAAGCGTGGTAGTCACTTGGACACGTCTTTACAAACCCTCGATATAAGTCTTAGCTGATACTGCCTTCCATCTCGAACTTGATTAATTTGGGCTATCGTCACGCGATATTACCCTTACGTTAGACGAATGAATGTTGCAACTCCAATACCTTATTGTTCATGTCTTTATTCGTCTTCCTCTGGCTCAATTCCCCAAAAAATCTGATGAGAAGCTTCAGTGTTTGCGAAATAGCAAGCCCGTATACGAACAAGCTCTTTTATCTCGGATACCGTATAAACTAAAATAACATTATGTATTAAAACCCAGTAGTATCCATCGTATTTAAAGTTAGGGTGGTCCGCTACACCCTCTGCTTGTTGTTGGGGATTCCGAGACAATATTAGTTTGGATCGCTTGAATACATCGTTGTGTGAGACATTAAAAAGCTTGGCCAGCGCCTTCAGCGCTGGCTGGGTCCATGACACACGATATAGGTTAGGTTTACCCCTCACTACCTACCTCTTTCATAAAACGGGAATAATCTTCAGAACTTTCAATATCATTTCCTTCAGGTTCAAGTTCCGATTCTTTCAGCTGTCTTAACACATCTTTGTCTGAAAAAATAACATTTGTCATTTTTTTTATTTGTTCTTCCGTAAACTTCCTTGAAATTGAGACTTTATATCCGAACTGTTCCTCAATTACTTGAATCAAGTCAACTAATTCTATTTTGGACTTATCACCCAAGTTAAAGTCCAGTTGTTCTTTCGTAATGAATTCCATGATTAATCACCTTCCTCAACTTTATTATAACAAATCCTTTTACAGTAGCACACGCAAAAATAGGTGAAAATATAAAATACGTGTCCGAGCGACTGACTTGGGCACGCAAGCGTGAAAGTCACAGCGGACACGTATCTACATGTGACTAAGAAAATCGAAACGATTCCCTAGCCCTTTATGAGAAATACGTTCAAAATTAATTAATGGGCAAATCATGGGCGAAGCGTTATTCAGACATCAGAATCCCTTGCAGCAACAAGGGTTTTAGCTTATTACCCGATGCTGCCTTCCATCTCGAACTTGATGAGACGATTCATCTCAACTGCGTACTCCATCGGGAGTTCCTTGGTGAACGGTTCGATGAAGCCCATGACGATCATCTGCGTCGCCTCGGCTGCGGATAGACCGCGGCTCATCAAGTAGAACAGCTGCTCCTCGGATACTTTGGATACTGTAGCTTCGTGCTCCAACGTAATATTATCATTCAAGATTTCATTGTACGGGATCGTATCCGAAGTCGACTCCTTATCCATAATGAGCGTATCGCATTGGATGTTCGCCTTCGAGCCCTGCGAATTACGGCCGAACGATGCCAGACCGCGGTAGGTTACTTTCCCGCCGTGCTTACTGATCGACTTGGAGACGATCGTAGAAGTTGTGTCCGGTGCCAGATGCAGCATCTTCGCCCCTGCGTCTTGATGCTGTTCCTTGCCTGCAACAGCGATCGACAGCACGCTTCCTTTGGCCCCGCGACCCTTGAGCACAACTGCCGGGTATTTCATCGTCAGCTTCGAGCCGATGTTGCCGTCTACCCACTCCATGGTTGCATTCTCTTCTGCAACCGCACGCTTAGTGACTAGATTGTAAATATTCGGCGCCCAGTTCTGAATCGTCGTATAGCGTGCGCGCGCATTTTTGCGGCATACGATCTCGACGACTGCGCTGTGCAGCGAATTCGTGCTGTATACAGGTGCTGTACATCCTTCGACGTAATGCACGAATGCATCTTCGTCGACAATGATGAGCGTCCGTTCGAACTGCCCCATGTTCTCTGAGTTAATGCGGAAGTATGCCTGCAGCGGAACTTCACACTTCACGCCCTTCGGCACATAGATAAAGCTTCCGCCTGACCATACAGCGCTGTTCAATGCAGCGAACTTATTGTCTGATGGCGGAACGATGGAACCGAAATACTCACGGAAGATTTCCGGATGCTCACGCAGCGCCGTATCTGTATCGCAGAAGATGACGCCTTGATCTTCCAGCTCCTTCTGCATGCTGTGATAGACAACTTCAGATTCGTACTGTGCGGATACGCCAGCTAGAAACTTCTGCTCTGCTTCCGGAATTCCGAGCTTATCGAAGGTCGATTTGATCTCGGAAGGAACCTCCTCCCAAGTCTTTCCTTGCTTCTCAGACGGACGCACATAGTATTGAATGTCATTGAAATCCAGTTCGTCCAAGTCTCCGCCCCATCTCGGCATCGGCATCTTGTTGAACTGATCCAACGATTTCAGGCGGAAGTCCAGCATCCAGTCAGGCTCACCCTTAATGCGGGAAATTTCTCTGACAATGTCCGCTGTCAACCCTTTCCCAGATTGGAAGATCGACTTATGCTCATCACGGAAGCCATACTTGTACTCGCCTATTTCGGGCATTTGCTTAGCCATTTGTCCCTACCTCCTTCTTAAGATTGTTCCGATTCACCGTCCAGCTCATGCTTACTCTGTACGATGCCTTTGCGCATTGCATTCCAAGCTAATGTGGCACATTTAATTCGGGCCGGGAACTTCGTCACGCCCGATAACGCCTCGATGTCTTCATATTCGAATTCGTCATACTCTTGTCCTTGCATCATCTGAGAGAAATCTTCTGCCAGCTTCAGTGCATCCTCCAGCGACTTGCCCTTGATCGCATCGGTCATCATCGACGCTGATGACATACTGATCGAACAGCCTTCTCCCTCGAATCGAGCCTGTGTTACCTTGCCATCCTCAATCATCATCTGCAGCTCAATGCGATCTCCGCATGTAGGATTGTTCAGCTGAACGGATACAGCTTCTCCATCAAGTGTACCACGATTACGCGGTATCTTGTAATGATCCATGATCACTTGACGATATAATTCATCCAATTGCATGGCCGAAATACTCCTTTGTTTTGGTTAACGCGGCAATAAGCTTATCAACATCTTCCTCTGTATTATACAGATAGAAGCTTGCTCTTGCTGTAGACGATACGTTCAACCAGCGCATCAGCGGTTGGCAGCAATGATGGCCGGCACGCACCGCTATCCCTTCTGAATCCAGCACGGTGGCTACATCGTGTGGGTGAACATCATCCAGATTGAAGGTCACAAGTCCGGCCCGATCTTCCTTAGGACCGTATATGGTTATCCCTTCGATCTTCGCCATGTTCTCCATAGCGTATGCAGCAATTTGCTTCTCATGCTGCTCAATCTGAGCCAATCCGATCTCTGTCAGGAAATCAATAGCTGCGCCTAATCCAATCGCGTCAGCGATAATCGGCGTACCGCCTTCGAACTTCCACGGGAGTTCCTTCCAAGTGGAGTCATACAACTCCACGAAATCGATCATTTCCCCGCCGAATTCAATCGGCTCCATCTCTTCCAGCAGCTCACGCTTACCATATAGCGCTCCGATGCCAGTCGGGGCACACATCTTATGACCGGAGAAAGCATAGAAATCACAATCCAATTCCACGACATCTACAGCCATATGCGGCGTGCTCTGTGCACCATCGAGCAGCACCTTAGCGCCGTGGCGATGCGCCAATTGAATGACATCCTTCACCGGGTTGATAACACCTAGCACGTTGGACACATAAGTCAACGCGACCATCTTCGTGTTCGGCGTGATCGTATCCTCTGCATCCTTCAACGTAATACTGCCATCCTCCTGCAACGGAATATACTTCAGCGTAGCTCCTGTCGCCTTGGCAGCCTGCTGCCATGGAATCAAGTTGCTGTGATGCTCCATCTGCGTAATGACGATTTCATCGCCTGGCTTGCAGACTGACCTTGCATAGCTCGATGCTACAAGATTGATCGCCGTCGTAGTGCCCCGTGTGAAGATAATCTGACTGGCAGAAGGAGCGTTCAAGAAGCGGGCAACCTTCTCCCGTGCTCCTTCATAGGCATCTGTTGCTCGTGAACCGAGCGTATGCACACCGCGATGCACATTGGAATTGTCCCATTTGTAATACCGCTCGATCGCTTCAATAACAGCCAGCGGTTTCTGCGAAGTCGCCGCACTATCCAGATAAACGAGCGGATGACCATTCACTTCCTGATCCAATATAGGAAACTGCTTGCGGATCTCTGCGGCGTTCATTGCCCCAGCTTCCTCTCTACCCATTCGGAAAGCTTGTTCTCCAAGCTCTCCACCGGAATTTCCGAAACAACCGGCGCCAAGAAGCCGTAGATGATTAATCGCGTCGCCTGATCCTCGGATATACCGCGGGACATCATATAGTACAGCTGATCCTTATTCACTTGCCCTACACTTGCCGCATGACCGGCTGTAACTTCGTCCTCATCGATTAGCAGCATCGGATTCGCGTCGCCTCGCGCCTTCGGGCTAAGCATGAGCACACGCTCGGTTTGCTCACCGTGCGCACCTGTAGCACCCTTCTCAATCTTCGTAATACCGTTGACGATTGCTGTTGATTCATCACGCATGACCGCGCGTGTAATCATGTCGCTTGTAGACTGACGACCGAAGTGAACCGCTCTTGTCGTAATGTTCAGCTTCTGATCGCCTGTACCTACACAGATGACCTTGTGATCGGACGAAGAACCATTCCCTTTCAGAATCGATGTCGTATCCGACATGCAGTTGCCGTCATTCATTTCACCAAGAATCCACTCTACACGTGCATCCTGTTCGACAATTGCGCGACGAGTGGAGAGGTCTGTCACTCCCTTGTCCAACCGATGAACGGTGGCAAAGCGAACCGTGGCGCTTGGCTTGGCAACGATCTCCACGACCGCATTATGCACAAGCTCCGAACGAAGTCCGGTCGATACGACATTATCTACATAAGTCACATCACTGCCCTGCTCAGCTACAATCAAAATATGCGGTGAGAAGGAAGCTGCTGCATCATCGGTAATATATAACGCCTGCAGAGGCAGCTCGACACGAACATTCTTCGGTACATAGACGAACACGCCGCCTTGGCATACAGCTGCATGCAAGGCAGTCACACGATGTTCCTCTGGCTTGACCACACTCATGAAGTGCTGCTGCAGCAACTCGCTATGATCACGAACAGCTGTCGCCATATCTGTATAGATCACACCTTGCTTGCTCAGCTCCTCGGAGATTGTCGCATAGATGGCTGCAGAATTACGCTGCACAATCAGATGACCGATATCGCTTTGCGGCAGCAATTCCTTAACTGTCTCCGGCAACTCCTCCAGCTCTGTCACTGGCTGACCGGCCTTGTTCACGCCATAGGCATCCATCTGCCAACGGTCTATTCTTGTCTTCTCTAATTTGGGTAATTCCAGCTGTCCCGCAAGTTCCAACGCCCTCATCCTAAGATTGATCAGCCATTCCGGCTCACCGTTAGCTTTCGATGCGGCCTGAATGGAATCGCGGTTTGCTGGCAATAAAGTTTCGGTTGTCATCCTTCGATTCCTCCTGATTCAATTAATACTTCGGGGCTGTCGTATTCATAGGCATTTGGAACTCCTCAGTCTCCTGACCAACGGTTTCATCCTCAATGCCGAGCTCTTCCTTCAACCATTCATACCCGTCATTCTCGAGTCGTTGAGCGAGCTCTGGGCCTCCGGAGCGTACAATCCGTCCTTGCATCATGACATGGACGAAATCAGGACTAATGTAGTTCAACAAGCGTTGGTAGTGTGTAATGATGAGAAATCCGCGTTCTTCGCTGCGCATTTCATTCACTCCGTCTGCAACAATCTTCAACGCATCGATGTCCAAGCCGGAATCGATCTCGTCCAAGATGCATATCTTCGGATCCAACATCGCCATCTGCAAAATCTCATTGCGCTTCTTCTCACCGCCGGAGAAGCCTTCATTCAAGTAACGGTGCATAAATTGCGGGTCGATGGACAGCTTGTTCATGCTTCCTTCCATCTGACGAATGAACTTAATCAGGGAGATCTCATCACCTTCACTGCGACGAGCATTAATCGCACTGCGCAAGAAGTCCGCATTCGTTACCCCTGCAATTTCGCTTGGATATTGCATCGCCAAGAATAGCCCTGCTCTTGCGCGTTCATCTACTTCCATCTCTAACACGTCTTCACCGTTTAACGTGATGCTTCCGTCTGTAACCTCATATACCGGATGCCCCATAACTGCCGAAGCCAGCGTACTTTTACCGGTTCCGTTCGGACCCATTATGGCATGAATCTCTCCGCCTTTTATTTCAATGTCTACACCCTTCAAAATTTCCTTGCCTTCGACCTGTGCCTTCAGGCCTTGAATGGTAAACTGCACGTTGCTCATCTTATGTTCCCTCCACTATTGAATATTTGTAAATGGCATTGCCCCGGTACGACAAGCTCCCTTAATATGCGGAAACAAGCCTCACGGGGGAGTTATGCTATATATCTAATAAGAATCATTCTTACATGATTCTCACTGATTCTCACTATCTTATAACTATTATAACGAAACCTGTCTGTCGAATAAAGGGCTATGCGGTTTTTTTTGCGAAACTTCCCTAATATGATGCCCAACGCTCACTTGATTCGATCCAGCCACTCCGCAAGCTGGTCATCGCTGTCCAAGGCTGTGACGGCAGCAGCCCATTCGTCCAAGGCTTCATTGGCATATGCATCTTGATTATCCCCCCCGCTGCTCAACCTTCATTATAGGGGTTTCACGGCGAAGAATGCAAACATCTATTGTCGGACTAATCGTATGAGGGATTGCGAGAAATCCTGAAATCGTTATACTAAGAATCAGAATAGAGAGTATGTATCTGGAGGAGGATATTAGCCTTATGAGCACCTATCATGCCTTTACTGAACAGGAAGCGATCGCATATGCGCAGCAGCTTCCTGATTTTTGTGCACCGGACGCCGTGCTAACCTGCCGCGAGATAGGCGACGGCAATCTCAATCTAGTCTTCCATATTCAGGACAAGGCTACCGGCCAAAGTGTCATTATAAAGCAAGCGCTCCCTTACGCGAAGGTAGTAGGGGAATCCTGGCCGCTCACACTGGACCGAGCAAGAATAGAAAGCGAAGCACTGGCCATCCAAGGCCGCCTATGTCCGGCGCTTACTGTCAAGCTTATCGCTTATGAACCCGAGCTGGCACTTACTGTGATGGAGGACCTGAGCGATCATATAATTATGCGGCGAGGCTTGATTGAAGGACGCCGCTATCCGCTATTCGCTGAGCATATTGGCGAATTTCTGGCGCGAACGCTGTTCTTCACCTCAGACCTTGGCATGAACCAGCAGGACAAGAAAATACAAGCAGGACGATTCATCAATCCAGAGCTGTGCAAAATATCCGAGGACTTGATCTTCGACGATCCGTATACGGATGCAGAGAACAATTCCTTCGATGAGGCCATTCGCGATGAAGCCGAACAAATCTGGCAGGACAGTGCGCTTCATCTGGAAGTGATGCTTCTGCGGCAGAAATTCCTTACACAAGGGCAAGCGTTGCTGCACGGAGATCTGCACACCGGCAGTGTGTTCGTCACAGAAACATCAACGAAGGTCATCGACCCAGAATTCGCCTATTATGGTCCGATGGGATTCGACATCGGCGCAGTGATCGCGAATCTTCTTCTCAATTATGCTGCGCAAGCCGGTTGGAAGGAAGAAGCCGATCTTGCGAGTTACCGCGAATATTTGTTACAGACCGTCAGCCAGACGTGGGAGCAGTTCACCACACACTTCACTGCATTATGGGATGAACATCTTGTAGATCGAATGGCTGCAGTTCCTGGCTACAAGGAGCATTATATGAACCAGTTGCTGCAGGACGCAGCAGGATTCGCTGGCTGCAAGATGGTGCGTCGCGTAATCGGACTTGCGCATGTAGCCGATATCGATACGATTCCGGATGCTGCTCGCAAGGAACGCGCGCAACGGCTCGCTCTTGCAATCGGCCAATCCCTGATCGTCGGTAATCGAACAATTACCTCAATCGAAGAAGTGGTTGCCATTGCGCAATCTCTGCAAGCCGACTTCGAGCAAGGACATTAAGAAATGGGGAATGAGAAGGTGACTGCAACTACACAACCAACTGAGGCTCTTCAATCGGTCCGCTGGGCGTCCGATCATCTGGAGATGCTGGATCAACGGCTTCTCCCAGAAGAAATCATCTACTTGCCATTGCGAACAGCAGAGGACGTATGGGAAGGGATACGCCATCTGAAGGTTCGCGGTGCGCCGGCTATCGGTATTAGTGCTGCCTTCGGCGTCTATCTTGCTGTTCAGCAAGCATCCGGCAGCATCAAGGAGCTGCTACGCGTAGCAGAGGAAGCGTGTGACTACCTCGCAACTTCAAGACCGACTGCCGTGAATCTGTTCTGGGCACTCGATCGGATGAAAGCGAGAGCAGCAGCATTGTGCGAGGAAGACAATCTTGCTTCAGCATCGTTCAAGCAAGCCATTCTGCAGGAAGCTATCCAAATTCAGGCTGAAGATGAAGAGACATGCCGGCGTATCGGCGAGCATGCCCTCACCCTATTCGAGGACGGCATGGGCATCTTGACACATTGCAACGCAGGCGGGTTAGCAACGGCTAAGTACGGTACCGCATTAGCGCCTCTGTATCTCGCACAGGAGCAAGGGATCCAATTGAAAGTATTCGCAGACGAAACCCGTCCGGTTCTGCAGGGCGCACGTCTTACAGCGTTCGAATTACAGCAGGCGGGAGTAGACGTGACGCTTATTTGCGACAATATGGCCGGCATGGTTATGTCCAAAGGCTGGATTCAAGCCGTCATCGTCGGGACAGACCGCATTGCAGCCAACGGCGATGTGGCGAACAAGATTGGCACCTACAGCGTAGCCGTGCTAGCTAAGGCTCACGGTATTCCGTTCTATGTAGCCTGTCCGCTGTCAACGATTGATTTGCGCACCCCAACCGGAAATGAAATCCCGATTGAGGAGCGGCAGGAGGATGAGATCACGAACGGCTTCGGCAAGCGAACAGCACCTGTTGGAGTCAAGGTGTTTAATCCTGCCTTCGACATTACTCCGCATGAATACGTCACGGCCATTATTACGGAGAAGGGCATCGTCTACCCGTCGTACCAAGAAAATTTGGCAAAGCTGTTCGATTAAACAGATTCCAACTTGCAGCGCTGCTGCTGTCACAACGCTTCAGCTACCCGATGCGACTGATAGCTAACAGAACCACTGTACACTGCTGCCGCACATCAGTCGTATCGGCACTGTTGCATCATGTATTTCAATGCTTCCTAAATAACAATATACGAACATAGGCGTCCGTCAGTATTACAGCATCTTCAGCATAGCCTCGCGTCCGGACATGCCTATGACAACTCCCAGCTTTTCTGCTTCTGTCGTTACAGATTCCAATGGAGCTTCCAGCAATTGATCAAGTGTGCGAACCCCGGTTGCTCTTCCGGCGATGATTTGTCGCTCACTCAGCTTTTCGTTCAACAAGGCTACATCGAGTGCACCGCACATAATGTACCCTACGTCGGAAGTAATGACCAGTAAGGTCGTCCTCGGTAACTTGACTTCGATACCTATGACAGTGCGGCTCGCATCCAATGGAATCGGTACTACCTGCATCATCGGCATCCATCTCCCTTCACTGTAATTGACTTACACCCGACAACGTGTTCGATTTAGTATATGTGAGGGAGAAAGATCGTGTTTCCTTTTAACGCCTAATCGGTGTATGATAGAAACACATTGACAGCGAAATCTGAACTGGTTAGAAAGGCTGAATAACATTGAGCAACTCGCAAAGAATGAAATCTCATCACTTGATCACCCTTGAGCTGCTTGTCGAAGCATCCTCCGAGAAGGAAGCTATGCATAAAGTGTCAAGCATTATGAATCATGATGACGTAGCCGATTACACCATTACCTCAGGGGCAGAAGTTGGCTTACTGGTGAAGCAAGCCAAGGAAGCATTACAGAAGGCGCCAGTCAAGCCAGTCGCCTCTAGCGTGCAAGCTGCGACTGTGAAGAAACCGCAGCAGCAGGTGAAATCTACGCCCAATAAATCGAATCCGACTATTCCGAACAACAATCAGCAAATTACCGAATTGATTCAGCATTTCCGCGACAACAATATGCTAGTTCGTCTCTCCGTACTGAAGGGCAAGGGCGTGCGGTTAAGCATTCCATGCCGTATTCTTAATTTCGACGAAAGCACTGGATTAATTTCGGTTTATCATGTAGATGAGAAGCGTGTATATACCGTGCACGTGAACGAGATTGACGATTTCGCCATAAGCTGATTGCACCCCCGCACCCCAAATAAAGCTGTCCCTAGTTGTAGGGACAGCTTTATTTCACGTTGTCGCAGCTATTCTGATTTACAAATGCAGACCAGCGGACACTTCAGTCCAATTGCTAAAGAAATTTTCTGTCTTCTCCTTCGGAATCGGTTCACTGAAGTAATAGCCTTGCACCTCGTGACAATGGTTCTGGCGCAAGTAGTGCAGCTGTTCTACTGTCTCCACGCCCTCTGCAATAACCTGCAGCTTCAGATGACGTGCCATCGCAATGATCGTGTTGACGATAGCCGCATCGTTCGGGTCGTCCATAATATCCCGCACGAATGAGCGGTCAATCTTCAGCTTATGAATAGGGAACTTCTTCAAATAACTAAGCGAGCTGTACCCTGTGCCGAAATCGTCAATGCTGATCTGGATGCCAAGCTGCTTCAGCTGCACTAACGTCTTAACTGTATACTCTACGTCCAACGTCATGCTTTCAGTCAGCTCCAGCTCCAGGTATCTCGGTTCCAATCCGGTTTCCTCTAATACCTCAGCTACTTGATCTGCCAAATTTTGTTGAACGAACTGTCGTGTGGACAAGTTCACGGATATCGGTACTTTCGGGAAACCGCGGTCTTGCCATTCCTTATTTTGCTTACATGCTTGATTCAGCACCCATATACCAATCGGGACGATCATCCCGTTCTCCTCTGCTACTGGGACAAACTGACTAGGCGGAACCATACCTCGTTCCGGATGCTTCCAACGGAGAAGCGCCTCCATTCCGATGACTTCATTCGTTGTGACATTCACCTGCGGCTGATAATGGAGAATGAATTGCTCATCTGCCAATGCCCGCCGCATGTCATTCTCCATCTTGAGACGTTCCATAGAACGCATATTCATACTGTGGGTGTATAGCTGATACGTATTCCGTCCTTGCTCCTTCGCACGTGACAGGGCTAGGTCCGCGTATCTCATTAACAGCTCTGGTGTATCATCATCTTCCATGCGCATCGAAACACCTAGAGAGGCACTAATATGTATGGAATAGTCCTGCACTTGGAATGCAGGCTCCAGCTTATCTGTAATAGCCGACACCAATTCCTCGATGTCCTCCTGTCTGTATACACCTGCATAGAAGATGGCATATTCGTCCCCTTCCATACGAGACAGGAAATCCTTAACACCTACGCAATGCGTCAATCTCTCAGCGATTTGCAAGAGCAGCATATCTCCGCTGTCGTGCCCCAATGAATCGTTAATCAGCTTGAAGCGGTCTATATCCAAATAGATGACGACGACTGTTTCGTTCTGATTGCGCAGCAGCTCCAACCGTTCCTCCAGCTTCTCGCGAAACATACGCCGATTCGGGAGCCCTGTCATATCATCATAATAGGCCATATGCTTAATTCTAGCCTCTGACCGTCTATGATCGAGCTGCTTCTGTCGCTTCTCCTTCGCATCCAGAGCGAATAGCACCATAAAATACACGCAAGCTACAACAGAGAACCCTATGAACCATAACTGCTGCAGCTGCCAATATACCCATGCCGCACTGCCAAGCAAATAAACAATCAAAACTGGCAGGAAGTACAGGTTTCGTGTCTTCCTCCGCAACGGATCCCCCCCTGTCCCTCCAATACAAATACATACGTAGAAAAAGGCTTCACTTGCCAGCCTCTTCCCTATATCCAATCGGATGCGGTTGTAAGGATGAGTGAATGATTGAACACTGTTTACCACATATTCTCGTTATTCTGACAAAATCCTGCTTTTTTCTCGCCAAAAATCAATTATCGACCTAAATTTTCTGTTTTCTTCACACTAACTGCAAGCATAATCCAGCCAACTATGAAGCATACGCCCCCAAGCGGCGTAATCGCACCTAACCAGCTAATGCCGCTTGCAACCAGTACGTACAAGCTGCCGGAGAACAACACAATACCAGCGCCGAAGAAACGACCTGCCCAAGCTACGTGAGCTAGTTGCGGTTTCCCTCTTGCAAGCAAGCCTGTTACAAACAATGCAATCGCATGATAAAACTGATACTGTACAGCTGTTTCATACGTATCCAATCGCTCCGGTGTGAGTTGTTCTTCCAGCGCGTGAGCGCCAAATGCACCTAGTACGACCGCTATCATAGCCAATATACTTGCCCAAAACATCAATCTAGCTGCCATCATATTCTCCTTCCTTCTTGCGATGTTACTTCTATCATAACGAATCAGCGGTCAAAAATAAATCGAGGAGTCCGTTCCAACTGCTTGCCAGTGCATGATGAAATGAACGCGTGAAGAGGGTTTTGCAATTCTAGCGAGAATGTAAGAAAATAACGTATAGAGTGAATTAGGAAGGAGTCAACACATAATGGATACCAATGAACAGCAGCCGCACGAGCAAGCAGCCTTCTCCGAAGCCCCTCCCGCTTCTGGCATGAACGCACCGCAGAAGCATTCCGGGTTCGGCATAGCAGCAACAGTATTGGGGATTATCGCCATTCTGTTAGCGATGACCGGCTTCGGTATGGCGATTAACAACCAAGATATAATTAGTAATTTCGATCCGAACATTGCCGATCCCCAGAGTTTGTCCCCCGAGGAGCAGGAAGTTGTTATGGTGATCGGCTTAATTGGGCTTTGTTTTCTCGGCGGCGGAATACTTACGCTTATCGGCTTAATAATGGGGCTAATCGGCCTGTTCAACAAGCAGAGGAAGCGGCTCTATCCGATACTGGGTACCGTCCTGTCTGCATTGCCATTAGTGCTCTATCTGTTCTATACAATGATTGGAGCTTCACTCGCCTGAAGATAGCTGCCATCGCAGGATCATCAAACTATCACGCACTTATCATGCCTGCACCCTGCGGGTTTGACGAGTGCGTGTTTTTGCTATGTTGCAACGTTCCATTCTGCAATCTATTCCCAGTCGCTTTCTTTACAGATTTGGCTTCAATTGTGTAAGTTTCTCCCCTTTACAAGAACCCCTGTTCCGTGGTTAAGTAGGTGAAGGCTTTATAAATATATAGACATACAGAGAGAGCAACAACTGTGGAGGGATTAACCTTGGATAGAAGTTTGAACGAAACCTTAGACATGGAGCGCATGTTCGATGACCGCTCCTTGGCTGAAGGTCGGCCTGCCAAATTTTTGATGACGTTATATAAACCGCACTTGGGCAAAATTATGATTTCCATCTTCTTCTTTCTTATTAAGAGCTCGCCCGCTTGGGTACTGCCGATCATTACGGCAAATCTGATCAATATTGCGACTAACCCGGACGAGCACAGTACGTCTGCTATATGGTTGAATTTAATCGTGATGGCAGTCGTTCTGGTCCAGAATATACCGACCCATTCCTTGTATATTCACTTTGCGAGCAAGGCGATCCGATTCGTCGAGGCTGGCTTGCGCAGCACATTGGTGCGCAAGCTGCAGCACTTGTCAATCGCCGCTCATGGTGAGCTGAAATCAGGTAAATTGCAAGCCAAGGTGCTGCGCGATGTCGAAGCAATCGAGTTCCTCTCCAAGCAGATGATGATCTCGGTGCTGTCCGCCGTCATGAATATGATCGTATCGCTCATCATTGTGTATACGCACAGCTTTAGCGTCTTTGCCTTCTTCTTCATGACGATACCGACCTCGGTATTCCTCATCTCCCAATTCCGCAAGCGAATTCGTCGTACGAATAATGAATTCCGGAAGGAAATTGAGGACATGTCCGGCAAAGTATCGGAAATGGTAGACATGCTGCCGGTTACCCGTGCACATGGACTGCAGCAGGTCGAGATCGACAAGGTCGATACGTCCTTGCGACGGCTGAAGGGAAGAGGGATACGCCTTGATATGCTGGAGGCATACTTTTCCTCCTCCAACTGGGTAACCTTCCAGACATTCCAGTTAGGATGTCTTGGCTTTACGTCTATTCTGGCATATAGGGGAAGCATCCCCGTAGGTGACATCGTCATGTATCAAGGCTTCTTCAACATGATCATGATGTCGGTGAATCAAATCTTGAACGTCTATCCGATGATTGCGAAGGGCTTCGAGTCGATTCATTCCGTAACCGAGGTGTTGCTGAATAACGATATGGAAGAATATACGGGTAACCGCAAGCCAGATCAGATTCGCGGTGAAATTGACTTCGACAAGGTCAGCTTCAGCTACCGTGATTCGGACAAGCACGTGCTGCACAACATGGATCTGCGTGTGAAGCCGGGTGAGACCATCGCCTTCGTCGGAGAATCCGGTGCCGGTAAGTCTACGATACTGAATTTACTTATCGGATTCTACAAGCCGACTGAGGGCAAGATCTCGGTAGACGGTATCCCGATGAATGAGCTTGCCATCTCAGAGTATCGGAAATCACTTGCTGTCGTCCTGCAGAACAGTATTCTGTTCTCCGGTTCGATCCGAGACAACATCACGTACGGGCTGCCGAACATTAGCGAAGACCGGGTCTGGGAGGTAGTCGATATGGCCAACTTGCGCGATGTCATCGAGCAGCTGCCGGAAGGACTCGACACCTTGATCGGCGAGCATGGCGGACGGCTGTCGGGCGGTCAGCGCCAACGTATTGCCATCGCCCGCGCCTTGATCCGTGATCCGCGCATCATTATTCTGGATGAGGCTACATCAGCGCTCGACAATATATCTGAACACAAGGTCCAGCAAGCTATGGGCCGCTTGATCAAGGGCAGAACGACGTTCGTTGTCGCCCATCGCCTGTCGACCATTCGCGATGCTGACCGGATCGTCGTCATGAAGAAGGGGCAGATCGCTGAATCGGGCACCTACGACGAGCTGCTCAAGCGTCGCGGCGAATTTTATGAGATGGAAAATTTACAAAAAAGCGCGCTGTAATTAGCGCGCTTTTGCTTTTGGCCTAAGTCGCACTTACGGAAATGACAGACCTTTAGCACTCGTTTTTACGAACTTTTCTCTTTTAACGGAAATACGCGCTCCTTACACAACAAATCTGCACGGTTTCAACTGGTTTCTGCGCCAATAGCTCCCTCTCACTTCCGTTACAATTCCAATCCCGCAGAAAGCAGGCTTTAAGCGCCTCCTACTTCCGTTAGCGAATCGAACGAGAGCATCGACACATGTCAACACACCTTGCAGTTACTTTTTGCACTATCGTTCGGCACATCCACGAACGAAAAAGAGCGGAAATGGTCCAAACGCTTCAGACCGATTCCGCTCTTTTATCATGATGGATGCTGCTCGATCCAGCGCATGATTTCCTGTTCATGTGGAATGGCCGCCTGCGCTCCTGAACGGGTAACCGCGATCGCAGAAGCCGCTGCCGCGAATCGCATCGCCTCGGGAACGGACAGCCCCTTCCCTTCATGCGCGGCGCAGAATGCCCCGATGAAGGTGTCTCCAGCGCCTGTCGTATCTACTGCTTGCACGCGATAGGCAGGCACGAACGCGGCCTGATCTTCGTGATTCGCATAGTAAGCGCCTTGCTCACCCATTGTCACAATAACCGTCTTAACACCACTCATCACAAGCGTCTTCGCCGCATGCTGGGCAGATGCTTCATCATGCGGTTGAATGCCGCAGATCGCCTCCGCTTCGCTCTCATTGACGATCAGCACATCGATACACGCTAACTCAGCTTCGGGCACCTTACAAGCAGGCGCTGGATTCATATACACCTTCACGCCCGCGTCAGCCGCAGCATGAATTGCAGCTGCTGTTGCCGCCCAAGGAATCTCATTCTGCAACAGGACAGCGCGGCATTGCTCCTGCACTACCGGCCAGTGCTTGACTACATCATTAGCGGTCAACTGTCCATTCGCACCTTGAGACAGAATGATGCTGTTCTCTCCAGCATCATCTACAGCAATGAATGCCATCCCCGACAGACCTTCCTTCACTTCCAATGCAGACACTTGAATGCCGTCGGCCTGCAGACCTTCCACCAGCTGTCTGCCGAAGTCGTCCTGCCCGACAGCGCCAACCATCCGAACTTGCGCACCGCTGCGTGCCGCTGCTACAGCTTGATTGGCCCCCTTGCCTCCGGCAAAGTAAGCTGTACTCAAGCCGTGAATCGTCTCACCTGGCTGCGGATGCGCCTTCACCCGATTCACTACGTCCATATTGATGCTGCCTATGACGGCGATCGCTTCCCTGTTATGCGCCATATTAGTACGGCCCGCGAATATGATCCTTCACTTCCTGCTCATAGAACGTCTCAATCCGCTGACGCTCATCCTCGGTGAAGGATGGGACATCTGCTGCTGCCAGATTGTCCTCAACCTGCTTCGTATTCTTGAAGCCCGGAATGACACACGTAATATGCGGATTGTCTAATATCCAGCGCAATGCCGCACGTGTCATACTGTCGCGGCCGTCTGCGATCCATGCAAGTTGGCGGGACAGCTCCACACCCTTGCGGAACGGCAGCCCAGCGAACGTCTCGCCGACATTGAAGCTTTCACCATTCTGGTTAAAGTTACGATGATCATCCGCTTCGAAGGTTGTGTCCTCCTTGAACTTCCCAGTCAACAGCCCGCTCGCAAGCGGCAGGCGAACGAGGATCCCCACACCCTGCTCCTTCGCCTTCGGGAACAATTCCTGCTCCGGCTTCTGGCGGAACATATTGTAGATGAACTGAATCGCCTTAACATTCGGGTACTGCAGGCTGATCAAGCCTTCCTCTACCGTCTCTACGCTGACACCATAATGGCGGATCTTCCCCTCGGCCTGAAGCTTGTCTAACACTTCGAACACTGCGCCATCGCGAACGATCTCTGTAGCTGGACAATGCACCTGATACAGGTCAATCGCCTCACGCTGCAGCCGGCGCAGACTGTCCTCACAATATTGGCGGACGACTGCCTCGGAATAGTTATTCGGATCGTGAATGTCTCCCTGACGGCAAAACTTAGTGGCGATGTGCACCTTGCCCTCCAGTCCCTTAGTCGCCTTGCCCACTACCTCTTCTCCATGACCATCGCCATACACATCTGCCGTATCGAAGAAATTGACACCTGCATCCATCGCACGCTGCAGCGCTTTGATCGATTCCGCATCGTTAACCTGGCCCCAGCCGCCGCCGATCGCCCATGTGCCGAAGCTGATCTCGCTAACCTGCAAGCCTGTCGAACCTAACTCCCTATATTTCATAGCATGTGCCTCCTTGATTATGTTCTACTTCCCATTATAAACTGACAGCGCTTTCTGTAAAATAATCAACTTTGCTTAACTTGGTTACGCAGAGGTAACTGTCAACATACGGTCTGTCCACATACGGAAAGCTGCCCCTTGTAGTAAATGGACAGCCTCCCTGAACAATCTGTACACTTATCTCTTCACAATTTGGAACACTTCGAAGCTGGACGGAGATAGCATCGCTTCGTAGATCGCCGCACCGTCTTCCTCGCGTACGCGCTTTGCTGACTTACCTGTCTTCACCCGTACTACATCGCTGTCAGCTGGTACGCGAATACCCCAACGCTCCGGATCCGTACGGAACGATTGTACGATGACCGTACCGTTATCATAGATGAACAGCCCTGCATCACTCTTGCCCTCCAGCACGCATGGCAGCTCTCCGACCAATGTCCGGCGCAAGGCATGCAGTGCTTCCTGCGGCAGCTTGCGAAAATCAGCCATGTTGTCTGGAACAGTCAGTGTGTACAGCTTGCCCTTGCCGTAATTATCATACATGAGCACAGGCAAGTTGTAGTCACTGTTGAAGCCGATGATCATCTGCCAAGTACCGTTCGTGCTGTATTCTAGTACCGGGAACAGAACAGGCTCGGCTCCTTCAGCGAACCGATCAAACGTACAGCTGCGTGTGTCCATACCATACTTCTGAATCGAAATGCGCTTACCAGTCGTGCGCAGCGTTGTCAACTGTTCCACACCACGACCTTCCATCTTCTCGAGGAAGCCTGACGTCATGATCACTTCGCCGCCAGCCTGCATATGGCGCTTAATTTTATCCAATATATCCGGGTCTCTAGTAGCATCTGCGGCGACAAGCACCTTCTCCCCGTTCTCAGGAAAATGCGGTGACGGTTCGAACGGAATACCTAATCCTCCAAGGTAATTGTATAGATGATCCTCACCACGTCCATGATGCGGCTGATATACGCGCAAGCCGAGCGGCTCACCCAGCTTCGGCGCAAGCTCGTCCAGCTCGTCCAGCTTGTCCAGCTGGAAGCCGAGTGGCGGAATGTACAGCGAATCCTTGAGCAAGCCATAGCAGAATAAGGTCAGCTCTCTCGCCTTACTGAATACAGTCAAGTACGCCTGCTCCAAATAATAGTCGATGTACGTACAATCCAAGCTGTCGAACCAGCCGCCGCCGTTCTCGCCCGGCTTCAAGTGTTCCATCCAGCGCATTAATGAATAGGAGGCGTAACGCGGAATGTGCTGTTGGCTGTTATACGGATTGCGTGTCTCGGTGCCCGTATAGATGCCGTCGAACAAGTTGGGCTGCAATTCGGTATTATAGCCGGTGGACTGGTACGATTCGATCCAGTTCGGGTACTTGATAACGAGCTTAACGTTCGGATTGACTGCCTTACCCGGCTTCATAATGAGATTTTCTGAAACCTCGGTCATCAGCTCCAGACGGAACTCTTCCCAAGTCCGATCTCCCTTGCCTTCCAGGCAAGTGTCACAAGCGCAATTGTTGAAGAAGAAGTCGTCGAAGATCACTTCATCGAACACAGCTGCAGCGGTTTCTACGGCATGCTGAAACTGCTTGCGCGACGCTTCATCTGTATAACAAATCCCGCCGAATAACCGATTATAGCCAGGACGATAGGCGTCCGGCAAGGTCGGTGTGATGCCTCCAGCCGTAGCAATTCCCTTCGATTCGAAGATGTCCTTCAGTTCCTGCAAGCGCTCCCTAGACAGGTGGATGTCTCCTCGATGGTTCTCGATATACGCCTTAGACAGCTTCAGGTGCTTCTGGAAGAACGCAATGTCTCGCTCCAGCTGCTCTCTGGAGATATTCTCCAAATCACCTGCTGTGCAATAAATCGCTAGATCAAAATGTTGGTAAGACTGTGACATAGACAACTTCCTCTCCTTCTTGTTGTATAAATCCGCTAATGTGTGGATGGCAATTACTTGGCCGCAAGTGATGCTGCTCTTGCTTTCGTAAATTGCGCAGTTACATAGACTGCTGGTGAATTCCAGTAAATCGTAATTTCATTCGTTGCATAGCTATCCTCATGATCCACGAAGCACTTGGCAGGCGGTTGACCGGCAAGCTCCTTCTCGGCAATCTCGTCCTGTAAGCCATGATTCGGACCGCCGGACACCATACCCGGAATCGGCTCCGCAATCCCATCGCCAATCCCCGGGCGATAATGCGGATTCCGTACATACCGGTCACCGACACCGGTTACATAGCTCAGATCAACCGGATTGCAGCCGAGAATATACTGCCAATGGTTATAGGCGCATGCTCGGTATTGCTCCTCGCCGGTTAGTTGGTAAGCAATCAGCAATGTCATAGCGTGGTTCAAGATGAGCATATTGCTGCCCCATATGTAATGACTCGGCAGCAAGGACACCCCGTAACCGTCCCGCTTACTGCGCTTCACGAAGTCATCGGCTTGTGCAATCCATCCCTGCTTGAGCTTACCTGCAAGATCAGCGTGCTGCTGCGCAGCTGGCAGCCTCAGGTAAGCTAATACACCATAACCGCCCATATCCGCCCAGCCTAAGCGATACATATAGAAGTCGGACTCCTCCGCAAGCTTGCGGAACGCTACATGATACACAGCCTCGCCTGTCGTGCGGTATAGCTCGGCTGCCGCCCAGAAGCGTTCATCCCGATCATTGCTGTCGTCATATTCGCCAGTTCTGATGATTGGCGGATTCTCGAAACCAGGCACCTCCGGATTGCGCTCCAACCAACTCCAAGCACGCACTGCCGCGCTCAGACAACGCTTCGCAAACACGGAATCGAACGATGCATATAGGCGTGACGCCATCGCCATCACCCCGGCGAAGCAGCCTGTTGCCGCTGCCGAGATTGGCGACAAGTATAAGTCAGCATGGTCATCTTCTGGCATGCAGTCGGAGCTAGGGAATTTCAACGTCGTCACTTTGTGGAAGACGCCATCGTTGTCAGAATCCTGCATCTTCAGCATCCACTCCAGTTCATAGCGGCATTCTGATAACACATCAGGCACACCTGAACCAGATTCCGGCAACGGAATTGCAGCAGAGAACGCATCTGGCGCATCCTCGTACGCAAGCAGCAAATCTGCTACAGCCTTCGCGCCAGGTACAACATACTTGCCGTAGTCTCCCGCATCATGCCAGCCGCCGCTGACATCAATCCTGCGCTCCTCTTGACCATATACAATCGCTGGAGTGAGATGACAGGCCTTATGGGTCCAAGGCTCTGCATATTCCTTCTCCAGATCGGTGCCGCAGCGCAAATAATAAAAAGCTTTCAACAGCGCTTGATGTGCGTGATGAAACACACTCTCGCTAATCGTGAACGAAGCGGACTTCTGTCCCTGCGACCCAGTAATCCGGTACTCACCCGGTTGATCCAGCTCAGTGAACACAGCTTGATACACACGTTCACCGCTTGCTTCACTCTGAATCGGTCCGTGCAGCTTGCCGCGATATACAGCCTTGCCGCTTGCTGCATCTTCTACGGCGAAATCTCCGCCTTCCGTTCCTTGCAGGAACACGGCCATCTTGTGCTCGTTAGGCTGGAAGCCCAACTGGCCTACTCTAATCGCATGGTTAATTGTCGTCATGTCTCTGAACTCTCCTTAACTCATCACCGTGTAACACTCTATTACGGTGATGATGTATGTATCTTGATTTCCTATGTGGGAAATAAAACGTTTTCTTAACGGTGCAAAAGGGGGCGACGCCCCCACAAGTATACACAACCCCCGACAGCTGTGCCATACAGAATGGTGACCCTTCGAGCAGTTTCATGACATCTTTCCTCTATACACAATCCTGCCGTATACTACACTTGCCCGTTATCTACTACTGACCGAGATCTTACAATAGCAGCGCGGCAGCAATATCGAAGCACGATACAGACGCTCACGCAGCTCCTATCATCCTTGCTGCTTACCGAACTGTTCCAGCTTTCCGAACAGATCCTTGAATATTCGGTCTCGGTGCAAATAGCGCACACAACGGATCGTGTGACGCGAAGCGTCCGTATCCCAAGTGATTTCATCTGTCAGTAGCGGACTATGAACCAAATCCGATTCCACAAACCGCTCATCTAACAAGTAGGCAATGGTCGAGATGTCCCAGATCACTCTGGAGTGCCCCTTATGATCGGTGCTCGTTTCCTCGAATGTCTCGTACAGATAACGGCCGATCGCTCCCGTATCCTTCACATAGTCTCGCAGCTCCGACAACGTCGTAGTCAAGTGCGTAGCCACGCCCATGCATGGCACGAGTACTAGCGGAACCCCGCAATCCAGCAAGATACGTGCTGCATGCGGATCCTGCTTCAGATTAAATTCTCGCGTATCCGGCCATTGAAGAGAATTGCCTCCCAACCAGACGACCACGATATTCTCTAGTATAGACGGGTCATGGACAATCGCAGACGCAACATTCGTAATCGCCCCGATCGCCACTACGTACAACGGATCATCAGGAGAAGAATCGTGCGCCCGGCGGATCAGATCGTTCGCCGCATCACTCATGACAGGCTCATCAGCACCCGGCATATACGCTTCCGCGCCATAATAGATCGGCGGATGCTCCGGAAGCTTCATAAGCTCGCGAATCCGGACCAGCTCTTCGTAGCTCCTGCGCATACCGTCTGCAGGACCGCTGGACTTCTCATTGAAGAAGGGTGCGGCATAGAAGGCTTCCACCTGCAGCTTCTCTCTGGCAAGCAAGGAATAAATCACTGCAAACTGATCGTCGATTTCATTGTATGTATCAGTATCCAGAATCATGCGAACCTTGCCCTTGGGATATTGCAACCGGGCGAATCGCTGCTGTTCTGTGATCGTTGGGTAAGTCATGGCGGAATTCCTCCTGTTTGTAGGTTAGTTCTTGACACGCGTTAAACCGCTCACCCTATATGTTACTACGAATATTAAATAGCTTCGTCCATTGCGTCAACAAAGTGAATCAAACTTCGCATAAAATTCATACAAACCTATAAAATAACCCACGAATGTGGGCATGATCCAACTTCGTCAAATATGCGATAAAATAGCGGGAATTACTGGTTCTATTCAGTAAAGTTATCCTAGGATGTAAGTATAGCTGGAAAAAATGGTCTTAATCACATCAAATCACCGTTTACTCATACCGAATACATGGGTTAGCTCCACTTTTTCCCCTTATGAATCCATGATCCACGCATTCCGGCAAAATAAGACCTTTCATTCCCGTTAGCCGATACCACTAGCAATCATACAACCATCCATCGCCCATTGACCAACCGGTTTGGACCGTAACGTTGCAAGCGCTCCCCTCATTCCTACAGGATGAACGGCTTCCCTTCCACATTGAGCCGATACGATCGTATCCGCTTGCTTCCCGAGGCTGGCAACAGCCATCTTTTGTCGACTAATTGAACAAGCCATTTCCTTGCTGTCTTGACGTCCACCCCCATATAGCTGCTTATCTCTAACGGCTTGACTGGACGCACTGCCTTCAATGCATACCGGATTATCTCCTTCTCCTTGTAATCTGCATCAAGTACGCGCTGTTCATCCCCATACCATCTACCCATGAATTGCTGAAGCTTCTGTTGGCAATAGCGCGGGTTATCCTTAATATCGTCATAAGCAAATCGCAATACCTTCCAGCCATCCATGATTAGATCGTTCTGTCTCCTATTGTGGTCCGCGAACTGCCAACGGCTAATATTCCTCCAGTGCGCACCGAATCCGTCCAACTCAATCGCGAGCATCAAGCCAGACCGAATGTAGGCATAATCAAGATAGCGAAATCCATCCTTGTAGTCCGTCACTTCAAATTCAGGATACAAATGCTTGAAATGCCCAAATGCCGGCCACCATACGTGTTCCAGAAACAGCTTTTCCGCATGACCATGCCCTTCACGCAGTCTTCTCGCCGCCTCCCCTGTTCGTGACTGACCATGATCGGTTATAAATTGCTCATATTCCTGTTGAAATGTCATTCCTTGCTTCTCTCCTCTCTGATAATAAAAAACGCCGCCTGCCACGGAAAATTCCGTAAACAAGCGGCGTGTGCTTCACGACCGAATCTATACACGTACTGTATCACAATTGCAATGTGCAGGACAAGTCTGTACTGCCACGTTCCATCCTTTGTCACAGCAGACTGCAAGCATTCGCACAATCGCATGTACAGACTCTGGAGGTGATTAACGGTATGCACTGGTCTTATTCACGGTCAGATCGCTAGACGGGTCTATGTAAAGGAAAAATATAGACTTATATACTGTCAGGAACAATCATATCAATCCTTTCCCCACACGTAAGACCACAATTTCCCGCTATCACGCAATCCGGGGGCAGGAGGAGAGGAATAAATCCAAGTAATTCCCTTATTCCACAGCAACGCGCTAACCTTCCCACAACTTACATAACAGCAATCCCGAACATACCCCGGACCCGGCTGAATATACATGAAGAAAAAGCAGAGTCGAGGTGGCAGCTATGAATAAGCGCTTATTTATTGTCTCCCGGGAAGACTGGTCGCTGCACCGCAAAGGGTACGAAGATCAGAGCCGTCACCATCAGAAGGTGCGCGAGGCGATGAAGCAGCATATGCCCGATCTAATTAGTGATGAGAGCATCATCTTGAACAATGGCAAACAAATTGTGAAAATTCCGATCCGCAGTTTGGACGAATACCGCTTTCGATACAACTACCGCAAGAGCAAGCATGTCGGTCAGGGAGACGGCGACAGCCAAGTCGGCGACGTACTGGGCCGCGAGCCGCAAGCAGCGAACAAGTCAGGCAAGGGGGAAGGAGCAGGAGACCAGCCTGGCGAGGATGTGTATGAAGCCGAGGTCGATCTAGAGGAAGTGGAGGAAATGCTGTTCGAGGAGCTGGAGCTGCCAAGATTAAAGCACAAGGATGAGCAAAAAATAACCGTCACCGATATCCGATTCAATGACATTCGCAAAAAAGGCATCCAATCCAACATCGACAAGAAGCGCACCATTATGGAGACACTTCGCCGCAACGCCTTGAACGGGACCAAAGGCATTCAGGGCATCACACCCGAGGATCTGCGATACAAAACATGGGAAGAAATTCAGACACCGCGCTCGAACGCCGTCATCCTTGCTATGATGGACACCTCCGGCTCGATGGGACACTTCGAGAAGTACATTGCCCGCAGCTTCTTCTTCTGGATGACCCGCTTCCTTCGGCGCAAATACGAGAAGGTCGACATCGTCTTCATCGCCCACCATACTGAAGCTAAGGAAGTGACAGAAGAAGACTTCTTCAATCGCGGTGAAAGCGGCGGCACCATATGCAGCTCTGCCTACGAAACAGCCCTCGAGATCATCGACCGGCGCTATCCGCCTGCACAATACAATCTGTATCCGTTCCACTTCTCAGACGGCGACAATCTAACCAGCGATAACGATAAATGCGTGAAACTGATCGAGAAGCTGCTGGAGCGCAGCAACCTGTTCGGCTATGGCGAGGTGAACCAATACAACCGCAGCAGCACACTCATGTCTGCGTATCGCCACATCGCGAACCCTCGCTTCCAGCACTGTGTCATTCGAGAGAAGGGGGAAGTGTACAAGGCGCTGAAGACCTTCTTCGGCAAGCCGGAAGCGGTGCCGACTTCATAAGCCGGAATGGGCTTGGCTCTTACTTAGCCTGCTCTTACCCACGATCATGAGTAAGGATGATTCAGCTTGCGGTACAACGAAGGAGACACCCCTGCGTGAGCACGGAATATTTTCAAGAAATGACTGTAATCCTCAAATCCGACACGCTGTGCAACAACGTTCAGAGGCAATGCTGTCGATAATAGGAGATCCTGTGCTTTCTCCATCCGTACCTGCTGCAAGTACCGATAAGGCGAGCAACGCAGGTTTTCCCGGAAGAGAAGGCGCAGATGCCCTTCACTGATACCAGCAGCGGCCGCCATATTCTCCAATCGGATTTCATCGGCATATGCGCTGCGAATATAGGCGCACACTTGCTGGACGCGCTCATCGACAACAGGAATTGGAGTCGCCATATACGGCTTCAACCGCTGCATCATATGTGCCAGCCACAGCTTGCAAGCCGCTTGCACCCGCAATATCGCTGTAGCCCGCTCCAAGGAAAACATGCCTCCGTCCGGTTCTCCTCCCTCCCTGTTCCATTGTTCCCATTCATCGATCATGTGCTTCCATCTGGTACACAGAACGGCTGCATCTGTCCTCGTCTCCAATCGACAATAGGGAGGCAGTCCGTACAATTGCGACCATTCAATGCCATGAATATAGGCCGACACACTCGCTGCCAAGTAATGAATCGGCTCTGTCGCTTCCTGTTCCCACTCTGTCGCAAATACGGTATGCGGGGGAACGAGCGCCAGTATCCCCGGTTGCAGCCTATAAGTTCGGTCGTTCACGATGAGTCGACGTGAGCCGCGAACAATATACCACAAGGTTAAGTCGGGGTTGCTAAATCCGGAAGCGTTCCACTCACGCGGTCTTTCCCATTCATAGGCGAATCGCAGCTTGACCTTGAGGTCTTCCGGATTGAAGGTTAATCGCTGATGGGTCACAGTTCTCTAGTCACCTCCGGCGCTTGTGCAGCAGACAAGCATATTCGTTTTTTCCTATATTCTCATCATAATCTCTCTTCCAAGCCATTGCACCATTTGTTACGCTACAGCTAACCATCAACTAGAAAGCGAAGGTGAAAGCTATGAAAGCGATCATGGTTATGTTCGACACATTGAACCGACGTATGCTGCCTGCATATGGCTGCGACTGGACGCACTTGCCCAATTTTCGCAGACTGGCGGTGCGTACCGCTGTTTTTGACCAGTCCTATGTAGGAAGCATGCCCTGCATGCCTGCAAGAAGAGAGCTGCATACAGGGAGATACAATTTCCTTCACCGCAGTTGGGGACCGTTGGAGCCATTCGATGATTCTATGCCTGAGATCTTGCAGCAAAACGGCGTCTATACCCATCTTGTAACCGATCATCAGCACTATTGGGAAGACGGAGGTGCCACCTATCATTCACGTTACAATACCTTCGACTTCATCCGTGGACAAGAAGGAGACACTTGGATAGGACAAGTGCGCGACCCAGAAGTTCCGCCGCAAGTTGTAGATAGGCCGTTATCAGGTATGCACAGACAAGATTGGATTAATCGTTCGCATATTCGGGATGAATCCGATTTCCCGCAAGCACGAACCTTTCAATCCGGTCTGGATTTCATACAGGCCAATGCCAATGAAGACCGCTGGTTCCTTCAATTGGAAACCTTCGACCCTCACGAGCCGTTCCATGCGCCTGAATCTTACAGGAAGCTGTACCCGCATCTGTATGAAGGCAAGCATTTTGACTGGCCACCGTACGAACGGGTCGCGCAAACCGCGGAAGAGGTCGAGCATATTCGCCATGAATACGCCTCACTCCTTAGTATGTGCGATCACTATCTGGGACAAGTGCTGGATGTGATGGACGACCGTAACATGTGGACAGACACTATGCTGATCGTCAATACCGACCATGGCTTTCTCCTCGGCGAGCACGATTGGTGGGCCAAATGTGTACAGCCGTTCTATAGCGAAGTGGCTCATACTCCTCTGTTCATCTGGGACCCTCGGTCCGGCATTCGCGGTGAGCGGAGACAAAGTCTGGTACAAACGATCGATCTGGCACCAACATTGCTAGATTTCTTCGATGTCGACATTCCAGCAGATATGACAGGACATACATTGCGGGATACAATTGCTCGCGATACAGCCGTCCGCGAAGCCGCACTATTCGGCATTCACGGCGGGCATGTCAACTGCACCGACGGACGATACGTGTACATGCGCGGGCCAGCCTCGCCCGACAACGCACCCTTGCACAATTATACGCTAATGCCTACTCATATGCGCAAGCGCTTCTCCACTCAGGAGTTGCGGGAGCTTGAACTGCGTCCGCCATTCACATTCACGAAAGGAACTTCGGTATTGAAAATTCGTTCTGCCGGGGACGGACGTTACCATCAATTCGGGACGATGCTGTTCGATCTGGAGCAGGACCCGAAGCAAGAGCATCCGATTAGAGACGAGCAAATTGAACGACGCATGACTGCGCTGATGACTGAACTGATGGACATCCATGATGCACCACGCGAGCAATATATGCGACTTGGACTTTCACATCATTAAGTTGGCGCTTGCCATACGTAAGAGGGGCTGTCTGCGACAGCCCCTCTTACATTTCAATACGGACAGCAAGCCTCCTATTCAAGGAAGTTGCGACTGATCAAGTGCTGCTTGCCCTTGTTCGTCCATTTGCTGCAAGGCTTCCTCCACTGTAGCTTCACCGGACAACATCTTCACAAGCGCATTGTGGCGTATCTCTGTCACTGCAGTGAGGAAACCAGGCGGTATCTCCCAGAAGGGAAGCGGCGAATGCTGTCTATAGTCAAGGAGACTCCACACTTCCGCAAGCTCCTCATCCCTACCAGATAGCGCCTTCCAAGTCCCTGTCCAAGCTGAGATTCCCTTGCCGTCATCTGATGACTGAACAGGTCTGTTGTTCATATGCTTGACCAATGCCCAGGCTGCATCCACATTCGCCGAAGTCTCGTATATCGCGTACACATCATGCACGTACATCTCAGCTTGGGAACGGTTGAGCGGATCAACAGGCTCTGTTACCATCGCCCACGGGACTTCAGGTGCTTGGCTCGCCAATGTACTGAACGTATGCGTATCCCCTTGCATCATCGCAACGCGCCCGTCCAGAAACAGGTTTACAGGATTATGGGAATTATCGGTAACGGTTTCAGTCTCCGTATGCTGCTCCTGATCATATATACTGCCAGAACGCAGCGCATTCACTGCCAATTCATACACTTGCCGCCAACCTTCCGATGCCAATGTAATTTCGCGTCGCTCCCAATCGAGATAAGATAATCCGCGTGTACTGGCGATGCTTGTAATCAAGTAGTCGGCTTCCCCCTGTAATCCGTCGTGAAAGCCGAACAAGCGCTCACCCTCTTCGCTCCGATCTGGAAATTGCTGCGCAAGCGCAAGCAGCTCTTGCCAGCTCATCTGATCCTCTGGATACATAACGCCGTGTTCATCGAATAGATCCGTCCGAAAAAAAATCAAATTACGACTGAACGAGGGTACCAAGCCATATAGCTGACCGTGACCGTTATCGCGCAACCATCCCATCACAGCCGGAACTACTTCCTCTATGGGAAGCTCGTCCTGTACGGCCTTCGATTCGAGCGGCAACAGACGTGCTTCCTCCGTAAGCATAGGAAATGTAAGTTCGCTTGCAATCACGACATCCGGTTGCTGCTCGACTACCAATTCCTCATAATTCGCATACATGTCCAGCGGATCGTCTACCAGATTTCGCACATTTATAAACTCAATCTCTACTTGCGGATGCAACTCCTTGAAGTCTCTCAAGCCTTGTGCATGATACATGTGAATATCCTGCTCCGCCACGATACGCAGCTTGCCCTTCAACGAGTTCCCGCTTCCCGGAACACAACCGCCGAGCAGCACAATCAGCACCAGCCAGCCACACACCAATTTCATCTCTGCCTTCACCGCATCTCCCTCCACGCTACTTCCAGCTTAGCTTGTAGATCGGTGATCGCTTCCACCACCGTCTTCTCCTCAGCCAGCACCAGCTTCAATTCCTCTAGAGTTGCATCCCGCTCATAGATGATAAATGCAGTCGGAATTTCTGAGAACAACGAGTAGATACCGCTATGTGCCGCATCCTGTTTGTAAAAAGCCGACAAGTCATGATTCAGTTTTTGCTCCAAGTGTGTGATTCGTGCGGGCAGATTCCGCCACCCTCCGAACACATTGTCAATTCCCAGCTTGTGCTTGGCCATCTCATCGCTAAGCGCAAAGGAGATGAACGTCCAGGCTTCCTCAGGATGCGCCGATTCCCGGGTTATGTTGAACACCGTATTTTGCAAATATATCTGATACGTTCCCGGTGGCGTAACCAGCCCGAAATCCAACGACTCCTGATCAATAGCCAGATTCAGCAATTCATTCTCCCCGACAACCATTGCCGCCTGACCATTCAAGAAGGACGCATACCTTTCGTCTGCATGTATACCGGCTAAATTAGAATCAGGATGAAGCTCTTCGTATTCCATATTCGAGATGAGTCCTCCCCGATACGCCTGCACGAACGTATTCCAGATATTTTGCCATGCTGGCGTTTGTAGAGTTACTGTATCATTCTCGACATCTACAATTGTTAGATTTTCTGACTTGCCTGCTCGCTTGATCAAATAGTAAAGCTTCTTCTCTGGATCTTGTTGGCCTGGAGACAGAAATCCCCAGAATGGTGCACCATCTTCTGTCACTTGCGGGAATCGTGCAGCTAGATCGAATAGCCCCTGCCAACTCATTCCATCCTTCGGCAATTCTACCTGATACTGCTGGAACAGTGTCTTGTTGAAGAATAAAGCTGCACTTGAAAACTCAGGCGCCAGACCGTATATTTGCCCATCTCCCTCTTGACGAAGCTTCTGCACAACCGCATTCGGCATCGTATCCAGCGGGAAACCAGACTCCTCGATATAAGGATCGAGCGGCAGTAGCAATCCTTCTTCTATTGCCCCGACGAAAGTTGTCGTCCCCGTAAACACAATATCAGGCGTATGCTCCCTTATTCTACTCTTTAGATTAAGTACCGGATCCCCGTCCGATTGATATTCATACGGCAATATTTCCACATCGATGTGCGGATACTCCTCTTCAAATCGATCTTTGTACCCCGGTGCGAAGAACTCCTCATATACACCGTATAATTTCAACACGACCGGTTCTCGTTCTTGTGAAGATTGACAGGCAGCTAACATCCATATAAGGACGAGCACTGTCTGCACAACTACGAAACGTTTCATTCTCATATTTCTCCTCTCTATCTATGTAGACGTGTCATCCAATTTATTCTAGTATATAGCAATTTTTATTTTTTTACAAAATTTTCAGTTTTTTTGACTCATCAATTCCTGTTCATCTCACATCCCCGCTTGAATACATTATTAGTAAACCGTGCAACGCGTTGCTGAGAACGAACGAATGTCAACAACTTCCTAGTTGGTCTCACTGGCACACCGCGAGGGCGGGCTCTCTAGCACACCGCTTCCGTCATTCCTGCGAATGTGCAGGTTCTCGCATCATAGAAGAGGGAAAATGGCAAAATTCCTGCAAATGTACATCCTTCTTCTTCGAAATCACTCATTCTGGTCCATCGTGGAGCAGAAGGCTGTATAGTCGCTGTTTTTGCTAGATACGAGCTGCTTATTTCGAACATTACCTGCACAATTGCAGCTTTTCGCCCCCACCTCCTTCTACAAAGCATGCACGGTAATACAGACATAGCTGATCCGACAAGCAGTCCAATGACCCGCATAACATTTCGTTGTACACCACTTGCAGCTTGACGACGTGTGGAATGGAACAACGTACATAGGAGGGAATGCGATGAGAACGGAAGAACTAGAAGCTTTGGAGAATGCGATCGAAGAAATTATGCAAGTAGCGGATAGCTTCGGACTTGATTACTACCCGATGCGGTACGAGATATGTCCATCAGACATTATTTATACGTTCGGGGCTTACGGCATGCCGACCCGATTCCATCACTGGAGCTTCGGCAAGACCTTCCACAAGATGAAGACACAATACGATCTTGGATTAAGCAAGATATACGAGCTCGTGATCAACTCGAATCCTTGCTACGCTTTCCTATTAGACGGCAACTCGCTCATTCAGAACAAACTGATTGCGGCTCATGTGCTTGCGCATTGTGATTTCTTCAAGAATAACGCCCGCTTCTCCCGCACGAATCGCGACATGGTGGAAAGCATGTCCGCCAGTGCTGCGCGCATTCGTCAATACGAGAGCGAATATGGGGCAACAACGGTAGAGACGTTCATCGATGCTGTACTCGGCATACAGGAGCATATCGATCCTAGCTTGACTCATACCTTCAACAGCTATCGGCAGAAGCAGTCAATGCTAGAGCGCCGCCAGAAGACTGTTCGTTCTGTTCGCCAAGGACCGTACGATGACTTGTGGAGCTTAGAGAAGCCAGATCATGAACATAAGGACGGCAAGCAGCCGACAAATAGTAACGTGAACGATGAGAAAGCCAGCAACAAGCGCGAATCAGAGTCGGCACAGGCGAGACCCCCGTTCCCCTCAGAACCGGAGAAGGACGTTATGTGGTTTCTAGAGGAATATTCCCCGATCCTCGTGGACTGGCAGCGCGATATTATGACGATGCTTCGTGAGGAGATGCTGTACTTCTGGCCGCAGATTGAAACGAAAATCATGAACGAAGGCTGGGCTTCCTACTGGCATCAGCGTATCATTCGTGAGCTCGATCTGACACCTGCGGAAACAATTGAGTATGCCAAACTGAACGCTTCTGTCGTTCAGCCTTCTACTCACAGCTTGAATCCATATTACTTGGGGTTAAAAATCTTCGAAGACATCGAACGAAGATATGGCCGTGACAAAATGTTCGAAGTTCGCGAGTTCGATTCGGATATTTCCTTCCTGCGTAATTACTTGACCAAGGAGCTGGTAGAGGAGTTAGATCTATATATCTTCGAGAAGCAAGGCGCCGAGTGGAAAATTACGGAGAAAGGCTGGGAGCATGTTCGCGATCAACTGGTCGAATCCAAGGTGAATGGCGGCTTTCCCGTTCTCCATATTACAGATGGCGATGCGGGCAACAACGGGGGATTGTATCTCATCCATGCTTACGAAGGCATTGAGCTGGATCTCAAATATTTGGAGAAAACTTTACCTTATGTGTATAAGCTGTGGGGCAAGTCCGTCCACTTAGAAACGATCGTCGAGCAAAAAAAAGTCGTATTCACGTATGACGGTACGAAGCAGCATCGGCGATTTGTCTGATTGTATCTGGTACTTGAGGGTGAAATAATCTTCTAGCTGAGGCGGTGATTCTACATTGGTTAGCAATCGCATGACGAATGGCGGATTTGAAACAGGGGGGCTTCCTCCATGGATTGGCATGCACGCCTCCATCACCCCTTACCAAAGTCACTCTGGTTATTATGCTGTGGTGTTGACTGGCGGCTCTACGAACTCGTTCATCTATCAATTTACCTCCGTTCAGCCGGGCGAACAATTCGAGTTTGTCGCTTCCTTATCCAAGTCATCTGCAGGTACCAGTCCGCCAGTTTCATTATCTGTTATCTATTACGATGATGCATATCGTTATTTGGGCTACGGGATGATCCTCAACATTGCTGCTGGAGAGCTGCCAGATGCTTCAACGAATAGCTGGAAGGAAGTGTATCACACTACTACACCTGAACCAACGGGTACAACACAAGCGCTTATTGTTGTCAACAAACTGCCGTTCGCAGGAAGTACAGCCGTCCTCGTCGATGATGTCGCTTTATTGACTGGCACCGGCAGTATAGGTCCTCCCGGACCGGCGGGACCCGCTGGACCGCAAGGGCCAGAGGGTCCGCAAGGACCGCAAGGGCCAGAGGGACCGCAAGGACTGCAAGGGCCAGTAGGACCAGAGGGTCCAGCAGGGCCGGAAGGGCCGCCGGGACCAGAGGGTCCAGCAGGGCCGGAAGGGCCGCCGGGACCAGAGGGTCCAGCATTTACGACGGATTATGCTTACATTTACAATCAAGATGCGCAAACGATCCCTGTCGATCAATCAGCCGCTTACAGCGCTAACGGTGCGTTGTCTGGCATGATGCACATCGTTGGCACGGGGCAACTGACCGTTATGCAGCCAGGAATTTATGCTGTGTGGTTTCACATTACAGGTGAGCAGGCGAACCAAATTTCCTTATTTCTCAATACGGATATCGTCCCTGGCTCCACTTATGGTACTGGAGGAGCTAATCAATCCAACATTGGCATGGTCATCCTGTCTGCACAAGCAGATGATACATTAAGTGTGCAGAACTATACAAGCGCTGACGACATCAGTCTCGGGACAACAATTGGCGGTGCAGAAGTGATTGCGAATGCTTCGATCCTCGCCCTTCGAATCGCTCCTCCGTTGGAGCTCACTCCCGGATTAGCGGCAGTCAACAGTGCCGTCACTTCAGCTGAGATGCAAGCTGCCTTGGAGAATCCGGAGCTAGGATTGGATCTTACTGGATTCCATTCACTTAGTGAGCAAGCTCAGGAAGAAGCAGCACAGATGATGATTAGCAACCGCCCGAACATCGGATATGTCAGTGCCGAAAGTGTTCAGGAGTATCTGGATTATGTAGTCAATCATGTGGTCGATCCTTCGAATATATACGTGCTTGCTAATTCCGTCGATGGCGACGGCAGCAGAGCCAAGCCATTCGGCACCATTGAACAAGGTATCCAAGCCGCTGCTCTAGGAGGCACTGTTCATATTCTGCAGGCCACCTACAACATCAGTGCACAGCTCATTATAGACAAATCGGTGACGTTATTGGGCGAAGGTGACGCGAAGCCACAGCTCCTATTCGATCCTGGCAATACGTCGAACGCAGTTGTCATTGAAGCAGATGATGTTACGGTAGAGAACCTACACTTCATCAGCTACCGCACGTTGACTGCAGACAATGCGATCATCACCGTTCCGCTGCGAACATTAGCCAATTTATATCGGAATATAACGCTGCGTTCGAATATAGTAGAGGGTTCACAACGAACCGGTTATATTTGGTCTGAGAACTTCACTATGCAAGAGAATCAAATTGTGCACAATGCGACGAATACACAGAGCATGCGGTTCCAAATGGTACGAGGACAGACGCAAATTGTCAACAACACGTTCCAAGGTAATGCCACAAGTGTCGGCGCTATCGTATTCGAGCCTAACTTAGTATCCTATACAGTCTCCGGTACTATCCAAGTGATCGGCAATACCGTCAACCGTTTTACGCAGTTTGTCAATTTCTTCCCACATCTCGAAGCAGGCACAACGACAAGTATACGTATCCAGAATAACAATGTGAACCATGAGGACCGTTCAGGCAGCTCGGTTATTTTGTTCGCACGTCCGAATTATGCTCAGATCAATGAACTCCTGATTCAATCCAATTCATTCGTTAATCCGTTCCCAACTCGACTTGCTGTTTATTTCACAGGCGGCGGTAGCTTCATTCCTGACCCCGGTCAAGTGCAGGTATACACGAACACATTCAATTTCCCGAACGGATACGGCAGCCCTACCGATACCGTTGACCCTGTTTATCCTGTAGGTTTCAGTAATTCCGCACCTGCTGGAACGACACTCGCCATCTTCGATCTTCAGGGCAATCAGAATGTGTAATGTTATCTAGGATGAAGCAATGCTTCTTTCTGCACGATTAACTTGGTATCGGAATGTGAACAAGGACCATCGAGAACTATGCGCCCTGTCTCTTATACGTCCCTATGCTATAATGACTTTGTAGAGTCAACAGACATACAAAGGAGCTTGATAGCATGAAGATGAAGGCACTACGATTGAATGAATCTGGATCGCTTGACTCACTCATTGTTGGCGAACTGCCAATCCCTGAGCCCGGTCCAGGAGAGATTCGGGTACGGGTGGAAGCAGCAGGGTTGAATCCAGTGGATTACAAGCTTGTGCGCAACGGTCATCCAGCCTGGATATATCCGTATGTACCCGGTGTGGATGCTGCCGGGATCGTAGACGCTGTAGGAGAAGGCGTCACTACCTGGCAGATCGGCGATCGTGTTGTCTACCACGCTAATCTGACCAAACAAGGAACGTTCGCAGAGTATCATGTTACAACTGCGCACACCACGGCTGCTCTGCCAGAAGAGATTACCTTCGAAGATGCGGCAGCCTTCCCTTGCGCAGGACTTACCGCTTATCTGGCAATCGAACGCAAACTGCACGTCGGACCGGGGATGTCCGTACTTATCCATGCTGGTGCAGGCGGTGTTGGCGGCTATGCGATCCAGCTGGCTAAGGCATTCGGCGCTTCACAAATCATCACGACTGCCTCTCCCGCTAATTTCGACCTCGTACGCAAGCTTGGTGCAGATGCCGTTATCGACTACAACACCGAGAATGTACACGAACGGGTTATGGCTCTCACTGATGGCAGAGGAGCAGATGCCATCCTGAACTCCATTAACCGGACGACTGCGCAGACAGATATGGACTTGCTCGCCTTCGGCGGTCAGCTTGCTTGCATCGCTGGCGCGCCTGAGAACGTGGCCGACTACCAACCATCCGCCAAGTCCTTCACGATCCATAAGCTGATGCTCGGCGGTGCCCATCAGTCCGGCGACCGCAGAGCCGAGGAAGACTTAGCCACGATGGCTGTACAATTCATGCAGCTCATGCGCGAGGGCAAGATCGATGCCATGGTGAGTGAAGTCATTACGCTTGGGAAGATCCCGAACAGACTCGCTCAACTTGCGGAACGGCACGTTGCCGGCAAGATTGTCGCCAAGCTTAAGGAATCCTAAGACAACGGCGGGGGCATCCCCGCCGTTGTTCTATGAATCGGTGTCTTCCACCACTTTTTTAGTCTATTGGATCATTTTCTCCGTAAAAAACTTTAAGCGCCCATCCAGTATTCACATGATAACAAGCATCAATATACACTGCGGATTCCGGTTCAGATATTCGACACACGATGATCGCATTGTTCACCTATTTTTAAGTGACCTAAGCAGTAACTCAATATAAATGTATTTAGTACAGGTAGATAGTCGAATACAACGCACATTTCACTTCTACCTGCAAAATATACATTTAGATTTGTCATTTTCGTCGAAACAAGCCCTTACGGTACAAATTAACTGCACAATTTGCAGGTACGTTACGCATTTTACGCTTATGACCTTAAATGAAATGTATAAATTACAGGTAGATTCTCATACGAGCACGCCAACTAGAGAAATTCCTGCATATTCGCAGCTTTCATTGAAGTTCTACATCGACCAGTCCAGTATCCACGTGTCCGCCAGCATGCACCATCAGTCCATCACCTTCGCCTGACTAGAACAATCCCGCAGCAGACTGCCGCACTTCCCTATTCCACTCACTTCGCTTCCTTCAGCCGCACCTTCAGCCAATCCGTACGATAGAAGCGAATCATGACGCAGAGACCGAATATGATTAGATAAGCATACAAGGCAAGCCATGCGCCGATGCTCCCCCATTCGAATACGTAGATGTTCACATAGGCGAGCGGTACGAATAGGAAGAAGCCCATCAGGAAGGAGATGCGCAGCAAGAAGGTCGTATCGCCAATTCCGCGCAAGCCTCCAGCATAGAAGTTCAACAGGCCATCGAACAGTTGCAGGAACGCCGAGATCATAATTAAGAGACCCGCCGTCTCTGCCACTTGCTTGTTGTCTGTATAGATAGCTGCAATCGGACCGCTGTAGAAGAATTCAATAATCCCGATCACTAGCAGGAACAACGTACCTACAATCATCGTATCTGTGCCGTATCGCCTAGCTAAGAACGGATTGCCCCGCCCGATCTCCTGACCGACCAGTATCGTCGCCGTAGAACCGAAGGCAAAGGCCGGCATGAAGCCTAACGACATAACGCTAAGCGCGATCTCGTTGGCTGCGAGCGCTTCCTCGCCTAATGACGCGACGAACACAGTGAAGATAAGCATCGAGACACTCAGCGAAAACTCCTGCACACCCAGCTTCCCGCTCTCCTGCAGCAGCAGCTTCGATTCCTTCGGATTCAGCGGTGTCGGCTTGCGCGTTCCGAACCTGCGATGATACGGACCGTAGAACATGATAACACAGCCAAGGAAACCTACGGCTTCGCCAATCAAGAATGCGATTCCCGCTCCAGTCAGTCCCCATTCGGGAAATCCCCAGTAGCCGTATGTCAATGTGAAGGTGAGGAAAATCATGACGATATTACCGACAAGCGACATGACCATTGGTGTCATCGTATCGCCTACACCGCGGAAGAAACCATGGAACACGAAATTCATCAAACCGAATGACAGCGCATAGAAGCGCAGCTCCATATAAGCACTGCCTTCAATCAGGTTCTTCGAGCCTTCGCCTCCGATCAGCCGCAGTATATCCGGACTGAACCACAGCCCGACTGCCAAGATAAGCACAGCGAAGAACACACACGTATACAGCGCTACATAGGTTCGTTCCATCCCTCGCTTCATGTTGCCTTCCCCGTAATTTTGCGCAACCAAGTAATTCACGGAATGCCCGAAGCCGGAGAAGATCGCCCAAGCATTATAAATGACGATATTGGTTACGCCTACTACGGCAATCGCCAGAGCACCTAGCTGCCCGACCATAATCAAGCTAATGGTGCCACTGAGCGTCATCGATGCGAAAGAGACGACGGACGGCACGGCAAGTCGCAATATCAAGCCCCAATTTTTCCACATGTGTTGTTCCTGCCTTCTATGATGTTGTCGAATGAATAATTCTATTTTGCTCGATTGTCAGAATCAAGTCAATTCTATCTTTCCTGCTGCAATGGTATAATGGTGGCAATACAGAGAGGGAGGGAAACCTGAAGCAATGTCAGATGAATGGATCAACCGTTCGCGCGTCAAGCGCTGGCTGAAGATCGTACCTGTTCTAGCCATACTGGCAACTGCAGGATGCGCTGCAGCCAACGACCAGCAAGCAGATATCGATACACCCGCGAACGGATACGAGCAGCCTACGGAGGCGAACAATGACGCGAACAACGGACAAGGGAACGAAGCTACGTCTGAAGATGAAGTGAAGGTGACAGCGGTATCGTTCGAGACGAAGCAGCTGGCACTGGCGCCCGGCGAAGCGTATGAACTGAAGCCGATGTGGTCGCCTGCATCCGCAAGCGATACAGTAACCCCGGTCTTTCACAGCTCGGATACCCGCATCGCTTCGATTGACGAGAATGGACAGCTGTCTATTCCCGCCGACGCCGTAACTGGAGAGCAAGCGCTTATTACCGTGCAAGCTGACGATGTCCAAACAGAGCTAACGGTAACCGTCAAGACCAGACTGACGAATACAGCCGAACCAGGGGATGACGGCTTCCTTATTGTCACGAATCCCGCTGCCTATGATGTCGTGGTGAACAAGCAGCGCAGATTGCCTGACGGCTACTTCCCAGAGGATTTAGCTGTACCGGATGTACCGTTCTCGTTCTCAGGAGAGAGCGAGAAGAAGCAGCTGCGCAGTGAAGCTGCCGCCGCGCTGGAGGAGCTGTTCGCTCAGGCGGAGGAAGACGAGATTGCCCTGCGCGCCGTATCTGGCTTCCGTTCGTTCGGTACGCAGCATGCTATATTCCAATACAATGTGGAGCATCAAGGAGAGGAAGAAGCTAGAAGATACAGTGCCTACCCCGGAACTAGCGAACACCAGACCGGGCTTGCGATGGACGTATCCAGTCCCTCTGTGAACAATGCCTTGGAGGACACGCTTGGCGATACGGAGGAAGGCATGTGGCTCGCCCGACATGCCGCCGATTTCGGATTCATCATCCGCTATCCGGAAGGCAAGGAGCACATTACAGGCTATGCCTATGAGCCTTGGCACCTCCGATATGTAGGCAAGCAAGTTGCTGAGCAAATCGGCGAGCAGGGCATTACGCTGGAGGAGTACTTCGCTGCGAATCGCCCGAATCCGAATTAATGGATTCGCTATACACTTGAGAGTGAGTGAGCATCCTACAAGCGGGCAGCCGCATATGATCCCATGCAGGGGAATATTTCCGCATCGATCATATCGCAGCTGCCCGCTTCATTGTTCTATGTGCCTTACAGTCCTAACCGCGCCGAATCACACTATTGCAACCCTTCATCCAACGATACCGAAGCATCATCCACATCCGTAAGATCCCCAACCACAATACGGTTTCTTCCAGCGTGCTTCGCGGCATACAACGCTTGATCCGCACAGATTAGCAGCTCCCGCGCTCCCCGTTCCTGTTCCGGTATGCAGGAAGCTAGTCCGGCACTGACAGTCACATGCTTGTACACCTCGGAAGTTGCATGAGGAAGACGCAGCTGCTCTACCTGTCTCCGAATATCCTCAGCAACCACTTCTGCACCAGCTGTGTCTGTTTCCGGCAATATGACCGCGAATTCTTCGCCGCCGTAGCGTGCAACCATATCCATCGGGCGCTTTAAGGCTGACTGAATCGCTTGTGCTACCTGCTTCAGACAATCATCTCCGTATGTATGACCATACGTATCGTTAAGCTGCTTGAAGTAGTCCACATCGAGCATCAGCAGAGCTAGCGGTCTGCGCGTGCGGAACGCCCGCTTCCATTCCTTAACGAAGAGCTCCTCGAAGATGCGCCGGTTGGCTATGCCAGTCAGCGGATCAATAGCGCTCAGCTTGCTAAGTCGGTCGTTCGCCTCGATCAGCTCCCGCTCGATCTTCTTCCGTTCTGTAATATCCCGCGATACAGCAATCAATTGACGTGCGCCGTTGCTCTCGTGCTGTATATATTTGTACGTGGACTCGAACCATAAGTATTCTCCATTCTCAACCCGAATCCGATACGTCGTCGTAGATATCTCAGTCGAGGAAACCTTCTCTTCACCAATTTCCTGCCAAGCTTTGGCATCGTCGGCATGCACATAATCAAGCACGTTCGTGCCGAGCATACGCTCCCGCTTGTACCCTAGCAAATGCTCGCTAATTGGTGAGACATATAGGAACGTCCCCTTATCGTCCAATCTGGCAATCATATCTGTAGAATGCTCGGCCAATTCGCGGAAGCCTTCTTCGCTCTTCGACAAAGCTTCCTCCACTTCCTTGAACTTATGAATATCCTTCAGATAGATAGAGATACTCTCTACACCTGGATACAGATCGATCTGATACCATTGCGCCTTCGACGGCAAATAAAATTCGAAAGCTTCATTCTCCTTCGACTCATAGGCAGCCAGCGCTCGTTCGCGAATAGAAGCCGCATCATCAAGCGCAAGCACGTCCCACCAAGAGGTGCCAAGCAATTCTGCCCGGTCTAGACCGAACCATTGCTCTGTACGTTGGTTCAAGTAGACGAACTGCCACCGATGATCGAGCACGAAAAAAATATCGTTGATGCGCTCGATCACCTTCACAATACGGTCATTGGATACGCGAAGCGCCTTCTCCATGTTCTTCTTCTCACTAATATCCTGCAGCTGCATAATCCAAAATTGAGGATTGCCGACCGGATCGGCCACCGGCGACAAACTGACTTGCGACCAGAGATAGGACCCATTCTTATGGAGAAATCGGTGTTCTAACAGGGGGACCGTCGGTCCTTCAGAAAATGTAAACGCTTTATTATCAGATGCAAACATCGTTCGCAGCACAGGCGCCTCATCAGGATGTATGAGCGCCCATATGGTGTGCTGATCCAAATCTTGAGAGGCATAGCCTAGCATGTTTCGCATTGCAGCATTCGACTTCAGCAACCGACCTTCCATATTGACCAATACCATGCCGATGGCCGCATATTCGAATGCATGTGCGAATAAGTCCCGTTCGTATGAATGCTGCAACACTTGATCCATAGCTATGCCTCCCCTTCATAGTCATCGTCCAAATACAAACACTTTCCACATCATACCATTCCATTTTATTAGAAACAAGATGTCTAGCATGATTTTAAAGCAAATTTCACACTTTATTCGAGATGGTGTCGTTACCGATTCAGCAAGCTGCCTACGTAACGAAGTAGCTCATTGGAGCATATACCACAGTATCCATGTTCTTCCATTAATCGTTTGGATACTTCATTGATTTTTTTCAGCTGCTTCTCGTTCGGTGTCTTGGTAGATGTCGTAATCTTGACGATATCCTTCAGATCGGCGAACAACTTCTTCTCAATCGCTTCGCGCAGCCGTTCATGACTGTCATAAGCGAACGTCTTCTTCTTGCGTGCATACGAGGACATGCGAATTAGAATTTCCTCACGGAATGCCTTCTTGGCGTTCTCCGATATGCCGATCTGTTCCTCAATCGAGCGCATCAGTCGCTCATCAGGGTCCATCTCCTCTCCAGTCAATGGATCGGTCATCTTGGCCCAGTTGCAGTACGCTTCTACGTTGTCTAGATAATTCTCGAACAACGTTCTTGCTGATTCCTCGAAGGAATAGACGAACGCCTTCTGCACTTCCTTCTTGGCCAGTTCATCGTATTCCTTGCGCGCAGCGGAGATGAAGTTCAGATACCGCTCCCGCTCCTCCTTCGTGATCGACGGATGTTGATCCAGTCCATCCTTCAACGCACGCAGCACATCGAGCGCATTAATACAATCCATATCACCGCGAATGAGCGCGCTGGAGATACGGTTCACGACGTAGCGAGGATCGATGCCCGACATCCCTTCCTCAGCGTATTCGTTCTGCATTTCCTTCAAGTCTGCTTCCTTGAATCCTTCCACGTCTTCCCCATCATACATGCGCATCTTCTTGATCAGATCCATACCGTTCTTCTTCGATTCCTTCAGCCGTGTCAGAATGGAGAATACCGCTGCCGTACGCAGTGCATGCGGCGCAATATGAATGTGACTCATATCGCTCTGACTAATTAGCTTGTCGTAGATACGTTCTTCTTCGGATACTTTGAGATTGTATGGGACGGGAAGAACAATCATCCTTGACTGCAGCGCTTCATTCTTCTTATTGGCGATGAACGACTTGTACTCTGATTCGTTCGTATGGGCGACGATCAGTTCATCGGCGGATATAAGGGCGAACCGGCCTGCCTTGAAGTTGCCTTCCTGTGTCAATGACAGCAAATTCCACAGAAATTTCTCATCACACTTCAGCATCTCTTGAAACTCCATCATGCCGCGGTTCGCCTTATTCAGCTCCCCGTCGAATCGGTAGGCTCTCGGATCAGACTCCGATCCGTATTCCGTAATCGTCGAGAAATCAATACTTCCGGTCAAATCCGCAATATCCTGTGACTTCGGATCAGATGGACTGAATGTGCCGATACCGATCCGCTGGTCCTCAGACAGTGCGATACGCTCGACTGGCACTTCTTCAATTCTGCCGTCGAATTCTTGCTTAAGTCTCATTTGACAGTAAGGGCACAAATTCCCTTCTATCTTAACGCCTAGCTCCTTCTCAACGTCTTCCCGCAACTCAATCGGTATGAGGTGAAGCGGTTCCTCGTACATGGGACAACCTTGTATCGCATAGAGCGCCCCTTCCTCGGTACGCGAATATCTCTCCAACCCCCGCTTCAGCAGCGTCACCAGAGTCGACTTCCCCCCGCTAACCGGCCCCATCAGCAGCAAGATCCGCTTGCGCACGTCCAGACGGCGGGCTGCCGAATGGAAGTACTCTTCTACCAGCTTCTCCAAAGTGCGGTCCAGACCGAAGATATCCCCTTCGAAAAAACGATACTTCCTCGCCCCGTTCTGCTCCTTCATACCGTGTGAGGCTATCATATCGTAGACCCTTGCATGAGCTGTGCGGGCCGCCTTCGGGTTGTCACGTACAACTTCCACATAGTCGGCGAAAGTTCCATTCCAATGGAGCGCAGTCTCCTGTTCCCGGTGTGCCGTAATGCGCTTGAATATGTCCATAGTAGCCTCCCCTCCATCGCTCGAGAGTGTATTACAAACATATGCGAATACAAGGGGTAAGTTTCCGATTATTTGGCCCGGGAATGTGCTATAATCCCAATGAACAAGCTCATGGATAAGAGAGGGCAATCATAGTGGAGAACAACCGTAACACCAAGCGTAAGGAAACCGATCTATATCCGCCGTTGAAGAAATATTGGGAGAAGCAAGGGTACGAAGTGAAGGGCGAAGTACAAGGCTGTGATCTGGTCGCGCTGAAGAGCGGACAGGAAGAGCCCATCATTGTCGAGATCAAGAAATCCGTCAACTTGTCGCTTATTCTGCAAGGACTTGACCGTCAGAGAATAAGTGCAGCCGTCTATATCGCAGCCGAACGCAAGCTGGCTGCTGCAGCGGCGAGATATGAGCGATGGCGAGCATTAGAGGAGCTATGCCGCAAGCTCGGACTTGGCTTTATGACCGTACAATTTTATAAGAAACGCTCACCGCGTGTAGATATTGTATGCCATCCTGAATGCGCGACACGACCTCGGCGATCTGTCAGCCGTAAGCGACTGCTTTACGAATTCCAAGAGCGCAGCGGTGACTATAACACCGGCGGAAGCAGCGGTGTCAAGCTGCTGACTGCCTATCGCGAGAAGGCACTGCGGTGCGCCTACGTGCTGGAGCAAGCCGGCGAGCTGGCGCCGAGCACAATACGCGACCAGTTAGCCGAGCCGAAGGCAGCAAGCATTCTGCAGCGCAATGTATACGGCTGGTTCGTCAGAGTAAGGAGAGGCGTCTATGCCTTGACGCCAGAAGGGAAGCAGGCCATTAAGCTGTATGAACCTTATCTGGCGCAGATGGGGATCACTTCTCATGATTCGCGCGCAGACAGCTGAGCGGTTCTCGCATCACTCGTGCCAGTCTTCAAGTACTTGTGCATCCAGATCGCGGCTAGCGCTCCTTCCCCCATCGCGACAGTTACTTGCTCCGCGTGCACGCCGATATCGCCAGCTGCCCACACACCTTGCACATTCGTTCGCTTGCTGCGGGGGTCTGTAACGATGTGGCGATTCTCCATGCGCTCGACACCCAGCCCCCTTGTCCAATCTGAATGAACAGCGTTGCCGCCGAAGGCGATAAATCCCCGCTCCGCCTCTAGTACATCGCCATTATGCAGTACGATCCGCTGCAGCATCCCTGCCTCGCTATGTATCGCGACTGCTGGTTCATGCACCGTTCGAATACGTGCATCTTGCAGCTTGTGCTGCCATGTATCCGGTATCGGCTTCTGCTCGTGATTGACTAGCAGCAGCTCAGATGTGTAATCCCGCAGCAACAGCGCCATCGCTGCACCAACTGCGCCAGATCCAAGCACTACAGTACGGCGATCTCGAATCTCATAGCCGTCACAATCCGGACATACATAGATCGACAACCCCAGACAGTCCCTCAGTCCTGGGAGATCGGGGAAGCGATCCAGGATGCCCGTAGCGATAAGTAAGCTACTCGCCTCATAATGCGTCTGTATCCCTTGCAGCCGGATACGACCATTGTCCAGCTTGTCTGCATGCACGACTGTGTCCTCTACAAACTGTACACCCATGCGCTCAGCTTGCTGTCTGCCGATGGAGCGGAGCTCTGATCCCGATATCCCGTCCGGCCATCCGAGAATATTGTGATAGCTGTGGCATAGCGTTGAACGTCCGAACCCTTTGTCAACGACCAATACGTTGTGCTGATACCGCCCGAGCTGAATCGCTGCCTGCAAGCCGGCAATGCCTCCTCCTGCAATGGCTGCTTCATAGATGTCCGGCATCGTCATCCCTCCTTGCAAGTAGCTTGCCCAATGGCTGACTAAATCATCTTAATACCGCTCACGAAGATGAGCGCGGCAATGATCGTCCGCAGCGGCTTGGCAGGAACTTTGGCACTTAGTGTGCTGCCGAGCAGGACACCCGGAATAGAACCGGCTAAGAGGTTGAACATGAGCGTATAATTTACATTTCCCAAACCTGCGTGCATAAGTCCGGCAGCTGAGGCCAGCAGGAAGGCGTGGGCGATATCCGTGCCAACTAATTGTGAAGTGCGCATACGATAGAAGTATAGCAGCGCAATGGCGAACAGCGAGCCTGAACCAATCGAGGTCAATCCTACGACAAACCCCAATACACAACCGATCAGAATCGTCATCGTTTTCTTCTCACTGTCCGGCCGCAGCTTGATTTTGTTCGCCTTCAGCTTTTTACTATTAAACTGATTCCATATCGTTGCGATCGCAACGAAGATCAGAACAAAGCCAAGTGCGTGTGTGATCACCTCCTCCTGATTGTGGAAGAAAGCATCGAACACTTTCAATAGCGACACGGCAAGGACCGCTCCCGGCAAGCTGCCAATTGCCAAATACTTGACGAGAAACAAGTCTATTGTCTTCTGACGCCAATGCTGAATCGTGCCAAACAGCTTCGTTATGGAATTGTAGAGCAAATCCGTCCCCACGGCAGTATGAGCTGGTATACCGATCAATACCAACAGCGGTGTCAATATAGCTGCGCCGCCTACACCGGTCAATCCGACCAAGAACCCAACCATCAAGCCTGCCAGTGCGATTCCGAAATCCATGGTGACACCTCAATCTATTGTTCGTCGATCATACGTAGGATGATGCCTCTAACACGTCTGCGAAAACTGGCTCAACATATCATACTTTCCCAGACACCACACCGCTACTTGAAATTGCAACGATGCAAGCCCAAATTTGTTATACATGCCCTAACTTTCCCAGTGTCAGGCAACGAGGAGTGAATGGTACAATAAATAAATAACACGAAACTTAAGGACGGTTGCTATCGTCTATATAGAACGACAGTGGACAAGCGGGTAACTCCCTCTACTTCACACTTCCATCACAACAAGGAGGCATTCGCTATGCATTCGGTCGAGACCGAAACCGACACGAGCGCGATCCCCCCTCGCCGAGCCAAATCGCGCAAACGCTGGATCATACTCCTGACGATCGTCTTGTGGCTTGCCCTAATCGGCGGCGGTTTGTACGGGGGACATACGTATATGATGCAGCTAAGAGAACAATGGACTGCTGAGATCAATGCGCAAACCGCTACACAGCTTGACGCCGTTCAAGAGCAGTACGAAACACAGATCTCAGAGTTGCGGCAAGACTTAACTGAGCAAATCGAGCAGGTCGATCAACAGGTCAACGCATTGAATGAATTGCTGGCCTTCGCCAAGGATTCGACCGATACCGATACAGACACCAGCAATCAGCTGTACACACAGCTGGACGAATTGAAGAAGCAGCTAGAGCAGCTAGAGCAAAATCTGGATGTGTTGAAATGAGTATACAGCCAACCCAATTGAACAAGTTTCTGTTATTTGTCCTTGCTCCCTTCGTTGGTCTGGTGCTTGCCTTCATCCTTCACGGCCTATTCTTGCAAATCCGTGTGGACAAGCCTGCACTCGAGACGCCGCTCAGCTTCGAGCCGCAGACAGACCAACTGATCGCCAAGCTCAGTGAATCGCAACAAACCGCTATCCTGATTGGCGATTCACTGGAGCAGACGAAGAACAACTATGCGCGTATTACGCAAACCGCAGGAGCGCTTCTTGCGTTAGGCCGCACACAGACGAATCGGCCGATTGCGATTTATGATCGGCGGATTACCCGGCTTCTCGGAACGCCGAGCAAGACGATACAGTCAGACAATCTAGCTCTGAAGCTATACCCGCTTCACGAGAAGACGTTCAACGGCTATGCCATGAAGGTTCAGCTAAAGTCAGATGAGGCGATGAAGCTCGTGCTTGGCGGAGATGAGCTTGGGCGATCGGAAACCACCCTATCTGCCGCGAAGCGCTACAAGGCTGTTGCCGGTATTAATGCCGGCGGTTTCGCAGATGACCGCAATGGGGGACGTTACCCCCTTAGTACTACGATGATGAACGGCCGATACTTAACCGGCTTCGAGCCGAGCTTCAAGGATTTATTCTTCGTTGGCTTGAACAAGGACCGCAAGCTAATCGGAGGTAATTTCGACAAGCAAGCTGAATTGGACAAGCAGTATCCCGTATTCGGGGTTTCCTTCGTACCGATTCTGCTGCAGGACGGCAAGAGCCAGACTATTCCCGATAAGTGGCTGACAACTCCGCGACGAGCTGCCCGAACTGTCATTGCGAACTACAAGCACGACCATCTGCTGTTCGTTGTCACGAATGCGCGCGATGAATCCGGCAAATCCGGCGCGACATTGCCTGAGCTGCAATCCCTGTTGAAGCGTCTCGGGGCAGTGGACGCCTATAATTTGGATGGCGGCGGTTCTACTACGCTAGTCGTGCATAACACCGTCATGAATCAACCGTCTGACGGCAGGCTCCGTCCGCTTGCTACGCATTTTCTGTTCTTCGAATAATTCCCGCTGGGAGGTCAAATAATGTTCACAGGATTGCACATTTTCTTTTTTGACCAACTTCGGTATAATAGTGGCAGAATATCATTACGGAACTTTAAGTATGACTGGAGGTTACTATCAGCATGTGGACTTCATCTGTTTTTTGGCTGGTCATGATTGTATGCGCGCTGTTTCTCGTATCTATTCTGACAGCTGCTTACAACGACGATAAAACCAAAGGCCTGTAAGCGAACCACGCTATGCAGCAGGTTCAACATACCGCTCAACTTATGAGAAAGAGCAGCAGCCGTTAGGGATTCTCTCCCTCGCAGCTGCTGCTCTTTCTCTTGAATGTGCTTATACTATTATTCCGCTTTTCTTACGCACGACCTATGTAAGCCTGCATTTCATTAATACATGGCAGACATATGTTTCGACCGTTATAATCCAGCACTTGGTCTGTTGACATGCAGAACACACATTTCGGTTTATATTTCTCCAAAATGATTTGGTCCCCGCTCACCAATATCTCAACTGGATCACCTTCGTTCATTTGGTAGCGCTTGCGCAAAGACTTAGGCAAAACAATCCTTCCTAATTGATCTACCTTCCGAACCACTCCGATTGGCTTCATTCGGTACACCTCACCTTTTTTTCAATAATTGTTCCAATCGATTGCACACTTTTACCCAATCGCCATCATTCGGCAGAAACCTTTTTATTACCCTGACTTTAGACTCATGTTGGCTGTGCGTTGAATGAAACTATAAGACTATTTTCCTAATTCTTCAGTCCCTTGTCAAGAAATACCTCAGTAGGCCGCAAGGAGATCTTCTGCCATTCACCTGCAAGGACTCATCTTAAATTCGGAAATCCGAGCTGTCGAAGCGCCTCATAAGTGACAATCGCTGCCGAATTGCTCAGGTTTAGAGAGCGTACAGCTTCACCGATCGGAATCCGAATACTGGTTGCCTCATGCTCACTCAGAATATCTGTCGACAACCCCGCCGTCTCCTTGCCGAATACTAGGAAATCGCCGTCTCTGTATTGCATATCCGTATGACACTTGGTTGCCCGCGTGGAAGCGCATATAAAGCGCTGATCCGGATACGCTTCCTTCAGCTCGCGGAACGAATCATGGTAACGGACATCAACCGCATGCCAATAGTCCAAGCCTGCCCGCTTCAAGGTGCGGTCATCGGTTTGAAAGCCAAGCGGTCTAACCAGGTGAAGCACGGAGCCTGTAGCTGCGCACGTTCTTGCAATATTGCCCGTATTCGCTGGAATTTCCGGTTCTACTAATGCAATGTGTAAGGCCATCGATTACAACATCCCTTTCGATTTAACATATATTTTACGCATTCTTAATATAAGGTTGATAGTCTGCCATCATAATAAGAAGCATCACAAGCAGTACGTATAGAAGGAGTTGTGACTTATGAATAAGAAAATATTGGTGGTTGATGATGAACCGTCCATCTCCATGTTGATAGAATTCAACCTGAAGCTCGCAGGTTACGAAGTGTACTGTGTGTATGACGGCGAGTCCGTATTTGCGGCGATTCAATCTTTTCGTCCCGATCTCATTGTGCTGGATCTCATGCTACCGAAGATGGACGGCTACCAAGTGTGCAAGCAGCTGAGAGACCAGAAGAACCTCGTACCGATTATTATGCTTACGGCCATGCAGGACTTATCTGATAAAATTGCCGGTCTAGACAACGGGGCGGATGATTATATGACGAAGCCGTTCAGTCCGCAAGAGCTTATCTCCCGTATTCGCGCCATCTTCCGCAGGACCGAGACAGCTCCGGCTGTCACACCTCATGAACCGATACGAATCGGCAGGCTGGTCGTTCATCCGGATCTCCATGAAGTGACAGTCGAGGAGAGAGGAATCGACCTGACACCTAAGGAATTCGAATTACTGCTGTTCCTATGCAAATACCGTGGAAAGGTGCTGTCCAGACAGCAGCTGCTGCATGGTGTATGGGACTATCATTTTCTAGGCGATACACGAATCGTCGATGTGCATATTAGTCATCTTCGCGATAAGATTGAGAAGAATGCTCGCAATCCCGAATATATTTTAACCGTTCGCAGCGTCGGTTATAAACTGGCCGTCCCTGCAACTAGTGAATCCGCGGTCTAATTGTTCTTGCTAACCCGAACTTCATTCGATAGAGGAAGTCTCTCGAAAGCCCCCGTAGAGGGGCTTCTTCTGCATATCATTGCCATGACTCCCTGCTAATTGGACGAACACAAGCACATTCGTACCATAAGCAAACAAGGACAGCACCTTGGCTGCCCTTGTTCATTCCCTTCTTCCCTTCTTACCCGTTCCGCTTCTGATAATCGTTCATGAAGTCAGCGAGCGCCTGACAAGCTTCGTGCGGCACGGCATTATAGGTTGAAGCGCGAAGTCCGCCGACACTCCGGTGGCCCTTCAGACCGACGAATCCTTGCGCTGCGGACTCCTGTAGGAAGCGCTTCTCCATGTCCTCATCAGCCATCCGGAATGTAATATTCATCGTGGATCGGCTGCCCTGATCCGCTACACCCTTATAAAAGCCTCCGCTTGCATCAATCACGTCGTAGATCAGCTTCGTCTTGGCCTCATTCCTTTGCTCCATTGCAGTCAGACCGCCGTTCGTCTTGATCCACTTCAGGACGAGTCCGACCATGTATACGGAGAATACAGGCGGGGTATTGTACAACGAATTCCCTTCTATATGCGTTGCGTATCGCATCATCGTAGGCAAACTATCCGGTGCGTCCTTCACCAAGTCTTCCCGTACGATGGCAACCGTTACACCGGAGGGACCCAGATTCTTCTGCGCACCGGCATAGATGAAGTCGAATTGGTTCACATCAACAGGGCGGCACAAGATGTCGCTGGACATGTCAGCCACGAGCGGCACATTCCCGGTCGCAGGGAATTGCTTGAATTGGATACCGCCGATTGTTTCGTTCGAGGTGATATGAAGATAAGCGGCGTCGCTGCCCAAGCTCAAGCCGCTCAGGTCTGGTACTTTCGTAAATTCGTTATCCTTGGCCGAAGCTGCGACGTTGACCTCTCCGAACAGCTTCGCTTCCTTGATCGCTTTGTTCGCCCAGCTGCCGGTATGCACATAATGGGCAACCTTCCCGTCCGCCAGCAAATTCATTGGTATCATCGCGAATTGCGTGCTCGCTCCTCCCTGCAGGAAGAGCACTTTGTAGCCGTCAGGAATATTGAGCAGCTCCTTGAACAAATCTTGTGTCTCTGCATGGACTGCATCATATTCCTTGCTTCGATGGGAAACTTCCATGATCGACATGCCAATACCTTCGTAATCGACAAGCTCCGACTGAGCCTGCTGCAATACTTCCAGCGGCAACGCAGCCGGACCTGCATTGAAATTGTACGCGCGTTTACTCATCTCTACCACACCTTCTCCACGTATATAATATGAATCGATTATAACAGGAAATGCCTTCCCTGTCATGGCTTATCCTATCACGTGTACACACCGGTATGCCCAGTCCCAAAAAAAAGAGCCGCTCCCGCAATACACTGCAACCGCGGGATGACGGCCTAATCATACAAAATATAAGGATAGATAAAGAACTAGTGCATGTTGCCAAACTTACTTACTTCCACCCGCTGCTATATTAGCAATCGAAGTACAGGGAATACTCGTGCGGATGTACCCGAATCGACACTTGCTTCGCTTCCGAGCGCTTAAAGTCCAGATAGTTATCGATGAAGGACTTGCTGAACACATCACCCTTCAACAGGAAGTCATGATCGGCTTCCAACGCATCCAATGCTTCATCGAGACTTGCCGGAACGCTGCGAATTTCCTTCTTCTCAGCATCAGACAGCTCATAGATGTTCTTATCAAGCGGACCGTATCCAAGCTTGCGCGGATCGATTTTATTCTGAATGCCGTCCAGTCCAGCTAACAGCATTGCGGCAAATGCCAGATAAGGATTGGCTGTGGAATCAGGCGTACGGAATTCGATCCGGCAGCCCTTCGGCGTTACAGCCGCGACTGGAATACGCACGGCAGCAGAACGATTGCCCTTGGAGAATACAAGATTGACTGGCGCTTCGTAGCCTGGAACCAATCGTTTGAAGGAGTTCGTGCTCGGATTCGTCAGTGCGATCAACGCTGGTGCATGATGCAGAATACCGCCGATGTAGTACATGGCCATTTCGCTCAAGTTGGCATAGGCACCCTTCTCATAGAATAGCGGAGAATCACCGTCAAAGATCGATTGATGAACGTGCATACCGCTGCCGTTATCGCCAAACAGCGGTTTCGGCATGAAGGTCGCCACCTTGCCGTACTGTTGTGCTGTATTGTGTACGATATATTTGTACTTTAGCAGATTGTCTGCTGTTTTCGTCAGAGCATCGAAGCGGAAGTTAATTTCGCCTTGTCCAGCTGTAGCAACTTCATGGTGATGACGCTCTACACGCAAGCCGGATTCCATCAGCAGCCTTACAATTTCACTGCGAATATCCTGCTGCTTGTCACTAGGCTGAACCGGTACATAACCACCTTTGTTACGCAGCTTGAAGCCAAGATTGCCGCCTTCTTCCTTCCGTCCTGTATTCCAAGCCGCTTCCTCAGAATCCACCTCGTAGAACGATGTCTGCTGACCGCTCTCGTAACGCACATCATCGAAGATGAAAAATTCTGATTCCGGAGCGAAGTAAGCAGCTGTGCCAACTCCAGTCGTTTGCAAATACTCTTCTGCCTTCTGTGCGATGCTGCGTGGATCACGGTCATAACGCTCGCCTTCTGGTGTGAAGATGTTGCACATCACATTCAACGTAGCGTGTGCGGCGAATGGATCGACAAACACCGCCTGTGCATCCGGCATCATAACCATATCAGACTCTTCGATACCGCGGAAGCCAGGGATGGAAGAACCGTCGAAGGCCACTCCGACCTCGAAGGTCTCTTCTGATACTTCACTGGCAGGCACAGTAATGTGATGCGCCTTGCCGGACAAGTCGACAAACCGGAAATCTACAAACTCAATGTCTTTTTCCTGAATTAATCCCATAACGTCTTGAATGGACATGGTAACTCCTCCTAAATTCCGAACATTAACCTTGCTCAAGCAGGTAATCGTTCAAGTTTTTGACGTTTATAGACGTTATTATAAACGGCATCGCAAATTGCGTCAATACTCATGTCAGGTATTTTTAAATTTTCATGTCATATTCCCTTACATAATTTCAGTTATCTTAGCCTTAACAGTCTTCATTCATTCTCTATTATCCATCTTATTTCCCTTCAAGCTATAGTCATGCCATGATAGCTTGATATGAAATTGCGGAACTTCGTGGTCTTACCTCTCATGTAATGAAGCATCCGTCGCATATAGCGGACTATTCTGGTCATATTCGATGCCTGGTTCTGCATTTCATGCATGAACCGTATCAATAAGACCAGTACTACCCGCTAATCCAATTACACACTGCCGACCTTAGTACACTAAGACCGTTCATTACCGCTATTCCTCCCCTTTTATCGTTCTGCCAGCATGCAGCATGCGGCTGCTAAATCGGTTCGAATGCGCCAATAAGCAAAACACCGCTCCTCGAACGGAATGAATCCCATCCAAGAAACGGTGTTGTTGTAAATCAAGTCAGTATGCACTTCTATCGAGCAGCAACAAATTACCGTCCAGCAGCCGCTAGCTCACTCTCTGTCAACCAGCTTGCTGCATCTTCTCCGCGAACGATCCGCTGCTTCGGTGTATCGAACTTCCTGCCAAGCACGGCACCGAGCTTCTCCAGATCAACGAGCAGATTGGCGAATTGATCCGGGAACAAGGACTGTACACCATCGCCTGTCATGGAGTTGTCTGGATCGTTATGCATCTCGATAATGAGACCGTCTGCACCGGCTGCAACAGAGGCGCGGCACATTGGTTCAACCAGCTCACGGCGTCCAGTGCCATGGCTAGGATCAGCAATGACCGGCAAGTGGCTGAGCGACTGCAATACCGGCACAGCAGATAGATCCAATGTGTTGCGCGTATAGGATTCGAATGTGCGAATTCCTCGCTCGCACAGCATCACATTCGGATTGCCGCCTGCCAGAATGTATTCAGCTGCATTCAGGAACTCGTCATAAGTCGAGCTGAAGCCGCGCTTCAGCAGCACCGGTGTCTGAATCGAGCCCAGCTTGCGGAGCAAGTCGAAATTTTGCATATTGCGTGTGCCCACTTGCAGTATGTCAGCATGCTCAGCGCAAATATCTACGTATTCCGGCGTCATCACTTCCGTTATCGTCAGCAGTCCATGCTTCTTGCCAGCCTCCGCCATCATCTCCAAGCCTTCGACACCTACGCCTTGGAAGCTGTATGGACCTGTACGCGGCTTGAAGGCGCCTCCGCGCAACACTTGGCCGCCTGCTGCCTTCACTAAGCGAGCGATCAAGTCGATTTGCTCCGGTGATTCCACCGCGCATGGTCCGCCCATCACGACAAGCTGATCTCCGCCGATCTCTACGTCCTTGATCTTAATGACGGTATTGTCCGGATGGAAATCACGGCTCGCTAATTTGTATGATTTCGAAATCTTAATGACGTTCTCCACATCTTTCATCGCTCGCAGCTGCTCAGCAAGTGCAGAGTCTGCCTGGCCGATAATCCCTATAACAGTGCGGTCTGTCCCCTTGGACACATGCGCCGCAACGCCGAACCTCTCAATATGCTGAACGATCTCCTGAATACGCTCGTCGGTAGTATGGCTTGAAGTTATTGCGATCATTGTACTCTCTCCTTTTCCTGTATACTTCCGCATTCCCTTTCGCACTTAACCGCTTATACGCTGTGACGCTTATACGCTTTTAAGCGCTAAAGTAAATATTGATACATACTACTATACTCGCCGCATTCCATTCGGTCAAGGCTTTTTTCGATATTGTGTGAGGCAACGGAAGAGGAATCGGCTAAGAGCCGATTCCCCCTCCGATTTCAGGTCGCTTTCTGCTTCGCTCTAGGCAGCAGTCGGTTCATATCTACAGTGCGCGCCATCTTCCATGTTGCCGAATCTTCCGGATTGAACTGTTCCAAATAAGCAATCACTTCTTTGGTGATTGGGGTTGGCGTTGATGCTCCTGACGTGACGCCAACCTTCCTCGCATGCAGCAACCAGCTCGTCTCCACCTCTGTCACATCGGCTACGCGATAGGCGCGGACGCCGGCAATTTCCTGCGATACCTGTGCCAGCCGGTTCGAGTTATTGCTCCGTGGATCGCCTACAACGATGACCAGATCACATGCCTTGGCTTGCTCTGCTACTGCTTCTTGCCGAACTTGTGTCGCCAAGCATATTTCATTATGAATTTCTGCAGATGGAAATTTACTTAACAACCGGTTCATAATATGGCGAATATCCCATTGACTCATCGTCGTCTGATTCGTAATAATGATCCGTTCGGCAGTCAAGTGAAGCTGATCAATCTCCTCTTCACGCTCAATGAGATGAACATGATCCGGCGCAATCCCACATGCACCTTCCGGTTCAGGGTGACCTTTCTTCCCAATATATATGATTGCATAGCCGTCAGCGGCCTTCTCCCGAATCAAGTCATGCGTGCGGGTTACATCCGGACAAGTCGCGTCCACAACGGTCAGACCCTTGTCTCGGGCAATCTTACGCACTTCAGGCGACACGCCGTGGGCTGTAAAAATAACCGTGCCACGATCGACTTTCTCCAATATATCCAACCGATTCTCACCATCCAATGTAACGATCCCTTCCTTCTCGAAGGCATCCGTAACATGCTTGTTATGCACAATCATTCCTAATATATAGATCGGTCTTGGCAGGTCTAAATTCTTCGCTGTCTGCATGGCAAGCACCATCGCATCTACGACACCGTAGCAGTAGCCGCGCGGTGATATCTTCACAACTTCCATAGACGTTCACGCCTTTCTGTTTCGGCTTCTCTTCTAGTGTAGGCTGATGCCAAACGCTTTGTCAAACGTCCTCAGGCATATCAGTAACAGTGGCAATAGGCAGCCAAATTGTAAATCGTGTTCCTTTCCCCTTAGCTGTCGCTACATCCACCCGGCCGCGGTGTTCGTCAATAATCCACTTCGCAATCGACAGACCGAGTCCTGTGCCCGCTGTCAACCCGCGCGAGATGTCCGCTCTGTAAAATCGCTCGAATATATGAGGAAGCTCTTCCTCACTCATCCCGATGCCTGTATCTGCAAGCTGTAATCCGATCTGATTCCCCTGCTTCACCGCGGTCAACTCAACCGTTCCTTCATCCGTATACTTGAAGGCGTTGTCGATGAAGATGAACAGCATCTGCTGCAAGTAATCCTTATGCCCGACCACCTTCACGCCTTTCAGCGCTGCAAGCTCCCCGTGTCTCCACTCCGCTTGCCGGTCCAGAAACGCCGCTCGACGCACTACATCTTCAACTAGCGGCAACAGATAAAGTTCTTGGCGCTGCATACTTTGACCGGCATCCGCTCTTGCAAGGGACAGCAGATCATTCACGAGCCTGCTCATCCGCTCTGCTTCCGCAGCGATGTCCCGCATCGATTCGAGCGACATGTCTAACTGCTGATCATTCGGCATCACGTCTCCAACCTGCTCGCCGTCTTCTCTGTGTCCTTCAATCGGCTTACCTTCAGACAGCTTTGCATCTGCTTGATGGCGCGCCCACATCTTCTCCAGCAGATCCACATTGCCGCGAATCGTCGTTAATGGCGTGCGCAATTCATGCGAAGCATCCGATACGAATCGCCGCTGCAGCTTATACGCTCCTTCCAGCTCCCGATAGGTCGTTTCGATTCGATCCAGCATGCCGTTGATCTTCCCTGTCAGTCGCCCGATCTCATCCTTCGGACCCTTGTACGAAATGCGGCGTTGCAGATCATCACTGATCTCGATTTTGTCCGTTGCCGCAATCATATGCTCGATCGGGGCGAGCGCTTTCCTCGCTAGGAACCAGCCAAGCGAGAAGGCAGCAAGTATCGTAATAGCTACAGCAGAAATCAGCAACCAGCGAACCGTGCTCAGAAATTCGTGGTGATCCTGTATGAGCACAGCGGCCTGCAATACCCCTACCATTCGTTCACCCAAATATAATGGCTGGTGATGCACCAAGAACGGGTAACGCTCATCCCTTACTAGCAGGCTGTCTTCCTCAAGAAATCCGCTCTTGCCTTGTTCCAGCTCGTCCAACGTGTCCTCTGACAGCTCAAGTTCAACCCGATGTGCAAGTGTGTTGCTAGACTGGCTCACCTGCAGATTCGTCAAGTTCACCAATCGCAAATAAATTCCTTGCGTCAATAACGTATCCGTGTCATCCAATTGCATCAGGAAGCGCACACCGTTCGGCGTAACAACGCGGGCATATTCCAGCCTCTGGCCAACTTCATTCACTTGTCTTGTAATATTATCTTCATACTGCTGCAGCGAGGATTGTTCTAGGAAAAAATAAAGGGCTGTGCCGAACACAATTAAAGTAACAGCCAACACACTCGTATACCAAATGGTCAGCCTCATTCGAATCGTCATGCTGTCATGCTTCTCCTCTCAGCACGTAACCTGCTCCCCGCACCGTCTGAATAAGACGACCGCCTCCGTGCTCCTCTGTTTTCTGCCTCAGCATAGCTACATACACTTCCAGCACATTAGATTCCCCGCTGTAATCATACCCCCAGATCTTCTCCATCATCACATCACGTGCCAGCACGCGGTTCGGATTACGCAGGAACAGATGAAGCAATTCGAATTCCTTCGTCGTCAGCTCAATCCGCTGCCCGCCGCGCTCCACTTCCCGCGAATCTACATTTAGTGTAATATCTTCATACGTCAATACGCGTTCTGCCTGCTTCTCCCCTACTGAACGGCGCAGCAGCGCCCGCACGCGCGCCAGCAGCTCCTCCAGGGCGAACGGCTTCACCAGATAATCGTCAGCACCGTTGTCCAGCCCCTTCACCCGATCGCTCACATCATCCTTCGCTGTGAGCATGATGACAGGTGACAGACTGCCGGCAGCTCGAATACGACGGCATACTTCCCAGCCGTCCATCTGCGGCATCATCACATCTAGTATGACTAACGCAGGATCGCCATCGATCATCGCTTTCAGCCCGTCGGTACCGTTGCTCGCTGTCAACACCTCGTACCCTTCAAAGGACAAGCTGCGCTTCAGCAGTGATAATATTTTCTCATCATCATCAATGACTAATATCAACTCGCGCATACCGCCAGCCTCCGTTCACTCTTTGCTCTTATTATATCATGACTGCACAGCTTCCTTCATACAGCAAAAATAAGCGAGGAAATCCCCGCTTATTCCTGCTGTGAACAGCCGCTTATGAAGCGTTCTGGTCGCCAATGGACACGACAGTCGTCATCATCGTACCGTCACGAGATACCGTCATCTCCACCTTGCTCCCGATCTCTTTGTCCTGGATGACCTTCGACAGTTGTTCCGTATCGGCAATCTTCTCCCCGTCAATGTTCAAGATCACATCATACGGGCGAAGACCGGCCATTTCCGCAGGACTTCCCTCAATGATCGATTGAATAACGACTCCGTCTGTGCTGTCCACCTTCAATTCACGCAACCAGCCTTCCTGCAAATCGGCCATATAGATGCCGATATACGGCTTCGGAATACTTTCATTATTCTTCAGATTATCCAGCACTTGCGTGACCGTCGAGGTTGGAATCGCAAACCCGATTCCTTGCGCTTGCGAGTTCACCGCAGTATTGATCCCGATCACCTCTCCGTCCAAATTCAACAACGGCCCTCCTGAATTGCCGGGATTGATCGATGCATCTGTTTGCAGCAGATGCTCATATTGCCTAGTTCCTTGTGAATCAGGAATCGTGATCGGCCGTTCCTTTGCGCTCAATACGCCAACTGTAACGGTATGGTCGAACCCGTAAGGGTTACCTATGGCTACAACCCAGTCTCCGACAGAGGTTTGATCCGCATTGCCAAGCGGCAGAGTCGAGAATTCATCCGCGCCTTCAACCTTCAACACCGCCAAGTCCAGATCATAACTGCTGCCGAGAAGCTCAGCCTTAACCGGCTCGTTGTCGTTATAGTCTTGAATTAACACGCGAATCTCATCAGCGTCTCCAACTACATGTTGATTCGTGAGAATGTACCCTTCCTTATCGAAGATGAACCCAGTACCCATTCCTGCGGGCTGTAGTTCATTCGAATTCTGAGGGGCAGGTTCGGGACCAGAGAAAAAATCATCCCCAAAAAACTGCCGGAAGAATGGATCATTAAACATGCTGTTACCGCCTGTCTCACGTCCTCGCACGAAGGTTTCAATCTTGACGACAGCCGGGCTTGCTTGATCGACAATACCGCTTATGTCACTCGGCCTCACAACATCGAGATTGGCGGTTCGCACCCCTGACCCTTCACCGTTACCCGCTGCCAAGGTACCGCTGCCGCTCACAGATGCAGTTCCGTTACTCATTCCGTCCGGACCGCCGGTGAATACATTGTAATGATCTGCTCCGAACATCATGCCGCCCATGACTAATGCACCTGCCAAAAATGCGCTAAATACACGCCGAATGCCGTTCTTCTTCCGCGGTGTTGCCTGCCATTGCTTCTTGGGCGCAGCAGGTGCGGGCTTAGCCGATACAGGCACCGGCACTACGGAATCGTTCGCACCGTCCGAAGAAGCTGTCCGATCATCTGAGGGTTCGTTATCGTCAGCTTTGCTGGTGTACGTATAATAGTGATACGCTTGCCTCTCCTGCTGTTCTATTACATTCGGCTGTGAAGCATCTTCAATCAAAGTTTCCTCTTGCCTATTGGATCGGTTCTGTTCCGAAAGTTCCTGCTTCTCTGAGAAAAAGTTACTGTAATCGCGGTTCTGCTTATCTTTCTCTTCCATCTCCGATTCCTCCCTTTCAGCTTTGCTATGTCTCTATCATGCATCTTATACCTTAAAAATACCTTAATACGAACTAAAAGAAACTTAAAAGCGCTCATTCCCGCAAAAAAAGAGCTCGATCGCATAACGATACGGGCCCCTTCCCTGAAAATTACTTCAAAAGCGATTCAGCCTCTTTCAATACACGTCTGCCTGTATCCATCCATTCCGGTCCTAGCTCACCATCTGGATCAACCGGGTCTTGAAACTGATTGATAAGGCCCGAATATGTCATGAAATCTGCTGTCGCATCGAGTCCTTCTTGATACACATGGCGGAGCAGGAATGGCTGCCCGAACTTAATTTCTGTACGTTGCTCCTCCCTGTCCCCTTCCAGCTCACCGCTCGTAACGGAGAATGGAAGCCGCAACCAGACTTGATGCTTATCATCAAGCGCCTTGTCGAAGGAGCCGTGATCGTAGTCCCAATTGCCGCCAAGTGTGAAGGCTTGTTGCTTCAAGGCATGACTTGCCTCTTCATAAGACATCGTGCTGTCAATTAGACTGGAATCCAACGGTATCATAGTCCCAAAACCCCTTTGTCTCGTAATCGATCATTAGCGATGTTTGGCATAGGATTCCCTCTCGGTCTGCTACACATACAAGAACTTATGCCCACCCTTTGCGGTGTGCATAAATAGCGAGCTGTGTACGATCCTCCAGTTCTAATTTCAACAACAAATTGCTTACATGGGTCTTCACTGTCTTAATGCTGATATGAAGCTCTTCTGCTATGTCTTTGTTCGTCTTCCCCTCTGCGATTAATAGAAGCACTTCCTTCTCACGGGCAGTCAAGTCATCTGGAACCTGCGAGATACGCTGGCGCAAGCCGCGGGACAGTGCTTGCGAAACGTCCGGCTTCATTACAGGCATTCCTGAAGCTGCCGATCGAATAGCCTTCATCAACTCATCTGACGAGACCGTCTTCAGCACATAAGTATGCGCGCCTGCTTCAATCGCCTGCACGACCTTCTCATCCTCAAGGAAGCTAGTGAGCATAATGATCTTCACGTCTGGCTTCACTTGCATAATTCGTCTTGTCGCTTCGACACCGTCCATCATAGGCATCATCAAATCCATCAAGATGACATCCGGCTGTCTATCCTGTTCTTCGTTCTCAATCCAACGTACAGCCTCCTGACCGTTAACCACCTCGCCAATCGATTCGATTGTATCCTCCGTCAGCATATATGTACGCAATCCGAGTCTGACCATATCGTGATCGTCGACTATCAATACGCGAATACATTCATTCGGCTTCTCCACCATCTTCTGCCTCCTTGTTCACACCGCCCTTGGCTGGTTGTAACTTAGGAATACTTACCTTCAATCGACAGCCCTCACCGTCTCGAGCGGCAATGTCTAATTGCCCGCCAAGCTTGCCCGCACGCTCACGCATCGTCGATAATCCGTGCGATCCGGCTCTTGTCTCATGCTCCATGAAGCCGACACCGTCATCGGCTATCTGCAAGAGCACTTGACTGCCAGTCTCCTGCAATGTCAGCTTGACATGCACAGCCTCCGCATGCTTGACCACATTCGCCATTCCTTCTTGAATAATTAAGAACAGCTGATGCTCCAATGCGTCATGCAATGGACTGCGCAACGATATATTCAGACTTCCCTTCAAATTGTTGTGATTACAATAATCCGGGAACCAATTGTCCAACGCCTCTATGAGCGAACGATCCTCGAGCTCTAATGGCCGCAGCTGGGCAATGAACCCCCGCATCTGTCGTTGTGCAACATAAGACATCTGAACGAGCTGCTCAGCTACACCAATCGCTTGATCAGGGCTGCGTTCCAATACTTTGGGAAGTGAGGATGCGGACATATGAATCGCGAATAGCTGTTGACTGACAGTGTCGTGCAGATCACGCGCCAATCGCCTGCGCTCACCAAGTACCGCCTGTTCATTCGATTCCGCCTGCAAGCGAACGTTCTCTTCCCCAAGCGACTGAAGATGCTTGAGCCGAATTTCCAGTGATTCTGCTAATTCATTAAAATCTTCGAACAACTTAGCGAACGGGTCTCTGCCGATAACAGGCAACCTTGTGGAGTAGTTGCCCTTTTGCAGCTGGAAGATACCCACATAGAGACTATCCATTCTGCGTTGCAGCTGTTGACCGGAGAAGTAGCCGATGGCAATCGCAATCAATACAGGTCCGCTCCATATCGTCCAACGCCATTCCGCCATGTCCATCCACTTCGTACCGTAGCGGAAGTAAGCAAGTAGATACAGCGCTGACAAGAAGATCGCAAGCAATCCGTACAGCACCAACTGCCATTTCAAATTAAATCGTGACAATCTCATCTGCTCACCCTACTCGCTGTACCAGCAAGTCGCCAATAAACTGGCTGGCTACAATTCGAATTCGTTTTTCCGATCGTTCATAATCCGATAGCCGATACGTAGAGTGCTTGAACATCCCGCCTTCATGCCGATCTAAGATCGTCTTGTCCCCAAGGAACGAAGAGGAAACAACCATCACTTCCAGCTCCATATCATGCGGAACGAATACTTTGATATCCCCGATGAAGGTGGAAATAGTCAGCTTCGTCTCGCCATAAGGCACCTCTGCCTTCGTCAGATCCAACGACGTATCGCCGATAAAGTGGGAAATATTCATATCCTCCAGCTCCCATACATCCTCACCCAACTGCAAATCTCCGATAAACCCACCATAACTGCGTGCATCCGGATTGTACCATTGAGAGCCCTGCTTTTTAGATTCATCTGTCCGTCTGCTTGTTCCAGAGCGAGATGATCCGTCTACAGGCGGACGTGGAGAAGGCGGGGCTTGTTCTGCTTTGCCATCGGACGAATGTGCCGCCATATCTTCCTTAAGGAAATCCGGTTCCTGCCGTAATCGCTCCAGGTCAATGTGCTCCTCTGCACGAATCGGACCATCTTCCGGATCGGTCGGCACCCTCCCCCGATCCTTCCAATCGCGGCGGCGCTGCTTCCAACCTTGGTCATGATCCTCCCAATCGTCCTCGTCCCAATGCTTCTTCCGCTTGCCAGACGAAGGACGGAAGATCATCTGAATGCCCACCAAAATGAGCACCGCAGGAATTGCATACATAACCATATCGCCAATACCGAAGTGAATCACATCCAAATTTCTGCCGAGAAAATACAGCCCAATTGCGATATATATCAGGTGCCACAGGTACGAACCATCACAGCGTCCGCTCCACCGCTTATGCTGAATCATGCCAGCCAATCCGAAATATATAAGAATCAGTGGCCAATATGTTGAGAAGATAGCGCCAATATGAATATCCAGCCCGTATATACGGTTCAGAAGAAAAATACCGCCAACACTAATCAAAATTAACCCAATGATGACACGATTCCAATAAAAGCCGTTCATGGTCGCAGCCTCCTTCATCTATAGTCAGTGTAGCGCTTTTGCAGCAATTAGGAAAGACGGCTCCGGCAGGAATTCCAACTCGGTCTGCAGACTGAGAGAAACCCACGAAAGTGAAGGGATGCTGTGAAGCTTATTCCGATTACTTTCGCGGGGCCCGACTGAGAAAACCCACACGCGAAAGTGAAGGCTGCACAACAAAGCGGACCCCTAGAGGGTCCGCTAAGCTTCTTTCGCTATGCTATGCATAAAGCTATTATTTTTGAGCGTTTTGGTTTTGCTTTCTCGCTGCTGCAGCTTGAGCAGCTGCTTGGTTCGCATTAGCTTCTTCTGCGAACTCAGCATTGAATTGGTTCTGTTGGTTTTGTTGCTGTTGCTTTTGTTGTTGATTGTTGTTCTTAGCCATTGCTCACTTCACCTCCCCGGTTGGAATCGGGACGACTGCAATTCGTCGTGCCCAAGCCTTATTATGGGCAGGAGGCGGAGCAATTATGTACGGCTATGATACAAATTTGTATGCTTTTTCAAATGGCGCTTGCCACGGTGTAAACGCGCTTTCACAGTGCCCATAGGTAAGCCTAATCGTTCTGCGATTTCCAAATCCTTCAATCCGAGGTCGTATTTATACTTAAACATGCGTTTCGTCTCTTCATCCAGCGGGCTGATCCACTCTTGCCATTCCAATTCACGCAACAGGTTGTCCGGCTCAACGTTCAGCGGCATATGCAGCCTAACCCAACGCCCTTCAGTCTTGCGCCGAGATTCCCGCTTCCGTATCTCATTCACAGCCGTTCGCTTGACAATCGTACTAGCCCAGAATAACAGCTTGTCCGGATCCTGAAGAGTCTCATACTTCTGTATAATCTTCAACCAAGATTCTTGCACGATATCCAATGCATCCGACTTATTCCCCATAGTCCGATACGCTACCGCTACCATTTGTGAATATAAGCGATCTAACAACTCGCTTTGGTTCATCATTGCCAGATCAGTTCCCTTCGCTTGATTTGTCAAGCTGAAACATCTGCAAGTATTTGTATGCGCTTACCAAGGAAGTACTCATATTGTAGCATAGAGCGGTCACATTGAAAACGGCAGCACACAAAACGTATGCCGCCGTCATAAATAATACTTTTTTTTGTTTTTTCTACGTTTAAAACCTTAAAATTCCATATAATCAATATTCGGGAACAAATGCACTTTTGACTTGCTTGAACATTTCCTCCGTCACCTTGCCTTCACCATATTGAATGACATATACCTTAAGCTTTTTTTTGCCCCACTCTGCATATACCTCTTCTGCCGAAGGGTAGTAGAGGTCGATCCGGTTCCCTTTGATCGCAGAGCCTATGTCCGCAACTATGCCGTACCCATACCCCGGTATCCATAGCAAGGATCCAAGTGGAAATATGTCCGGATCTGCCGCAATTGTAGAGACAGCATCCTCATCTCGCTGCACTTTCAATCCTGAATAGGTTATCCCGTATCCCGGATGATCCGGCGTCTTGCCTGTAGATTCATAATTAGCCGAATACCCTGTTGCGACCACTTCTACACCGTCAAATTTCCCTGATAGCGTGCGCTCGCTCATCTCATGAATCGGTATCTCATTCGCTTCCTTGTCATCAAGTTGATGCTCTTCCGGCTTCACAGGAGCTGCAAGTTTAACAGCCGAAGTAACGGCAGGCTTGAAGGCTCGCTCTTTCTCGGTATAGACTGGCACTTGTTGCGCCGTATTCACTGCTAGCGCCTCACTCACTCGTTTTTCTGTTTGTGATGAATTGCTGGGTTTCATACGTTGATCTGTTGCACACATAGAAGCTATTATGAAGACCAGCATAAGCATACTCAGCCACTTGCTCTGGTCAGACAACTTCATGTTCGTCCCTCCCCTATTAAACAAGGGTGTCCCTGTATAAGAAAATTTATACATGGACACCCTTCGGGAGGATCGGGGTATGTTGCTACGTTATCTTCACATCTTGACTACTTTGTCCTGAAGTATCGTGGTTGCCGCATCTTCCATAGATGCCGCGCCCAGATCGCCTTCTCCTCGCTTGCGGATAGATACAGTCCCTTCCTTCTTCTCACTTTCACCGACGACGAACATATAAGGGATTTTCTCAAGCTGAGCAGCTCTGATCTTATATCCAAGCTTCTCATTGCGGTAGTCTCCCTCCACACGAACACCTGATGCTTGCAGCTTATCTGTCACTTCACGAGCATAGTCGTCATAATGATTCGATACAGGAATGACCATCGCTTGAACGGGAGACAGCCAGGTTGGAAGCGCGCCAGCGAAATTCTCCAGCAGGAATGCGGTCATCCGTTCCATTGTACTGATAATACCGCGATGAATGACGACAGGGCGATGCTTCTGACCGTCTTCACCGACATACTCCAGGGAGAAGCGCTCTGGGAGCAAGAAATCAAGCTGAGCTGTGGACAGCGTCTCCTCCTTCTTCAAGGCTGTGCGAATTTGCACGTCGAGCTTCGGACCGTAGAACGCTGCTTCCCCTTCCGCCTCATAGAACGGCAGGTCAAGTTCTTCCACTACTTCTCGAAGCATACGTTGCGACATTTCCCACATCTCATCATCAGGGAAGTATTTCTCCTTATCCGCAGGGTCTCTATAGGAGAGACGGAAGCGATAATCGGTAATGCCGAAGTCCGCATACACTTGACGAATGAGCTGAATGACGCGAGCGAACTCTTCCTTAATCTGATCTGGACGGCAGAAGATGTGCGCATCGTTCAGAGTCATTGCCCGTACACGGTGCAAGCCGGTTAAGGCGCCGGACATCTCATAACGATGCATCGTACCAAGCTCTGCAATACGGAGCGGCAAGTCGCGATAGCTACGCATCTCGGTCTTATACACCATCATGTGGTGCGGACAGTTCATCGGTCTAAGCACCAATTCTTCATTATCCATGACCATCTGCGGGAACATGTCTTCGTTGTAATGGTCCCAATGGCCGGAAGTTTTGTACAGATCGACATTCGCCAGTACAGGTGTATAGACATGGTTATAGCCTAGACGTTCCTCCAGATCAACGATATAACGCTCCATAATTTTGCGCAGCTTGGCTCCTCTTGGCAGCCACATCGGGAGACCTTGACCGACCTCGCGGGAGAACGCGAATATCTTCAAATCCTTGCCGAGCCTGCGATGGTCTCTCTTCTTCGCTTCCTCCAGCAGCTGCAGATGCTCATCCATCTCTGACTTCTTCACGAAGGCAGTTCCGTATATGCGCTGCAGCATCTTGTTGTTGGAGTCACCTCGCCAATAAGCACCTGCCAGACTCAACAGCTTGAACACCTTCAGCTTGCCGGTCTTCGGAACGTGCGGCCCGCGGCACAGATCGAAGAATTCGCCTTGATCATACATCGTAATGACCGAATCCTCCGGCAGATCACGGATAAGCTCAAGCTTCAGATGATCATTAAGCTCTGTATAGGTGGCTAATGCTTCCTCGCGCGTTACCTCACGTCTGCGAATTTCCAAATTCTCATTGACGATTCTCGCCATTTCCTTCTCGATCTTGCCCAAGTCTTCGGGCGTCAAGGAATGCTCAAGGTCAATATCATAGTAAAAGCCGTCTTCGATAACTGGACCGATCCCGAGCTGAACAGCACGGTCTCCATATATCCGCTTGATTGCCTGTGCCATCAGGTGAGCCGTGCTGTGACGAATCACTTCCAGCCCGTCTTCAGAATTCGGCATCACAATTTCAACATCTGCATCCTCTTCCACTGGTGTGTACAGATCGACCAGCTTGCCGTTAATTTTGCCTGCAACGGCATTTTTGCGCAAGCTGCTGCTGATAGACGCAGCAATTTCCTCCAGTGTCGTCCCTTTCGGAATTTCCTTAGCTGCGCCATCCGGCAATTTAATGATAATGTTCATCTGCTTCAACTCCTCCTGTTTGAATGAATGTGTACGGATTCAAGGGGCACGCCGTCACATAAAAAAGACGCCGCCCCAATCTTAGGGGCGAGCGTCGTGCTCGCGGTTCCACCCTACTTCGATTCGACACCCGCAGCATGCCATACGCCGTGCTGCCATGTATGCGACGAACCCTCAATAGTTGTTCTGTAACGGGAAGTCCCGGTGACCTATACAAGCCATTGCTTCCGCACGGCCTTCCAGATCACGGCTGCGAAGGGGTAAGCTGCTTGCCTGGATACCGAGGAAACTTACAGCCAATGATTTCCCTCTCTGGTCGGTCAGCACAAACGCTCATGTCTTCGGTTATAGCCTGTATGTGTTCATTGATCTCATTAATGGTGTTATTATAGCGAGCATAACCCAATGAAGTCAAGCATTCCCTATTGTTATCTTATGCTTCGAGCCGAGTCCTATGATGGATTGCATCAATCATTCATTAGGGATGGCGCGTAAAACTGACTGTATCACTATGCAGCATCGTTGTACAAATCGGACAATACGAGCATAGAACGACGCGGTCCTCGAAGATTTGGCGTATTGTCTTAATTACTTGCATGCCTGGTTCCTTCGTGTGCAGATAGATCATTTGTGGAGAAACCGTAATCAGTGTGCTTACGATCATATCTTCATAATTAACATCTTGCTCCACCGTTTCAATGACAAAAGTTTCTACTGCGCTCGTCTCCATTTGCTTGCCGTGCTCATCAAACAACTGAAATTCATACTCGCCCTTATGCACCAAATGAACAGAGGGTACCTTCGCTTCTTGCACACATACAAAGTACTTCAGCAATAATATAAATTCATGGTATTGCTTATCCATCATATATTCATCAACGGCATACTCCACAATCTCTTTCAGCTCGTTCCAGTAAAAGCGTAACCGAAATCGTAAGAATCCTTCCATATGAAGGATTGCGTTTTCGGATAGATACGTATGAAAGGCCTCAGTAATTTTGTCCTGCCATTTCACCCGCTGCGAGACAGATCCGGAAATATCCATGAGTTCTTCCGGCTCATCCATCATTTGATAGCAATATTGGATGATTTGTTCCACTTCATGCTCATCGTAATAATCGAAATCACGTTGAATAATCGTACGAATGAAATGCTGCTCCCGGCATTGCAGCACGTATTGTGCGAGCAGTTCCGATATGTGCGCATACACACGAGGCCCGTCCTCTATAAGACTGTATGCCTCTCCTCCTGCTTCACATACCCACAATTCCGTATCCTCACGCGCATATTCGCGCTTCATTATCAATGATTTGCCTGGTTGGGCCATTGCCAGCAGGCGTTGATGTAACTCCTTATACAAACTGTTCGTATACGGCTCGTGATCTCGTGTCAACGATAGTGTCAACAGTTGCAATTCATCCACTCCCTTCCGCCACTTTCTATTCCTAAAGTATATGGTCGCCGTTAAGCGGATATACGAAGAAAGCGATGGAAGGACAATGGCGATTCAAGCTCGTACAATTAGTTTTGCAATACGAAATCCTTGTCTGCGCGCTCCCCTTCTTGGAATACACGAAGAAGCTCATATTTCGTATTTCGTTGGGCAGGAATTTTGCCAGCTTCGCGAATCATGTCTAAGATCAAATTCGTATTCACTTTATGTGTGCAAGCAGCAGCAGAAACAACATTCTCCTCCATCATCGTGCTGCCGAAATCATTACAGCCGTATGAGAGCGACAGCTTGCCCACTTCCGGTCCCATTGTCACCCACGATGACTGCAGGTTGTCAATGTTGTCCAGCATGATGCGAGCAATCGCGATCGTCTTCAAGTATTCATCCGCACCGACACGCTCAGCCTTCAAATTCGTATTGTCAGGTTGGAACGTCCAAGCAATGAAGGCAAGGAATCCTGGAGTCGGGTATCCTCCGCGCAGACATTCATCCTGTGCATCCCGCAGACGCAGCATGTGCAAGGCGCGTTCTTCCGCTGTTTCCCCGAAGCCAATGACCATCGTTCCAGTTGTATGCATGCCAACACGATGGGCAGCCTTCATAATGTCGATCCATTCCTTCCAGGAACCCTTGCGGCGGCTAATCTTGTTGCGTATTCGGTCAACAAGCATCTCCGCTCCGGCACCCGGCAAGGAGTCCAGACCGGCAGCATGCAGCTGTCTTAACACTTCTTCAATCGAAGCGATTCCAGACAGCTCTTGCATCTTGCGAATTTCTACCGTAGAGAATGAATGCATCTGTATTGATGGGAAACGCTGCTTAATCTCGCGCAATAAGTTCAAGTAATAGTCAAAGGGAAGCTTCGGATTGACACCGCCCTGCATTAATACCTCCGTACCGCCTACATCAATCAGCTCCTGCATCTTCTCAAAGATTGTATCGTTCGGAAGCACATAGCCTTCTTCTGAATCAGGTGAACGATAAAACGCGCAAAACCGGCAATACACATCACATACGTTCGTATAATTAATGTTTCGACCAATGACAAAAGTAGTGATCGGATCAGGGTGCTTGCGCAGCATGAGCTTATTAGCTGCTGCTCCGATCTTCTCGATCTGATCAGATTCGAACAGCGCAGTCCCTTCCTCCAGTCCGATGCGTTCTCCACGCAGTGCCTTATCCAATATTGTGTCTACATTCATCGGCGATCCCTCCGTTCTACTACTTCCTATCATAGCAGATAATATGAAAAAAAGCAGTGCCGTAACCGAACACTGCTTGTTGGTATTCATAAGTGATTGTACGCTAAATCATACTTCGTTCGATGCATGGATCTCCTTATCCGCTGCTTCGAAGGCTTGTGCTAAGTCTGCAATCAAATCCTCCACATGCTCAATACCTACCGATAAGCGGAGCAACCGATCGTCAACCCCAACCTTGCGGCGAATGTCCTCGGGAATGTCTGCATGTGTCTGAACTGCTGGGTAGGTCATAAGTGATTCCACGCCTCCTAAGCTTTCCGCGAACGCAATCAACTTGATATGACGAAGAATCGGTTCGATCATCGTTGCTTCTTTCATCTTGAACGAGAAGATGCCCGTATTGCCTGATGACTGACGCTGTTGGATGTCGTGACCCGGATGATTCGGCATAGCCGGATAGAATACCTGCTCCACCATAGAATGATCCGCTAAGTACGCTGCCAACCGCTCTGCATTGTATTGATGCCGTTCCATCCGCAGCGCCAGCGTCTTCATCCCTCTCATGAGCAGGTAACAATCTTGCGGACCAAGCACCGCCCCGATAGAATTGTGCAGGAATGTCAGCTGATCACACAGCTCCTGCCCCTTCGCCATAATGAGACCGGCAAGCACATCATTATGGCCTCCCAAATATTTGGACGCACTATGAATCACGATATCTGCGCCAAGCTCAAGAGGACGTTGAAAGAAGGGGGTCAACAGCGTGTTATCGACAATGACCAGAAGATCATGCTCCTTCGCCCACGTACTTACAGCTTGAAGGTCCGTAATCATCATGAGCGGATTCGTTGGCGTCTCAATTAGGATCGCCTTCGTGTTCGGCTGCCGCAGCCGTTCCAGCCCTTTCAGATCATTCGTATCGATATAAGAAGCTTCAACGCCATAGCGACTCATAATTTGTTCAAGCAACCGGTATGTACCGCCATACAGATCCAGGGAGACTAGCAGATGATCTCCCTGCGAGAACAATCCGAATATCGTATGAAGCGCAGCCATACCCGAGCTGCAAGCATATCCCCGGTCACCGGATTCCAATTCGGCGGCTGCTTCCTCCAACACCTTGCGTGTAGGGCTCTGACTGCGGCTGTAGTCGAAGCCTGTGCTCTGCCCTAAGCGCGGATGCCGGAACGCCGTTGCATGATAAATCGGAAAATTAACTGCGCCCGTAACAGGCTCTTGAATCGATCCAATCTGAGCCAAGCGGCTTTCCATCTTCATTATATTCCCTCCTGTATATTTACTTAAATTCCTGCAGCCATCTCTTTGTATGCGGCGTTCCAATCGAATGGTGTAACCTGGTACACATAGTAGTTCAGCCAGTTGGAGAACAGCAGGTTCGCATGCGCCCGCCATGTGCTGACCGGTTTCTTAGTCGGGTCGTCTTGTGGAAAATAGTTCTTCGGTACGGCAATGTCCATTCCTTTCTCAACATCCCGCTCGTATTCCCACTGCAGCGTCTCGGGATCATACTCAGAATGCCCTGTTACGAAGATATGCTTGCCGTCCTTGGAAGCGGCAATATACACACCGGACTCCTCTGAATGCGATACAATCTCCAGCTCTGGCACTGCCTCGATATCTTCGCTTCGCACTTCTGTATGTCTGGACTGCGGCACATAGAAGCATTCGTCAAACCCGCGCAGCAGCTGGCAATTCCGAACGACCGGCACATGCGGGAAGACGCCGAATATCTTCTCGGGAAGCGGATATTTCTGCACGCCATAATGATAGTACAGCCCGGCTTGAGCCCCCCAACATATATGCATCGTCGACGTGACATTCTGCTTAGACCATGCCAGAATGTCCTTCAGCTCGTTCCAATAATCCACTTCTTCAAATTCCAGTGTCTCCACTGGGGCGCCGGTGATGATCATCCCGTCAAACCGCTGATGCTTAATGTCGTCGAACGTCTGGTAAAATTGGGACAGATGCTCATGCGGCGTATTCTTCGACGTATAGGTTTTCGTACGAATCAACGCAACCTCTACTTGCAATGGTGTATTGCCAATCAACCGAAGCAGTTGGGTTTCCGTTGTCTCCTTGGTCGGCATCAAATTGACAATCGCGATCCGCAATGGCCGGATATCCTGTTGGTAAGCAGCGGACTCATCCATGACAAAAATATTCTCATTCGCTAATACTTCCTTTGCTGGCAGACTGTCAGGCACTTTGATTGGCATCCTCTTCACTCCTTTGTTGAATTAGTTGGCACTGGAATAACTAAAAAAGACCCCTCCGATGGAAAGGTCTTCATGACAAGTCAAAAAGCCTCTCTCATCTCTCAGAAACGACTGTTCCTGCAAGATTTAGCACCGTGCAATGCCAGTCGCTTGACTGGATGCCGGTTGCCGGGTTTCATCGGGCTAGTCCCTCCACCTGCTCTTGATAAGAGTAACGGTCTATATAGTTAACACTACTGTACTGGAAATTCTCCCTCACGTCAAGCACTGCTTGTACAGCAATGAACTGGGACAGACAATCCATCCATACGATTGCATCGTCCGCAAGCAGCAGGTATGCTTGGTAAGAAGCACTATTCTCGCCAATCAGGAGGGCATGACAAGCATGGAAACCGATGTGCAATCAATTATTCCATTAATAGCGGAAGCGATATCGAGCAAGGACAAATCTCGTCTTCTTCACGTATTAGATGAACTCCAACCTTATGATCGTGCGGAGATATATAAGACTCTTCCAGGCAAGTTCAGACTTCCCTTTATCCTGCTACTTCCGCTCCCCGATGTGGCGATCATCGTTCAAGAGCTTGAGCATGACTACCAAGAGGAAATTGTTTCTGTTCTCGGCATGGAGAAAGCTACGCGAATGATGACATATATGGAAAACGACGACTTAGCTGACTTGTTGGCCGGCTTCTCTAACGATCGCACACAAGGCTTCCTTACTTCGATGACCCGAGCGGATAGTGAATCTGTACAATCGCTGATGCAATACGAACCGGATACGGCAGGCGGCATCATGACGAACCGTTATGTGTGGATCAAGGATCACTATGATGTGCGTGAAGCAGTAGATAAGGTCAAATCATTCGCCAATTATGCAGAGAATATTTATTACCTATACGTATTGGATGATAACAAGCAACTGGTCGGTGTTGTGTCCTACCGGGATTTGGTCCTTGCAGATGAACGCGATCAGATCGCTGATATTATGTATCGACGCGTAATTAGCGTCCCAATAGAGATGGACCAAGAAGAAGTAGCGCGCACGATGGAACGGTACGACTTCATTGCATTGCCTGTTGTAGATGAGCATAGCAGGCTTGCCGGTATTGTTACGGTCGATGATATTTTGGATGTCGTCATTGAAGAAGCGAACGAAGATATCGGCAAGCTATCCGCAACGGGGGCAGGCATTGACTTTCAGACCTCCGCTGTCACCGCTTCTGCCAAGCGGCTCCCGTGGCTCATGCTGCTGCTGTTCCTTGGCTTGCTGTCCGGCAGCATTATGGCTGGCTTCCAACATACGTTGGAGCAGGTCGTCGTGCTTACCTTCTTCATGCCGATGATCGCAGGCATGACAGGGAATACAGGGACGCAATCACTTGCCATTGTAGTGCGCGGACTCGTCATGAACGATGTCGACCGCCGTACTTTGCTCCGCTTAATCACTCGTGAATTTACTGTCGGTCTAATCATCGGAACAGTATGTGGATTGGCTGTTGCAGCTATCTCTTACTTGTGGCAAGGAAGCGGCTATTTGGGATTGGTCGTGGGACTTTCCTTATTCTTGACTTTACTCATCGGAACGATGACCGGCACATTAATTCCGCTAATGCTGCATCGCTTGCGAATTGATCCAGCTGTTGCATCCGGTCCGCTCATTACGACGATTAACGACTTGTTCTCACTAAGTGTCTACTTCGGTCTGGCGACGCTCTTCCTGAACAAGCTGTCGCAACTCTGAGCATTGCAGACCGGACAAGCACACGATATACTATTCAGGTAATACGTTAGTAGAGAGGTGAGACGCAGGTATGGACGCAGAACCGAGCGCGGACCAACAAGCTAACCCTGAACGAGTGAAACATCATATGGAGAAGCGCCGGCTTCCGATTCAGCCTTGGGTCATTCGCTGTTAGCGGGGTTCCTTCGGTACGGGAAGCGGCGTGTTTCTCCGTGACCGAAAGGAGCAGTCGTCATTATGCGAGTAAGACTTGTGCAACATGGAATCTTCACCGAATTGGAATCACCTGCCGAAGCACTTCAAGTACCGGAGAACGGTTTTTACTGGATTGATGCAGCTGCCGAGGACCTGCAGCAACTGCAGGAAATATTTCACCTTCACGACCTTGCTGTAGAAGATTGTCTGAACGAAGAGGAACAGCGACCCAAGCTAGAAATTTACGACGAGAGCGGGCAATACTTCGTCGTCATTAACAGCATCCGATTTGATGATGAGGAGATCTTCCTGAGAGCCTTGAACATATTCTTAGGCAGGCATTACATCATTACCGTCACCCAACAGAAGATCAATGAGCTGCGTACAATCAAACCTATTATGCTTGCGGAGAAAACGAATTCAGCGGATTTCTTCCTCTATGAACTCATTGACCTTGTTGTCGATAACTACTTTACGGTAAGCGATCGCTTCGAAGCGCGAATCGAGAAGCTCGAAGAAGACATCTTAATTCGTACACGTAAGTCGCATCTCAATGAAATTATCGGATTACGCAGCGAAATATTGTGGCTGAAGAAAGCGCTTGGTCCGCAGAAGGATCTCATTGCTAAGCTGAACCGTAAGGAGCTCCGGCTTATCGATGATCAACTGCAAAAGTATTTCAGTGATGTCTATGAAAATACTGTGAAGATATCCGAGACGTTCGAAACATACCGCGATCTAATGGGCAACCTGCGAGAAGCTTATCAATCCAGTCTTGCTAATCGCGCCAACGAAATTATGCGTGTCTTCACCGCCTTGACAACGATCTTCATGCCGTTAACGTTCATTACCGGTATCTATGGCATGAACTTCACATACATTCCAGGATTGCACCTAGCCTATGGTGCTGAGATAGCCTTGGGATTCATGTTTATTGTAGGTTGTTCGATGTATTTGCTGTTCCGCAAGAAAGGCTGGCTATAATATCACTTATTAACCTGACACCGCCCTGTCTTCATTAGACAGGGCGGTGTTGTCCATTAGCTCTGCACCGTGCTTGGCTCTCTGCGAGCAACCATTCTAACAAGCCTCAGCCAATCATACAGCTGTTGAATATCCTGCCCCTTCAGCTCTTCTTCCGTATAGAGCTTGCTCAGAACCGGCTTCAAGAATCGGCTGTCCTGCTCTCGAAATGCCTGAATCGCCCTCACCTTCAACTGCTCAGGAATTTCCTCGCCACAGCTGTCAATCAACACAGTTAAGTCATACCCTTCACTCTCGAGCTGTTCGAGCTGCATGATGATTTCTCGTTTCGGCAGTGACAATTCCTTCTCCAGCTCCGCTAATGTGCTCCGTTGTGAAGCACGCGCCAACAGTTTCTTGCGATGCTGGTGTCGGGCCAACATATTCTTATGCTTCTGCTCATGCTGACGGCACATCCAGATGAACATCTCCCGGTGATCCATACGCTGTGCGACCCATTCCAAGGGGAACGTATGATCCCGAGACTCTTTGGCGAGCAGTGAAACCAGCTCCTCCCCGAATAAATTCCACTTGTATTCACCGAATCCCGGTATTTGCAGCATCTCCTCCTTATGATGCGGAATATAGACTGACAAGAGTTGAAGCAGCTTGTTCGTCGCAACTACGAATGGCGCTCTCCCCACCTCACCGGCCTTCTCCCTTCGCCAAGTGCGAAGCTTATCATATAATGTCTTATTCGGATTGCTCTCTGCATAATAGTGCAGCATCTGCGTTAGCGAAGCGCGATTGCTGACAGGCACCGCTTCTTCAAGCAGCCCTTCCACTACAGGTAAGAACCCATCCCCCATCTTCCCTGCAAGGCGGTATTGCAAAATCGCCTTCATCTCATCCTGCTCCGGTCCCTCATACCAATCCTCTTGTGTGGATGGCTGATCCATCCGATCCTCTGTCCATACGATTCGCCAATGATCCTCGTCGATTCCTACACAAATACGTGCGGTACAAAGTGAATGCTGCTCCTCCTTTCTTTGCAAACTGTTCATGAATAAAATATCCATGTTCTACACCTCCACAATTGTTTTTTAAAAAGAAAAAACACCCCACCAACCCAATACGGTTAGTGAGGTGCTTCCTCAACAAAATTATTAGTAAATTCAGAGTACCACAATCGCCCATACATGTGCAACCCTTTATTTGGAACACACTGCACCGCCCTTTCTCATACACGATCGAGCATGTATAATAGGAGTAGCGGCATGGGAAAGGAGAGAACACAATTGGCTGAGGACTTCGATTATTTGTCCGATAGCAACGAAGAGACCACAACCCGATTTATTTGTTTCATTGGTCCTTCTATGCATCGGTTTGACTTAGCTGTTACGACCACGAATCGATTTTACGGGAAAAAGCTTGTAACCGATCTGCAATCCGGCAAAACTGCTATAATCGGACCGGATGATCTGGATGAAGAAGGATATCTCGAGCATGTCTTTCGCATGAATGAAGAACAAGCCGAAGACTTGCGCAGCTTCCTGCTTCAAGTTGTAGGAGTGATACACTTCTCGGATACATGACCCGATGCATAAGTATGGCAGCATTCGCAAATCATAAGTCTGACTAACGCCGTCACACTAGCGTTGTTGGACTTATTTTTTTATACGACGGGAGGTGTACGATTATGGCTGGGATCAATGACGGATTTATGGAGGAGCGTCGCAGTGATTATACGGATGTAGCTTCTGTTGAATCTCAACGGAACGATTTAATTGCTGAAGAATTCCCCGAAGGGCCATACGGCTCACCATTACGCAGTGACTATCTTGGTAAGAGCACGCCATGGCGAGAGGATCAGCGGCCTCCTAATCGATTCGCTTATGAGAATCGCGCCTTGCATGAAGGACTGCCGCGGAACGATCCGCCCGCGCACCTTACCCATGACGAGAATGGCGACGAATCACCCGTGCAACATTGATGCTTAACCCGCTGCAAATTGCCGAATGAACGCCTTGAATTCCAGCTCTTCCAGCTTAGCAAGTAGCTTCGGCACATCAATCTTGTATTCACAGGAAGATAAGGCGCAATCCACCTCTACATCAAGTTGAATCGTAGCAAGCTCATAAGATAGCTCGATCAGCTCCCGATTTTCGATCAGTCGTTCCTTCAGCTTGCCTTTAACCTGCTCAATATTAGCAAAAACACCTTCTACTGTGCCGAATTCGGCAATCAGCTTCAGTGCCGTCTTCGGTCCGACATTCGGGCAGCCCGGAATATTGTCAGAGGCATCACCCATCAGCGCCTTCATCTCGATAATTTGAGCAGGATGTTGTATCCCCTTAATTTCTTGTAAATTGTGCAGTCCAATCACCTCATAATTGCCGAAGCCCTTCTTCATCATCGCAACCTGCACACGATCCTGAATCAACTGAAGGGAGTCGCCATCACCTGTCAGGATCGTCACTTGAACCCCGTCCGCTGCATAACGATTCGCCAACGAACCTATGACATCATCCGCCTCATATCCGACTTTCCCTACACATGGAATGTTGAACGCTTCGACAAGCTCCCACAATTGATCGAATTGCGGCACAAGCTCTTCAGGCGGAGCCGCGCGATTCGCCTTGTAATTCGGATAGCGTTCGTTACGGAACGTCTTGGAACCCATATCGAACGCGCAAGCGACATGCGTCGGTTGGAATGTCTCGATTGCGTGCAGCATATATTTCGTAAACTGATACAGACCGTTCGTGCACAATCCCGTAGAAGTCCGCATGTAATTACCGCTCATTGCCATCGCGAAGAAACCGCGAAACAGTAAAGCGAAGCTGTCTACAATAAGGATGTGTTGTTTGCTTGCCACTTGATCATTCATTGCTTCATAACTCCTTTGTCCTATTCATATCCTATTCTCTCGCACAAATCGCCCGATCCGAGCTGCTGCTTCCGTCAATTGTTCGTTCGATTGGACAAGCGCCATGCGTACATAGCCCTCACCTTCCTTGCCGAATGCATCACCGGGAATGACAGCAACACCTGTCTGGAGCAACATTTCCCGGGAAATTTGTCGAGATGTCCAGCCTTGCGGGATCGGCGCCCACACGAACATTGTCGCCTTCGGCATTGGCAGCTCCCAGCCTTCCTTCGCTAATGCTTGGATGAATAGATCTCTTCTATGCTGATAATGCGCGGCTACAGACGGCTTGCCTTCCATATCTTCTGTCAACGCCGTGATACCGGCTTCCTGCACAGGTTGAAACACGCCATAATCAATATTCGCCTTCAGCACTTGCAAGGCATGTACCGCATCCGCATTCCCTACAGCAAACCCAATTCTGCAGCCGGCCATATGGAAGCTCTTGGACAAGGAATGGAATTCGACCGCTACTTCTTTCGCACCGGGAATTTCCAATATGCTCATAGGGCGAAACCCATCGAACGCCATTTCCGAATAAGCAGCGTCATGCACGATGAGAATTTCCCACCGCGCTGCGAAGCGAACAGCGTCCTCGTAGAACGATCGGTCGGCTATTGCCGATAACGGATTGCTGGGATAGTTCAAGATCATAAGCTTCGCTCGTCTCGCCACATCTTGCGGAATGCTTGTGAAATCGGGCAAATAACCGCCGCTTTCTGTTAATGGCATGAAATATGGGGTGAGGCCTGCCATCTCAATACCTGCCAAATAGACAGGATATCCGGGATCAGGAATGAGTGCGATATCACCAGGATCAGCAATCGCGGTAGGCAGATGCGCAAGCCCATCCTGCGAACCCATCAATGCCAGCACTTCGCGTTCAGCGTCCAATTCAACGTTAAAACGATATTGGTACCAGCTGCACACTGTCTGCCGAAACGACGCACTGCCTCTGGACAATGGGTAAGCGTAGCTGTCATCTGCCCGAATACAGCTGTCCAGCACTTCGCGAACCCGCTGCGACGGCGGCAGGTCGGGACTTCCAATACCTAGATCGATCACATTCTTGCCAAGAGCGTGCGCTTCCGCTTTCCAGCTGGCGACCTCCGCGAAGATTGCCGATCCCATCCGTGAAGCGCGCTGCGACAGAGGAATTCGCATCATGCGTTCCCCCATACATCCTCATATGTTGCCTCACGGAACCCTACCGACACTTTCGAGCCATCGGTAACAAGCGGTCGCTTGATTAGCATACCGTTCGAAGCGAGCAGACGGACTTGCTCCTCGCGGCTCATATCCGGCAGCTTGTTCTTAAGCTGCTGTTCCTTATACACTTGTCCGGAAGTATTGAAGAAGGCCTTCAACGCAAGACCGCTCTTCTCAATCAGATCGGACAGCTGCTCCGGTGATGGAGGCTGTTCGACAATATCGATGGATGTCACTTCATGCCCTTGCTCCTTCAGCCATTTCAATGCTTTGCGGCACGTTCCGCACTTCGGATATTGGTATATCGTTAATGTCATTACAGATCTCGTCACCTTTCTATTGTAATCTTACATGCTTGATTACGTCTCTTCCAAATACAGGATTCCTATTAATCCTTCACGCTGTCAGCGTATGCAAGCAATGCCTGCATGTCCGCAGGCATCGGCGCTTCATAGTGCACCTCGCGGCTATCTTCCGGATGAAGGAACGATAACGTTGCCGCATGCAAGGCATGGCGATCAATCGGATAGCCCGTTCCCCACTCCTCCTTGCTGCTTTCGCCACCCTCTACCTGCACACAATCAAAGCCGTACAGCTTGTCTCCGACAATGGGGCAGCCAATGTGCCGCATATGTACACGAATTTGATGCGTTCGTCCAGTCTGCGGCTTGACCTCGACGCGACTGAAAGCGCCGATTGTATCCATAACTCGATATTCCGTAACCGCTGATGCTCCATCAGGTCGAACAATACGAACATAATCGCCCGGAGCGCGTCTATCGATCGGTCCTTCTATTCTACCTTCCATCGGATAAGGAGCACCATGAACGATAGCTATATACGACTTCTTCACTCGGCGCTCCTGAAATTGTATCGATAACTGCTGATGAGCATACGGATTTTTGGCAATCGCCAGCACGCCGGACGTTTCCTGATCGAGTCGATGAATCGGCCGGAATCGATGCTGCTTCCCTGTCTGCTGCCAATAATAGGCGACCGCATTCGCCAGCGTATTCACATAATGCCCATGAGTAGGATGGACAATAATATGAGGCGGCTTGTTCACAATCAGAAGATGATCATCTTCATGTATAATGTCAATCGGAATATGCTGCGGCAATATGTCCGTAGAGGTTTCTTCCTCCATTCGCACTTCAACTAAGTCACCGGCACTCAGCTTGACGTTCACTGGACAGCGTTCACCGTTCACCGTAATTCCTTGCGGTGTCCACTTCAGCCGTGACAACAGCTTCTTCGACAAGGACATGCGATTGCGCAAAATTGTGCGCAGCACCCAGCCATTCTCAATTTCAGGTACGATATATTGTAATGGTTTGTAGTAGCTCATGATCGTGTTCGGAACACCTTGCCTCCTCGTTCGTACTTAACGTCCTCTACTCCCTCGCGGGCATTCGCTGCACGGGCCAGCATAAATAGGAAATCACTCAATCGATTTAAGTACGTACGCACTTCCGTATTGATCTCTTCTTCCTGTGCCAGCGCCACAACCTGCCGCTCCGCACGTCGGCATACCGTTCTGCACATATGCAACTGGCCGGATACGATACTTCCTCCCGGCAGGATAAAGTGTGTCAGCTCCGCCGTCTCCTGCTCATAGCGGTCGATGGATGCTTCCAATCGTTCTGTCATTGCTGGTTCAACCTTGAAGGAACGCGCCTGCAAGGTTGCCAGATCTGCGCCGCAGTCGAACAATTCATGCTGAATTTCGAGCAAATTCGCACGCATATCGCTGTAACTCTCCGCATCCATGAAAGTGACAGCAGCGCCAATGAAGCTGTTCAGTTCATCGACCGTCCCGTAAGCTTCGACACGCACACTGTTCTTAGCAACACGTCCGCCAATGACAGCTGTATCCCCTCGGTCTCCTGATCTTGTATATATTTTCAATATACGTGCACCTCCCACAGTCGATTTCAATACTTGTGCGAAAAAAGAGCTGGGTTCTAACCCCCGGCTCTTCTTCTCCATGTCATATATTCATTAATCTTCTCGTCCAGTCTCATGCTGATCTCAATGACAAGTTCCGATGAGAGATCACCTTCATCACCGGCAGCCTTCTCCATGAGTACACGCAGCTTTTGAATCTCTTCAATCAAAGGTATACAGGATGCATGTCTTGCTTTCGGAACATCGTACCGCTTGGGCTCTTCCTGGATTAACAGAACGCCTGCTTCAGATAAACGATTGTATTCCAATGCAGTCAAATGATCATCCCTCCCTCAAAAATAACCTGCGAGATTCATACTTATACGCTTTAAGTATAGCAAACTGGCGAGAAAATACCAATTTTTAAATAGGTGTTTTGACAAACTTATTAACAAAGTTTCCAATTCGGTCCAGCGCTTCGTTCAAGTGCGCAACGGATGTCGCATACGAGCAGCGTACGAACCCTTCGCCGCCGTTGCCGAAGGCGTGTCCGGGGACAACCGCTACCCGTCCTTCCTGCAATAGCCGTTGAGCGAACTCCTCAGAGCTCAATCCTGTAGATTGAATAGACGGGAACGCATAGAATGCGCCTTGCGGTTCATGACAGTCAAGACCAATTTCACGAAATCCCTTCACGACCAGACGTCTCCGCTGATTGTACGATTCAACCATCCGGTCCTTCTCATCCATGCCGTTGCGCAGCGCTTCGATCGCTGCAATTTGTCCCATGACAGGCGCACACATAACCGTATATTGGTGAATCTTCAACATGGCCGAAATGAGATCAGCATGTCCGCAAGCATACCCGAGCCGCCAGCCTGTCATTGCGAACGACTTAGAAAATCCGCTGACAAGTATCGTCCTGTCCCGCATTCCCGGCATCGAGGCAAAGCTGACATGCTTCGAGCTGTATGTCAGCTCCGCATAGATTTCGTCAGAGATGACGATCAGATCATTCTCCTCTACAAGCTTCGCAATCGGCAGCCAATCGTCATAGGTCATCGTGCCGCCTGTAGGATTGCTTGGATAGCACAAAATTAACACCTTCGACCTCGGTGTAATATGCTGCTTCAGCTGATCGGCCTGCAGCTTGAACTGATCCTTGGCGAACGTTTCGATCCCTACCGCCTTGCCCCCGGACAAGGTAGCAATCGGCGAATACGAAATATAGCTCGGCTCCGGCACCAGCACTTCATCGCCAGGGCTGATCAATGCGCGCAATGCCAGATCAATCGCTTCACTGCCGCCTATCGTCACCATCACTTCATTCGATGGTTCATAGCGCACATGAAAGCTCTTGTGCATATACGCTGCAATTTCCTCTCTCAGCTCAGGCAGTCCACTATTCGGTGTGTAAGTCGTCTTGCCCTGCTCCAGCCCATAGATGCTTGCTTCCCGCACATGCCATGGCGTGATGAAATCCGGTTCTCCTACACCTAGCGATATAATATCCTTGCTTGCGCTAACCAAGTCGAAGAATTTCCGTATCCCTGATGGAGGAATTTCTCGGACTGTATCGGTCAAATAACGCTGCATGGACGATGGAGTCGGCTCTGTCATATCAACTCTCTCCCTTACGGCGAAATCAGCATCCGGTGATCATCCTGATGATCCTCGAGAATGATGCCGTCCTGCTTGTATTTCTTCAAGATGAAATGCGTCTTGGTCGATAGAACCGATTCGATCGTGGACAGCTTCGTAGAGACGAAATCTGCAATCTCGCGAAGCGTCCGCCCTTCTATCTCGACTTGCAAATCGTATGAACCAGACATTAAGTATACGGTCTTGACTTCTGGATACAGATAGATGCGCTCGGCGATAGCGTCAAACCCGCGCCCCCGTTCAGGTGTAATCTGCACCTCGATCAGCGCTGTCACCTTCTCGTCGTCCGACTTGTTCCAATTGAGCACAGGCACATATTTGACGATGACTTTCTCCCGTTCCATCTCTGCAATGGCCTGTTGGATCTCTGCTTCCTCCTTGCCGAGCATCGTCGCAATCAACGCCGGCTCGCGTCGGGCATCTTCCTTAAGAATGTCCAAAATCTTGGATTTCAGCTCAGTCATTGGCGTATACCACCCTTCTCACTTATAATTGGAAAAAAGATTATTCTTACATCATACAACGAAACGACCTTTGCTGAAAAGGTCGTTGTTTAAGTTTTTTTGGTTTTGATCCCTTGCACTTTGCGCATAAACATCCACGACAAGATCGGCATACTGCCAACTGCCAACAGCAGGCTGTTGATGACCGACGGCTTCGTGCTTTGCGATACGACAACGATGAACAGCAGCACACCCAGTATTCTTCCTGCATTCAACCCAAGCTCCCTGAACACGACATACTCCACGCGATGCTCTGCGCTATCCTGATCCCGGCCGATAATGTCGAATACCGTAGAAGTCATTGGAATCGAAAACAAGGGGAAGAACAGCGACGTTACAATGCCGAACAACAGCAATGTTGGATAACTGACCTCCCAGAACAGGGGCACAATAATGAGTGACATGATGACTGTACCGACAAGCATCGTAGCCGACCGATAGTGCGGCTTCAGCCACTTGCCAATAAGCCAGAAGCTAATGAGTGCAACACCCGAAGTAAGCAGCGAGAAGTTGCCAAGCTTCTGCTCATCATTCGTTGCGATGAATACGAGCAAGCCAATGACGAACAGAAACACTCCTTCACGCGCGCCCTGCGCCACTAACGCCGGGATGGCACGGCGCCACGGATTGCCTCGTACCGTGGCATTGCGGAACGCATGTGTCCATTCGTACGTACCGCTTAACTTGCGCTTACGCAGGAAGAAGCTGACGATTGCTCCAATTAGAAATACACCGAGCGATATGCTGAAGATCAGCATGTAACCTGCATTATCTGTCATACTGACGATAATCCAGCCCGACAGCCATGGCGCAATCATACCTGCGCCCGAGCCAAGCAAGCCTGCTCCGCCGTTGAAGCGATCCCGATTATCAGGACCTGTCACTTCGAAATACACGACATTGAAGGCAAGCCAATACAAGCCTGCGCCTATTCCCTGTACAGCTCCAAGCACATAAGCATAGTCAATCGCACTGCTCTTCAATAACAGGACAAGCAAGTAGAATACCGCAGAGATTGCAATTCCAAACCGCAAACTGATCATTTTATTGTGTTCCTTCACCCACTTGCCAGCGACAAAGAACGTAAGGGCATGCACGGTATAATGTGCAAGAGAGAATCCGCCAATTAAAGCGAAGTTGTGACTTTCCTTCCATAGATACACGTTGACAAAGGCCCCGGAAAGCGCGTTAGCTGCTGCGAACAACCCGTAAACAACGAGTAACAGAATGGCTTGGCGAGGAAGCGCCCCGGTCCCTCGATTCGGCTTGCTGTGTTTGCCGTTGCCCGAATGGCGGTAGTACCCGCTCTGACTATTCCGTCCGCGCACCCACATTTTCGGGAATTGAGACCGAGTTTGTCCAAACGGCATAGTGTCTACCCCCCGTCCGCTTGTGGTCTGTTCTTTAAGCTTCCCCATTCAAGCTTACAGGAAACGAAAAAACAGCAAAAAGCGAACGAGCAAAAACTGCCAGTCTTACGCGGTCAATCCAGCCGATACATAGCTTGCAGATCTACGATTAGCGCAATTTATAGTTATCCAATATCGCGTTCACCTTGCTCTGTGCTTCCGCTGCCAGCTTGTTCCTAGTTGCGTGGCAATATGGACAGACGAACCATGTTACGGCGAATGGAGGCTGAAGCAAAGGAGGACCTCCGAATTCAGGCATTCGCGGCAAAAACCGGCTGCGGTCCACCTCCATATCGCCTATGGCAATCATCGGCTCATGACAATGCTCGCATTCGGCTTCCTCCTCCTGTCCCTCCATGTACTGCTTCACTTGCTTGTCGAATTGATCCCAATTTCTCGGCAGCGCCGTCCCAACCGATTGCTCCGACAATCCGTCCTTCTCCTCCGAATCACCGCTCTCATCGAGTGTAACGCCTAATGTTCGATATTCGTTGATCATATTGAAGCAATGCGGACACATATCCTCCGCACCGATTTCTTCGTCCCATACAATTTCCGTATCACACCATGGGCAAACCTGGCGCATAGCAGCATTCCTCCTAGTGTGTCATGAAATAATAAATCCCTACAATTATAAATATAGCCGCGAGGGCAAACAGTGTTCCCCATAAATACTTCATTTCCTACAAGTCCCCTTCCTTCAGCACAATTCCACAAGTTACGGGATACTCGCTCCGATTACATAAGATAATGCAACGGATATCATCATCGAGATTAGTCCGACGGCTCGATTGTCGCGGGCAATCTCGTCATCAATTCGAAACACCGGTGTCAAAAATTCATAAATAAAGTAAGCGATCAACAACAAGACGAAGCCGAAACCAGCCCACAGAAATGCCGCATAGATGGAATCACCGTCTGAGCTCAGAATGGCGAATCGGAAAATGTTGCAAATTCCCAGAATCTTCCCGCCAACTGCCATAGCTACGGACACGTTACCGTTTTTGATTTCTTCCCATGTACTGTAGCGGGTTACCCATTCAAATAGCGAGAGGAATACGACAAGCGCCAGTACGGCAACAGAGAAAAAAGCCAAGGTTTGAAATAGATGGATGTCCAATAGCTTGTCTACATGCTCATTCATTGGCAACTCCCTCCCTTCAATTCAACTCCGCAACCGTAACGCCCGAGCCGCCTTCACCGAATGCTCCCAGTCGGTACGACTTCACGTGCTTGTGCTTGCGCAGGAAATCCGTAATGCCGTTGCGCAGTACACCCGTCCCCTTGCCGTGGATAATGGAAACTTGACCGAGATTGGAGAGGAAGGCATCATCCAGGAACCGGTCTACTTCAACCAAAGCTTCCTCTAATGAGCTGCCTCGCAGATCGAGCTCTGATCGAACCTGATCGCCCTTTGACCGTTTGAGACCAGCAACGGCCTTCTGCTTGTGCGGTTCCGGCTTATGCTGCAGCACTTCAAGATCGGACAAGGCAACCTTAATCTTCATGATCCCTACCTGAACCATCGCATCCGCATTACCTACCAATTCCACCACATGCCCTTTCTGTCCAAGGCTCCCTACTTGCACCTCGTCGCCAGGCTCTGCCTTCACTTGCTTCGAGCCGCTCTGCGGCTTGGATTTCGTCTTACTGCGAAGCTTCGGCTGCGCTTCATCCAATGCCCGCTTCGCTTCGATCAGCTTGTGCTCCTTGATCGAGCTGCGCTCTTCCATCGCCAGTCTGCGGAGATCTGAGATGATCTGATCGGCTTCCTTGCGTGCTTGTTCAATCGCTTGCTGCGCATCCTGCTCCGCCTTCTGCAGCAGCTTGTCCTTCTGTTGCTCGAACCGTAACTTCTCCGCACTTAGCCGTTGACGAAGCTGCTCGACCTCTCGTCGCAGCTGCTCCGCCTTGCCCCGTTCTTCCTCCGCGCCAATCCGGTTCGCTTCCAGCGAAGCTATCATATGCTCCACCTGCTGATCCTCTTCCTTGATCTGGCCGCGCGCCTGATCGATGATCGCTTGCGGCAAGCCAAGACGCTCAGCAATAGCGAACGCATTGCTTCGACCGGGCACGCCGACCATCAGCCGATAGGTCGGACTCAATGTCTGCACATTGAATTCCATGCTCGCATTAATAATCTCATCTTGCTCATAAGCATAAGCCTTAAGCTCGCTGTAGTGCGTAGTCGCCACCATCCTACATCCGATTCGACGTATATACTCTAGCAGCGCAATGGCCAAGGCCGAGCCTTCCGCCGGGTCTGTACCTGCACCAAGCTCATCGAGCAGCACTAAGCTCTTCGGTGTAATTTCCTTGAGTATATGAATAATGTTCGTCAAGTGACTGGAGAAGGTGCTTAAGCTTTGCTCAATGCTCTGCTCATCACCGATGTCTGCATAAATACCGTCGAATACGCACATTTGGCTGCCATCTTCCGCCGGGATGAACAGCCCCGACATCGCCATCATGCTTAACAGACCGATCGTCTTCAGCGACACAGTTTTGCCGCCTGTATTCGGTCCGGTAACGATAATCGTCTTGAACGCATTACCGAGCTCCACATCGATCGGCACGACCTCCGCTTGCGGAATTAATGGATGGCGGGATCGCTTCAGCTTCAGAAAGCCCCGATCGTTCATCTTAGGCAGTGACGCCTTCATCTCCCGCGCCAATCCAGCCTTCGCAAAGATGAAATCCAGCACACCAGATGCGTCAACCGTCTCCGTCAGCGCATCCGCCTGCTCAGCAACTTCCTCTGTCAGCTTGCGAAGTATCTTCTCAATCTCCTTCTCTTCCTTCAATCTCAACTCACGCAGCCGGTTGTTCATCTGCACAATCGCTTCTGGTTCAATGAACAATGTTGCGCCTGAAGACGATTGGTCGTGGATCATCCCACCGAAATTCGCGCGGTATTCTTGCTTGACTGGAATCACATAGCGATCATTGCGAAGCGTAATGATCGTCTCCTGCAGCATCTTCTGCGTAGAGCTGTTGCGAATATACTGCTCCAGTCGATCACGAATACGCCCTTCTCCTACGCGCAGCTCCTGGCGGATACGAGCCAGCTCAGAGCTGGCGCTGTCCATAATGTCGCCAGCATCATCAATGCATGATTTGATCTGCTTCTCTAATGCTTGCAAATCAGGAATTTGCTTAGCCAAACTTGTAAGCTGACCGATTGCTTGCTCCTCGCCTACAGCAAGCAGGAATTTCTTCAAGCGCAACGAACCGTACACCGTGTTGGCTGTATCGAGCAGCTCCTGCGGATGCAGCATCGCACCAATGCGTGACCGCGACAGGGCTTCCCGAATATCTTTAATCCCACCGAATGGCGGGGGACCCTTCAGACGTTCGACGAGCGCCGCTTGATCAGTCGCTTGCAGCCTCAGCTTCACATCTTCCAATTCGACTGTTGGATGCAGCTGTTGCGCAGCGGATTTCCCAAGCGATGTTGCCGCATGCCGCTCCAATTTATGTATGATTTTGTGAAATTCTAAAGTTTGTAACGTTTTCGGATTCAAACGAAGACACTCCCTCCATCCCCATTATAAACGAAAAGCAGCCCTTGGTGCTAATCCGCTTGACTACTGTCACGATCTATCCGGCAAGAGGTGCCAGCATAAAGCACACAAGCGACGAACACACTAGGAAATGCAGCGAATAACAAGGAGGCTTGATTCGATGCAATTTCTCGGAGCAGTTGTGCGTTTTATTGTTGCCGCGTTAGTATTGATGGTTGTAGGCTGGATTGTCCCGCAGTTTGAAATTGGCGGATTCTGGAGCGCGCTGCTGCTGGCTCTCGTCATTGCCGCCGCAGGCTGGGTGCTGGAAGGGATTTTTGGTAAGAAAATTACTCCTTTCGGACGCGGTATCGTCGGGTTTCTATCGAGTGCCGTCGTCATATGGCTTGCCCAGTTTATCGTCGGCGGTGTAGAAGTCAGCATCATCGGCGCCCTATTAGCCGCTCTAGTCATCGGTATCATCGATCTGTTCATTCCGGTCAGCACACCGTTCGAAGCTGGTTCCCGGGATGAAGATGAATCGCGCGGGAAAGCTCGCTGATACTTGGGAAATAGCCGAAGAACGCCTGTGACGATCCATACCGTCAGCAGGCGTTCTTTGGCTGCGGACCCTTGCACTAGCCATTCGTTGGTGGCAGTGATTGTTGCTCCCAAGCCAGAGCTAGATTATTGGCTTCTTCATGCGTATAACCCGCTCCCATCAAGTAAGCTATAGCAGAAGTCCGAGTCATAGCATGCGGCACACCGCGATACATCGCCTCCGACAGCCCATCGTATACGGAAGGACTGACAGTTTGAAGCACTTGCTCCATAGATGGAACTGACGAACATGGTGTAATCGAAGCTGGCAGTCCCGGATATGCCCCTGCCGATTCATAGGCAGGCTGTTGCCAGTCATTCGGATGGGCCCATTGGTTGTGCATCATCGGATACGGCATATTTCCCACGGATAAAGGCGTGATCATAGGGGGAAGATTGGTGTGCATCGGCATAGTAGGCCAGTTAGGCGCAGCGTACATTTCTGGCGCTGCTGCAGAGAACGGCTGCATCGGCGGAAGAGGTGCAGGCCAATTCGCTGAGGGAGACAACGGAGCAAGCGCATTCGGATTAGGCATGGAAGCGCCTGTTCCATATGGTGCAAACATTCCCTTCGGCGACATAGCTGAGTTTGACTTATGTCCTTTGTCATACGGAGCAGGTTGTATCGGTTTCAGCGCATCGGCGAGTGGAGCAGTATTCGCTGCTGGCTTCTGCATAGGCTTCACCATTGGCTTGACTGTCGGGGCCGGCTTGGCATTCGGCACTGCACTAGCTGGCTTCTGCGCTGCATTGGCTGTCGGTGCTGCTGGATTCGCTAGCGGAGCTGCCTGAGTCGGCTTCGCTGCTTCATTAGCTGCCGGTTTCGGTGGCGTCGGTTTCGGTAGTGCCTGAGCTGTCGGCGCTGTCGCTGCCGGCTTCTGCTCCATGTTGGCTTGCATATTGGGAGGGGCCGGCTTAGCAAGTGCTTCCTGCTTCGGTTGATTTTCACTCATCGTGTTGTCAAAACTCCTTTTTATTGTAATACATATCTCCGATAGCATATGCGCCTACAGTTTGTTTGGGCGCTAGGCAGCTGTCTATTTTTCTGCAAGCAACTTCCTCCTTCCCGATCGCCACCAGTTCGACAACGATTCTTCACAGGTTTGTCACTGCATTTTCACCTCGAATATTGTATGATAAGAGTCGTAAAACCTGTAAGATTATGTTTGTCACTACAATTACAATACTTTTCTCAATGGAGGGGTATAGCATGAAAAAAATGTATATCAGTGTTCTGGCATTAGCATTGGCTGTCGGCTTATCTGCTTGCGGCGGCGGTAACAGCGGCGCATCGGATAAGGCTGTCGAGACGAATGAAGCTTCTGCAGCAAGTGTCGCGATAGAAGCAAGCAATTGGGAGTTTGACCAGGAGGAATACCGTGTGAAGGCCGGTGAGCCTGTCAACTTCTTGTTAACGAATGCAGAAGGTGTGCACGGCGTAGATATTGAAGGACTCGGCATCCAGCTGGATGCGGATCAAGAAGTCCAGTATACGATTAATGAAGCTGGAACGTATGATATCGTGTGCAACATTATATGTGGCACAGGTCATTCCACAATGACTGCCAAGCTAGTAGTCGAGTAATAAGAAAAAGGTTGTCCTGTTCAGCAGTATCGCTGAATGAGACAACCTTTTTTTTGGGGTGTGAGAGACAAGCTATGTTCGAGAGTCAGACCAAAGCTCTTGCAGCTTGACCGCAAAGCCCAGCACACTATCACGGAACCATGGCGCAAGTACAGAGCCCCCTAGCCAACGTTGTGTTGATTCGTAAGGCATAATATGCATCACATTGACAGCAACCGTAATCAGCACCACTGCTTCCAATCCCGCTAGCAGCACACCTCCCCAGCGATTGAAGAAGGAGATCATAGGGAGCCTCGCGGCAATGTTCAGCATGGAGCCGACAACACTGAACACAAGCCTCGCGCCGAAGAACAAGATAGCAAATGCAAGCGCGCGATAAAAATAAGTTTCCACATTCTCAAGTTGACTCAAAAAAGCCAGACGTTCATCCGAGAAATCCGGATAAGGTATTAGTTCAGGCAGCCATATCGCTACATCCTTATAGAAAAAAAAGGCGGCCGCATATGCTGCGACCAAGCCTGCCAAGGAAACAAGCTGTCTGATCAGACCATTCATGTATCCATAGACGAGCGCGACAAGTCCTATTCCTACAATGGTCCAGTCTAAGGCATTCCATGCCAATCCATCGCTCATTTCCCCGGATGATCCTGTTCTACGAGCTGTATCCACTCATTGTATTCCGTCTGCAGCTTCGCGTACTCCTCCTGGAGTTTGGCATACTCCTCCTGCAACGAGGAGCCTTGCGACAGCTCATCACGCAACTTACGAATTTCCTCGTTATGGTCGTCCTCCTGCTGCCTCAGCTGCTGTTCCCACTCCGACTTATGTTGCTGTACCGTCGTTTTCATCTGATCGAGCTCTTGCAGCAGCTCTTCGTTCCGCTTACGCTCCAATTCGATGCGATGCTCCCATTGACCCTTCTCTTCCTGCAGACGCTGCATATCAGCTTCCAAGCTATCCCGCTCCTGCTTCAGCCCCGTCTGTTCCTCCTCAAACTTCTGCTGCAGTTGATCCCGGTCCTTATGCCGCTGACGTTCGCTCACATCTTGCTTCAACCGTTCCTTCTCGAGCTCTTGCATCAGCTTGAAGCAATCATCCATCACATTGACCGTAGTTAAGACTGCAATGCGTGGCATATCAAGCCGCGGGAAATTGTTGGACAACTGCCGCATACGGCTGTCGACCTCAGCGGCAACACGTTGAATATATGCCGTTGAAGCCTCTTCGCCGCCTTTCAATTTATATTGAGTGCCGTAGATGTCTACCGTCACGCTCTTGTTCTCTTCCGTCACAGCCGTTCACTCCCTACTCCTTACACCGGCCGGAAGCCAGTCGATTCGCTTATTCTATGTCAATTCGCTGGCCTATAGCGTATTTCCTCCCTATCCGCGGGAAACTATTTGCGTAATTCCGCCCCATGGGTCGAAGCTAACGCATCGACGATCTGCTCGTACTGCGCTGTAATTTCCTCATCCTGCAATGTGCGCTCTGCATGGCGGAACACAAGGGACAAGGCAACACTCTTCTTGCCTGCACCGAGATGTTCCCCTTGATAGATGTCGAACACGCTCAATGATTCCAACAGATCGCCGGAAGATGCGCGAACGGTATCCATCAGCACACCTGCAGTAACCGACTCGTCCACGACCACTGCGATATCCCGGCTTACTGCAGGGAAGCGAGGCAGCGCATGATAAGCAATTTCCGCTGGTACGTGCTCATACAATGCATCGATCTCCAGCTCCAAAACATACGTCTCCGCGAGGTCCTTCTCTTTTTGCAATTCCGGATGAAGCTGGCCGATAATCCCTACCAATGTGTGGGACGTAGCATCTGTCATGTACATACCCGCTGTACGTCCAGGATGGAAGCCTTCCACTTGCAGTTCCTCGCAACGGATATGCGTCTCCAATCCGAGATAGCGCACAATCTGATCGGCTACGCCTTTGATGTCGTAGAAGTCCGTCTTCGCAGGTTTGCCGTTCCAATGCAACGGCTCGCGATTGCCAGTCATCAGGACTGCCAGCATTTCCCGCTCACGCGGCAATTCGCTCAGCTGCTCCTGTTCGGTGAGAAAGATACGCCCGAATTCGAAGACAGCCATATCCTCGACATTGCGATTACGATTGTAAACCGCCATCTCTACCAGCTGCGGCAGCAAGCTCGTGCGCATCACCGAGCGCTCTTCACTCATAGGCATCGCTAGGGCTACCGGCTTCACCTGCGGATACAGACCGGGCAGCTCCCGAATTTGATCCGGCTGCACGAAGGAGTAGTTCGATGCCTCCAGCAAGCCGGAGCTGGACAGCAGCTCCCGCAGCGATCGGCGAATTCGCTGGCTTGCCGTCAAGGCGCCGGGAGTAATCTCTCCTTCAATCCAAGTGGTCGGAATTTCGTCATACCCATACAATCGGGCAACTTCTTCAATAATATCCACATCCAAAGTAATATCTCCGCGACGGGTCGGGACTTCGACCGTGAAGCTGCTTTGCTTTTCCTGATAAGGGAAACGCAGCTTCGTTAGAATATCGCCAACTTGATCCACGGACAGCGAAGTTCCAAGATAGCGGTTAATCTTATCGAGGGTAACCGTAACAGCCAACGGATGAGCTTCCTTAACACGATGCTCCGAAATCCCCTTCGCAGCAGTACCGCCCGCATATTGACACATCAATGAAGCAGCGCGATCCAACGCCTGTATGACGCGAGCAGGGTCCACTTCCTTCTCGAAGCGCAGGCTGGATTCCGAACGCAAGCCAAGCTCTCGAGAAGTCTTGCGTACTGTTCCACCGTCGAACTTGGCTGACTCCAGCACAATACGCGCAGTCGTACCGGTCACTTCCGAATTGGCGCCGCCCATCACGCCGGCGAGCGCAACACCCTTCTCACCATCTGTAATAAGCAACATATGGGAATGAAGCTCGCGCTCCACATCGTCTAATGTCACGAAGCGCTCACCTTCGTAAGCATGACGAACATCGATCCGGTCTCCCGCCATACGATCCGCGTCGAATGCGTGAAGCGGTTGCCCATACTCCAGCATCACATAGTTCGTAATATCGACTACATTGTTAATGGGGCGAATACCTGCCGCCATCAGCCGGTTTTGCATCCATAATGGAGATGGCGCAATCGCTACGCCGTCGATGACGCGTGCCGCATAATGGCTGCATTGCTCCGGCGCACTAATCGCAATCTGCACCTTCTCGCTGGCAGCTGTCCCTGATTCACGCAGCCCTTCCTGTACATGCGGAAGCTTCACTTCACGTCCTAACAGCGTTGCAATCTCATAAGCTACACCGAGCATGCTTAAGCAGTCTGACCGGTTCGGGGTTAGATCCAGCTCCAACACCTCGTCATTCAAGCTGAGCACGTCCAGAATGTCGGTGCCAATCTCCGCAGCAGCAGGCAGAACCAGAATGCCTTCCTGAATCTCCTTCGGCAACAGCCGGTCGTTCATCCCAAGCTCCTTCGCCGAGCAAATCATCCCCTGCGACTCCACGCCGCGCAGCTTCGCCCGTTTGATCTTGAGGCCATCCGGCAATCGAGCACCAACTGTAGCCACCGGTACCTTCTGCCCGGCATCTACATTCGGTGCGCCGCACACAATTTGCAGTTGCTCATCGCTCCCTACATCGACCTTGCACACGTTCAATTTATCTGCATCGGGATGCTTCTCCCGCTCTGTCACGAAGCCGACCACGACTTGCTGAATGCCCTTGTTCCGCGACTCCACTACGTCTACCTCGATGCCGCCGCGAGTCAACAATTCAGCCAGATCTTGTGCCGTATAACCGGTTAGATCCACATATTCGGACAACCATTGATAAGAAACCTTCACTTGTTCATACGCTCCTTTCATCGATTACGATCAGCCTATTTATTCTTGTTCCATGCCCTGCATGGACGCTTTGCTAGGATCGCCGTTAATATTTTGCAAACTGCCGCAAGAAGCGCAGATCATTCACATAGAAATGGCGGATATCGTCAATGCCGTATTTCTTCATTGCGATACGCTCGACGCCAATGCCAAAGGCAAAGCCGGATACTTCGTTCGGATCGTATCCCGCCATCTGCAAGACACGCGGATGCACCATGCCACTCCCGAGAATTTCGATCCAGCCTGTATGCTTGCATATTCGGCAGCCGTCACCGCCGCAACTCGCACACGTCACATCCACCTCAGCGCTTGGTTCCGTGAACGGAAAGAAACTGGGTCGCATCCGAATTTGCGTCTGTGGGCCGAACATCTCCTTGGCAAATTGGAGCAACGTTCCTTTCAAATCGCTAAAACGTATGTTGGGACCAACCACCAATCCTTCCACCTGTGTAAATACGTGCGAATGTGTCGCATCATCGTTGTCTCGGCGATACACGCGGCCTGGACAAATGATCTTCACCGGCACTTCGCCCTTCATCGCTTCCATCGTACGCACCTGAACAGGCGATGTATGTGTACGCATCAATATATCTTCCGTAACATAGAAGGAATCCTGCATATCTCGGGCGGGATGATTCTTCGGTAAATTCAGCGCTTCGAAGTTGTAATAGTCCTGTTCCATCTCAGGACCTTCTGCTACCTTGTAGCCCATTCCGAGGAAAATATCCTCCATTTTTTGTACGATTCGATACAGCGGATGAATGCCCCCTTGTTTGGACACTCTGCCAGGTAATGTTACATCGATCTTCTCCTGTTGCAGACGACGTTCTGTCTCTGCCCGATCGAACGCATCCTGACGCGCCTGCACGGCCGCTTCGATTGCGCCGCGCACTTCATTGGCAACCTGACCAATGACCGGACGCTCCTCTGCGCTTAACCCCCCCATGCCGCGCATAATTTCAGTCAGCGGGCCCTTCTTGCCCAAATACTTGATCCGAAGCTCGTTGAGCTCAGCAGCCGACTGGACCTGCTCCAGCTCCTGCAGAGCCTCGTCCTTCAATGACAACAGCCTTTCTCTCATTCTATTCCCTCCTGGTTCTATAATCAGGCATCGAGCCTCTGTATGCGTCACACACCGTTCTCCCGGCAACGCCAATACAAAAAAAGACTTCCTCTCCCCAAGGGGCGAAGAAGCCGCGGTACCACCCTTATTAGCATGCGCTCCCGCCATTATCTGCATCAGCAAATTAGCAGGATCGGCGTACGTCACCGACTGAGCGCAAGCTCACTTCATGCGAAATAACGGTCCGCTTCCGTGTACTCCTAATGGTCCGACATGTTCCTAGACGTTCAGAGCCCCGCTCCGGAGTGAATGTTCGACGAATCCGACATCCTGAGGGCGTTCTCAATCTATGACGCTCTCTCCCTGTAGGCCGGTGTCCGCTTACTTGTCTCCATCGCAGCGTTTGGGCAACATGTTCTATAATACACGTAATTATATGCAAAATCAGCGCTCGATGCAAGTATGAACGTACGATCGTGACAAGTGGAGCCATAGTCCCATAAATTCTCCTGCTGTTATCCACCGAATAGATAGGCGTATAATGGAAATTGGGCATGCTGTATAGCATACATGTCCGGTATATCGGATCAACAACTTCACTCGAAGGAGGCACATTACACCTATGAAATATCGCAGATTAGGTTCTACAGACCTGCAAGTATCAGTTATCGGGGTAGGCACATGGCAATTCGGGGGGGAATGGGGGCTAAGCTATTCTCAACAAGAAGCAACAGCCGTATTAGACACAGCCAAGGATGAAGGCATCAACCTGATCGACACCGCAGAATGCTACGGGGATCACACCTCGGAACAATTCATCGGTCAATGGCTTCGTTCTCAGAAGCGAGATGATTGGGTCATTGCCACGAAATTCGGACATACATTCCACCATAACTTCGACCGTACGAATCACTGGTCCGCAGATGAAGTGGTGAAGCAGCTCGAAGACTCGCTAAGATCGTTGCAGACCGATTACGTCGACCTGTATCAATTCCACTCCGGCCCAGACGAGATGTTCGATAATGAAGAGCTGTGGACGAAGCTGGACAAGCAGGTTCAAGCTGGCAAAATCCGCAATCTCGGCATATCGATCGGCAGCAATCAGAATATTCATCAAACCGATGCGTCCACGAAAGTCAATGCGAAATCGATCCAGGTCGTCTATAATCGCTTGGAAAGACAACCGGAAGCGGAAGTGTTCCCGTCCTGCATTCGTCAAGATCTAGGCGTGCTCGCAAGAGTACCCTTGGCAAGCGGCTACTTGAGCGGCAAATATAAGCCGGACTCGACCTTCGCCGAGAATGACGTCCGCAGCCGACACGATCGTGAACAAACCCGTAAGAAGCTAGAGGAGGTTGCACGCATACAGCGCGAAGAAGTTCCGGAGAATATGGATATGGCAACTTGGGCGCTCGCTTGGTGCTTGAAGCATGACGCGGTCACTTGTGTCATCCCCGGCTGCAAAAATCCGGAACAAGTGAGGAAGAATGCTCTTACCGCACAATATGTAAGTGAAGAACACCCGCAAGCTGTTCGCGCATAATTTCTTTATTTTCACACGGGCAGGCACCTAGCTGCTGTATACGCATAGGATACATAGAGTCTAAATCCTTGCGGAGGTGCCTGTGATGAAATATGAAACAACGGGACAACAGCCGAATGTCATCTATCAAGCAGATGATACGCTTGTTCAATCTGTGCGCAATATGCGCGACCATTGCCACTCGATCGGCCGACATATTATGAATCAACCCGTGCGTGTCCAGACGATGGACGGCCAAACCATCGAAGGGACCGTTGTCAAGATGGAAGGCGGCATTCTATACATGCAGACGAATACACAGACAATGCCGCACACTTTACCTGCACACAGCGACTATCGCGTCTATCCTGGTGTGCCCGGCTTTGGCTTCGGGCCTGGAGTTGGCTATGGTCCCGGCTTCTCCCCTGCCTACAACCCGTATTACCAGACAATCCTGCCGCTAGTCCTGTACGAACTGCTCGTTATTTCCTTGCTGTAGCCGCACATGAAACTTCGTCCGAGGCAGCTTTGCTCACATTTCATTGAATCTCAATGCTGTGACACATCAACTTCTAGCTGCCGCGGACGACACATTGTGGGTAGTTAAATTAGAAGATTTGCAGGATGATCACTAACAAAATATAGAGGACCAAAATCATGGCCGTACTAGTGTAAAGCCAAGCTGCTCCCGTTCCGCATGCAACGCCCATGGATACACCCTCCTTTACTGGCCTATTATTCCGTACACCCTTATCCTATGCAGGCTTCACCAGTTCGGTATAGACGACTATCCATAGAGCGGAATTTCAAGTGATTGGTGTCCCGTATCAACTGATCGGCTTACGGCCGCGAAATCCGTCATGCAGTCCGTGATAATGCGTAATTTCCGGTTCTCCTTGCTTCCAGCACAACAAGATCTCTTCCCCATCCTTCTTCGCAGGAAAATCAATCAGGCCCGTTTCAATATCTTTCAGTTCCGCACCCGTTCTAGCAATGTTATCGATATGAAGCTTCGCCTGAAGCTGAAGGAAGTCCATCTCGCTCTCCAACCCGAACATGAGCTGTTCCGGCTCAGTGTCCCGCCGCAGCTTGGCATGTGCGCGATACCGCTCAGCAAAGCGTGTTTGTACCGCTTGCAATGCCGTAAGCTCTACTTGAATAGCTGGCAGCAGCTCGTTGGCTTGTTCCAGCGTGAAGTATTTCTTCTCATTCATCTTCGATATACTCCTCCTATCTCTATCTAGTAAGCCTGAATGTGTTGTCTGTATATTATTCTATGTATACCCCATTACGCATGGAATCAAACGCATAAGGCTAAATGGAGGCAATTTCACATGTGCAACTTATCTATGGGACCTTACCAGTCGCAAAGCGGCCCCATCTTCCGAGGTGGCGAAGCGTTCACGGCTTTCCCATCTTCCGCGCCAACGAAGTGAATGACTGCGAAAGTGCAGGCTTGGCGCATACGATACGAGTGTTTTTCCGAAATGCCTGCGAATCTGCATCTTTGCATGCGAGAAATCGCTATATATGGCGGTATGTGCTTCTCAAGGATGTATATCCGCACGTATTCACTGCTTCAGGGCTGATTCGCGTGGAGAAGCCTGCACATTCGCAGAAATTGACTCATTGGACCCTGCTAGCTTGGGATCGATCACCTGAGTCCATTTCATAAGCGATATTCCACTAAAGAAATGAATGCTAATTCACTCGAATAATCAGCTTCCCGTCTAGACCTCGGGCGAGTAATTGTCCACATTGGGGACACTTCAGCGGGTCATTCACCAGTTGTATCGATTCCCCGCAGTTCGGACAGCGCTCTATCTGCTTATGCATATTCAGCTTGCCTGATAATTGCTTGATAAGTTTCCGTATATAGCGGTAGGCAATCCAACCCGCTATAGCAAGCAGCAGCAGTCGCAGCCACATATTCTTCCCCTCCATACTTTTTTCTAATCAACTACGATGAATTGTCCGAGAATGATACTTGCAGCCTGCAGGTCCTGCTCTTCAATTCTCATCGCACTCCGCGCATGACTGTTCTTCGAGACCATTAGAGAAGAGCTTGTATCTGCACACCTTGTCGACCTAACGCTTGCCGCAAGTAGGACGCCGCCTCAACCGCTCCTTCCCCATCGCCATGCAAACAGATTGTATCAGCCTGCAACGGACATCGCTTTGCCTCCGAAGCAGCATCTTCCGCCTGCACGGTTACATAGCCCTCCCTCACGATGGACACAACCTGTTCTACCATCTGTTGTCTGTCAGTGAGGACCGAACCAGGTCTGCTGCGATCCAGCAACAGTCCATTATTACCATAAGCGCGATCTGCGAAAGCTTCCTTCACATAATGAAGCCCCAGCGCTTCTGCAGCAGGCTGCAGCCAGCCCGCAGGCGGTCCGTATACGAAGAGACGCTCTTGGAAATCCTTGCAGGCACGGGCGAAAGCCGCAGCCAGTTCCTCCTGCTCCGCAACCATATGATAGAGCGCGCCATGCGCTTTCACGTGATGAAGCCGTCCGCCTTCTGCCCGGATGAACGCTTCAAGCGCTCCCAACTGATAGACCGTCATTTCATACACTTCCGGCGCTGTAACAGGTATCGCACGTCTGCCGAAGCCCGCTAAATCAGGCAGTCCTGGATGAGCGCCAATTGCAACACCTTTGGCCACACACAGCTTCACTGTCGTTCTCATCACCCTCGGATCACCTGCATGAAAGCCACATGCAATGTTCGCCGATGTGACAAAATCAAGCAGCCGCTCGTCATTTCCCATTCGATAAGTGCCGAAGCCTTCTCCCACATCTGCATTCAAATCGACGCACGCTTCCATCCATCATCCCACTCCCTTGGTAGTCTATCAACGCTCGAAATTACCAAACTGCCAGCCGCACCGCCGAACGCAGCATCGTAAGATCATGCTCTAGCTGCTGAGCGAGTCGTTCTGCTTCAGCGTGTGAGATGTGCTGGAAGCTCAGCTCATCACCAGGCCGCAATTGCGCCAAGATCGGCAAATCAACTGAAGCGATCTGAGCAATACGCGGATAGCCTCCCATCGTCTGGCGATCTGCTCCAAGCACGATCGGATTCCCGCTCGGAGGCAGCTGCACCGTCCCGAATGTCACAGGTGATGAATGCATCGACTTGGTGTGTTGTTGCACATCTATGCGCTCTCCAATAAGCCGGATTCCCATACGATCACTCTCTGGCGCTACTTGATACGATTGTGCATAGAAGCGATCCGCAACTTCCTGTCCAAGCATGTCTGACTCTGGAGCCGCAATCGATCGGACAACCGCACTTGCCGCATAATCCGGGCATATGGAGGAACTGACGAACCACGGAACGGTATGTACTTGTTCTTCTGCCCGTAAGGCAAGATCGACCGTCTTCTGAAGATTAGCAATGCCTAGTGGAAGCATATCTCCTTCTAGCAATGCTCTTCCCTGTAGTCCGCCTAGCTGTGAGCGCGCATGTGTGCTGCGGCTGCCAAGTACATACGCAGTTTGGATACCTCCAGCGAAAGCAATATACGCGCGGCACCCTGCCACTGCTCTGCCTAATGTCAATACAGTGCCTGCAGGCATATGAACCGGTCGCCACATCGGCACAGGTCTGCCCGCAGCCTGCGGCCGCATATCTGCACCGCACACGGCAATCCAGCAAGGTGCTAACAGCTTCAACTCTGGGCCGTGCAAAGTTAGCTCCAACACGGCTGCTTCATCTGGATTGTCTACGAGAATGTTCGCTACCCGTAGAGCGAAGCCATCCATCGGTCCGCTGACCGATACGCCATATCGCTGATATCCCCATCTCCCGGCATCCTGAACCGTCGTATGAAGTCCCGGCTTGATTACTTCAACCGTCATGGCGACACCTCCTTCGACTGTTCCCGATCTGCGCTCATCGGCTCGAATCGAACCCTGTCCCCAGGCTCCAGCATGGCTGGCGGATACTGGTCTGGATCGAACAATACTTGCATCGTACGGCCAATAATATGCCAACCTCCGGGCAGCTCAACAGGATAGATGCCCGTGTGCTGTCCAGCTACTCCTATGCTCCCCGCTTCAACTCGCGTATTCGGCGTATCCTTGCGCGGCAACGTCAGCCGCGGATCTAAGCCGCTCATATAAGGAAAGCCCGGTGCAAACCCAATAGCCTGAACCGTGTATTCCTGCTTAGCATGTATCTGAATAACTTCGTCTTCGCTCAAGCCCAAGCTTCGCGCAACTGCCGAGAGGTCAGCACCAGCCGCTCCACCGTAATACGCTTGTATGACAATAAGCTTCCCTCTAGGTTGACTCTTACTATGAAATCCCTGCCAAGAAGCTGTCATATATTCTTGGCACAACGTATAAGCCGACACTTGCTGCTTCTCTCTCTTGCCCATCCTGCTGCCAGCGATGACGGTTGCCGGATCATAATAGACAGCAAGCGATGCATACGCCGGAACACAATCCCGCAATCCGGGCAACGGCTTTGCCATAACCGAACGGGAGAAGGCTGCTGCTGTTGCAACGGCTTCCCCATCGTGTGCTTCTCCGAATGTTGCGAGCAATCCTTGATCGCCTAGCGGTTCGAATCTCGGCTTTGCGTTCACAGACACCCCTCCGATAATGAAATGGTCTCCTTACCATCATTTTCGTTCATTGTACCACGATGCACAGTCCTTCACCATGAGCACGATCTGATTCAAGCCGCATATAGTATAGACATGAGCCTAGAACGGGAGGGTCGATGCATGAAGGGCAAATCAATATCCATCACAGAAGAACATCATTTTTGGTTGGCGAATCTTCGCGACCATGCATGCCTAGTCCGCAATCACTTAACACCTGAAGAGGACACCTGGCAGGAGATCGCCGAGCAATACAGAGTGACGTTCGAACAACTGCAAGATGAATTGCAGTGGAATAAGAGCAATGGGGATACCCCATCAGCTGCATTCGCACGCCGTGCACAAGCTGCCGCATACGGGTATTTCCGATTTGAAGGGCATATGCAGCGTCTATGCCTTCATCATCAAGTAGAGTTATATCTGTCCCCGTCACATTTGAACAGCACGCTGAACGAAAACCAGGACTATCTCCGTCTGCTGTATTATTGGACGCGTGGTGAGGAAGCCCCGCCTCTTCCCTTGGCAGATCTGACCGGACTATGGCTGGAAAGCCAACTGAACGCAATGTCATCGTATTGCCACTTGTTGGATGAGACCGAGCACGCACACCTCCAACAAGCAGAACAGCTGAAACAGCAGCTTCGAGAGCACCTTGCCAAGAATGCAGCTATACGCGGCTATTTACGCTTTACTTCTGAAGGATTCCCACTGCAAATAAGCTTAGCAATTGAAACCGCGCGCACAATGAACAGTCTTGCACACTTCTCGATAGCCATGGCAAAGCTGTGCAGACATAATCAAGTGTCAAGCAATTGCCCTTCCTTCTATCACCAACATATTCAGTCCGAAGCCAGCTATTTCTTAGGGAAGCTATCTGCCCGCGTTCCGCAAATCCCATACTGAAGGGCATTCTTCTGCTCCATGCACAAACTGGCTAGCGCATATTCGCCTCCTATCTGGTAATATGATACGTAGGAGGCGCTGGCATGAATAACATTTGGAAAACTTACTTTCGCATCGTCAAGCCGTATAAATGGCAAATTGCCGCTACAGTTGCCATCGGTGTTGTCAAATTTGGCATCCCTTTATTACTGCCCTTTATGATTCAATACGTGATAGATGATTTGTTGTTGAACGAACAGATGGCCAATGAGGAGAAGCTGCGACAGCTAGGCTTGCTCATTATTGTCGCTTCTGTGCTCTTCGTCATCGTACGAGGTCCTGTCGAATACGGTCGCCAATACTTCGCGCAATGGACTTCGAACCGCATATTATTCGATATGCGCAACCGTTTATATGACCATATTCAGAAGCTTTCCCTTCGTTTTTTCCAAAACCGGAAATCCGGTGAAATTATTTCGCGCTTCATGAACGATGTCGAACAGACACGCAATCTTGTGGAAATCGGCCTTATGAATGTGTGGTTGGATATGTTCACATTGGCCCTTGCACTTGGCTTTATGTTTTGGCTGAATCCGATGCTGACCTTGGCGGCCATTGCGGTCTTCCCGCTCTATGGACTTGCTGTTAAGATCCTCTACAAGCGTTTGAAGCAGCTGACCAAGGATCGTTCGCAAGCGTTGGCAGAGATCCAAGGATACTTGCACGAACGGCTTCAAGGCATTCCTGTCATTCGCAGCTTCACGCTGGAATCCCATGAACGCATGCAGTTCCAGTCCTATAACAGCCGCTTCTTAGATAAAGCAATGAAGCACACTCGTTGGAACGCGCTAACCTTCTCGATCGTGAATACGTTAACAGACATCGCCCCTCTGATCGTCATCGGCTATGGTGGCTACCAGACGATACAAGGTGATCTCACCGTCGGCTCCTTCAGCGCATTCTTCGTTATCTTGGATCGGTTGTACAACCCGCTGAGACGGCTAGTCAATTCCTCGACTGCCCTCACGCAAGCCATTGCTTCGCTGGAACGGGTAGTAGAATTAATGGATGAACCTTACGAAATCCAAGACCGTCCAGCCGCTCGCAAGCTTCAGTCACGCGGCGGAGAAGTCGAGTTCCGTGATGTCTCGTTCCGCTATCACGATCAAGGCGACTGGGTGCTCAAGCATGTCGACTTGGTCATTCCGGCAGGCCAAACAACAGCCATCGTCGGCATGAGCGGCGGAGGCAAATCTTCACTGGTTGGATTGATCCCCCGATTTTACGACATTCAGAAGGGGAGCATCTCCTTCGACGGACAAGATATTCGTCACATTACGCAACACAGCCTGCGCCAGCAGATAGGCATGGTGCTGCAAGACAATATCTTATTCAGCGGTTCGCTCCGGGATAACATTATGATGGGTCGGCCGGGAGCAACTGACGAGGAGATTATCTCAGCCGCGAAGGCTGCTAACGCCCATCACTTCATTGAGCAGCTGCCGCAGGGCTATCATACAGAGATCGGTGAACGAGGTGTGAAGCTGTCTGGCGGGCAGAAGCAACGCATTGCGATCGCTCGTGTATTCTTGAAGAACCCAGCTGTGCTCATTCTGGATGAGGCTACATCAGCGCTTGATCTAGAGTCGGAATCACTCATCCAGCATTCACTCGCTCAATTAGCGCGTGATCGAACGACGCTAGTCGTTGCGCATCGATTGTCAACCATTACACATGCCGATCAAATAGTCGTGATGGAGCACGGCACCATTGTAGAGAAAGGCCGGCACGAGGAATTAATGCGCATCAATGGCGCTTATGCGAGACTATACAACATACAGAGACTGGAACAAGACGATCCTGTTCCTTCGAATTAACCAAGCATACTTGCTGCTATCCGGATGCCTAATTGGTTCGCTTCACAGACACAGGCCTATACCAAACAGCCCCACTGACAATACAATAAAGGGACAGATTGCCTAAATAAGCTTGAGGAGGAGATACTGTTGAACTCGATGTTCCCTACGCAGGCTGTCCCAGCAGACTATATGAAGCACCCAGGCTCCATGGTCAATGCGGCTCCTAATATACCGCTTAGTGCCGCGTCCAATGTTCCGCCTAATCTAACTGCGCCTGCCATGGCTTTTCCAAAGTCACATGGCTGTCCTTCAGCCTATCCAATGAAGCGTCCTTCACCCGTCAGCGTTATTCTTGTTTTATTCGTTTTGCTAGTCATCATATTACGTGTTTGGCCAGTAGCTCCGTTAGCCAAAACCTGCAAAAAGTAAGAAGGAGCTCGAACAGCGGTCTTGTCCTATGTCATTGTTGGGAGACCGCTGTTCCTCCGATCATTTTCTTCTATATATAGGGTAACAGGTTGAGAATATCTAAAGAAAGGAGTGCCTACATGAGCGAGGATATGAAAGTGATCTTGTCTGCTATAACGGATCTGCGTGACGACATGAATGCAAAGTTTGCTGAGGTCGATCAGAAGCTAAGCACCGTCATGCATCAAGTTGCGCACAACACGGAGAAGCTGAATGAAATTACAAGCGCGCAAGAAAGACAAGAGCGAATTCTAGAAATTTTATCCAAGCGATCTATCGAACATGAATCCTACATCAGAAAGCAATATTAACTGCTACTCGAAATCATACCTTTGCTCCTTCCAAGGATCTCCATACATATGGTAGCCGTTCATTTCCCAGAAGCCTGGCTTGTCCTTCGCCATGAATTCAATTCCGCGCAACCACTTGGCACTCTTCCAGAAGTATAAATGCGGCACAACAGCACGTACAGGATAGCCGTGCTCTGGACTTAGTATTTCACCGTTATGTTTCACTGCTAACAACGAAGTATCCCGCATGAAATCAGCTAGCGGCAAATTTGTCTTCCAGCCATGCTCCGCATGCAGCATCACATGCGTCACCTCGCTGCGCAACGTTACCTTCTTCATGATTTCCGATACCGCAACTCCTTCCCAATTGTTGTCCAACCGAGACCAGGTCGTCACACAATGAATATCATTGCAATATTCCTGTCTTGGCATCGCCATGAATTCCTTGTAAGGGATGACGGTTTCTTGCTCCACCAGCCCGAAGATACGAAGATCCCATTGGCTCAGGTCATTATAATACGGTATCTCCCCATAATGCAGAACGGGAAAGCTTTCTGTCATCGTCTGCCCAGGTGGGACGCGGTTGGCTGAATGGCGGTCGCTCGTTCGATTCATCAACTTGATTCCTCCTCTATAGAACGGATACTTTACGCGGCTTATGCTCGATTCTCGCAGCTTCCTTCATCGGGAGCTTGATGAGAAATTCAGTCCCTTCACCTACACTGCTCTTCACATGAATGGTACCGCCATGATTACGTATGATCCGGTAGCATACGGATAGCCCAAGCCCTGTACCGCTCTCTTTGGTCGTGAAGAACGGCTCGAACAGCTTCGCCAGCGTCTTCTGATCCATACCGGGTCCATTATCTGTAATACTGATGAGGGCTTCTTGTTCCTTGATCCCGGATCGAATGGTAATTCTGCCCGGTGTGCTCCTATTGAAGGCTATGGCGTCCAGTGCATTCTTCACAATATTCAGCAGCACCTGCTTGATCTGCTTCACATCCACCCATAGATGCAGGTCATCCCGGCTCGGCACATTTTCCAACATACAGCCCTTCAGCATGGCTTCGCTCTCGGATAATAAGACGATTTCCTGCAGCAAGGAATGAACCGTTACGTCTTGCTTCACCGGTGAAGTAGGTTTGGATGAATTGAGAAATTCATGAATGATGTTGTTAGCACGGTCGATTTCAGAAAGAATGATCTCCCCGTACTGCTGCTTGTTCAGCTTGGCCAAGTCCTTATGCAGCAATTGGATAAATCCGCGAATCGAAGTCAGCGGATTGCGAATTTCATGCGCGATCGCCGCAGAGATCTTGCCCAGCATGGCCAACTTGTCGTTCTGATACGCTGTTTGCTCAATTCGCTTGAATTCGGTTACATCCTTGACGCTAATCAGCATGTCCCCATTCAATTCCTCACCGTATGTGGCAGATACGAGCAGATGCGCGCCATCTGGCGACATGATCTCGTGAAAAGGAAGGCGGTATTGCCACATTTGCTTATACACATTCAGAATCATCCGCCGCACGCCTAGCTTCAAGCTTGGGTGAAGCAGTAGCGACTTCAAGTTGCATCCAACGAGCAGTCTGCGCGGAATTCTCAACAGCTTGCTCATCTCAATATTGATAAAAGACAAGTATCCATGCTGATCAAAGATCGCAATCCCGCAATCCATATGCTGCATCATATTCTCATACTTATTCTTCACACTTTGAACAGAATGCTGCGACTTGAATATGAGATGCCGCATTTCCTCGAACATTTTTTGCTGTTCATTATTGTCTACTGGTACCATCCGGTAGCTAACCATTGCTTCCATGAGGAATACGAAGGAAACCGGATATAGGTGAACAGCTTCCGCAGGATCTGAATTCGCCATAATAATCTTCATACATGCAATGTGAAGCGACAGCATCTCTTCAGGTTTCATCCCCTGCAGCTGCTTACCTATCTGTGCAGCGCTGTCCAAATAAGTCTCGTTCTCATTCTGAATGTAAGCCGATAGTTGTTTGAGATATTCACGTTGAATGTCATGCACGGATCGTCTCCTCCTCAATCTGAACTGCCCGTTGCGCGTGCAATGAGCAGACTAACACCAGCGCATCATCCATGCCGGAATACTGGTGTGCATGAATCGCATTTGCTAGATCTGAGGGTGTATGATGATGATGGATCAAACGCTTTACCCCTTCTTTGCGCAGTCCATCCGTATGCAAGACGAGAATATCCCCATCTTCCCAAGTAAAGCGCAGTTGTCTGACTTGAATTTGTCTATACCCAAGTATGCCTGCATCGCCGGATCGCCACTTGACCTTCTCCCTGTCGCCGAAGAACATCGAGATATTGCCGACTCCTGCATAACTTGCCATCTGTCGCTCGCAGTCCAAGTGAACGACCATGCAAGCAGCACCTGCTGTATGCCGCAGCTTAGGGTGAGCATACTCGAGCAGCTTGCGAGGGTCGCGGCTCGGGGCACGCATACATATGTCTTCTAATGCTTCCGCGGCATATACTGCTCTCTGACCGTGCCCAAGTCCGTCGAAGACTGCAATGATAAGCTCATGGTCAGCATGTTCTTGTACAACATATCCGTCCCCTCCCTTCTTGTGGAACGGATGCTTGAGTATTGCAATATGTATAACCGTTCTCCCCCTGACTTGACAGGAATCATGGAACTATTCCGATTAGGAGGATAGCCATTTGCGAATCGTAATGGACGTTCCTTTGCCAACATCGCTGCGAATCTCGAAATCATCCATCAGCCGTTTCGTACCTGGCAGACCCATACCTAGACCTCCTGAAGAGGTGTAGCCGTCTGTCAAGGCCATTTCCAAATCGGATATGCCTGGGCCCTTGTCCGAAGCCCTTATTTCCAACCCGGTCTTATGACCGGATGATTCTATCATGCGAATCTCTACCTCTCCCTCACCGGCATAGATCAGTATGTTGCGAGCCAATTCAGATATACTGATGGCAATCCGGGTTTGATCGACTAATGAAAAACCCAGTTGTTTGGCCATTTCTCGTCCGCGTTGTCTGGCGAGGATGGCATCATATTCCTGGAATATCTGAATGTTCTCAACCATGGCTAACTCCCATCGTTCTGGAAATATTTAACCATTCCATCCCTTTCTCAACAGTCAAAGCGGTCTGAATGCTGCGGAAATTAAGGCCAAATTCAACCATGGATATCGCCACATATGGACTCATACCTGTTATGACCGTACTCGCTCCCATTAATCGGGACATGTCAGACATTTCGCTTAGAATTCTTCCCATATAGCTGTCAATCAAATCAACTACCGAGATATCCAGAATAAGTCCATATATGTTGTTTTTTTTGATCTCGTGCAGAATATCATCCTTCAGCTTAACCGCCTCATCATCCGTTAAATCCGGCTTTATCGTAACGATGAGCACATCTCCCATCTGTAAGATAGGTACTTGATTCTGCATATATGCTAGCCTCTCTTCATGATGACTGGTTCGTCTTCGAGACGAATGCACGCGACGAAGAAGTTTCCATCATCTCCAGTATGTAAGCAAGTCCGTTGCGGAAATCTGCCTTGGTCACAATGCTGCCTAAGTCAACACCTAACATGACTAATGTTTGCGCAACTTCAGGACGGATACCAGTCAGTACACATTGAGCGCCAAGTAAGCGAGCAGCCTCAACTGTCTTGATTAAGCTTTCGGCAACGCCGGTATCGACGATAGGCACACCTGTAATATCCAAGAGTACATAAGTTGCCTTCGTTTCCAAGATGGCGTTCAATAAATTCTCCATAATTTCCTTGGCGCGTGATGTATCAATCTCACCTATGAGCGGCATCGCCACAACATCATTCCAAATTTGGATAACAGGCGTGGATAGCTCCGCAATTGCTCTGGATTGGGAATAAATAATACGTTCCCGCATGGCAATATAACTGCTTATGAAATATTCATAAGGTCGGGTTAATACTTTGTACATATCACTGAATGCGGCAGGCAACTGATCCGGCGCACTGCTCAATTGTTCGATCAGCTTATGGATCAAGATATACTTAAGGCTCGTTACATAAGGATAAAAAGCGGTTGCTCCCATACCAAAATGTGCAGCGTCTGTAGTAAATCCCTTCAGTTGCGCTTCTAGCACTGGCCGGTCTTCTACCTTGTAATCCACATTACCTGTCAAGATCAGCTCGCTGATCTCCTGCAGAAACACTTGACTTTTCTGACGCAGCTGAGCAATACTCATATGCTCCAACCATTCGTTGCCTTCGTCCTCGAGCCTGTGCATCCACGCGTCCATAATTTCGTCTTGGTTGTCCAACAGGTGCTTCAGTTCATCCAAGCTTGCTGACATGATTACCTCCAAAGAAATTCAATATCTATGAAATAGAAAAGCTTAACTGCTAAATATGTTAGCCCTATTCCCAAGCATCGTCAAGCCTTGCGAGGCTGAATCAACGCCATTACACAAAATTAGAAAAAAACCGACAAGCTTCGTCTTTTATTCACGATATCCACGTTCTCGTTCTTCTTCCTGACGCTTATCTTTTTCCCTTCGAGGACCGTTGTGCTTTCCTTCACCGCGCTCATCCTGCCGCACATCCCTGTCTTTCCCCTTGCCGCGGCCATCCTGCCCCTTCTCTTCAACCTTCTTCTGATCCTCCGCTTTGATACGGCGGTCACTGTCGTCCTCATCACGCTCCCATCGCCTCTCACGCTCATGATTCGCCTGAGATGATCTCTCTTCATTCGAGCCTTCTCTGCCCTTATCATGAACTGGCGGAGTGCCGCGCCGCTCCTCTCTCTTCTCGTCATCCTTGTCTCTGCCAGGCTTCTGTCCCCGCTCATTCCATTTTTCATCGTCCTGTTTTCCGCCGCGGTCGTTCGAATGGGGAGGCTTCTCGCTCGTATCATGTTGTTCGTCGAAGCGTTCTCGCTCTTTATCATCCTTGTCAGATTCATCCTCCCATCCATCGTGGAACTGTCTCCACCCGTTCCCTCGATCTATCTCAATTGGAAGGTCGAACGGCAGCTTCATACCAGCCTTGTCAGACCGCCCCGGCTTGCCCTTCGGCTTATCCTCATTCCCTTTGTCAGCATTGCCTCGATCTGGTCGTTCTGGTCGTTCAGGTTTATCATGGCTAGGTCGATTAGGTCGATCGTCCTGCTTTTCCCGGTTGTCATCGGAATGGCTGGGCTTGAATTCTTCCTGCTTGTCCTGTTGTTCCTCTGCGCGTTGTCGATGCTTGTCAACCAATTCACTCAACACCTGCGAGGTAGAACCAGCATCTTCGATTTGCTTCAGTAATCCGGACATGCCGCCCGCCTCTTGCAAAACTTTACCAATTGGCAGTTGGTTCAAATCTTCATTCGAAATCGTAATTCCATGCTGTTCTGCGAGCAGTTTAACAGCCATCTTCCCCGTTGAAATCCCTTCTTTTTGCGCTTCCTCACGAACGTCGGGCGGCGTCGACACTTCATCTATACTTACATGAACAGGCTCATCCTTATGAAGCGCTGCCAGTTCAGCTTGAATCGACTGCTTGACGGACACTTGCGCATTGCCATCTTCCCGCTCATCCACTGCTGAATCTACTATTACAGTCGTCGATACTACAATTTCTACCGTGTCATCTTGGATATGCCTTGAGATAATCCCTGCCGCATCGACCTGCTGAATAATGGCTGCTGCTGTCTCATCCAATCGCTTCCCTATTAGATTAAGCTGCGCAATAATGCGTTCGCCATCTGCATTCAATCCTACCGCACTGCGTACGATATCCTGCTTATCAATACCAAGTTCAATACTCGGATTAATATCCAACGTAACGTAGGCAACAATCTGATGCGAGGACGAGCCTCCAGCGAACGGATACAGCACTGTGATAAGTGCGAGCAGAATGACCGCCGCCGCAGCGCTGTAATATACTTGTCTCATCTTCAATTGCCGGACCGGAATATCTATCTCGTCACCAACCATCCAGTTCGGATCGGCATGGCAACGCTTGAACACACCTTCTGGTGTTAGAACGACCGCCCGCTTCTTTCTTAGCTGCATAATGACGCCCTTATGTCTGCTCACACTTATCCCCCCTTTCCTTCCGCAGCTAGTTGTTCAACTTCACTTAGTCGCAAATAATCAGACAAATACGGATAATGCCCTGCATAAATTAAAGCGAGTGCAATCAAGTACTTCCGATTCCGCTCGATCGTTTTGCGTGATACTTGTACTTTCTCGAGCAGTTCCTTTATCGGCATCGTTTTTTTGCTGAATAATGCGCCTAGCATATCCGGATCATCTGCAATTGTTCGCGCAATGCCGAACATCGTTTCGCGAGAGTCAGCATGCTTAGGCGATACGCGTACCAGCTCATCGAAGCTAATTTCGAACATATTCAGCTCTTGGCTGAATGCTTCTATTTCCGCACGGCGGTCCTCTGTTGTTCTTTCCTTCTCATACACATCAATCGCTTTTCGAACATCAGCTGTATTGACCGGAAGCCCGTCCTCATCCTCCCATTCAAAAGAACTGTACGAGGCATGCCCCGAATGGCGGCGCTCCTTGCGCAAATGATCAATTAATCTTCGTCGAATAACCGTTTCCGCAAATCCAAGAAACGAGCGTCCTTCCGTTGGCGAAAATTGTTGAATTGCCTCGTGAAAGCCATGCAAAGCGACAGCAAATTCTTCATCCTGCGAAGGATCAATATATCGTTTGCAAAATCGGCTTGCAGCTTTGGCAATATACGGCTGATAATCGGTAATAACTTGATTCAACAGCCGGGTATCGCCGTCCTGTATATGAGCAATGGTATCTTCAATCGTTGTTCCTTCTACATCGGCTTGAGGGGAACGCAGCCCAAGAAACTTTTTGATAATAACCAGCAGCAAAATTTCCACCCCGCAATAAATGAATTCGCACATTGTTACGTTATTACGGGGGTGTTTGTTGCGAAATCCAAGTGGAATGTCTACCCTATAGAAGAAAAAAACCCTTGCCCGGATTTACCGAGAAGGGATTTGTATTTATTGTTCAAGCACACGCTTCGCCTTTAGTTTATTTTTGCGCTGAACAAGCACTACCAGTCGCTTCTTCAGCTGATCCTCCCATTCGGCATCTGATATTCCTTTGGCCATCGTTAGCAGATCAAGCGCCATGTCAATCTGATTCCGAACGATCACCAGCGGATCTTCCTGATCGTTATTCACACAATTCTCGAACAGCGATTCCGCAGGCTTGTGGTCGATATAATCTTGGAAGTCGACCTCCAGAGCGCCGTCTCCATGAGCATATTCCGCTAGTAATTCATATTCACTTTCAACCAAATAATGGACGCCAACTTGATGACATACCGGACAAAAAAGAATGGGAACATTATGAATATGCGTGTGTATATGCTTTAATGTCCCGCGTGTTCCAAGCATACTGGCACCGCAGCAAAAGCTCATAATACGTCAACCTCCTCATTAGGCCGAATTTTACTTACATAGCTATTCTCTGTTGCCGTATGAAATTCCTTTTTTTGCAGATCAAATGAGCAAATTGACACGTATTCTGAACCCAAAGCTAATGCATTCACGTATACATACTAAACCTATAATAAAGACGTTATGTTCCGAAGATTATCACAAAAGAGGAGGAATACGCAATATGATTATTAGTACAACAGAACGTTTGGCAGGATACGAAGTGACAGAAGTACTAGGTACTGCTTTCGGCGTTGTCGTTCGAGCAAGAGGGCTTGGCGGCGATATATTAGCTGGATTGAAAGGCCTTGTCGGCGGCGAGGTCAAACAATATACCCAAATGATCGAGGATGCGCGCCGCCAAGCTATGGACCGTCTCGTGCAAAATGCACATGCCATGGGAGCCGATGCGATTATTATGATGCGCTTTGACAGCGGAGATGTAGGGAACAACATGAGCGAGATCGTAGCATACGGCACTGCAGTCAAAACAACGCGCGTCCCATAAGTTAGGGGAGGGCTCGGACAATGGAGATGATGATGTTCAGTATAACCTCGATTTGGATAGGGTTTCAGGTCATCTTGTTTGTGCTCCTATTGTGGCTGGGCTGGCGATATTATGACAGACGCTACAAAAGCGACAAACCTCCAATGAATGATCTGTATGACGGAACGCTGGAACGAACGTCAGAGGTGTTCATCGATCCTAAAGACGGCTTTCGTTACCGGGTGTACTTCAACCGCCGTACCGGGGCAAGAGAATATGTTCGCGAAGACTAGCAGAAGCTGTCTCCTCACTTGGAGACAGCTTCTTCCTTTCACCCGAGCTCTCGTTTCATATCTTGAATATGTTCCACGCTGCCGCTTACGAGCAGCCGGTCCCCCAGCATAATCTGTGTACTGCCATGAGGAATGACGAACGAGTCCCCACGATAAATTCGCATTACTAGCGTATCGCCAAGTACTGGCAAATCTCGCAAGCTTACATGGTTATATGTCGAATTGTTAACCTCAATTTCCTGTACGGAATCATCATGATGCGTAATGAGTCTCAACGCGCTTGGGTGTTCGATCATCGCCTTCAGCAATGTTCGAGATGCATATAAGGTGGAAATAACTCGAATCCCTTCCTCCTTCTCAAGCAGCTCATGCTGTTCCGGATCCTCTACCCTTACGATTACTTGTCGATGCCCGTATTGCCTTGCCGCCTCAGCCAAGCAAATGTTTACTTCATCGTCCATTGTGCCGAATACGACCGTGTCCGCTTCGAACAATCCTGCCTGATGCAAGCAGTCCTGCTCAAGCTTCGGAACCTCTACTAGCGGGAATCGGCTATACTTCTCCTCCTTTGATTCCTCACGATCTGTTGGCGGCTGTGAACTGTACAATAAGACATCATAGCCTTCCCGCAGCAAGTCCTGTGAAACCGGAAGCGTAATATGATTCGCTCCAACGATCGCAATGACTTTGCGTTCTGCTTCTTGCTCGGGATACAAGTGGTTGAAGATAACGGGTGAAATCAAGCAAGTAATGACCGCAACCAAGATCAAAGCGCCTTCCAATGCTTGACTAATAATGCCGAGCTCTGATGCAATCGCCGCAGCCGCAATAACAAGGCTGAGCGTTGATGACAATAAAAAGCCCGAGGCGAACACCTGGCGCCATGGATACCATATGCGTAATAGTAAACTCGGAACCAGCTTGGATAAGAAGATCGCTGCTACAAGAAGCGGAATGAACAGCAATATCTTCGTGTCGGAGAACAATTCACGCAAGTTCAGCTCTACCCCTACCATGACGAAGAAGATGGGGATGAGAAAGCCGTAACCGAACGATTCCATCTGATGTTTGAATTGCTTCTTAGGCGCCATTAATGACACAATTACCCCTGCGAGGAAGGCGCCAAGTATCATTTCCACTTCCAGTGTTTCTGACATGACAACCAACAATAAAATTAAAGCAAACACTGCACGGGTACCCATCTGGGAAGTGCTCTTCCGCAGGAAATCGAGCAAGTTCCCTTTCGCAAGCCAACGAATCATTAAGTAAATAACTAGTACGAAGACGAAGAATAGCAATAAATAAAGCATCTGTATCGTGTTCTGCGAGCGGACACTGACGAATACGGCAAGTAAGATCATCGTTGCCAGATCGGACAGCACTGTTATCAAGAGAAGCATCTGGCCGAGCGGCTTATCCATCAGCTTCCGTTCTTTGATTACTGGCATGACTACACCAAGCGAGATTGTAGCAATGATTAAGGTCATTAAGTACGGATCTGATACTAAGTCAATCAGCACTAGTCCGTAGGCCAAGCCGAATGACACAACCATAATACCGCCGAATACGAGCAATGCCGGGATCAAGTAGTTGACTTCACCCTTGCGCGGCTTCTTCTTGCGTGCGAGCGAGTCAAAGTCGATTTCGAGACCGCTCAAGAACATGAGATAAATAAACCCGAACATGGACAGAAGACCTAGCATTTCGTCTTCCTTAATAATGTTAAAGCCGCTTTCGCCAATAATGAGTCCCACGACAATCTCTGCGACAACTACCGGCACGAGCTTAAGCCGAAATACGCGCAATAAGATTGGAATTAAGAATGCTGCGGAAACAACGATTAATAGCGATGTAAGTGAAGCATGCTCTTCTATGACCAACACCTCCGGTTCGACGCCGGCACATCCATACGAAACAGAGAAGGACTCCTTGTCACAGAAGCCCTTCTCTGCTCCTAGTTGCTAGGCGCCGATTACTCCTCGCTATAGGTTTCTTCATATTTCTCCGCGCTCCATAGCTTATCCAGCTCTGCAGCGTCAGTTAATTCAACGGCAATCATCCAACCATCATCGTAAGGCTCTTCATTCACCTTCTCAGGAGCGCTTTCTAAGGCAGCATTCACTTCCACAACCTTACCGCTCACTGGCGCATACAGCTCAGATACTGTCTTGACAGACTCGACACTGCCGAACGGATCGCCGAATGTCAGTTCATCGCCTACTTGCGGCAATTCTACGAACACGATGTCGCCGAGTTCATTCTGCGCGAAATCTGTAATTCCGATCATCGCCTTCGAACCTTCGACGCGCACCCACTCATGCTCTTCACTATACTTCAATTGTGCTGGTACTTTCATGTTGGTTATCCCTCCTGGTTAATCGGACCTAGTATTTTGGAGATACGCTGTTCTATCAGCTTCAAGCCCTTCTCTCCTGCCTGATAGTGACGTAGCTGATGCTCGGTGTCGAACAAATAATAAGCAGGCACATATTCATTCTCGAATGCATCTGTGACCGCATGTGCATTGTCAATTATAATCGGATGCTCCAAGTGGTATTCTTCAATAATCGCCTTCGCCGCCGCAATATCGGTATCCTTCTCCGAACGCGGCATATGTACACCAACTACTTGCAGGTCATAAGGTTTGCCGTAGTGCTCTCGCCATACGAGCACTTGCGGCAGCCCTTCCTTGCACATACCGCAGCTGACAGACCAGAAGTGAACAAGCACTGGTTTACCGGATAGCTGCTCCTTCGTCACTTCCCCATTCACCCATTCGGTTACTCCTTCGAACGCAGGGAGCAGAGAGCGCAGTCGCATCGTCATCGTTCATCCTTCCTTTCTAGTACGGACACAATACCCGCAATAGAGAAACCAACCGCTGAAGCTAATTCAAGGGACTTTCGCAGGGCCAGTTAAAAGGCCCTCTGCTCGGGCAATGCCGGCTAGAGGGTCTTCTGAATGACTGCATCCTTGCAGATATGCTGCGATCGCTTCTTAGTTCTCTTCCAGATGCCTTTGTCCTGGCTTCCAGTTAGCTGGACATAGACCGCCGGATTGCAACGCTTGAAGCACGCGAACGGTTTCGTCTACACTGCGTCCTACATCATTGAAGTTCACAACCTGATACTTCATCACGCCGTCGGGATCGATAATGAACAAGCCGCGCAGCGCAATGCCTTCCTCTTCAATCAGCACACCGTATTCACGAGCGACTGTCTTGTTAATGTCGGAGGCGAGCGGATACGTCAACGGGCCGAGTCCATTGTCATCACGCGAAGTGTTAATCCAAGCGCGATGGGAAAACTTGCTGTCCGTGCTGACCCCGAGAATGTCCGTGTCGAGATCTTCGAAGATATCCTTCGATTCGGAGAACGCAATGATCTCAGTCGGACACACAAAGGTGAAATCAAGCGGATAGAAGAACATAACGAGCCACTTCCCCTTATAGTCAGACAGCGAAACCTTACCGAAATCCTGGCCGTTACCAAGAGCTGTTTCCATCGTGAAATCGGGCGCTGGCTTGCCTACCAATCGGTCTGCCATGATGACAACTCCTCCTTATCCGAGTATATGGTCACTCCACCCTGCAAAGGGCAAAGTTTACAAAATATTCTTCCACCTTGAAATCGTATCACCCGCTATGTGCAAAGTCAATATTCTACTAATTATTTACTTATAATTAATATAATATAACTTTATTTCGTCATGGCCTGCATAATTTTCTCGCCCATCTGAATGGTGCTGAGCGCTTGAGCGCGGTCAGCTGCGATGTCTGCTGTACGATGCCCTGCATCGAGAACTTGCTTCACTGCGCGTTCGATCGCATCCGCTGCATCCTCATAACCGAATGTCAGACGGAACATTAAGGCAACGGACAATATCGTAGCGATCGGATTCGCCAGACCCTGACCGGCAATGTCCGGTGCTGAGCCATGCACAGGCTCATACAGCCCGAAGCTTCCTTCCCCGAGCGAAGCGGAAGAGAGCATACCGATCGAACCTGTCAGCATTGCCGCCTCGTCACTCAGGATGTCGCCGAACATGTTCTCCGTTACGATCACGTCGAAGCTTGCCGGACGGCGCAACAGCTGCATCGCACAGTTGTCCACGAGAACATGCTCCAGCTCCACATCCGGATATTCCGGAGCGATCCGATTGACTGTTTCTCTCCATAGGCGAGAAGTTTCCAGCACGTTCGCCTTGTCGACAGACGCCAGCTTCTTGCGGCGCTTCTGCGCAATCTCGAAGCCCTGGCGCACGATCCGCTCCACTTCGCTTACATTATATACACATGTATCTATCGCTTCCTGCCCATTAGCAGAATCGCGGCGGAACTTCTCACCGAAGTATATCCCGCCAGTCAGCTCGCGAACGACAATCAGATCCGTTCCCTTCAGCACTTCCGGCTTAATCGTAGATGCCTCCATCAAGCAGTCGAAGATGACGGCAGGACGAATATTCGAGAACAGCCCGAGCTCCTTACGAATGCCGAGCAAGCCGGTTTCCGGACGAAGCTCCTTCGCGTTGTTGTCCCACTTCGGACCGCCTACAGCGCCCAGTAATACGGCATCTGACTTGCGGCACAGCTCCAATGTATCTTCCGGCAACGGTGTGCCCTTCTCATCAATGGCAATACCGCCAAACAAGCCGTGTTCAGTCTCAAACTTGTAACCGAACAGCTCCTCTGTTTTCTTCAGAACTTTCTCTGCCTCTGCTACGACCTCTGGCCCAATGCCATCGCCAGCGATTACAGCAATTTTCTTAACCTCTGCCACGTTCGTCACTCCGTTCCAAGTAATGGTCTTGTTTCATTTCCTAACCTCTGTTTTAACACAAATTCGTCCGTTTGACAAAGTTGCGTCCCATTCATAGTTGTCTGTTAAGCGGATTGTGCCATTCCTATAGCAACTGCTTCCTACTCTTGGAATTGCAGCTGATGCAGCCGGGCATATAATCCTCTTGCTTCTAGTAACTGTTCATGATTACCCTGCTCGGCAATCCCGTCTTCATTCACGACAATGATTCGATCCGCGTGGCGAATCGTCGCCAAGCGATGGGCGATCACAAGCGACGTTCTGTTCTGAGCCAGCTCGTCCAGCGCTTGTTGGATCATCTTCTCCGTCTCGGTATCTAAGGCCGAGGTTGCTTCATCGAGAATCAATATAGGCGGATTCTTCAGGAACATCCGCGCAATAGCGAGCCGCTGCCTCTGACCGCCTGACAGCTTCAAGCCACGTTCTCCGATTATTGTATCCAGCCCTTCCGGCAATCCTGCCAGCATACTATCCAAGTAAGCCTTGCTTGCGGCTGCCAGCACTTCTTCCTCTGAGGCATCGAGCCGGCCATACGCGATATTCTCTCGAATCGTGCCGTTGAACAGGAACACATCCTGCTGGACAACCCCGATCTGGGACCGCAAGGAAGATTGCTTCATATCTCGAATATCGATACCGTCAATCGAAATCGTTCCTTCATCGACTTCATAGAAGCGCGGGATCAAGCTGCACAGCGTTGACTTCCCTGCACCGGATGGCCCTACGAGCGCGATTGTCTCCCCGGCGCGAATACGCAAGTTGACATTAGCGAGCACCTTCGCATGGTTCTCGTAGCCGAAGGTTACATCGCGGAACACGATATCGCCCTTCAATTCCTTGACTGTGATTGCATTCGGCTTGTCCTCGATGTCCGGTTCTGTATCGAGCAGTTCACAGAATCGCTTGAAGCCAGCCATACCCTTCGGATAAGATTCCATCAGCGCATTGATTTTGTCAATTGGCTTCAAGAAGATATTCACATACAGCAGGAAGCCGACCAATGCGCCAATCGTCAAGTTGTTGTTATATGCGAACCATGCGCCGCACACCAATACGATCAGATGAATGAGCCGTGTCAGCATATAAATACTCGATGAACTGTAAGAGATGACGAGGTAAGAACGCAGCTTAGCAAGCCGAAAAGCTCTGTTATTGTGCTGAAATCGCTCATTCTCAAATTTCTCGTTGCCGAACGACTTGACTACGCGAATACCGGAAATGCTGTCTTCCACCCGCGCATTCACATCGCTGATCTTCTCGAACATCATCGTTGCCGCATGATGCAATCTGCGATTGAAGAAGACGATCAGCCATCCCAAGATCGGCACTGCAATGAATGTAATGAGTGCAAGCTGCCAATTGATTGTCAGCATAATGCCGAATGCGCCGAGGAAGGTCATCACCGCGATGAATACATCCTCCGGTCCATGATGGGCCATCTCTCCGATCTCGAATAGGTCGTTCGTCATCCGCGACATCAGCTTGCCCGTCTTCGTGTTGTCGAAGAAGCGGAAGCTAAGCTTCTGCACATGGTTGAACAGCTGCCTCCGCATATCGGTCTCAATATTGATGCCAAGCTTATGCCCCCAATAATTCACTACAAATTGAAGCCCCGTGCTAGCCAAGTACATGAACAGCAAGCCGAGTCCTACCCAAGTGATCATTTGCCAATTTCCTGCCGGCAGCAGCTTGTCGATCATCCACTGCACCCCTAGCGGGAATCCAAGCTCCAGCAACGCAACGATTACCGCACAGCTGAAGTCTAGGAGGAACAGCTTGCGATGCGGCTGATAATAAGTCATGAAACGGCGTATCATTGCGATTCCCCCCACCTATTTGTGCATAGCAGCTGGACCGCCCTGTCTGTTGCCAGATTCAGTGCGGCCCTGATGCACAACTTCGCTTTACCTTGATCCTATTCATGAATGTTCGTTACAGCTTCCTGCTACGAGGGATAACCGTTCATGATGTTGACTGCGCTGAACAGTGCCTTAACAGAGGAAGTCATAATATCTACATCGATCCCCGAGCCCCAATGCGTCTTCCCGTCCGCCCCTGTAATGCCAATGTAAGAAATAGCCTGAGCGTTGGATCCGATCTCCAAGGCATGCTCTGTATAGGTCAGATTAGTGAACGAGAGACCCAGATGATTTTGCAGAGCGTTGCTGATAGCATCGAGCCGTCCGTTGCCATTGCCCAAAATTTCTTTCAGCTCGCCGTTCACCCGAATGACCACTGTCGTCTGATAATCGTCGCTCTTCTCGAATTGGTAGCGCACAAATTCGATCGGTTCGTTAACGTTCACGAATGTCTCCTTGAAGATCGAGAATATCTCATCGGGCTGCAGTTCTTTCTGAAGCTTGTCGGAGACATCCTTCACCCGGTAGCCGACACTTTCCCGCATCGCCGTCGGAAGATCAAGCCCATACTTGTGCTGAAGCACATATCCGATGCCGCCCTTGCCGGATTGGCTGTTGATGCGGATAATGTCACCCTCGTACTCTCTCCCGATATGATGAGGATCGATCGGCAGGTACGGTACGCTCCAATGGGGCGGATTGTGTTCCTCCCGCCACTTCATTCCCTTGGCGATTGCATCTTGATGAGAACCGGAGAATGCCGTGAAGACTAGCTCTCCAGCATAAGGATGACGTTCGCCGACACGCATTCTCGTCAGCCGTTCATACTTCTTCAAGAGCTCCGGAAGATTCTCGAAACTCAGCTTCGGATCTACGCCGTGCGAATACATATTGAGTGCCAGCGTAATGATATCCACATTACCGGTACGTTCCCCGTTGCCGAACAGTGTGCCTTCCACACGTTGTCCACCAGCGAGCATGGCAAGCTCTGCATCAGCAACACCCGTTCCTCTGTCGTTATGCGGATGAAGCGACAGAACCACGTTGTCCCGGTATTTCATATTCTCGCTCATGTATTCGATCTGACTCGCGTACACATGAGGCATTGACATAGATACTGTTGCAGGCAGGTTAATGATCACCTTATTGTCCGCGACAGGCTTCCACACTTCCAGCACCTCGTTACAGATCTCAAGCGCGAATTCAATTTCGGTTCCGGTGAAGCTCTCCGGCGAATATTGAAATTGGAAGTTCCCTTCTGTTTCAGACGCACACTCGAGGAAAAGCTTCGCGCCTGTTACAGCGATATCGATGATTTCCTGCTTCGACTTGCGAAATACCTGCTCGCGCTGAGCCAGCGAGGTAGAATTATACAGATGCACGATCGCACGCTTGGCGCCCTTGAGTGATGCGAACGTCTTGCGAATAATATGCTCCCTGGACTGGGTCAACACTTGAATCGTGACATCATCCGGGATCAGATCCTGCTCAATCAACGTTCGCAAGAAGACGAATTCTGTTTCTGATGCGGCAGGAAAACCTACCTCGATCTCCTTGAATCCAATATCGACAAGCATCTGGAAGTATTCCAGCTTCTCCTCCAGATTCATCGGCACGATCAATGCCTGATTGCCATCCCGAAGGTCGACGCTGCACCAAGTCGGCGCTTCTGTCAAATACTCCTTCTGCGTCCATTTCAAGCTTTGCTTAGGAGGCATGAAGTATCCCCTAGCGTATTGCTCTACATGTTTCATTGAGTCATTCATCCTTTCTGCTTACAGCATTAAGCTTCGTCTACACGGAATGAAGACAAGTGGAACTACTTAAAAAAAGCCTTCCGCCTCCTGTATATAAGGAGACGAAAGACTCATCGATCTAATCGCGGTACCACTCCAGTTCATATCCTGCGGATATGCGCTCAGCGGAAACAGGACAAGTAACTTCCTGCATTCCTCCTGCGAATAACGGTCAGGTGCCGGCTCCGCTTACTTCGATCCATACAAGGGTGTACGGGGTTCAGCGGGCAACTCCGAGGTGAGTTCAGACGAGGGTTGTCGCTGCTTCACACCGTCCAGCAGCTCTCTGGGTACAACCAATGCCTTACTGTTCCTCTTCATCGTCTTTGGTTACATATATTGTACTGCATCGCTTGCAGCGAAATCAAGAGCTTACTTGTTGATCCAAGCCATCATCTCACGAAGACGACCGCCAACCTGCTCAATCGGATGCTCTGCTTCGTTGCGGCGAGTAGCTGTCATGAAGGCGTTATTGGATTGGTTCTCCAGGATAAAGTCGCGAGCGAAGCGTCCGCTTTGGATATCCTCAAGCACGGCCTTCATTGCTTTCTTCGTCTCGTCTGTAACGACACGAGGTCCTGTTACATAATCGCCATACTCCGCTGTGTTCGAGATTGAATCACGCATTGTAGCGAGACCGCCCTCATACATGAGGTCAACGATCAACTTCAGCTCATGCAAGCATTCGAAGTAAGCCATTTCCGGTGCATACCCTGCTTCGACCAATGTCTCGAAGCCAGCCTTAACTAGTGCAGTAGCTCCGCCGCACAGTACAGCCTGCTCGCCGAACAGGTCAGTTTCTGTCTCTTCCTTGAAGGAAGTTTCGATAACCCCTGCGCGTGTACAGCCAATGCCCTTCGCATAAGCCAGACCAATCGCCTTCGCGTTGCCTGTTGCATCCTGATGAATCGCAATTAATCCCGGAACGCCGAACCCTTCAACATATGTACGGCGTACGAGGTGACCTGGAGACTTCGGTGCAACGAGCAGCACATCATTGTCGCTGCTTGCTACGATCTGGCCATAATGTACATTGAAGCCGTGGGAGAACATGAGCGTTGCGCCTTTCTTCAAGTTCGGCTCAATTTCTTCCTTGAACACTCTAGCCTGCGTTTCGTCTGGCATCAAGATCTGTACAACATCAGCGCGAGCAGCAGCGTCTGCTACGCTCACCACTTCAAACCCGTCATTCTTCGCCTTCTCCGCGGAACGGCCTTGGCGCAAGCCAATAATAACATTCAAGCCGCTGTCACGCAGGTTTTGTGCTTGCGCGTGACCTTGGCTGCCGTATCCGATAACCGCTATTGTCTTGCCTTGCAATACTTGAAAGTCTGCGTCATTGTCATAGTACATTGTTACTGCCATGGAATTGATATCCTCCTTCAAATGGTTCCCCAGAGCGGGTGCTGCAGCGGACCGGCGATTACTGATGTCCAATCCGTTCCAGCACCCCTCTGGGGTACAATACATAATGAACTGCTACACTAAGACATTATCATGTGCTAGGCCTTGCCAAGTCCGCGTGTCATAGCTGTCACCCCTGTACGGGACAACTCTCTAATGCCATACGGCTTGAGCAATTCCACCATTGCGTCAATCTTGTCCGTATCCCCGATAGCCTGCACGATCATCGTGCTCGTGCCGATATCGACGACAGAAGCGCGGAAAGTCTCCACAACACCGAGAATTTCAGGTCTGGCTGAAGGCTCGGCATTCACCTTAATTAAGGCTACCTCACGAGCGACCATCGGGCTTGCGCTCAAATCTACGACCTTGATGACATCGATCAGCTTATAGAGCTGCTTCGAAATCTGCTCAAGCGTCCGCTCGCTCCCCGTCGTGACGATGACCATACGGGACAATCCTCGTTCTTCTGACTCTCCAACTGTGATGCTCTCAATATTGAATCCCCGCCGTCCGAATAACCCAGATACCCGCTGCAGCACGCCGGGCTGGTTATTGACCAGAACGGAAATCGTATGCCGATGCGTACTCATTCTTCATCCCCCATTATCATCTGATCGATCGTATTGCCCTGCGTGACCATCGGAAACACATTCTCCCCTTTGCGCACGACGAAATCAATCAGAACGGGACCCGGTGTGTTCATGGCTTCCTGCCAAGCAAGACGCGCTTCTTCCTTGTTCGTTGCCCGCAATCCCTTCACGCCATACGCTTCTGCCAGCTTGACAAAGTCTGGGCTGCCTGCAAGATCGATATGGCTGTAGCGGTTATCATAGATGATCTCCTGCCACTGGCGAACCATGCCAAGCACTTGGTTGTTAATGACGACAATTTTGACCGGTATATTATGAATTGCGCAGATCGCCAGCTCCTGCGAGCACATCTGCATGCCACCGTCACCGTTAATCGATACGACCATTCTGTCCGGATTGCCCATCTGTGCGCCGATCGCTGACGGGAAGCCGAAGCCCATCGTGCCAAGTCCGCCGGATGTAATCCAGGAGCGCGGGTTGTTGAAGCGATAATACTGCGCCGCCCACATCTGGTGCTGACCGACATCTGTCGTCACAATCGCTTCACCCTTCGTTGCTTCATGAATCATCTCAATGACATACTGCGGCTTCAGCTCCGTATCCGAGTCCGTATAACGAAGCGGCTTCTCTTCCTTCCAAGTCTGTACTTGATGAATCCATGCACTGGACCGGGCAGGCTTCACTTTCTCATTGACAAGCTCCAGCACTGCCTTGACATCCCCCACACACGGGATGGCTGTCGGCACTGTCTTACCAATCTCGGCAGGATCGACATCGATATGCGCAATCTTCGCCTTCGGTGCGAAGCCTTGGACCGTCATCGTCACCCGATCATCGAAGCGGGCGCCGATACCGATTAACAGGTCGCAATTCTGCAGAGCTGTGTTCGCCGTATACGTGCCATGCATGCCCGGCATTCCTATCCACAGCTCATGACCGCTAGGGAATCCGCCAAGCCCGAGCAACGTCGTGGTCACCGGAATTTGCGATTTGTTCACGAATTCCAGCAGCTGCTCATGGGCTCCAGAGTAGACGACACCGCCACCAGCTAGAATGACCGGGCGCTCGGCTTCCTCGATCGCTTGGACCAAGCGATCGACCTGCAGCTTGTTCGGTTGAACAGTCGGATTGTAGCCTCGTACGCTTACTTCTTCCTGCCACTCGAATCTAGTCTTCTGTGCCGAGATATCCTTCGGAATATCGATCAACACCGGACCTTTGCGTCCTGTATTCGCAATGTGAAATGCCTCGTGAATGACGCGCGGCAGATCTTCCACATTCCGTACCAAATAGCTGTGCTTCGTAATCGGCATCGTAATACCGGTAATATCTGCTTCTTGGAAAGCGTCCGTACCAATCGCAGTTGTAGCTACGTTGCCAGTAATGACGACAAGCGGTACCGAATCCATATACGCTGTAGCTATTCCCGTTACTAAGTTCGTAGCGCCTGGTCCCGATGTAGCGATGCATACGCCAACCTTCCCGGTAGATCTCGCATATCCGTCAGCTGCATGAATCGCTCCTTGCTCGTGGCGTGTCAAGAGGTGGTTGAAATCCTCGTTGCCATGCATAGCGTCATAGATGTAGAGGACAGCGCCGCCAGGATAGCCGAAGACGCAATCCACACCCTCCAACAGCAAAGATCGCAATAAAATTTCTGAACCCGAAATAACATCCGGCTTAAGCAGCTTGCTTCGCAAATCCTGATCTACAACTGCCGACGTGTGAGCACTCATGAGTTGCTCCTCCTTCCAATCTTTTCGTATCGTGTATCTGTGCCAATAAAAAAACCTTCCGCCCTGAAGTCTGCATCAACTTCTCAGGGACGAAAGGATTGCTTCCGTGGTACCACCCAGATTCGTTATTCATCTCGCAATGGATAACCTCTGCAGGTTGTCAGACGATTAAGGATTCAGCAATGGCGCGTCAGCTGCCGGCCTGCTTGATATCCGATCGATCTCGCCTGATACCCCGGTACTTAACGCGTACCTTACGATTCCTCCTACTCGTCGACAGCTGATGCCGATGTTCAGAGAAACAGCTCCGAGGTGAGCTCGTATATAAGGGATTATGGTGAAGGTTTCAGCTACTCCTTCACTCTCTGGCACATAAGGGCCCTTAAAACTTCGTCCTCTTCATAGCCGATCTGTGTATTGCTCTTTTCCAACAAGTTTAAGGATAATTATAAAATTCCTGCGTCGGATAGTCAAGCGTTTTTTCTGGATGGGCGTCAATTAGAATTCCTTCCACACTTTCTTGCTGACTTGCAGCCTTCAATCGGGCATTGAGTTGGCAGCGGCTATCTGATGACCCATAACGCTATGCACTTAGTTTGCTATTCAAGTGCCCTCTGTATCCATCCATGCCCACATTATTATCCCTTCCATGCTATAGCTGCGGATAGGGGGATTGGCCAATGCTGCCTCCGTTTGCTCGATTGTTCCTCACGTGCGGCTTGATACTATGATTAGTGATCATTTTTGATCTTAATCATCAACTTTACGAGGGAAATCCGTATTTAGTGATCAAATCTGATCACTAAATGCATGGAAATGCTGCTACAGTGAGTGTTTTGCCAAATTAGTGATCAAGATTGATCACTAATGGTGTAATCGTTCGATAATATCTCGAAATAGTGACCAGAATTGATCACTAATTCAGTTTCGCAGCTGTGCATGCTTGAATTCCACGCTCAAAGCGATTTCAAATAAGAAGTTTGACGACACGCATGCACCTTAGCAACGAAAAAACTGCCGACCTCATAGGTCGACAGCTATTAGCACCAAAACTTAGGCGTTGATCTTGCCCTTCGCAATGCCAGCCAGATCAGCGAAAGCCTTGGAATCATTCACAGCCAGATCAGCAAGGATCTTGCGGTTCATATCTACACCGGCCAGCTTCAAGCCGTGCATCATCTTGTTATACGTCAATCCGTTCATGCGCGCAGCTGCGTTGATCCGCACGATCCACAGCTTGCGGAAATCACGCTTCCGCTGACGGCGGTCACGGTATGCGTACAGCAGGGATTTCATGACTTGCGCATTCGCAGTCTTGAACAATCTGTGCTTGGAACCGAAATAACCTTTTGCCAGCTTCAGAATTTTTTTATGACGACGACGAGTGACAAACCCGCCCTTTACTCTTGCCATGATAGTTCCTCCTTCGGGTTATCGGCTGCCCTTCGACGCTTATGCTCCGTGCAGGGTGCCGCGTACATTAAATTCTTATTTCACGTAAGTAATCAGTTGTTCAATACGCTTCGCATCGCCCTTGGCCATAATTTCGCTGCCGCGCAGCTGGCGCTTTTGCTTCGGCGATTTGCTAGTCAAGATGTGGCGTCTATACGCTTGATTCCGTTTGATCTTCCCGCTGCCTGTCTTGCTGAAACGCTTGGCGGCACCACGGTGTGTTTTCATTTTTGGCATTGTGCAGATCCTCCTAAACTATTCTAAATATATGGATCATGTCGGTAACGGACATTATTTCGCGTTCGGTCCCAATATCATGATCATGCTACGGCCTTCCAGCTTGGGTCTGCGCTCAACGACGGCGATCTCTTCCACTTCCTTCGCCACGCGCTCCAATACCCGTTGGCCGATGGACGCATGTGTAATCTCCCGTCCGCGGAAGCGAACAGAGCATTTCACTTTGTCACCGTCATTAAGAAACTTATTCACGTTCCGCAGCTTCGTCTGGAAGTCATGCTCCTCGATGTTAGCGCTGAAGCGCACTTCCTTCAATTCAACGACCTTCTGGTTCTTACGGGCTTCCTTCTCTTTCTTCTGCATCTCATAGCGATACTTCCCGTAATCCATAATACGACAAACCGGCGGTTTGGCTTGAATTGCTACTGCCACCAGGTCCAGATTAGCATCGATTGCCATTTGCAACGCTTCGCGTGTCGGCTTGATCCCGATCTGTTCGCCGTCTGCTCCAATCAAACGAACTTCCTTCGCTCGGATGTCCTCGTTGATTACATGATCTCTACTAATTGCTTGCCACCTCCAGTGGAATTATGCATGAAGCCTTATATCCAACAATAAAAAAAGATGCAGGCACAAAATGCCCACATCCTTGTCTCCAGTTCGTGTTACATACGAACATCTTCACCAGTAACCAGCCGGCTTCGATGCCGGTCAGGTGAGAAGCGGGCGCTTCTGCTTATGAACGATTATCCAATTCACCAAATCAATATATCACGATAGTACAGTGCTGTCAACCTTCTCGTGCACAGATGTTGCTACCTCACCGTATGCTTGAAGCAATCGGGCGAAGATGCGTTCCCATGTTTGCCGCAACGCATATTCACGGGCACCGTGCCCAAGACGCACTCGCTGCCAGTCGTCCTCGTACATATGCACGAGCGCATCGACAAAAGCGTTCGTATCGCCGGGCGCACATAAATAACCGTTCTGTCCATGCTGCACGTTGTCACGCACACCGCCAGCGTCAGCCCCGATCACAGGTGTGCCGCTCGCCATCGCTTCGAGCACGACATTGCCGAAAGTCTCTGTCGAGGAAGGGAAGAAGAAGACATCTGCCGCTGCATACAATTCACTCAATGTCCTTCCTTCCTGGAAGCCAAGGAAGTGCACATCCGGGAACTCCTCCTGCGTGTAGAATTCCTGTAATTCCTTGTATTGCGGTCCGTCGCCTGCAATCAAGAATGTGCATCTACTGCGAATCGAATCAGGCAACGCCTTGTAAGTGTCGAACATGACATGCAGGCTCTTCTCCGGAGCGATCCTACCAACGTACAACACGACGAACCGATCCTTGTCTACGCCCCATCGCGCCAGCACCGCTTCACGGTCTACATGAGGCGTGAACCTTGTCAGATCGACCCCTCTTCCCCATATGTCCATTTTACCAGCATCAAACCCTTTTCCTATCAAGTGTTCTAGGGTAGACTGAGAGGGGACGAAAATTTTTTTGCAGTCTTGATGGAACCAATGCATATATTTCCACAGAACAGTTTCTATCCATTGGATTTTGTAATAAGCTAGGTATTGGTCAAAATGCGTATGGTAGGAGGCTACTAACGGAATATCATGCTTGACAGCATAATGATGGCCGTACAGACCGATATTGAACGGTGTAGCCACATGGACTACGGTTGGATTGAAGTCGCGCAGCGTCTTCTTGATGTGAATAGGGTTCGGAATGCCTAATCTGCACTGCGGATACAGAATAAAAGGTATGCTGTACAACCGCTGCACGACATCCCCGTCCGTCCCTGCATCTCGTTCTTGATGATTCGGCGCAAAGATCTTGACCGGAATATGACGGGATTCCAAATAATCGACCCATCTGGCTAAAGTTTTGGATACACCGTTCACATCAGGTAAGTACGTGTCTGTAAACAAGGCAACTCTCATCTGTACGACCCTCCATTCGTCTTGCATTCGCCTGGGATTATGATATATATTGTACTTCCCGTATGTAAGAAGAACATTAACAGAGAATCAAAGTTTATCTGCTTATTATTTTATACTTTATTTAATACTACATTAACACTTATCTTTTAAAATGAAAAATGTGTAGCAGTTTATCTGTCTGCCGAAGAAGGAGGGACACTTGATGAGCCGTGTCGTGATATGGCTGCAGCATCGGGAGATTCGCATATTCCATTGGATCAATCAGCGGCTGCAGCATCAAATTCTTGACTGGATCATGAGCAGAATTACACACCTTGGCGGAGCAACCTTCACCATAACTACGATGCTGTTGCTATGGATTGCAGCTCCCGCCGCACTGTCACGGACGGCATTGCTCGGACTGATTGCCCTTGCAGCCAGCCATATTCCTGTTGCATTCATCAAGCGATTATATCCGCGGCTGCGCCCTTATGATGCGTTGCCGGACACGATTCTGTCATCGCTTCCTTTGAAGGATCATTCCTTCCCGTCCGGTCATACGACAGCTATTTTTTCTATCGTAACACCTTTTGCACTTATTTTTCCATTATTCGCTCTGTTGCTGGTGCCGCTCGCGCTCACTGTAGCTGTATCCAGAATTTATCTGGGACTGCATTATCCGTCAGATGTATTCGTCGGCTTTATCCTTGGGGCTTCATCCGGCATCGCTACGGTCATGCTAGCAAACTAATCCCACGAAAGTGAAGCAAAGCTATGCAGCGATTTCCTATTACTTTCGCGGGGCCCGACTCTTTAAACCCACGAGAGTGAAGCTGATGCCGGACCGGTATAGAATAAAATACGTGATCAAAGGGTGATGAAAGCTTTGAGCAACCGCAAGGTTTTACTATTATCCGAAGGATTCGGCACTGGGCACACGCAAGCTGCGCATGCGCTGGCTGTCCACTTGCGGGCAGCCGATCCCCGAGTTGTGCCGAAGGTATTGGAGCTTGGTTCCTTCTTTCATCCTGCACTCGCACCTATGGCCTTCGCCTTGTTCCGGCGAACCTTGATCAAGCAGCCGAAGCTCTACGGCGCTATCTACAAGCATTATTATAACAAGCCTTTCAACCGCTTGGCCCGGTTGGCTATTCACCGCTTATTCTACGCACAGACCGCTGCGCTGCTTCGGGATTTCCAGCCAGATGTGATAGTCAGCACACATCCGTTCCCTAGCGCTGTCATCTCGCGAATGAAGCGTAACGGACTGACCATACCGCTCTGCACTGTCATAACGGATTATGATGCGCACAGCGCCTGGATACAGGCTGAAACCGACTCCTACCTAGTGCCGTCACAGGAAGTGAAGAACGCCTTGATCGCGAAAGGGGTTCATCATCATCAGATTGAGGCAACCGGAATGCCGATCCTCCCTTCCTTCTTTCGAAGACCTGACAAAGCGGCGATCCGCAGCCGCTTCGCCCTGCGCGCGATGCCTACCGTGCTCATCATGGGCGGAGGCTGGGGGCTGCTCAATGAGCCACACCTGCTAGATGCTGCGTTGGAATGGTCGGATCACGTGCAGATCATCCTATGCTTAGGAAGCAATACCTCTACACTCCGTCAGCTTCGGGCGGAGCCGCGCATGAACCATCCTAACATCCGACTGCTTGGCTATACGAATCATATCCATCAGCTCATGGATGTCGCTGATTTGCTCATTACGAAGCCTGGCGGTATGACTTGCACAGAAGCCTATACCAAAGGCTTGCCGATGCTGCTCAGCAAGCCACTGCCGGGACAAGAGGAAGGCAATTACGCACATTTCCTATCACTCGGCATCGCCGAACAATTGCAATCAGAGGAGACGATCCACCGGCGGTTCGCAGATCTGGTGAGTCCGATCCCTTCCCTTTATTCCTATGCATCTACGGTCCAGTCATCACAAGCTAATGTGAATCCAGTGCGCTGTGCGGATGCAGTCCTTCGTCTCTCCCACGCACGCTCTGTTCATGAACCTGCACCATTGTTCATGCATACTTCAACACGGTAAATAGGCAGTCCTTCGTTAACGAATTTTTGTTCATATTCAGTAAAAACATGATTCGGCGGCGTACCATCTGCATGCAAGTTCAATCTTATTTGGCGCATGGGCAGGTTCATCTCTGCGAACACATTCAGCGAATATTCGAACAGACTTGCTGCATCCGTCTTCAGATGGATCTCACCATCGGGTTTCAAAATTTGCATATACTTATGCATGAACCGGGGATGTGTCAACCTCCGGTTTTCGTGTCTTTTCTTCGGCCACGGATCGCTATGATTCAAGTATATGCGGGACAGCTCAGATTCAGCGAACATATCATCTATATATTCGACATTAGCTCGAACAAGCACGAGATTGCCGGGCATCTCGCCATCGCCTACTGCCAGCGCCTTGTCGTACGCACGTCGAATTAGTTCCTCATAACGATCCATCCCGATGAAATTCATGTCGGGGTGAAGCCGAGCCAGCTCCGATATGAAGCGGCCCTTGCCCATACCGAGTTCAGCGTGTATCGGTGCAGAGGGATGCTGAAACAACTCCGACCATCGCCCCTTCCACTGCTTAGCATCCAGCACTATTCGCTCTTTGCCCTGCAGCAAATCTATCGTATCAGCCTTTCTTCTCAACCGCATTGTCTTCGACTTCCTTCCAGCATAGAATCCTCACACGCGGAAAGCGCAATTTCTATTTTCCCCAAATCCGAACACGTTGTCAAAATAAAAATAGAGGACTCTTCACCGACTCGGTAAGAATCCTCTTCCTCTGTTGATCCTCTGCACTATTAATGTACGTCTGCCTCGATCTGCGCATCCTTCACGCGCCGCTTCAGCTTCTTCCTAGCATCCAGCACGAGATGGGGTTCATCATGGAACCGAATGCCGGATAACGCTATCGCTTCCTTCAATGTCAGTTCAACCGTGATCAACTCGTCTCCGCCTGGAATCTTCACCTGTGAATTCATGGCATACACCTCTTTGTTCATAATAAAATCGAGAGCTTGTGCCGCGTATACTTGTAGCATTCCCTGCCACATAGAAACAATGAATTCTGCAGAAACTTATTGCTTGCGGAAAGTCATTTCCACACTTTTAATATAACACAACATGTCAGGTTGATCAAGTGAAAACACCGCTTCTACCGCGGTTTATGCGCCTTGATTGATCACTCATCTTGAAGAACAATTTCCTTTGTTCCCGCCGCCTGCATTTGCTACAATAGACGAAGCGGCTAGAACGAAGGAGAGCGAAAGAGCTATGCATACACAATCATTCACAACTCCCCCTAATGATACCGAGCGATGGGGAGACAAGCGGTTTCATACATGGAATTATGAGATGAGGCAGCAATTCGGCACCAAAGTATTCAAGGTGATGTTAGACGCCGGATTCACTTGTCCGAACCGGGACGGCTCCATCGCTGCGGGCGGCTGTACGTTCTGCAGCGCACGGGGGTCAGGCGACTTCGCAGGGAGCCGTCGCGATGATTTAATCACCCAATTCAACACGGTGCGGGACCGCCAGCATCAGAAGTGGCCCGACGCCCAGTACATCGGCTATTTCCAAGCATATACGAATACGTACGCACCGCTTCCTGTGCTGAAGGAATATTACGAAGCGATTCTCGCCCAGCCAGGCGTTGTCGGTCTCGCCATCGCTACTCGCCCGGACTGCTTGCCGGATGATGTGGTTGAGTACTTGGCCGAATTGAACGAACGAACATACCTGTGGCTCGAGATGGGACTGCAGACCGTTCACGAAACGACGTCCACACTGATTAATCGGGCGCATGATACTGCCTGCTATGAAGACGCAGTGAGTCGTCTGCGCAAGCATGGCATTCGGGTATGCGCGCACATCATATACGGCTTGCCTGGCGAAACCCATGCGATGATGCTCGATACCGCACGCGCCGTATCCCGCATGGACGTGCAAGGGATCAAGATTCATCTGCTGCACCTGATGCGCAAGACACCGATGGTCAAGCAGTGGGAAGCCGGCCTCCTTCGCTTTCTGGAGAAGGACGAGTATGTCGGTCTCGTCGTCGACACGCTGGAGATGCTCCCGCCCGAGATGATCATTCACCGCGTTACGGGCGATGCACCACGCGAGCTTCTAATCGGTCCTATGTGGAGCTTGAAGAAGTGGGAGGTGCTCAATGCGATTGATGCCGAACTGGTACGGCGGGATACATGGCAAGGAAAGTATTGGAGAGGGGAATGATTCATGGGATTCTGGTCGGTCCTGACCTATGCGCACAAGCTTGCTGAGCAGCGCATCAAGCCCGGCGAGACGGTCATCGATGCGACGGCAGGCACCGGTGCGGATACGTTGGCACTCACCAGAATGGTGGGACCGAAGGGAAACGTATACAGCTTCGACATCCAGCAAGAAGCGCTCGAACGCACGCGCAGTCGGCTGATTGAAGCAGACGTCCCTGCGGATCAGGTGCAACTTCTGCTCCTGTCGCATGACCAGTTGCAGGAAGCGCTGCCGATTGCATCGCATGGTCGAATTGGCGCCGTTCTGTTCAACCTCGGCTACCTACCGGGCGGCGACCCTACTGTAATCACGCAGCCGGACAGTACCATTCGCGCGCTCGATCAAGCGTTCGACTTGCTCCGGCCCGGCGGTCTGCTCTGCGTCACCGTCTATCCGGGCCATCCCGGCGGTGAGCTGGAAGCTGCCAAGGTCGACGACTGGTTCTCGCAGCTGAGGCCCGAAGCGGGACAAGCAATTAGCTATCGCATGTTGAACCGACGCAGCGCCCCTTATGTGCTGGCAGCGGAGAAGAAACACATAACGCAGAAGTGATGAGAAGCTTCAAAGTACTTTCGTGGGGCATCTGAGTCAATACGACATATTCACACTAGGAGGAACACACTTATGGTCACACCGTATCCGTTAAAATTCCAACCCGACTTCAAAGAACGTGTATGGGGCGGTCGCGCTCTAGAGCAATTCGGCTTCTCTATCCCTGAAGGGGCGATTGGAGAAGCATGGACGATTGCAGACCACGCCAACGGACGCTCGACTGTCGCGAACGGTCCACTAGCCGGGAAGGGCTTAGACGATATACGAGCAGAGCTTGGCACAGCCTGGTTCGGTTCGAAGGGCTCCGCCGCCAAGAACGGACGCTTCCCACTGCTAATCAAGCTGCTCGATTGTCAGGACGATCTGTCCGTACAGGTGCACCCGAACGACAGCTATGAACGGTTGACTGAAGGCGAGCTAGGTAAGACAGAAATGTGGTACATTCTCGATGCTGCGCCCGGTGCTACGATTATTTACGGTTTGCAGCAAGGTGTTGATCGCGATGCCTTCGCGAAGGCGATTGCCGAAGATCGCATTATGGACGTATTGGAAGTCGTACCCGTCAAGACCGGCGATTCCTTCTATATTCCTGCTGGGACCGTACATGCATTGCGCGCTGGCGTGCTTGTAGCGGAAATCCAGCAAAATTCCGACACCACCTACAGGGTATATGATTACAACCGCCCCGGACTGGACGGCAAGCCGCGCGAGTTGCATATCGAGGATTCGTTGAATGTAAGCACCTATGGCGATTCCGGCGCAAGTCGTATGGAAACAACCTTGGACAGCAGCCACACTTGGTTGAAGCTTGCCGAGTCCCCTTACTTTCTGACGGAGAAGGGTCAAGTAGACGGACGTTGGCAGCTCCATGCTTCGCCGGAAAGCTTCGTCATTCACATCATCTGCGAAGGAAGCGGCTCCATTACTTGGGAGGACGGAACACTTGAGGTGAAGCGGGGCGACAGTCTGCTCATCCCTGCACAGTTAGGCGAATATTGGCTTGAAGGGAACATGACGGTGCTGCGCAGCCAGCTTCCATAATCGCATATACGCCTAACTAACACCCCCCGACCTGCTGTATTGTCAGATCGGGGGGTGTTTAGTTGATGGGACGTTGATCGCAGCCTCAGCGCATACTGAGCGCATCACTGAATGCTTTAACGGACATTCTTCCCGCTATTAGCTGTTCTATGACTATCGCACGGCATAGAGGAAGTTAGTGGTCTTATAGCAACCATTTTCCACCGTATTTCCCATTACAGCATCGAATAGAACCATTCTTTTCCGTTATCTCTCACACTTACCTTCATTCGGTCGAAATAACGCCACAATTTCCCACTATTCCCCGGCCTACCGCAAGTATACCCCTTCCCGACCTCCGCGTTCCCCCTGTTCACTTCATATTCGACCGAAGGCCCGAGCGCCCGCACCTTCTGCTCACTTCAAATTCGACGCATGACCCGAAGAATGCCACACTCACTTCAAGTCCGACGAATGGCCCGAGCACCGCGTTCCTCCTGCTCACATTAAGCTTGACGCACAACATGGCCGCTACATTCCCTCTACTCCCATCAAGTTCGCCACTAGTCACAGTCGCCGTGATCTTCTTACTCACTTCATATTCGTCACGAGATACCGCCGCAACAGCATCGCCATGTCAACAACCTGCGCGCAGCATTCACACTCAAACCTGCACACCTGTCGACGTATCGGCAAGCAAGTAATAATTCGCCGTGTCGCGCCGCTCCGTTCCTTGCTCGTAATGGAACACCATAATCGTCGACATATGATCCCGAATGACCCCATCATGCAGATATGTCTGAAGATCGAACGGCACCCTCTCGATCACACCATGCTTGCGCAGTTCCCGCTCCTGCATGTTCTGCACCGCAAATCCGCCGCTCACTTGGTCTGCCTGTTCCATCACCTTGGTCCACATCGCATTTTGCTCCGTCTTCCCTAGATCGAACGCCCACCATACTTTGCGCGGTTTGTACCGATGATGGAGGAAGTAATCGAACTTCATTATGCCTTCGACGACCGACAGGCGGTCTACTCCCCTGTCACGAAGGAACTGGTGCAAGCGCACGAACAGATCCTCCAGCTGATGCCCGATCCTAGACCAACCTTGCGCATCCCAATAGTCGCCGAATGCTTGGAAGAAGTCGAAGGCGGAAGCGAACTCTGATTGAATCAAATATTGGACTGTCGTGTCCATGCGATGGGCGTTCCAATACTTCTCCAGCACGTCCTCCACCCGCTTGATCCGCACCAAATCGGCAAACGGCATCACATCATTCGCAAGCATCTCATAGGGTGCGTGATCCATATAGCGATAGCCCCACTTGTCCGCCTCTCTGCGCAGCCCAGTGCCGCGCAGCATCTTCAGGAAGCCGAGCTGCAGTTCCTCCGGTTCTAGTGCGAACACATCGTTGAACGTCTGACGGAAGGAAGCATAGTCCTCCTCAGGCAGTCCGGCAATCAGGTCCAGATGCTGGTCAATCTTGCCACTCTCCTTAATCATCGTAACCGTGCGCGTCAACTTCTTGAAATTTTGCCTGCGCTGAATGAGTTCATTGGTCGCCTCATTCGTCGACTGCACGCCAATCTCGAAGCGAAATACACCTGGCGGCGCATGATCAGACAAAAACTGCAGCACCTCCGGCCGCATAATATCCGCTGTAATTTCGAATTGGAACACACAACTGCCATGATTCTGAATCAGGAAGTCGAAGATTTCCAATGCATATTCCCTTTTAATATTAAACGTCCGATCGACAAACTTAATCAGCTTCGCCCCGCTATGAATCAGATACAGCAAATCACTCTTCGTCCGTTCAATATCGAAATAGCGTACGCCTACCTCTATACTGGACAGACAAAACTGACAGCTGAACGGGCAGCCGCGGCTCGTCTCGAAATACACAACACGGTTAGCCAGACTCGGGACATCCTCCGCAAATCGCTGCGGTGTAGGAATCTCGTTCAGATCGAGCTTCGGCCGTGGCGGATTGATGACCCCATTCCCTTCGCGATCCCGATATGCCAAGCCGAATACCATATGATACTTACGGTCATGCGCCCATTCCTGGAGCAAATGATCGAACGTCTCCTCACCTTCACCCATCACGATGAAATCCGCTTCCGGGATGCGCTTCATCCAATAATCGGTATCGTAGGATACCTCAGGACCCCCTAGCACAATCGTAAGCTCCGGTCGAATTTTCTTCAGCATGCTCACAATCGGGATCGTCTCTTCGATATTCCATATATAACAGGAAAACCCGATGATATCGGCATGACGACTGTACAAGTCGCTCACTACGTTCATCACCGGATCCTTAATCGTATATTCCGCAATCTCGATATCAAACTTGTCTCCGCTGAATGCTTTCAAGTAGCGGAGCGCCAAGGACGTATGTATGTACTTGGCATTCAGTGTGGCTACAACCACCTTCATAGGATCACCTCGTCTCGCTGTACGCGTCTCTCTAGTATTGTACCGCGAACGAGGGGGATGTACAAACGAGCATCCGCAGCGGATACTCGTTCCGCCCCCGAAACTTATACCGACTCCCGCAGCACAGCTGTCCCTGATGCCTCAAGCCGCTTGCGCACATTGCGCACACCGTAGCGGATCAATGACTTCACCGTGCCGACAGGACGCTTCAACGATTCGGCAAGCTCCTTATGCGACAACGTAGCCATATATTTGCCATACACGGCTGCCCGCTGCAACTCCGGAATGTGCGCCAGCTCCCGCTTCACCCTTTCGGCATCCAAGCGCATCAGCACTCGCTGCTCTACACTTTCCGACGGTTTGAACCAGATTGGAGACGATCCGTCCTCACACTCCGCAGCAAGTACAAGCCGGCTTCGCTTGCGCAGCCGGTCCATCGCACGACAGCGCGCACGTACAGCCAACCACGCTTCCACACTGCCCCGCGAGGCATCGTATTGACCTGCTTTATGAAGTACTTCCACGAATACGTCGTGGCATACATCCTCTGCTTCCGACCAATCCTTCGTTACTTGATAAGCGACTCGCATGACCAAGCCGTTGTACTGCTCGTATAAGCTGCTGCATGCATCCCTTGACCCCTGTTCAACCCCTTTAAGCAAATTCATGTTCGCTTGCCCGTCCATCGCTAAAACCCCTTCCGTAAAAATAATAGCTACTATTTATTTATCAGAGTTTCCGTTGCTTTCAAACCGGTTACAGCTGTTTTTTAAGTTGTTTTCAGCAACTTTTTAAGTTGTTTTAAGCTTTTCATAAATCCGGCGGCACCTCTGTATGCGTACTTAGTAATGAGACCGTTCACCGCGGGTACATACCGAAGCGGGACGACAAAAAAAATAACAATGAAAGGGGTTATCACCATGTCTCACCATTACGCAACGAAAAAACGAGTCAGCCTGCTGCTCCTGCTCGCCATGGCATTCAGCCTGCTTGGAGCTGTTCCTGTACAGGCTGCAGAAGGGGTTACCTTATTCACCAGGTACACGAACGTATCGCTGCCTCCAGGGGACTCTATCAATTATTCGATCGATGTCGTGAACAACACGGATGAAGTCATAACTGTGCCGCTGACTGTCGTCAGCATGCCGGAAGGCTGGACATATGATCTGCGCGGCGGCGGTCATCAACTTCATGAAATTTCTGTAATGCCGGGGGAGAGTGAATCGATCTTCCTTGATGTGACGGTTCCGCTGCAGGTTGACAAGGACACTTATACATTCAGTGTAGCCGCAGGCACACAAGCACGGCTGCCGTTGACGATCGAAGTGACAGAGGAGGGCGTATTCCAAACTGATTTAACAACGGACCAAGCGAATCTGGAAGGTCATGCGGACTCCTCCTTCACTTATTCACTCAAGCTGGATAACCGTACAGCAGAAGCGCAAAATTACGCCCTACAAGCTCAAGCTGAACCCGGCTGGACGGTCTCCTTCCTGTCAGGCGGCAATCGGGTTACGTCTGTGGAGGCAGAGGCAGGCGCTACTGAAACCATTACGGTAGATGTCGAACCACCCGCCCAAGTGAAGGAAGGATCGTACACGATTCCGGTCGTTGCCTCGAACCAGTCGTCTACGGCAGAGCTGGGGCTGGAAGCCGTCATTACAGGCTCTTACGGTCTCAGTCTATCTACACCTAGCGGACGGTTGAGCTCTGAGGTGACTGCTGGCGGAGAGCGCTCGATCGAACTGCAAGTGAGCAATACCGGAACAGCAGATCTGCGAGACATTAATCTCAGCTACAACGCTCCTGTCGATTGGGAGGTTTCCTTCAATCCGAAGAACATCGAACAGCTTGCCGCAGGCCAGTCCACTACAGTTGAAGCAGTAGTGAAGGCAAGCGGTGAAGCGATTGCAGGCGATTATGTAACGAGCATGACCGCTTCTTCGGCGGAGGCCACTTCGCAAGCTGATTTCCGGATCGCCGTGAAGGGCTCGATGCTCTGGGGATGGATCGGTGTTCTGATCATCGCAGCCGTAATCATCGGCATCTATTCCATGATCCGCAAATACGGGAGGAGATAAGCCGTGAAGGAACCGGTAATCGAAATTCAGAACTTATCGAAAAGCTACGGCGAAAGCCGAGCTGTCAACCAGCTCAACCTTACTATCACGCGCGGGGAAATCTTCGGACTGCTCGGACCTAACGGAGCTGGCAAGTCCACGACGATATTGATGCTCCTCGGCTTAAGCGAACCGGATTCTGGCACAGTGAAGGTGCTAGACATCCATTCAACACGCCAACCAATTCAGGTGAAGCGGCGTGTTGGCTATCTACCTGATGACGTCGGCTTCTATGAAGACCGTACCGGCTGGGAAAACTTAATGCTCACCGCAAGGCTGAACCGTGTCCCCGAGCGAGAAGCGAAGATAAGAGCAGAGCAGCTTCTCCAGGAGGTCGGACTGATCGATGCTGCGCACAAGAAAGCCGGTGCCTATTCACGCGGGATGCGACAGCGACTAGGCTTGGCTGATGTATTGATCAAGGGACCGGAGATCATTATTCTCGATGAACCGACTCTCGGGATCGATCCGAAGGGGATGAATGAGCTGCTTGAGCTCATTCAGCGGTTGAGCCGTGAACAAGGACTAACGGTGCTGCTCTCCTCGCATCATCTTCATCAAGTACAGCAAATCTGCGACCGCGTAGGGCTATTCGTAAATGGAAGATTGTTAGCAGAGGGCGATGTGCCGAGCCTGTCACACAAGCTCTTCGGCGACGACCTGATTCCAGTCACAGCGGAGCTGGATGCGTGCAACGCGGAGCTGTTGGAGCAACTTCGCGCCATAGACGGAGTAGCACAGGTCGCAACGACGATGCAGGAGGACAGTCAGGGTGTCACCCTGCAGGCTGACTGCACAGAAGATCGGAGTGCTGCAATAGCGAGCGCAATCGTACATGCAGGAGCGCAGCTATTCAGATTGGAGAGGAAGCAATACGGGTTGGACGAAATTTATCAACGCTATTTCGCAGGAGGTGAGGACCATGGCCAACTCCAGTACGCAGAGCATACAGGATAACGAACGGTCCGCAATGGCGCGTATCCGCTCTCTGTTCAGCTCTGGGGACAGTTCGCGGGACGGCAGTTCTTCTCCCCTTGTCGTCCTCATACGCAAGGAAATGACCGATCATGTGCGCAGCTGGCGGTTCATCGTGCTGCTCGGGATCATTATGCTGACCTGCCTGGCATCCTTATATACTGCCCTTAACAGCATTCAAGAAGCAATTCGCGCCGATGAATCGGAGAATAGCTTCATCTTCTTGAAGCTGTTCACCGTATCGGACGGCACCCTGCCATCGTTCATCGGCTTTGTCGGCTTTCTTGGCCCGCTGCTTGGCATCGGTCTGGGCTTCGACGCAATCAACAGCGAACGCAACAAAGGTACGCTTAGCCGAATTATGGCACAGCCGGTACACCGGGACGACCTGTTAAATGCGAAGTTTATCGCATCCTTAACAGTGATCGGACTAATGTTTCTCACACTTGGGTTCTTGGTCACGGGATTAGGCATCTTGATGATTGGCATTCCGCCGACTTTCGAGGAATTTCTGCGCGTGCTTTGCTTTCTCGCTGTCACAGTGTTCTATGTCGGCTTCTGGCTGAATCTGTCGATCGTCTGTTCCGTCCGGTTCAGACAGCCGGCGACCTCCGCGCTGTCTTGTATCGCAGTCTGGTTGTTCTTCAGCTTCTTCTACGATATGCTGCTGAGCCTGCTCGCCAGAAGTTTGGCTCCGAATGCTGCGGCGACAGCCGACCAGATGTTGCGCTATCAGGAGGGCATGCTGTGGCTGAGCCGCTTGTCCCCATATTCGCTGTTCAACGAGGCTACGACAACGCTGCTCATGCCATCCGTACGCACACTAGGTCCGATTACGGTGGAGCAAGCGCACGGGGCTATTGCCAGCCCGTTGCCGCTAGGGCAGAGCCTGCTGCTCGTATGGCCTCACTTGACCGGCTTGGCTGCAGCAACGCTGCTTTGCTTCGCAGCTTCGTACATGATGTTTATGCGTCAGGAAATTCGCGGCCGATCCTAGTCCATATGCAAGTCGAATCAAACCTGCACGATCGCACGTATTCACTTGCACAGCGGGCATGCTCACTGGAATGCAACAAGTACATGCAAATGTGCAGGCTTGGGGCAAGCAGAACAGCTGATTTCCCGAAATACCTGCGATCATGCATCTTTGTATGCGGAAAATCGACCATTCAGGCGATCTGTGCTTCAAAAGGATGTATACACGCAGGCATTCCCCACTCTCGGGCTGATTGGGACGGAAAAGCCTGCACGATCGCATAACTTCAGACTAAGTTCGGGGTGGATTACATGCAGAAATTGTCGGTGTTCTTGGCAATGGACCAAAATCGAGAACCGCCTCAGGTGTCTATACCGACAACTAACTCATCCAGTTGCTCCTGATCTGCATAATCTGCACACTTAAGCATGTAACGCATGCCAAAAGACCGTGCTGCACCGAAGCGGTGTCTTGCGCGGTCTTTGCTTAATTATGCTAAACTAATAGAAACTTGCAGCTTATAGAAGCCATTAGGAGGGTACCATGATGCATGCACTAACCTTGCAGACCGATGTTCATGACCAATTCATCGACATCACATCGCGCATTCAGGATCTCATCCAACAGCATAGCTGGCGTGACGGCGCCATTCTCGTCTACTGCCCCCATACGACGGCGGGCATTGCGATTAATGAGAATGCAGACCCCGATGTAGTGCGCGATGTACTGCGTAGACTCGACGAAGTGTATCCCTGGAACCATGCGAAGGATAGGCATGCTGAAGGGAACACGGCTGCTCATCTGAAGGCGATCACGACAGGTACTTCCCAGTATGTACTCGTGCACAATGGACGTCTTCAACTGGGAACCTGGCAGGGTATATACTTCTGTGAATTCGACGGTCCCCGAACGCGAAAGGTTTGGGTACGGTTTTTCAACGGAGAGTAAAAGAGTAGCTTGTTCGTGTTCTAGTTATGGTGGTGAATCGCAGGTCTGCTCGGGATTGCTGTCAGATTGAACGGCATAGGAAATCGACATGATCCCGGGCTAACTTCTCCACTTCCTCATAGCATTGATTGAACCGGATACAGTATGTAATGAATCCGTGCAGCGACATGAATAGGCTCCAAGGCAATGTGTACAGCTTCTGTTGCACATCTTCTTCGCCCCGCTCGTGCAGCAGCTTCGCCACAGCTTCTGAGAACAGCTCGAATACTTGCGCTTGCTCCGTCCGTGAATAACGCTGCAAATCGGCATCCTTCAGCAAAAACATAATCTCGTAATGATTGCGGTGCTGCAAGCCAAATTTCAAAAATTCAGACATCATCATATGCAGCAGTGTCTGACCATCGCCCGCATGCTGCGTGATAATGTCTCTTTGCCGACTCAGCAACACTTTGAAATCTTGTTTGACTACAGCATAGAACAGCTCTGCTTTTTCCTTGAAATGATAATATAACGAGCCGTGACTATATCCCATCGCATTGGCAATGCTTCGCATCGAAACGGCTGCGTATCCTCGCTTGGCGAACTGCTCTCTGGCCACGTTCAGGATAATATCTCGATTCAATTCTTGTTCTACTGCTTTTCTCGCCATTGCCCTTCCTTCCTCTCTTAGCTGATGCGCTATATGTATCACTATATCATCTCCGAACCTCATGCACTAGCATGAAGTAGTTTCATTCTGATCGGATTAGTCGGATATGACATCGTGTGGAACATAGCGCGGGTCACCGATCTCGATCTCTCCTTGTCCTTGTGTCAGATCAGTCATCCAAGCAGCGAACGCTTCGTGATCGTCTTCTCTCGGCAAGCATTGCAAGGTAACCAGATCCGCATAGAGCGTCTCGTCGAGCAAAGTTTCACGCAAGCGCAGCTCATTCTCCAGCTTACCCAACCAAGTATAATCGACCTTGACCCGAACGAGTCGATGAAGCACCTGATCGACTGGCTCTGCTGCCTCAGACGCAGCTACCGCGCCATCTGTATAAGCCCGAACAAGCCCTCCTGCGCCGAGCATAGTGCCCCCGAAGTAACGCGTCACGACAACAGCGATGTTCTGCAACCCTTGATTCTTCAACACTTCCAGAATCGGCTTGCCCGCTGTTCCGCTCGGTTCCCCGTCGTCGGAGAATCTCTGAATCTGGTCACGCTCTCCGATCATATAGGCGAAGCAATTGTGCGAGGCTTGCGCGTGCTTTTTGCGAATCTCTGCAATGAAAGCAATCGCTTCCTCCTCCGATTCCACTGGTGCGCCATAACCTATAAATCTGGACCGCTTGATGACGATTTCCTTCTCACCGGTTCGGCTGAATGTTCGATATGCGTTCAACATGCTGCTTCATCCTCCGTTACAAGATATGATGACGGTGTGCGTTGGACCTCATTCGTGCTTCCAGACAAGCCTTTAGATAAGCAAACCGCCCGCTTGTGGCGGACGGCTTCCTATCTATAGTTCGTAACTTGCACGGACGGGTATGCCTGTTACGCTTGGTTATCGTGCAGACGCGCTTCCAATTTAGCCTTCTCTTCCTCGAAGCCCGGCTTGCCCAGCAAGGCGAACATGTTCTTCTTATACGCTTCTACGCCCGGCTGGTCGAACGGATTCACACCAAGCAGATAGCCGCTGATGCCGCAAGCCTTCTCGAAGAAGTAGACGAGATAGCCGAACCAGTATGGGGTCAGTTCCGGCACTGTGACGACCAAGTTCGGCACGCCGCCGTCTACATGGGCAAGCAGTGTTCCTTGGAACGCCTTCTTGTTCACGAAATCCATCGTCTTGCCGGCCAAGAAATTCAAGCCGTCCAGATTTTCCGATTCTTCCTCGATCGTCAGTTCTTCGCGAGGTGTCTCGACTTGGATCACGGTCTCGAAGATATTGCGAGTACCTTCCTGGATAAATTGTCCCATCGAGTGCAAATCTGTCGAGAAGTCCACAGCCGCCGGATATATCCCTTTGTTATCCTTGCCTTCACTCTCGCCGTACAGCTGCTTCCACCATTCTGAGAAATAGTGCAGGTTAGGCTCATAGTTCACCAAAATTTCCGTTGTCTTGCCCTTCCGATACAGCGCATTGCGGATCGCCGCATACTGGTAGCTCGCATTCTCGGCCACATTCGGATTCGCATATTCGACAGAGGCGTCCTGCGCACCCTTCATCATCGCTTCAATATCAATACCGGCTGCAGCGATCGGCAGCAAACCGACAGCGGTTAGGACCGAATATCTGCCGCCTACGTCGTCTGGAATGACGAACGACTCATAGCCTTCAGCATCCGCAAGCTGCTTGAGTGCGCCTTGCTTACGGTCTGTCGTCGCATAGATACGCTTGCGCGCCTCTTCCTTACCGTACTTGTTCTCCAGGAAATCGCGGAACAAGCGGAACGCAATCGCAGGCTCAGTCGTAGTGCCCGACTTCGAAATCACGTTAACAGAAACGTCCTTGTCTGCTACATAGTCCAGCAATTGCTTCGTATAAGTAGAGCTGATCTGATGACCAGCGAACAATATTTGCGGCGCCTTGCGTTCTTCCTTCGACTGCAGGTTGTAGAACGAGTTGCTCAGCATTTCAAGCGCAGCGCGCGCGCCTAAGTATGAGCCGCCAATCCCGATAACAATCAGCACATCTGAGTTAGATTGGATGGTTGTGGCAGCCTGCTGAATTCTGGCGAACTCTTCTTTATCATAAGCCGTCGGTAGATCGATCCATCCCAAATAATCATTGCCAGCTCCCGTCTTCTGATGTAATTGCTCGTGTGCGAGCCGAATCGGCTCGGCCAAATAGTCCACCTCATGGCGTCCTGCAAAATCGAGCGCCGAAGTGTAGTCAAATTGCAGCTTGGACATGATTGACTCCTCCATTTTCCTACCGTTTTTTTCTATCCACTAGCATACTGGAACTTAGGCGTTAACGCAACCGCTGGCTGTATCCTTCGTCTCCTAGCATGACCTCGTCCCTCTTCTACCCATTGCCAGCCACATGCTGCAAATTCACATACAGCTTCTTCAATGAAGCACAGAGATGGTTGATCGATTGTTCTAACGGAAATCAGAAGCGGTTACTCGCCTTTTTGGGGCCATCTTGCTCTCTAACGGAAGTCAACGACCCTAAATCAGCCTAATCGCATACTTTCTGACGCAAAATCAAGCAATAAGCACCTCCTACTTCCGTTACAATGCTATTCGGCTCGAAATAGACCTCTAAGCGTCTCACATTTCCATTAGCACAACGAACGTATGTGGCTAACCGCCGTCATGCGAAGCTAAATTTGCACAACGAACGCATGTGGATGAGCGCCGTCATGCGAAGTCAAATTCACACAACGCATGTGGTCGATCGCCGTCATGCGATGCCACCACAGATGAATAAAAAAGCCGCAAGACACATTCGGTCTCCCGATTGGCCTTGCGGCTGTCCCCTCTTCAGGCCTTACAGCAGTTCCTTGACCTTCGCTACTACATTGTCCACGTGGAAGCCGTATTCCTTAATGACCGTGCCTCCAGGCGCCGAAGCACCGAAGCGGTCGATGCCGAGCACCGCGCCACCGTCACCTGTATAGCGTTCCCAACCGAGCGGATAGGCCATTTCGATCGCGAGGCGAGGCTTCACGTCCGGCGCAATGACCGAATCCTTGTAGCTTTGCGGCTGCTTCTCGAAGTTCTCCCAGCTCGGCATGCTGATCACACGCGCGCCAATACCTTGCGCTTCCAGCGCCTTCTGCGCCTCCACAGCAAGTTGAACCTCCGAACCAGTGGCAAGCAGTTGCACTTGTGGCTTGCCGTCCTTCGCATCGCTCAGCACATAGGCGCCGCGCTCGATACCTTCACGTGCTTGCTCTGCTGTGCCTGCCAGGTTCGGCAATCCCTGACGGGTCAGCACGAGCGCAACCGGACCGGACGTATTCGCTACAGCATAACGCCAAGCTTGTGAAGTCTCGTTCCCATCAGCAGGGCGAATGACCGTCAGATCCGGAATAATGCGCAATGCCGGAAGCTGTTCGATCGGCTCATGCGTCGGTCCGTCTTCACCGACACCGATGCTGTCATGCGTGAACACGTAGGTTACAGGCAGCTTCATCAGCGCAGCCAGACGAATCGCTGGACGCAGATAGTCTGAGAACACGAAGAATGTGCCGGCATACGGACGTACACCGCCATGCAGCATCATGCCATTCGCCGCAGCACCCATCGCGAACTCGCGAACACCGAAGTACACGTTACGGCCTGCATAATTCTCTGGATTGAATACCGGAATGCCCTTCAGATGCGTATTCGTAGACGATTCGAGATCCGCCGAGCCGCCGATAATCGTCGGCACCTTCGCCGCAATCGCGTTCAACGCTGCACCCGAAGCTGCTCGCGTCGCAAGCGCCTTATCCTCCGGCTTGTACACCGGAATATCGCTGTCCCAGCCGTCCGGCAGCTCTTGACGAAGCGCATGCTCCAGCTGTGCGGCAAGCTCCGGATGTGCCTGGCGATACGCCTCGAAGCGGCTTTGCCAATCTGCATGCGCTTGAATGCCGCGTTGCTTCACTTCAGCGAAGTGCGCGCGCACCTCGTCCGGCACATGGAAGTCCGGCTCTGCCGGCCATCCATAAGCTTCCTTCGTCAAGGCTACTTCATCCTTGCCGAGCGGAGAGCCGTGCGGACCTGCGTGACCGCCCTTGCCGCCCTTGTTCGGGCTGCCGAAGCCGATGACCGTCTTCACTTCGATCAATGTCGGACGGCTGCTGTCCTTCTGTGCTTCCTCGATCGCTGCATGAATAGCAGGCAGATCGTTGCCGTCTTCGACGCGAAGCACTTGCCAGCCATGCCCCTCGAAGCGCTTCTGCGCGCTCTCAGAGTAGGACAGATTCAATTCGCCGTCCAGCGAAATATCATTCGAATCGTACAGCACAATCAACTTGCCCAGCTTCATGTGCCCGGCCATGGAAGCTGCCTCGCTGGAGATACCCTCCATCAAGTCGCCATCACCGCATATCGCGTACGTGTAATGGTTGATGATCTCATGACCCGCTTTATTGTACACCGCACCCATATGCGCTTCTGCCAGTGCCATACCAACGGCCATAGCTACCCCTTGTCCAAGCGGACCTGTCGTTGCGTCAACCCCTGCGGTATGTCCGAATTCCGGATGTCCCGGCGTCTTACTTCCCCATTGACGGAAGTTCTTAATATCATCCATCGTTAGATCAAACCCGCATAGATGCAGCATGCTGTACAAGAGCATGGAACCATGTCCAGCCGACAGCACGAAGCGGTCACGATCAATCCATTCCGGCTGATCCGCATTGAATTTCATCAGCTTGCTCCATAGCTCATAAGCCATTGGCGCCGCTCCCATCGGCATTCCAGGATGTCCGGAATTCGCCTTCTCGACGGCATCAATCGATAAGGTACGGATTGTATTGACCGCCAATTGGTCAATCGGTTTAACTGTGCTGCTCATTAGATAGTCCTCCTTGTTCCTATGAAATACACTTTTCCTATTGTACCATTATGAACTAAAGGTTTCCACGCACAAAATAAACATCCCGGCACAAATCTCCGTCTTGTTTTACAAAATACTTATGAAAATACTCCCAATCAGACAGGAAATATCAAACAACATATCGAAATTTACAATAACAAGCTTTCGGGGGAACTGACTATGTTCTATCGTAAAATATTGAATGTCCTCTGGGCAGTATTCGGCATCCATCTGTCCAGCATCGTGATCAGCGTAATATGGGAAGATCACAGCAGTACGGTTCCTTCTATTTGGAAGTGGAGTATCGTCGCCACTATGCTGCTTATACTTGCAGGAATGGAAAGCTACTATGCGCGTCAGAAGAAGGATCGGATGTCGCTCAACATAGGCTTGACCTCACTGTTCTCACTGCTCATTATCATGAATGGCATTGAGCTGCAGGTTACAGTCAATATATACGTCGCTCCACTGGCTGCGGCAGCACTCACTATGCGTACCCAATACGTATTGTATACGTCAGTTTTCACCATCGTGACCTATACAGCTGTTTTTTTCCTATACCCTTGGTACACTCGCCAGCCTGAGATCATGCTGTATGTTACCTCCTTAACGTCCCTCGTCTTCTATGCCATCCTTGCCATCTGGATCATGCGGCTGTGGCGGAGAATGGCTGCTACGCTTAAGGAAACATTAGAATCGAAGAACGAACTGCTGGTGCGAAATATTCTGATGGATAAAGTGTCGAAGATGGATGCCCTGACCGACTGCTACAACCATAAGACATTCCATGAATATATGGATTCACTTGTACAGCACAACGAGCAGAACGGACTGTCCGTCCATCTCGCGCTGCTCGATATTGACAACTTCAAGCAGGTCAACGATACGTTCGGTCATTGGGTCGGAGACCGCATCCTGCAGCGCATCGCTCAAGTATTGCGTGATCAGGTGACAGCTGATGATATCGTCGCTCGTTACGGAGGCGAAGAGTTCGCGATCATCCTTACCGGCAAGGATCTGGAGGAAGCAACTGCGTTAATCGAGAATATCCGCCGTACCATTGCAGCGATGAAGCATGAGGAATTACAAGGCGATGCTGTAACCGTAAGCGTCGGCATCCGTACCTGTCATCCATCGTTGGACAAGGAACAGCTGTTCCGCACAGCAGACGATGCTCTATATCAAGCCAAGCGTTCCGGGAAAAATAAAATTGTTACAGGGACCGACTATCCGAAATAATGCAGCATGCGCAACAAGGCGAACGTACATAGGCATTGGCAGCACTTGTTGTCTGCCGCACATGACAAAGAGGACTTGCTCATATAGCAAGTCCTCTTGTTCATTTCCCCCTATACAAACACAACCGTACGATTCTGGTGAACCAAGATACGGTCTTCTACGTGCCAAGATACCGCTCTTGCCAGCACGATCCGCTCAATATGGCGACCGATCCGCTTCAAGTCATCGACATTGTCGCGATGGCTTACCCGCTGTACGTCCTGCTCAATGATCGGCCCGCCGTCTAGCTCCTCTGTTACATAATGCGCGGTCGCTCCAATCAGCTTCACCCCGCGGTTATACGCCTGCGCATACGGCTTCCCGCCGACGAAGGCCGGAAGGAACGAATGGTGGATATTAATCAGCTGATTCGGATAATGCTTGAGAAACTCCGGCGAGATGATCTGCATATACCGTGCCAGAATGATTACATCCGCTTGTCCACGGATCAGTTCGATCTGTTTCGCTTCTGCCTCTGCCTTCGTCTCTGCCGTAACCGGCACATGATGGTATGGAATACCGAAGGACTCCACCAGCTCGCGCATATCCGGATGGTTGCTGATGACCATCGCAATATCCGCATACAAGTCACCCGCTTGCCACTGCCAGAGCAGTTCCAGCAAGCAATGATCTTCCTTCGACACGAGGATGGCAAGACGCTTCTTCCGGCTAGCTGGCGTAATCCGCCATTCCATCGAGAAGCGCTCTGCTACCGGTGCGAAGTCCTTCTCCAGCTGCGGCAGCCGTTCTGTCAGCTCGTTCAGATCAAATTCGATTCGTATGAAGAACATGCCGCCTTCCGGGTCCATCGTATATTGGTCAGATTGCACAATATTCGCGCCGTACTCGGATAGAAATCGGGAAACAGCCGCCACGATACCCGGTCGGTCCGGACACGAAATGAGCATGCGCGCACGATGGATGAACTGCTCCTTCTTATTGTTACGATTCACAGAAATGGGCTTCATGCTACCTTATCCTCCTATTGTCCGCTGCGGGCCAACCAAGCAGTCAGCCGATGATTCAACTCTTCTTCGCTCAAGTCCGGAAGTACACGGTGCTCCACAGCCATATCATATAGACGCTCTATCGGTTCACGCGGGTCCGCCTTGCGCGCCTTGGCATCCGACTTCAACATGGTCCATGTATCCAGCACATAAGCGCGGCGATCAATCTCCTCCTTGCGGAAGAAGTGAGCAAGACGCTCTATGTCCTCAAGAAATGCAGAGCCGAAGCGCTTCTCTTCTTCACCAAGCAGAAGCGCAATCTCTGCCGCATACATCGGGCGCTGCTTCTTCGCATCCTTGCCAATCCAAGGTGTCTCCAATATCATCGGCACATGCTTCACCGCGTCATGATGCACGATACGCTGCATAGCGTCGAAGCCAATCCACCCTGAGCCTACTGGCGCATGGCGGTCCTTGCCTGCGCCTCGCGGATTCTTACTGTCATTCAAGTGCAGCACAGCAAGCCTGTCCAATCCGACAATACGGTCGAATTGTTCGATTACACCATCGAAATCATCGATAATGTCGTAACCCGCATCATGAACGTGGCACGTATCGAAGCAGACGGTCAAGCGGCTGTTATCCTCCACCTTATCCATGATCGCGGCAATCTCCTCGAACGAACGTCCGATCTCCGTCCCTTTGCCCGCCATCGTCTCCAGCGCAATACTAACGCCAGAGCTGTCCGTTCCTGCCAGCACCTCGTTCAGCCCCTCAGCAATACGCGCAATGCCGAACTCCGCATCTTTGTCCGTATATGCGCCGGGATGCAGGACGATATTCCGAACACCGACATAATCTGTACGCCGAATCTCCTCCTGCAAGAAATCGACCGCCAATTGAAACGTATTCGATTTATAAGAGCCTAAATTAATAATGTAAGGGGCGTGCACGACAATCTCGCCCATATCGTGCTCAGCCATTACAGCTTTGCCCTCTTCGATGAATTGCTCCTCAATCGGCTTGCGGCGCGTATTCTGCGGCGCTCCTGTATAGAACATGAATGTGCCTGACCCATATCCCGCTGCCTCGTTCGCTGCGTTCAACAGACCTTTATTCGAGAAGGAAACGTGCGATCCGATCTTTACCATTCGACTTCTACTCCTTGCCTATAGAATCTACCTCATCCTTCTATTGTACTAAGATTGTCGAGAACGGGCAATGTTCGGTATAATAAGGAGGAATTCAACTTTAATTGAGATGCTGGAGTGATGATCGCATATGCCTACTTGGTTTTCGGTGTTTATTTTTTTCTGGGTATTTGTCCTTGCCGGATTTATGGCGATTGGCGGGTATTTTATGTTTCGTAAATTTTTGAAGGTGCTGCCCATGGCTGACGGCAAGTCGAAGCTGGATTGGCAGAATCATTATGTAGAAGCGAGCCGTCCGCTGTGGAACGAGGAGTCCAAGCAATTTCTCGCCGAGCTGTGCGAGCCGGTGCCGACCGCATTCCGCGACATCGCCAAGCATTCGATCGCAGCCCGCATCGGACAGCTGGCGCTGGAGCGCAAGGCTCCGCGGATTACGCGAGAGCTGTGTCTGGAGGGGTATATCCTAGCGACGCCGAAGCGGGACTACAAGAGCCTGATTTCCTTCCTCGAGAAGAAAGGAATCGATTATCAGCCTTATCAGCAGCTGATCAATAAGTAATCAGACAGCGGCCGGGTAAGCAACAGTAGCGGGGTAGTAAGAATAGCTTGGCAGCGAGAGTAGCGGAGTTGCAAGAGTAACTGGACAGTAAGAGTAACTGGACAGTAAGAGTAACGGGGTAGCAAGTGGCGGCGGTGAGCTGTAACAATGACTGGACCAGCCAGTTAATACTATAACGGTCGCCCCTGTCCATTATAGTGAAAAAATGCGTTTTTTTGCTTTTTAACGGTCGCCGATGTCCATAAGTGGCAAAAAAATGCCGATTTGACCGGTTCATTCATCGCTTACGGTCATCCGTGTCCGTTACTTTGTCCAAACACGCCCCATACACCCTGTAACAGTCACCTGTGTCCGTTGAGTTGTTTCCAATCGGCTCAGTCGGCAGCAGCGTTATCAGCGGCAAGGTCGATCAGCAGGAACAATCACCATATCGGAGGCTAAGCAGTAACGGCAGTGTGATCAATCGTACTCATAGATCAGAAGGCTTCCGTCTATGTAGAAGTAGACTTAATCACAAGAACCCTCGAGCGAATAACTCGAGGGTTCTTGCTTGCGATGCGGTCGAGAGGACTCGAACCTCCACGGGTATTACCCACTGCCGCCTGAAGACAGCGCGTCTGCCAGTTCCGCCACGACCGCACATGTTCAATTATTATGGCGCCCTTTCTCAAGGGCACAAGAGATATTATATAACGGCAGCATGCAGAAGTAAAGAGGGAATTCCCTTGAATTTTTTGCCACTTCATTCACTGCCATTACCCGCCTTCAATTCACTCTAATGACTGTAAAAGTTCTAAATAAATCCCAAACCCATTCCATCATATGGTATATTAGAGGAAAGATGAACGAACTAGGCGCGCGCATCGTCTAATGATATAGAGGTGAAGGTTTTCGTGGAGACAGAAGTGAATCAAACATCGCACGTTGACACAGCGTACACCTCCGATTCCAAAGATACCCTGCATGAGTGGATGACGGAGTACGGACAGGATGTATGGAATTTCGCATATTGCATGACCCGCAAATGGGAAATTGCTGATGATATTACGCAGGAAGTATTTCTCAAAGCTTATCGGCATATGCACAGCTTTCGCAAGGAAGCCTCTGTGAAGACATGGCTGTTGACAATCGCTCGCAACACAGTCAGAGATTATATGAAGTCCGCTTTCATGCGGAGAGTCACTTTGGTTGATTGGGTGCAGAACCGGGAAACACATCCGTCCGCTGAAGATGAATCTTTTGCACAAATGGCTGTCAGCGACATATGGAAACAAGTTTTGCAACTTCCGGTGAAATACAAGGAGGTTCTAATCTTATTCGCGCATTATCAGTTGTCCATGAAAGAAATCGCCAGACTTCTAGGAACGAGAGAGGGTACTGTGAAATCACGCTTGCATCAGGCCCGCTTAAAAGTTCTGCAGATAAAGGAACGTGATCATGATGAAGAGAAGCGAATTTGACTTGCACAAGGAGTTGAAGGCCAAGCCTTTCAAGCATCACGGGTTTACGGAATCGCTTCGGAGACGGATTGAGGATCAGCTCGATGGAGAGAAGCACACGGATGGCTCCAAGAAGTGGGTCCCGTTCGCAATCGGACTCTGTATAGCTGTGTGCATGATCTTGATAGTCAATCCACCCCTCTCTGTTCATACTCCTGAGCAGACAGTCCGAACAACCGATGACGTCGAAACTTCTCTGCCATTCAACGACGAAGAAGAACTGGTGCTGTCGACGGTACCGCTGCGCTCTGCTCTACTGATTGGCTTCCGAACAGATGCGTCTAATAACTCATCGCTCGCGGATCAACGCAACGAAGTCAGTCAATACCGAACACTGCTTATTGCACCGGATCAAGATCGCTTAGCTGTTGCAGCTGAAGGCAATACACTGCTTGTCCCTTACGGACAGACCTTCTGGTCATTCGCCCCATCTTATCATGACAGTCTGCCGCTAAGCCTGCATCCAGCTGCTGAGGGCGAGAGACAAGCGGATTCGAGCAACTCTGCAATGTCGCCGCTACAACTGGAACAAATGCGCATTCTATATGCAGGGAATCGCTATGTGTCCATTGAGCAGGCAAGGCAGGACGTTGGTCAGGGCAAGGATGGATACAGGACAGAGTACCGCGTATACAATTATACGGATCTCCTATTGACCGATCAGAGAACTTCTGTTCCGCATGTTGATTTAGCATCTATCTTAGAGCCTGACACGGAGTATGCAGATTCACAGTGGTATATGGACAGAGCTGCTGGACAATGGAGAGCCATAGTACCCGATTCGCAGCAACCTTCACGGCATACATTGCCAGATGGCGTTCCAGTCGCCACGGAGCTGCCGCAGGAAGTTGTGTCCCACGATCAATTAACGATTACTTGGGATAATATCCGCTCCAGACAACGAGAAGCACGCGATGCATTGGAATCTCCGACAGGTGAATTGTTGGCGGTACTGACAGATTCGCGGTTGTATTTCTATACGATCCATGAAGGGGAGTTGAGCGCTGCACCATTACTTTCCATAGCGATTGATGAAGATGAGGCCCTGGTCATGGCGCAATGGGCAATCGATCAATATGTGCCTGTATGGAAGGACCAAGTGAGCAGACTGCTCAAGGACGAGCAGCCATAATTATTTCACTTTGCCAATAACGAATGCAGGAGCGTTGGCGCAGATGCATACATATGAATGCAATTTGACCTTAGCCTCCGGCTTTTATAGTGTTCATTTCTGTAGCAAAGGCATGATTTTCACTCTGTATCGCCACAGCAAGTAAGCTTCCATGATTGTCACGAATACTGCAAAGGGAAGCAGTGCAGGATCGACGAATAGGTGAAACAGCAAGATATTCACTACGATCGGTGCAAGTACGACCAGCGCGGCCGGAACAAACCGATTGATTAACAGCATGATGCCGCAGATAACTTCCGTGGATTTCTCCAAAATTAACAAATATCCAGTTAATAGCTCCATTGCTTGCGGGCTGGTAGGCAGGAGCGGATCAATCCCGAGAATTACAACCCAGCCATTCAGCCCGGCACCAAGGAAGATCACTCCCAGCAAAAACCGGGGCACATGATATCGAAGCATCCATTTCCTCTCCTTCCTCTCCCATTTCAATTCATGCACTATGTGATTCAGTCGCGCTGCATTGTCTGGCTTGCTCTTAAGACTTGCGCAGCGCAGTCTTGCTCCGCTTCGTCGCTGTCGCTTCCATCGGATGATCCGGCCAATGATGCTTCGGATACCGACCTTTCAGATCCTTCCTTACTTCGAAGTAGGCGTCCCGCCAGAAGCTGGCGAGGTCCCGTGTAACCTGTACAGGCCGAAGTGCAGGAGACAAGAGATGCAGCAGCAACGGTTGCCGGCCATTCGCCATGCACGGAGTCTCTGCCAGACCGAACATCTCCTGCAAGCGAACAGCAAGCACAGGCTGCTCCGGATCACTATAATCAATCGGTATGCGTGATCCGCTTGGCACGACGAGGTGTGTCGGCGCCTGCTCCTCTAAGCTAGATCGCTGCGCCCAGCTCAGCATCCCTTCCAATACGTTACTCATCGATAGCTTCTGGAGTTCGCCCAAGCTCTTGCGGCCATACAGATGCGGCAGCAGCCATTGCTCCGCCTCGTCCACCATTGCTTGTTCGCTTACATCCGGCAGATCCGGCTCGAATCTCCTAAGGAATATCATCCTTCGCTGCAGCTGTCGTGCACGCTTGGACCATGGCAATGCATCAAGCCCTTCGGCCTGTATGCCCGCGAGCAGCGCCGCGGCAATCTGTTCCGGATCGGTCGCCTGAATCGGCTGTTCACGCAATACCAAGGCACCAAGCTTCCGCACATGTCTGGCGCGCACGGCTTGTGCTGCCGACTGCCAGTATACTTCCTCTGCGTCTACGATCTCTTCAGCAAACAACATATCCAGTACTGACCGTTCAATCGGAGCGGCTAGCATAATTCGCCCTTCCCCCCCAACATCGTCGAGTTCTGCAACCGCGAGGTAAGCCTCCTTCGCCATTGGCTCGCCGTTCGGCAGAACAGCACCTCGTCCATTGCTCAGCACATAACGGCCGTCTTCACGGCGCTGCGCTATGCGGTCGGGGAAGGCAAGTGCAAGCAATTCCCCCCACTCCACTCGGTTGGCTCGTCCCATCGCGGACAACTTAGCATCCACTGTCGGCTGCTTGTCGGAGATGTCCGCAGAAGACCGCTGCTCCAATGTATGCAGCAGCCGATTCGCTTGTCTTCGCACAGCTGCTTCCCAACCTCCTACAACTGTACCATTCAGCGCTTCTAAGCGATGACGTATGTCTGCACCGTAACGTGACCGTCCTGTATCACGTTCTCCTAGCAATGCAGCGAGCTGACATGCCTCCACTGCAAGACCCATTGCTTGAGCCTTGCGCATCATATGCGCCAGTCTCGGGTGAATGCCAAGCTTCGCCATCTCTCGCCCATGCGCAGTAATCGAACGATCTGCACGTATCGCTCCCAGTTGCACAAGCAGCTCACAGCCTTGCGCATAGGCAGCCTTGGGCGGGGGATCGAGCCAAGCAAGCTGCTCAGGCTCCGTTACTCCCCATGCACTTAATTCCAACGCCAGCGCAGCAAGATCAGATGTGCGAATTTCCGGTTCACCTCGTTCAGCCAGCATCCGTCCCTCTGCTTCTGTCCATAGCCTGTAGCATACGCCGGCAGCTACCCGCCCGGCACGACCCCGCCGCTGATCAGCAGAGGAGCGGGATACGCGAACCGTCTCCAAGTGCGTCATGCCCGTCCTTGGGAAGAAGCGAGGTACTCGCATCTGACCTGCATCGATGACTACGCGAACACCCTCAACGGTCAAGCTCGTTTCCGCAATGGATGTTGCCAGCACGATCTTCCTGCTTCCTTGCGGTGCTGGTTCCAACGCACGTTGCTGTTCCTCAAGCGTTAATCCCCCGTATAATGGGACGGACCAATGGTTAGGCGGCAGTCGATCTGCGAGTAGCATGGCTGTGCGACGGATTTCCCTAGCACCTGGAAGGAATACCAGCAGATCACCTTGCTCCTGCGCAAGCGCCGTGTGTACCCATTGCACCACGTTATCTTCCAGCCGACCTTGCATAGGTTTGTCTGCATACCGCGTCTCGACCGGATACATCTTGCCCTCACTGCGAATGATGGGTGCGTCACCTAACAGCTTGGCAACTGGCTCAGCTGCGAGTGTGGCGGACATAATGAGGATGCGCAGATCTTCTCGCAACGCGGATTGCGCCTCCAGACATAAGGCCAGCCCCAAATCAGCTTGCAGGCTGCGTTCATGAAATTCATCGAACAGCACTGCGCCGACTTGCGCGAGTGCGGGATCATGCTGTAGCATGCGCGCAAGAATACCTTCTGTAATCACCTCTATGCGTGTATGCACACTTACACAGCTTTCATACTTCATCCGATACCCGACCGTAGTGCCCACTCGTTCACCTAACAGTCGGGACATATGCTCAGCTACCGAGCGTGCAGCGATACGACGCGGCTCCAGCATGAGAATGTTCCGTCCATCTAGCCACGATTCATCGAGCAGCGCCAACGGTACTCGTGTCGACTTACCCGCTCCGGGAGCAGCAACGAGCACAGCGCTGTTATGCCTTATCAGACAATCCAGCAGCTCTGGCAATACAGATTGTATTGGAAGCGATCCCACAGCCATTCTCCTTCCACATTCCTTTGCTTACCATTCAATCCGTTCCATGCTGTCTTGTCAATCCATTTTAGCTGCTGCCAGACGCGACAGTTCTTAGAATTGTGAATCATACCCATTAACTAACCTAATAACCAAGTTGCCTTATAGGAATACTGGCGTTACACTTGAAGCATAACATCCATTTCAGGAGCGAAAACTGCAAGATAGAAGGAGCCAAGCACCTTGAAGCAGAGCTATCAGAATCCCTCTCACTCTTTTGACAGCATGCTTGAGTTGACCACATCGATGTTTATGCATATAGAACACGAGCTGTTCTGGCAACCTTACTTGCCACAATTAGAGAATCTATTGGATATCGGCTGCGGCACTGCGGCATACCTGAGCGAGCTGCATCGACGTTATCCCCATATTGCCTTCACCGGAATCGAATCGAATGATGGCTTAGTTGCATTAGCCCGCAAGCGGACATACAACGACATCCAACTCGTACATAGCCGATATGAGGATTATCAGCCGAAGCAGCGCTACACAGCTATGCTTCTCCGGCTAGTTATTCAGCATATCCCCAACCGTCTGCAGCTTCTCTCCTGGATAGACCGCTACCTAGAACCAGGCGGCTTCGTCTTCATCATTGATTTCGCCGACGAGAACTTCACAGGAGACATATTACTACCCCGCTTCACCGCATTGTTTCACAATCTGCGTGCTTCCTTATACCAACACCGTACCTTCCTCACTATGCGGGATACGATTCGACTGGAATATCAGCAGCGCGACTTCGCATTATTAGATACACACTATTACAACATTGATGCCCATAACCCAGTGATGAAGCAGCACATGCTAGCTTATATGCACCTTGTATCAGCACAGTATGGCAATCAAGCGCAACGGGATCTTATTGTACCCGAGCTGGAGGCATGGAGCAGCAATACAGATGGTTCGCTAGCGTTACCCATGTTCGGTATGGTTTTTCAAAAACAATGATAAAGGCAGGGACTTTCATGCGGCAGCAAGAGCAATGGCTGGATGCTTATAGCGGAGAGCTCGCACACATATTCAAGGAAGTGGAGCAGTCTATATCCGAATTTCCCGATGCATTGCGCAGACGCGGACTTCACTACATCTCCTTATTTCATCCGCTCTTATCTAATAGTACGAAAAATTACATCTGTTACTTACTTCCATACTGGTTACAGTCTTGGAGCGGCATATCGCAATCCGATTGCCGCAGGCTGGCAGTCGCTAACGTGTGGGTCATGCTGCAATACTTCTCGCTGGATGATGCGATGGATGAGCGACCAGATGATTCGAAGGAAAGACTCGCTCTTGCACAACTGTTCTCCGCATTTTCTCTCAACGAATATCGTGGTCTATTCAATTCGGATTCAGCATTCTGGCCGGCGATGAATCGCTATATAGCGAATTGGGCGGAGGCAGTCGTAGAGGAAGACAACGTTGACTACTTCACTATCGAGCGATCAAAGCTCGCTTGGAAGGCAGCTCCAGTGAAGCTCGCAGCAGCAGGGGCATTCGTACGAGGTAAGCGTGAGCATCTGCTTGCTCAGGCTGAACGTGCGATCGACATTGTCCTCGTTACCTTGCAAATGTCCGACGATTGGAACGATTGGCAGGAAGACCTCGCAACGGGGAGCTACAACAGCTTGTTGTCTCTCATACGAAGCAAGATCGGGGCAAAGCCGGATCAATCACTTACCAAGCAGCAATACCTGTCTGCCCTTTACGACTTGCAGCTGCACATCGAATTCGCTGAAGAAGCCCGACAGCAAGAGGAGCGATTACACGAAGCGCAGTCGCAATCTCTGGAACTCAATGCCTTTCACCAGCACCTCGTACACAGCATGACGACGCGCTCTACCGCTATCTCGAACGAGACTCATCTGCTCACCCGAGGCGGCTTTTATTGGTGGTTGTCGAATAAACGCAAAAATGAATAGATTCTGTCGAAATATCATGCTACACTCAAGGCAGATTCAGGAACTTTCAAGGGAGATGCATACGCTATGTCAACAGAAGAACAATTACGCCTGCAAATTATCGAGAAGGCTTGGGCTGATCCTGCGTTCAAGAAGCTTCTACTCACGGATGCGAAGAAGGCACTGAAGGAAGCGTTCGAGATTGAGATTCCTGCACATATTGCACTACAGGCGCTCGAAGAAACAGAGAATCAGTTCTACCTCGTAATTCCGCCCAAACCATCAACAGCATTGAAGCATACAGATAGCGCTAATCTAGGCAGCGGTTGGTAGTGCAACGTCATCCATCGCCTGGATCATATGATGTAGAAGGGAATCGAATAATGACCTCCGTACCGACGCCCAGTTTGCTTGAGAAGTTAATTGTTCCTTCCATGACTTCAATAATGCGAAAGGTAACCATCAGCCCAAGCCCTGTTCCTTTCGTTTTCGTAGAGAAATATGGTTGTCCAAGCTTGGCAACTGTATCTTCATCCATCCCCTCTCCATTATCGCGAATCACGATGATAACGTCATTCATCTCCCTCTCTGCGAATACTCGAATTTGCCCCTTGCCTGTTAACGCTTCAACACTGTTCTTAATAATATTGATTAATGCCTGCTTGAATTTCGCCGAGTTCCCTCTTATATAGAGATCATCTCCAATCTCACTCTTGAGCTCACCTCCCTGCAAGTTAGTCAGCGGAAGTAGCACGCCCTCGATGTGCTTCATCTCTGTAGCAAGATGGAGTGTTGTCACTTGATCCAGCTGAGGCTTCGCGAAGGTCAAGAAATCCGTGATGATCTCTGACGCCCGATCGAGTTCATCCAACGCCAAGTCCAGATACTTCTTCTTCTTGTCCGTGGTATTCACACGCAGCAATTGCAGAAACCCTCTCGTCACCTGTAGCGGATTTCGTACTTCATGTGCGACTGAGGCTGCCAGCTCGCTAATAATTTGCATCTTCTCCGAATGCTGCAGTTGATTGTTAAATAGTTCGAGTTCTTTCGAATAACGAATCAGACGTGAATGATCGTTCGCAAGGCGCATGCATAGCAGTACGATCATCGCCATGATGAATCCAGCTAGTCCCCATTTATACAGCACCAACTCGTAGTTCATATCACGAACGGTGAATAATACCAAGTCTATGATGGAAAGTGCCCCGAATATGGCAAGACCAGCTGAGAACAGCTGCGCTTCCCTATTGCCCCTCCATGCTTGCGTGATCGAAGCGGTAAGAAGGATGCCCATCTGCACAAGTAGAAATACACTCATAACCGTAACAGCAATGAAAAAGTATAGATCATGCATGCGCCCGTCTGAAATCAGATTGACAAGCATCGCGAGAAAGTAAACACATGCGTAGTAAGACTGAATAATCCTGTAGATACGAACGATTCTTCGAAACTTCCCTTGTATGATTTGTTCGACGAATAATGTCAGGCATATGGTGAAAGTCATCATAGCCAGATCGAATAATGTGCCTAGCAGTGTAGCAAATTGGTCATAAGCAGCATACACAAACCGGGAATGAGTGACAATGAACAGTCCCGAGCTTAGTATGACAAGTGCCAAGGATAGCCAAATAGTTCGTTGTTCTCGCTTCAAGAAGAGAACACAGACCAGCATAATACAGGCAACGAAAAAAAAACCTCCTGCCAATATCATATCGGGAATATTCCGTCCAATGTAGCCTTGATTCAGCGACTGAAATTCCCCAAGCTGTGGATTCTGGTCAAAACCAATACGATCCAGCACACCCTCTATACGCATATATAGTTGCTGTTCGCCTGCATTTCCATTGAGCGGGAGGACGAACTGATGTCGCTCTACATTCGAATTCCAGAACGTCTCGTATATAATATTGTCTGCCAGATAAACCTCGAAGTTATGTCCATATATCGTGGGGAAGTATAAGCCAGGCGTCCGATACGCCCCCATCTCAGGCAGCTCGATCCGCACCCAGCCATCTGTAATCCCCTCAGGCATAGCAGGAAAAGGATGTCCGGTTCCAGCCGCAAACCATTCTCGGCTGTCCCTGACATCCTCTACTGACCAGCTGCTGCCTGCCGGCTCCCACAGCATTTCCCATTCCTCTATTGGAATAGCGTCTGATTCGGTTTGTGCCAATGCTGCCAACGAAACAGCATTCGCCAGTACAACCATCATCATGAACGCTATCATATACTTTAGCTTACGACTCATTCCGCACCTCAAAGCGTTGTCTTGGATTCATACATCCTAATTAGAAGTATATACTCATATTCGACATAATTCTACGAAAACCTCTCTAATTCGAGAATTATTGTCTAATCCCGACAACACTTGAAGCACGATCAACCACTACAATCTGCCCGGCTTCGCATCATCACCTATAGCCTCATGATGCTCGATCGTATACGCCACAATTTCCTCTACTGTAGTATAGGCAAGGCCAACATACGTATCTGCCGCACCGTAGTAGATGGCAATGCGCCCCGTGTCCGCATCGTGCAACGTCGCACAAGGGAAGATCACATTGTCAACGAAGCCTCTCTCCTCGTACCATTCCTCTGGTGTCAGCACATAATTCTGGCAGCGGTACTTCACCTTGGACGGCTCATCCTTATCCAGAATGACGGAGCCCATACTGTAGACGTATCCATTACAAGTCTGCGTGACGCCGTGATAGAACATGAGCCAGCCGATCGATGTCTCAATTGGAGCTGGACCGCCTCCGATCTTCAAGGCTTGCCACCAGCCATGACCGCCCTTGCTCATCACATGACGGTGCTTGCCCCAATAGTACAAATCCGGGCTTTCGCTGAGGAAGATATCGCCGAACGGTGTATGCCCGCTGTCGCTCGGACGTGACAGCATGGCGAAGTTTCCGTTGATCTTCTTCGGGAACAGCACGCCGTTGCGGTTGAACGGAAGGAACGGATTCTCCAGTCGAACGAATGTCTTGAAGTCCTTCGTCTTCGCAAGACCAAGAGCGGCGCCATAGAAGTCTGTACACCATATAATGTAGTAAGTGTCCTCCACCTTCACCAGCCGCGGATCGTATGCATACAAGGGCATATAGCTCTCACCGTTCTCATCCACGAACGGAATGCGCTCTTCTGCAATGTCCCAATTAAGTGCATCGTCACTCCAGCCAAGATGCAGATGCGGGCGACCGTTCACGGTCTCAGCGCGGAAGACGCCGACAAACTTGCCCTCGTATGGAGCAACAGCGCTGTTGAAGATGCGCGCGATTCCCTTCACCGGATTGCGTTCAATAACTGGATTAGCAGAATGGCGCCATACCGGGCCGTGATACCCTTCCGGCTTCTCTTGCCACGGCATGTTCGGAAGGGAATTTCCTATGATCTTCACTTCATTAGTTGAATCGGTCATGTCCAATCTCCTTTATTCGCTATATTTACATGCTGATAACGCGCGCAAAACTGTCGACATAAAATAGACGGGAGGCGTCGCCATGATGGATTACACCATACTTATGGCTTGCGCTCATCCCGTCTGCTGTGCGCTTATTCCTTACTTCACAGCGCCTTGCGTAAACCCGTTGTAGATGTATTTCTGTAGGGACAAGAAGACGACAAGTGTCGGCAATATGACGATCATAATCCCTGCACTGATGATCTCCCACTGCGTCCCGTACGGTCCCTTGAACTTGAACAGAGCCGTTGATACGACCTGTAGTCCTTCCTTGGGCATATACAGGAACGGAATGTAGAAGTCGTTGTAGATGTTGACACCCTTCACGATGAACACTGTCGCAATCGCTGGTTTAAGCAGCGGCATAATAATTCTGGTGAAGATCGTAATGTACGAAGCACCGTCCAGCATCGCTGACTCATCCAGTTGATTCGATATTTGGTTGATAAACTGGATGAATATATAGATCGATATAATATCCGTGCCCATGAATAGTAAGATTGCAGCGCCGCGCGTATTGAACAGATCCAATTCGTTAATGATCTGGAACGTTGCCACCTGGGTCGTTACACCCGGGATCAAGACTGCGAACAGGAACAGCGCCATGATGATGTTCTTGCCGCGAAAGTCAAATCGGCTCAAAATATACGCAATCATCGTCCCGAGCAAAATCGCTCCCACGATAGAAATTGTCAATATGAACGTCGTATTCATGAAACCGACTAACATTTTCCCGTCAACGAACGCCTTCGTGTAATTGTCAAAGTTCAACCAGTTCTCGGGCGGCGTCAGCGCGCTCGTATTCGCCATTTCATCCCGCGATTTCATCGAAGTGAACAAGACGACGACAAGCGGCATCAATGCCGCGAAGGACCCAAGCAGCAGCGAACCATACTTCAAGACAGCAAAAAATATAGATTTGGCTTTCTCCATGCTTAGGCTCCCTTCTCCTTGAACAGTTTATTCTGAAGCAACGTCACAATAATGACGATTATCAACAGCACGACCGCCATTGCCGAACCTAGACCAAACTTTCCGAACTTGAAAGCCGTATCGACGGTCTGAATAACGAACGTCTTACTGCCGTTCGCCCCGCCAGTCATAATGTACGGAATTTCGAATACCGCAATCGCCCCGCTAATCGACAGAATGACGTTCAGCTCAATAATCCGGCGAATGCTCGGAACGATAATATATCGGAATTGGTGCCAGCGATTGGCCCCATCTATATCCGCAGCCTCATAGATATCTCTTGGAATCGAAGAAATAACTCCTAAGAAGATAATAAAGTTAAAGCCCATATACCTCCATACGGATGTTCCTGCTAAGGAGATATTAATAAGATCCGGATTACCGAGCCACAGTTGGATGAATTCACTTAGACCAAACACATGTAACAAGGCATCCAGTGTGCCGTCCGGACGGAAGAAGTACATGAAGATAAAGCCAATCGCGACCCCATTCAACAGGAACGGGAAGAACAAAACACCCTTAAAGAAGTTCTTACCCCGTATCTTAAAGGTCAGAATCGTAGCAAAATACAAAGCCAGCCCCATCTGGATGAAAGTAGCGAAGAAGTAGTAGAGACTGACCTTGAACACACTGAAATATTCAGGACGTGTGAAGATCGTCATATAGTTTTCTAGTCCGACAAAATTCAGGTTTTTGCTGAAGCCGTTCCAGCTGAAGAAGCTGTAATATACCATGCGATACAACGGCAAGTATGAGAATGTCGCCAAGAGTGCCAGGGGGAGAATGGAAAATAAAATAATAATGACTCGCCGCTGGGCTTTATAGCTTAAGCTGGAAAAGGACAACGCGAATCGCGATCCGCCGTTCCCTCTTTCTTTCAACGTGTTGGACAATGATGATCCCTCCATATCCAAGGTCCGGTATCTAGTAGTAGCGTCTTAGATGCCAGGAACAGGAAAACAAAGGGAAAGAGCCTTATGCGCTTTCCCTTCATTATTTGAAACTTTTTTCTTGTATTTAGTTTAATTACTGACCCGTTACTTCGTGCATCGCTTCATTCCATCTATCGTTCAGGTCGGCGAAGATATCATCAATCGACTCATCACGGTTGCCAACACCCGCTTCAATAATGCGCTGCTTGAAGTTCGGCTGATTCAAGCCAACTTCCGACATGTTGTCGATCTGTGTTAACCAACCATTCTCTTCAGGTTTAGCAGGTGTTTCCGAGAGAAGCTCTACACCCAGTTCTTCGAATGCTTGCAATGCAGGAGGCATTGGCGCACCTTTCAGTGCGGAAATACCGCCTTGCGATTCTGCGAAGCCAGACTCATTCGCGAACCAGAAGATCCATGCTTTAGCAGCTTCTTTATTCTCCGAATGGACATTGACAGCCATCTTATAATCACCGCCTGCGCGGGAGTACACTTGTCCGTCTACATTAGCAGGGAATGGCATGAATCCGATGTCATCCGGATTATCCGCGAAGTCTTGCATTTGTGTAATTGCCCAAGAGCCGAGGAACATGACGCCAATCTCACCATTCGCGATCATCGGCTTAGAGCCTTCCCAATCGGTAGTCGTCGGATCTTCTTCGATCAAGTCTTGATCAGCAAGGTCATACATCAGCTTATAAATCACATGCAGCGGCTTGTCAGCGGAGAAAGGATCTTCTTCTCTAACGAGTATATGGTTCGTATAATCCGGATCACCGGAAATCGGCACCATTGCGTCACCCCAGCCTAACGTCCAACCTGCTGCATAGTTCGTATACACAGGAATAGCATCTGTGTTCTCTTTGATCATGTGCATCGCTTCGAGGAACTTCTCAGGTGTATCAGGTAACTCTGTAATGCCCGCCTCTTCGAATACACGCTTATTGTATACGATACCGGATGCATTGATCGTAGTTGGCATACCGTAGCTTATACCATCATATTGCTGTTCATGAACAAATTGATAGTTTTGCTCCAATTCCTCCAAGCTGCCAAGCGGCTCGAAGAAGTTCGGCAAGTCCTCTGGCACAATATCGTTCGGGATGTTCAATACATCACCGTAATCTTCAGTATTCATACGAATCTTAATTTGACCTTCGTAATCTGTAATCGATTCGAAGCTTACATTGACATTCGGATATTGCTCTTGAAAGCGAGGAAGATATTCTTCCTTGAATACGGAATCAACAATATCCGTTCTGTGTGTAATGACCGTAATATCTCCACTAATCTCTTCAGGTGCTGATTCATCCGCGCCGCCTGCGTTGCCTCCGTTGTTAGCAGATGCATTGTTCCCGCCATTGTTAGCAGGTTGGTTAGCATTGTTATTGCCACCACACGCAGCTAACAGGCTCAAAACAAATACTAAAGTTAATGCTACTAACCAAAACTTCTTGCCTCTCATGCGAATCCCCCTCCAAATAAGTTTATCGGTTAAGTTACAGGTCAATTGTATAATGACAACGCTTACGTGTCAACGATAATTTTTGCATGTTGTTTGCTAATTGTATCCGCTTGCATAAATTCAGACATTGCAAACAAGACGCAGCGGAACACGCATTCTCATTTAAGTTACGCTAACTTTGTTAGATACTAATATATTCTTATACCTAACGTTATAAAACAATAAAAAACTCCCCTCCATGTAGTCCTGAATTATTTCAGGTGTCTACTTGGAGGGGAGCCTATCACAGCTCATGCTTCGAGGTAGTTCTTTGTTCCGTGTACCGATGTTCGAATTAAGCTTTGCCCAATAATTTCAGGTTGTTGCGAATCAATTCAGACCGCTGGGCAACGTTCGGCAAGGAGCGGAATTGATCCTCAGGCGTGTTGAAGGTATAGTCAACTAGACGTTCCAGCGTGGTCGTCGCCACATGACATCTCGTGTCACTGGAAGCATAGTAGATGAATACTTCATCCTTCTCATTGACAACAGCCCCGTTACAGAAGATCACATTGCTGACGTCCCCGACACGTTCCTCATCATACGGCGAGATGAAGTGCCCGTTCGGTATCGCGATTACTTCCCAAGGCTTCTCCAGGCTAGTTGCGAATACGTATAGCACGTAGCGCAGTCCTGCTGCGGTGTTGCGCACACCGTGCGCAATGTGAATCCAGCCGCGATCTGTCTTGATCGGAGCCGGTCCTTGCCCGTTCTTCGCTTCATACACCGTATGATATCGCCGTCCGTGAATGACCTTCTCCTCTTTCACCTCCGGCTGTTCCATACTGTCACTGAAGCCGTAGGCTATGCCTCCACCTGTGCCTGTCGAGATGAATCCATCCTGCGGACGAGTGTAGAACATATACTTGCCATCGACAAATTCCGGATGCAGGACGACATTGCGTTGTTGCGGGGAAGGCGTCTTCAGGTTAGGCAGACGTTCCCATGTCTTCAAGTCCTTCGTCCGCACAATTCCTGCCTGCGCTATAGCGCTCGATGTATCGTGTGGCGGCGCATCCGGGTCCTTGCTCTCAGAGCAGTACACACCGTAGATCCAGCCGTCCTCATGCTGCACTAGTCGAATATCGTACACATTCGTCTCTTCCTTCTCGATATCGTCCCAAGTCATCGGATAATCCCAGAATCGGAAGTTGTCAATGCCGTTATCGCTCTCGGCGATCGCTAGGAAGGACTTACGGTCCAGTCCCTCTGTGCGGACAGCCATATAGTACTTGCCATTCAGATAGATCGCGCCTGGATTGAGCGTAGCGTTCACGCCGATCCGCTCCATGAAATGCGGGTTCGTCTCCTCATTCAAGTCAAAGCGCCAATGGATCGGTGCATGATGGCGCGTAAGCACGGGATATTCATATCGCTCATAGATCCCGTTATACGAATCAGACTTCACTTTGTTCGGTCGGCTCAACAATTGTTCCTGTTGCTTAAGCAATTCCTCATATTTGCTATGAACCATGTCTTAATTCCACCTTTCCACTGATAAATCCATGTTTGCTGCTGAATAATTAGCTTATCGATAAGCAAATATTAAACTTCCCCATTCATTTTGTCAATGCTCCCCAATTGGATGGCCGCACAAGTGTCTGGTTGATACACTGCACATGTATAGTTAGCGACTTGATTAGCAGCAAGTTGTTACACTTCGTATGTTCACATAGCACTTGAGTAATTCAGCGAGTGATCACACTACGCAGGTGCAGATAGTGTCATGATAAGAGCAGCGGGTAGTTACGTTCAAATAGCACTTAAGTAATTCATCGGGTTGGCTGCACATGTGCAGATAGTGACTTGTGTAGATTATCAAGGTTGTTAAGAGAAAAAAATGGTCTAATTGTGTGCAATACTGGCATTGCGGGGTTCTTAGAGGACAAATATGGTCTTACATTTGGATACGGCGCTTCGAAATCGAAATTCATGCCGTATAAGTCCCGAATTTACCGCTATTATTGCTGTTTCCCCGATTACGCCCGAGATAAGTACAATTTTTCCCTTTTCATGACTCAAATTCCGTACATGGGCACGAGTGCGCTGCGAATGAGATAGGGAATGTGGTCCGACTTCGGCACGAACGAGGTACGATGCTACGAATGAGATAAAGATGGGGCACAACTACGCCGCGATTACACACTTACGGATAGCAGCTTCCAATTCCGCATAGTTGGGCGTATGGCCCAATATGCCAGCGAGCAGCCTTTTTACTTCACAGCGCCTTGTGTGAAGCCGTTGTATATGTATTTCTGCAAGGCTAGGAATACAATAAGTGTCGGCAGAATCGCGATCATGATGCCTGCGCTGATAATTTCCCATTGCGTGCCATACGGCCCTTTGAACTTGAACAATGCTGTCGAGACGACCTGCAATTCTGTCTTCGGCATATACAGGAACGGGATATAGAAGTCATTGTACACGTTCACCCCTTTCACAATGAACACCGTCGCGATAGCTGGCTTGAGCAGCGGCAGAATAATCCGTGTGAAGATCTTCAAGTAGGACGCGCCGTCCAGCATAGCCGATTCATCGAGCTGCTGGGAAATTTGGCTAATGAATTGAATGAAGATATAGACAGAGATAATATCCGTTCCCATAAACAGCACAATGGCGGAAGCCCTCGTATTGAACAAGCCAAGCTCATTAATGATCTGAAACGTGGCGACCTGTGTCGTCACTGCCGGAATTAACGTAGCCAGCAAGAAGGCCCCCATTATCACCTTATTCCCGAAGAACGAAAATCGGTTTAGAATATAGGCAACCATCGTGCCGATCAGAATGGCGCCAACGATAGAGATAGCCAGGATGATCACCGTATTCATAAAGCCAACCAGCATGTTCCCGTCGACGAACGCCTTCTTGTAATTGTCGAAGTTCAGCCAATCCTCTGGTGGTGTCAGCGCTGTGGATCGCGCCATCTCCGCACGTGACTTCAGCGACGTGAAGAGCACGACAACAAGCGGAAGCAACGCAACGAACGCGCCAAGCAGCAACGTCAAGTATTTGAGCATGGATACACTGGAGTAATGCATACGCATAGGTCGATTAAGCTCCTTTCTCCCCGAATAGCTTGTTCTGAATGAGGGTGACTATAATGACGATCAACAACAGCACGACGGCCATCGCTGAAGCGAGACCGAACTTCCCGAACTTGAACGCCGTCTCTACCGTTTGAATGACGAAGGTCCGGCTGCCGTTGGCTCCCCCAGTCATAATATACGGAATTTCGAACACACTGATCGCGCCGCTGATCGACAGAATGACATTCAGCTCGATAATTCTCCTTATGCTAGGCATAATGATGTAGCGGAATTGGTGCCAACGGTTCGCCCCGTCGATATCCGCCGCCTCATAGATGTCCCCAGGAATAGAGGAGATTGTGCCGAGGAAAATAATGAAGTTGAAGCCCATGTACCGCCATACAGAGGTTGCTGCCAGCGAGATGTTAATGAGGTCCGGATTGCCAAGCCACAGCTGTGTCAGCCCGCCAAGTCCCAACACATTCATCAGGGCATCCAACGTGCCGTCCGGACGGAAAAAATACATGAAGATGAAGCCGATCGCCACCCCGTTCAGCAGGAAAGGGAAGAACAATACGCCTTTGAAGAAGTTCTTGCCCCGCACCTTGAAGCTTAGAATCGTAGCGAAGTACAGAGCCAACCCCATCTGGGCGAAAGTAGCGACGAAGTAATACAAACTAACGGCGAACACACTGAAATAATCCGGACGTGTAAAGATGGTGATGTAATTGTCCAATCCAATAAACTGCATATTACGGGAAAATCCGTTCCAGGAAAAGAAGCTGTAATAGATCATCCGATACAGAGGCAAGTAGGAGAAGGTTACGAGAAACGCTAAGGGAATAAGCGAAAACGCAACAATAATGAGACGCCTCTGCGCCTTGTAGCTCAAATTAGCGAACGACAGCAACGGCTTCCGTCCATCCCCATGCCGCTTATTCACTGTACTGTCCATAGCATCTTCATCCTCCTATTCCAAATTTGAATTCGACCGATTAAGAGAGGGCTCGCAAGCCCTCCCCCAGCCAATCGCCTGCTTCTCACGCTTACTCCTAAGACCCGCCAGTTACTTCCTGTACCGCTTGGCCCCATCGTTCATTAAGATCGGCAAAGATCTCCTCGAGCGACTCGTTCCGATTGCCTATTGCCGCTTCTATGAGCCGTTGCTTGAAGTTTGGCTGCAACAGCCCAACCTCTGATTGCTGATCAATCTGATCGATCCAGCCAATCTCCCCTTCCGAAGCTGGCTTTTCAGAGATCAATTCCACACCAAGCTCGTCGAAGCTCGCCAATGTATCCGGCATCGGCTCGCCCTTCAATGGCGAGATGCCGCCTTCCGCTGTTGCATAGCCAGATTCATCCGCGAACCAGTACAACCATGCCAATGCAGCTTCCTTGTTGTCCGAATTGACATTGACAGCCTGCTTGTAATCACCGCCGGAGGTCGAATAGATCGTGCCGTCCTCACTCGTATACGGGAACGGCATGTAGGCGATATCTGCCGGATCTTCAGCTTGCTCCTGTATTTGCGTAATCGCCCAAGAACCGAGCACCATCGCTCCAATCTCCCCATTCGCCATCATCGTCTTCGACGTTTCCCAATCGGTAGTAGTCGGGTCGCTTTCAATCAAGCCTTCACTAGCCAGATCATACATCAAGCCGTATATAACACCGTGCGGCTTCTCTCTCTGGAACGGTTCGGGATCGCGCACAAGCTCATAATTGACGAACTCCGGATCGCCGGCAATCGCCGTCCTGCTCGGTTCCCATTGCGTCAACGGCCAACCGGCTGCGTAGTTCGTATACAACGGGACCGCATCAGTATTGTCCTTAATCGCACGCATCGCATCGAGGAATGCATCCGGCGTCATCGGCAAATCCGTAACTCCTGCCTCCTCGAACACTTTGCGGTTATACACAATTCCGTTCGCATTGACCGTTATCGGGATGCCGTATGATGTGCCATCATACTGGCGCTCATCGACGAACAAGTACTTCTCGCTCAATTCCTCCACCGAACCAAGCGGTTCGAAGAAGGTGGGCAAATCCTGCGGCAGCACAGCATTCGGAATCAACAGCACATCCCCATAATCCTGGGTATTCATCCGTATCTTCACTTGTCCTTCATAATCTGTAATCGCCTCGAAGTTGACCGTAATATTCGGATACTTCTCATTGAAGCGCGGCACATATTGTTCACGGAACACAGCATCCACAATGTCCGTCCGCTGTGTCAACACCGTAATTTCACCACTAATATCCTCAGGCGCTTGCTCACCGTTGCCGTTACCGCCTCCTGCTCCACCATTCTCCGCCCCTCCCCCGTTACCTGCTGCTCCACCGTTGCCGTTGTTGCCACCGCAGCCTGCCGCAAGACCGATCGTCAAGAGCAAGCATAGCAGCAGCCATACATATTTCTGTCTAGTCATCGCCTCATACCCCCCTGCAAATCTTTGAACATAAGTCGTTGTCGATATTTCAGCCTCTTGATCGCAAGTAGTATGTTTCGAATAATGGGAAGTTATGCATGAATTGCATGAAGAGGAAACAAGGTGGAGCCCCTAACAACACGAAAAAACTGCCTTCCGCGCCAGGCTTGCACCTGCGCAAAAGACAGTTCTTACAGACGAAATCGGTCTCTTATAAGCTATGCGGTTGTTTCACAGCCGATACAGATTGGCGATGAATAATTCTGCCCTTCACCATTAGTCGCCCGATCGTATGTTTCGGGTTCTTCACCTTCTCGATGATGCTCTTGACAGCAGCCTGCGACATTTCCTCCACATTCACTTCCACTGTCGTCAGCTGCGGATCAGCGATCGTCGAATAAATATCGTTATCGAAGCCGACCACCGAGCAATCCTCCGGTATGCGGTACCCGTGTTCCTTCAGTTTATTCGACAATATATAGGCGACACGGTCACAGTTGCACACGAAGGCGGTCGGCATATCCTTCGGCAGCTGCAGATCGACGAACGTCCCTCTTCGATCTCGGTCCGGGATGACATAATCCTCCTGCAGCTGCAGATGATGCTCCAGAATCGACTTATAATAACCGAGGAACCGATCCTGAATGCTGCTCGTCGAGTAGATATTGCCGACGAACGCGATCTTATCATGCCCTTGCTTGATCAAGTAGTTCGTCATCTCGTACATCCCGTAGAAGTTATCCGAGATGATCGCGTCGATGTCCACATCATCTGTGTAGAAATCCAGGAACAGAAAAGGGACATCTGCCTGCTGCAGCAGCTCCATATATGGCTTGCTAATTTGCCCGAGAATAATAAAGCCGTCTACCTTCTTCTCATGATAAATACGGGGAAGCACTAGCTGCTCTTCATCATACACGTTCAAAATTTGCAAAATGCCGTAATACTTGTGATTGTCCAACACCTTGGACAGATGCTCGTAAAAATGCAAATAAAACTGGTTCGCTCCGGCGAAGCGCTCGGGAATGACGACCCCGATATTGTAGGACAAGCCGTCCTTCATGGAGCGGGCAACAGAATTAAATCGGTACCCCATATCCGCTGCCAGCTGCTTAATCTTGTCCTTCAGCTCCTCGCTTACGCCATCCTTGTCATTCAGTGCCTTCGAAACGGTGACACTGCTAACGCCGATCTTGTTCGCAATATCACGCATCGTTACATTTCCGCTGCTCTTCAGGTGATGTCCCCCCTTTGCAATACGTCGTTCGTTACGTTCATAGATGATCGCGCTTACACTAACGGTAAATCATACAATGAACTTCACTATTTGTCAATCCGCGTTCCGTTCAATCATTTCCAGACAGAGGCGTCCATTATGATAAGAAGCCTTCCACGGATCGACTACATTCAAGCTCGATGGATTGCCGTTCGCTTCCACAGACCAGAACCATTCACCACCGGGGCGACGGTCGATCATATACTTCTTCGTGTAATTCCACACTCCATGTGCCAGCTCGATAAAGCGCTGATCCTGTGTGCGCTCGAACGCATTGATGAAGCCTACGATCGCCTCCGCCTGCACCCACCATACCCGGGTGTCGTCCAGCTGATCACCGTGTATCTCATTAGCGATAGAGCCGTCAGACAGTACAGCAGAGTCTGCGATCGCATATGCCAGATCCTTCACCATCGCATCATAAGTTGCATCGGTTAGCTGAGCTGCCTTGATCGCTTCATCCAGTAGCCAGCTCGCTTCGATGTCATGCCCGTAAGACTTCAGATCAATCAGGCTCTCCCACTGCTTATTGAAGAAGACCCGGTTGTATTTGCCCGCGGCATCATAGATCCGGTCACGGAACAAGTTCATCAAGTTTTCGACTCGCTCCTTCACCCGCGCATCCGGCCATACCCGATACAAGGTCGTATACGCCTCTAGCACATGCAGATGCGTGTTCATCGTAATATCTGCAAGCACACCGTTCTCACTCAGGCTAACGTTCGGCTTCTCCTCCCATTGTCGGGTGAACTCCTCCTTATACGCATTGTTCTCCTTATCGAAGCCGCGCTCCTCCATCAGCTCGAACAGCTCGCGAGCCAGCGCAAGCGCCTCCTGATCACCGGTTGCCCGCACGTATTCGCTCAGGCTGTATACCCCGAAGCCCTGACAATACACATGCTTGCGGTCGTCCGAAGGATTCCCTTCATAATCAACTAGCCAGTACAAGCCGCCATACTCCCGATCCACTAGCTTCTCCTTCATGAACTGATACGCATGCTTCGCTGCATCCAGATAAGCCGCCTTGCCCGTTACCCGATAAGCAGCAGAGAATGCCCACAGATGGCGAGCTGTTGCGATGCCGCCCTTATCCGCCTTACGGTCCATGTTCAACTCCACATCCATGAAGCCGTATAATCCGCCATGCTCCCTATCCATCATCTCGAGCCAGAAAGGCATAATATGCTCATGCAGTTCCTTCTCAATTTCGGCCGTCATTTGCTTCAACATCTATTCCACCCGCCCTTAATATAATTAAGTTATCGATAAGTTGATACTAAACTTGAACCGATACTTTTGTCAATGGAATCCTTCCCTGTACGGATGGACGTAGTATGAACTCATGGGCATGAAAAAAAACCGAATGCGATTGTATCCGCATCCGGTTCGGTTATGGGTCATTCCATTGTGCACGCTAGGAACGGGCTGCTTGCCCCGTCTTGACTGTAGCAACATCGTACATATTGACGGTCGTGCTGATCACATACTCCGGAGTCGGCTTGCCTCTGTTATCACGGTGTCCCTGAATATGCACGTCGCTCTTCTCCCAGTTCTTCCACGCTTCTACCGATTCCCAACGAATCATGATGAGCACTTCTTCCTGATCCTTCGAATGGCGGTTCACCATAATCGTGCGATCTAACAATCCTTCCATACTGTCTATCGGACTGTCTACAGAAAATCGCTCCGCCACTTGATCCGCATACCCTTCCTTCACAACAATCGAACGTGTTTGAATCATCATAGTAAGTAGTCCTCCTTCATAGATATTTTCATCTCGCCCTGCTGCGGAACATTAGCATTAGCAAGTACGGCGTGCCGATCAAGGCAACGACTAACCCCGCCGGGATTTGCTTCGGTGCTAGCGCCACTCTCCCGATCGCATCCGCGATAATGAGCATAATTGCGCCTAGAATCGCCGACAGCAGTACCAACCGCCGATGATTGTTACCCGCTGCCATGCGGGCCGCATGAGGCGCGAGCAAGCCGATAAACCCGATCGTGCCGACAGCCGATACCGCCACAGCCGACAAGATTACGCCGATACCTGCGGTATACAAGCGCGTGCGCTGAAGCTTCAGCCCAAGGCCTACCGAAGTCTGATCCCCGAACGCCAGCAGATCCACCCTTCTGCCAAGCAGCCACGCCGCAGGCAGCAGCACCGCTAGGAAGATTGCCAATTGAATGACTTCGCTCCACTCCCGTGCATAGGTAGTGCCGGCAAGCCAAGCGAGCGCAGGCGCCGCGCTCATCCCTGACTGAATGACGAGAAAATGAACGATAGCCGAGTTCACAGCCGTTACCGCGATGCCGACCAAGATGAGAATAGTAGGATGCAGTCCTCTTCTCCATGCAAGCGCGTAGACGATGACAGCAGAGACGATTGCGCCTGCCATAGCAGCGAGGGGAAGAAATGCTGCGCTCGCAGATGGAATCGCCACGAGCCATATTAGCGCCCCAACCCCTGCACCTGAAGTAACGCCGATGATCGATGGATCGGCCAACGGATTGCGGACCGCTCCTTGAATCGTCGCACCAGCGACAGCCAAGGCTGCCCCTGCCAGCAACGCTGCCATAACTCGCGGCAAGCGCAGCTCCAGCAGCACATTGTCCCCTTGCCCGAGCAGCACCGCGATCGCTTCGCTAACGGGAACCTGTACGCTGCCCAGCAATAGGGCGCCGATCAGGCACATCAGCAGCAAGCCGGTAGCGAGCATTAGCAGGACAGGATACGACAGACGCTTGCGCAAGATGCCGATACTCATCGACGTAGAGCCGCCTGGCGTTGCCGCCTCTTCGCGTGCACCGCGCAGCGCTAGCCAGATCAACCAAGGCGCACCGAGAATCGCCGTCACCACGCCAGCTGGCAGTTCACCAATCGTACTGCGGAACATCTGCGAGACGATATCTGCGAGCAACAGCACATTGGCGCCCCACAGCACACTTGCTGGCAGCAGGACACGGTGTCGGTAATAGCCAATCAGCCGGATCAAGTGCGGCGCGATCAAACCGATGAATCCGATCGGTCCAACTACACTCACCGTAGCCGCGGCAAGCAGCACAGCGATCAGAAGCGCCACGATGCGCGCTCTGTCAACGCGTTGTCCCAATGACTGTGCTGTTTCTTCACTGAGCTCCAGCATGTCTAATGCGCGGGTCATGACGAGCGCCACAAGCAATCCGCCGGCTATCCACATCCACGAATACTGCACACCAGTCCAGTCATTTTGGATCAAGGAGCCCGAGCCCCATATGAATAGACCGTTCGTTTCATCCTCATACAGCAGCTGCATCGTGCTAGTGAAGGACGACAGTACGAGTGTCACAATCATCCCAGCCAATGCCATGCGCACAGGTGTGCTTCGCTTACCTCCTGCCAGCACATAAGCCATAACTGCTGCGCTTGCACCGCCTATGAAGGCTAGCAGCAGCGGCATTTCCGTCTTCAGCGCAGGCAAAAATACGGCAGCCAAGACAACAACAAAGTACGCTCCGGCATTAATACCGAACGTCCCTGCTGAAGCAAGCGGATTGCGCGTAATCGTTTGCAATAACACCCCTGCCACAGCTAATGCCGAACCCGCCAGCATAGCCATCGCTGCCCGAGGCATACGCATCTCCCATACGATATGATGCTCCAGCTTGTCCTCTCGCGCGAATAGCGCTTCAAGAACCATATGAACAGACATATTCGACTGACCATACGTCAAACTGACGAATAAAAGGACAAAAAGGAGGGCAAACCCTCCTCCGAATACGATACCGCTTTTTGTCCATCCCGTCCTAAACCGGGATAATGATGCCGAATTCACTGTTCGTTTCATTGGGTCAACAGCTCAACTACCTTCTCAACTACTCTTTCCGAAGACAGCGGTCCGCCGAACAGCCACATATCTCCGCCCAATGCGTAGTAACGTTCTTCCTTCACGAAGTTCAGACCGTTCCACACCGCATTGTCCTTCAATTGATTCTCGAACGGATTGTCGTCATCCTGTGCGACATACAGGAAGTTGGCATCCTGCACATCAGCTAACCGCTCTACCGAAGCCGTCTCGAATCCGTTCGGCTGAAACGTGTCCGATTCGAACGCATTGTGCAGTCCGATCTTCTCCAGCAGCTGAGAGGACATTGCATTATCGGTAAATAAGCGCATAACCGCAGCGTTCTGGTTCGTCCAAGCTTGGGTAATGACGAACGGCGCGCCTTCCTTGCCTGCATCCTTCAATGTTTGGCTTGCTGCATCAAGTGAGTCCTGAAGCTGCGCCATTACTTCATCTGCCTTCTCTGTCTTGCCAAGCACTTGCGCCATCGTATAGAACGTTTCTTCCATATAGTTGTACGGATCCTGGATATTCTCCTCGAACTCCGAGCCGAATACGATCGTCGGCGCAATGCCGTCTAGCGCATCATAAGAATTAGCTACGCGGAAATCTACCGCGAAGATCAGGTCAGGTTCGAGCGCGGCAATCGCCTCCAGATCCGGCTCTTGACGTGTTCCTACATCGACTACACTTGCATCGAATTCGCCGGCATCCACCCAACTGGTGTAGCCTTCCATATCTGCAACGCCTACAGGCTGAACTTCCAGAGCCAACATATTCTCGGCAAGCGACCATTCCAGCACAACAACCTTCTCCGGATAGGCGTCAATCGTCTCCGTGCCCATCGCATGCTCAATCGTAATCGGCTCAGCCAACTGGCCGGACTCAGCATCTGACGGCTCCGAATTGCCATCCGTTGACTCGGTGTTCCCGCTATCTTGGACCTCAGCTTGATTGTTGTTAGACGATGCAGCGCCGTTGTTGTCGTCCGAATTGGAAGCAGCTCCGCATGCGGCTGTGACTAGAACTAAGGATAGTACGACAAGATATAACATTGGTTTGATGAAAGCTTTCATGTATGGGGTTCCCCTCTCCTGTTGTTAACAATATCTATATTATATGGAATGCACGCGTTCTAATCTGCTCGGCTGCGGCTCGCGCTCAGCCTTCGCATTCAACGGAATGACAGCAGCATGGCCTTCCTTAACCAAGGCATACGGCAGGCACAACGGCGCTCCGGTACGCGGGCAAGGGATGACATCCGCTTCAATACCGAATACCTCCTGCAGCATACTGCTCGTAATAACCTCTGCAGGTTGGCCAGCTCGCACAATGCTGCCTTGCTTAATCGCAACAATATGCTCCGCATACATCGAAGCGTGACTCAAGTCATGAACGACCATAACAATCGTCTTGCCTACCTCCCGATTCAGCTGCTCCAGCAGCTTGAGCACTTCCAGCTGATGCGCCATATCCAAGTAAGTCGTTGGCTCATCGAGGAACAGAATGTCCGTGCCTTGCGCTAGCGCCATCGCGATCCAAGCACGCTGCCGTTGTCCGCCGGACATCGATTCAATCTGTCTGTCAGCAAGCTCATTCATATTCGTCACCTGCAGCGCCCATTCAATCATCTTCTTATCTTCCTTGGACAGTGTGCCGAGTCCCTTCTGATGCGGAAAGCGCCCGTACGCAACGAGCTCCCTCACGGTCAATCCTTCTGGGGCAACCGGATTTTGCGGCAGGATCGCGAGCTGCTTGGCAACCTCCTTCGTCTGCATCTGCGAGATCGACTTGCCATCCAGATAGACTGATCCTTTGTTCGCCTTCATTAACCGTGCCATCGTCTTCAGAATCGTCGACTTCCCCGAACCGTTCGCACCGACCAACGCCGTCACCTTGCCGTCCGGAATCACAAGATCGAGATTCTCGACAATCGGTTGACTGCCGTATGAGATATGCAGCTTATCCGCGAATAAACGGGCCACGTTCATCACTCCCTGTAGATGTATATGTACAATGATAATCATTATCAATATCAACCATAGATAATGATAATGATTTTCATTCGTGATGTCAATAGTTTTTGTGGTTTTTTTGTGTAGGTTTTTGTTGGGAGTGAGGGAGGAATGGAAGGGCTAAGGCGACCGCAACAATCCGCTCGCGATCGCCTTAACATCACATTTTTCTTATTACGGGGTGTCAGTGTGCGCCGTTTGAATTTCAGGCAAGACCGTATTGCCGTAGCTTATCCAGGCAGTCCAATCGTCCAATCCATCGAAAGTGTCAGCTACTTCTGGGTTGGAAGGGGATCGCGTATACATAAGAAAATTATCAATATAAAATGAAAAATCCGAATCCGGCGAGTGTCCTCTAAACGCAAGATGAGTTAATTGATATTCCTCGTCGTCTGGAATAGTCAGCGTCCCTGTCACAGTCTGCCACTCACCTAACTTCTCGGTATCCGCTGTAGGTGGTAGTACCAATTTCTTATGATTCGGATGCTCGGTATCACTATATAAATGAAACCCGTACAATCCATTGTATGTTGCAGCTGCCTTGTGAAAGTAGATTTGATATACATAGGTATAAGTCTTTCCACGCTCTAAAGACAGCTTCTGAGACACACTATTCGTCCCTTGAGGTAACGCTTGAATGACGAGTACATGCTCAGTCAACCCTTGAACCATGGGAACACTTGTGTTGCCGTAGCTTGTCCAAATAAACCAGTCCGCCAAATCACTAAAAGTTTCGGTTACCAGTGAGTCTTTCGGCGAGTGTTCATATAAGACAAAATTATCAATATAAAAATCAAAATCAGAACTAGGCGAGTGCCCCCTAAGAGCTAGACGAGTATACAAGTAGTCTTTATTATCTGGTATAGACAGCGTACCCTTTACCGTCTGCCATTCTCCAATCTTCCCAATGTCAGCTGTAGGGGGAAGATGATATTTCTCATGATCCGGATGCTCGGAGTCACTATAAAAGTTAAACCAATATAACCCGTTATAGGACTGGGCGGCTTTTTTAAAATAAATTTGATATTCGTAACTGTAGGTTCTCCCAGGTTCGAGCAAGACATTTTGAGAAACACTGTTAGTCCCTTGGGGAGATGCTTGCAGCCTCAGCACTTGTTCCATAAAATCAAACACCGCTGGAGAAACCGTATTGCCATAGCTAATCCAAGTATACCAATTGTCCAAATCATGAAAATCCTCTATTACCGTTGATTGATCTGGTGTTTGCATATACAGGACGAAGTCGTCAATATAAAATTCAAAGTCGGAGCTAGGTGAATGCCCTCTGAAAAACAGTCGAGTTTGATGATAATCTTCATGATCAGGAACCGTGAATGTACCTTCGATGGTTTGCCATTCTCCTATCTTCCGGGTATCCGTTGTGCCAGGAAAATAAAGCTTCTCATGATCAGGATGGCTAGGGTCACTGTACAAATGGTACCAATAAAAACCGTTGTAAGACTTCGCTGGCTTCTTGAAGTAAATATTGAATGTGTAGCTGTACGTTTTTCCACGCTCCAACGTTATTTTTTGGTACACCGTGCTAGTCCCTTGAGGATCAGCCTGAAGTTTGAGAACCTCATCAATGAAACCTTGTGATAGCAAGTTTCCATTGTCATCATAGAAATACTTCATGATTTTATCGTTAGAATACATTTTTTCCAACCGGTTGTTTTCATTGTATTGGTACTCTACTTCCGAGGTATTCGCGAATGCATAGCTTGGACTGCAAAGAATAAGTAGCAGTGAAACGAGTACTAGTTTTTTCATCTCAAATCCCCTTGTTCATATATTTTCCCTGTTACTCATCAAGTACCCATTCAGCACCGAGAATGGCTCCATCATATACCTTACTCCAATTATTGAATAGGTTCGTTCCTTCGGCTTCATCTAATCTCCAATTACTAACAAGTCCTGTCTCGCCACCAGTCAGATTGGCATTCATACTATCTTGAATCTCTGTCTCCGATCTGGCATATTCCCATACACGTATCCCTTTCAGCTTCCCCGCAAAATGATAGCCGCCATTGGTATAGCCGCCCAACACAATTTGCCCATCATAACTTACTGGATCAACCACATCTACTGTGTCCGTTTGCTCTTGTCCATTCACATATATTCGGGCATCGCGTTCCTCTTTCACCACTGCAATATGGGTCCACTCATTCTCTTGTATGACAGGAATAGATCTTGTTTCATGCACAGTGCCATCATAAGTTCTAAGAATGATTTTCCCTTGATTCGCAAATATTTCCCAACCTCTATCCGGATGTTTCCCTGCAGAGATAATTCGTTGATTCACATCAGCAAGATCTTCTTGACTGATCCATGCTTCAAATGTAAAGTCTCCGGTCGTGAAATTTAACTTCGGATTGATACCTAAGTTGATCGTATCTCCTTCACCATCCAACTGTAGAGCATACTGTGCTTCATCCCAGATTGCTCCATGCATTATGCCATGATGCTCGATAGGGGAAGAATCATACACGCTATCCCCGCTTCCTTCTTCCAGCTTCCAATAACCCGTCAGCCCTGGCTCCGTCCCAATCAGGATAGCACTCATTTCATCCTGAATCTCTGACTCCGTTCTGGGGTACGCCCACACACGTACGTCTTTCATTCCCCCTGTAAAATGATAGCCGCCATTGATATAGCCACCAAACACAACTTGTCCATCATAGCTTACTGGATCGACCAGATCTACCGTCTCTGTCTGATCTACTCCGTTCACGTAAATTCGCGCATCGCTTTCCTCTTTCATCACTGCAATATGGGTCCATTCATTCTCTTGTATGACAGAATTAGATCTCGTTTCATGCACAGTTCCATCATAGGTTCTAAGAATGATCTGCCCTTGATTCGCAAATACTTCCCAGCCTTTATCCGGATACTTCCCTGCAGATATGAGTCTTTGATTCACCCCAGCAAGATCCGTCTGATTGATCCACGCTTCATATGTAAAGTCTTCCGTCGTGAAGTTCATTTCCGGTATCTCGCCTAAGTTGACTTGATCCTGTATGCCGTCAAACTTCAACACATATCGTCCTTCATCCCAAGCTGCTCCTTGAATCGTTCCATGATGCCTGTTGGATGAATAATCATATACCCTGCTCCCGATACCTTCCTTCAACCTCCAATAGCCTGCCAGTCCTGACTCCGTTCCAGTCAAGATAGTATTCTTGTCACTTTGGATCACTGTCTCCGTTCTGGCATAATTCCAGACGCGCACCTCTTTGATCTTCCCTGCAAAATGATACCCTCCATTAGCATAGCCGCCTAATACGACTTGTCTCTCATAACTCGATGGATGTATAACATCTACCGATTCCGTGTGCTCTTGTCCGTTCACGTATATTCTAGCGGTGATCCCCTCTTTGACTACTGCAATATGGGTCCACTCATTCTCATTCATGACTTTATTGGACCTTGTTTCATGGACGGTTCCATCATAAGTTCTCAGAATAATTTGTCCTTGATTCGCAAGAACTTCCCAGCCTTCACTTGGGTGCTTTCCTGCAGAGATAATTCGTTGATTGATGCCGGAAACATTCGCTAGATTGATCCACGCTTCATATGTAAAATCTGCGGTAGTGAAGTTCAGTTCTCGTATGATACCTAAGTTGACTTGGTTCTCAGCTCCGTCAAATAGCAGCGCATAACGTGCTTCATTCCAAGTTGCTCCTTGAATTGTTCCATGATGCCTATTCGGGGAAAAATCGTAGATTCTACTTCCGCTTCCTTCCCTCATCCTCCAATAGCCTGCCAACCCTAGCTCTGTTTCAGCCAGATTAGCATTCATCCCTGCTTGAACTGCCGTCTCCGTTCTGGCATACTCCCAAACGCGCACCTCTTTCATCTTCCCCGCAAAATGATAGTCGCCATTGGTATAGCCGCCCAACACAACTGGTCCGTTGTAGCCTTCTGGATCGACCACATCGACTGTTTCTGTATGTTCTTTTCCGTTCACGTATATTCGTGCGTCGCTTCCCTCTTTCACGACTGCGATATGGGTCCATTTATTCTCCGACAGTACACCATTTGACCTCACTTCATGTACGGTTCCATCATATGTTCTAAGAATGATTCGTCCTTGATTAGACAATACTTCCCATCCCTCATGCGGATGATAGCCCGCTGAAATAAGTCTTTGATTCACGCCAGCTACATTCGCGAGATTGATCCACGCTTCAAATGTAAAGTCTTCAGTCGTGAAATTGATTTCCGGTACGACTCCTATATCCACGATATCCTCTGTACCATCAAATTCTAGAGCGTACTGCGTATCGTCTGACCTTGAATTAATATCTATTAAATTTCCATTATCGTCATAATTGTACTCCGTGGTAACCATATGATGCGGGGCATCACTTCGAGTAAGTCTATTCTCATCGTAGAAGTAATGTACCTTCTCCGCCGATATGGGTATAGCCAAGAAAGAAATTACACAACATACGGTAAGAATCAATATGCCAATACGCTTCATGAACATGTTATTCACTCCAATCTTAGTAAGCGCCACAACCAAGTAGTGACGACTATTGTCATCGTTCAATTGACTCAGTTATTGTATCAAAAAAACCGCAAGATGTGGGTTACCTGTGGTTATTAGATCTAATCATGTTCCCTGCTAAGGACGTAATATTCTGTATTCAAAGTAACGCTTGGAAGTAGAGATTGCCGTAACCTGTCTAGGGATTCACTTCGAATCTTCCTCACCTATCCTCACGGACAGTGCACAACAAATCGGCTATGCACCCCCGACGCCTACGGTATGCTGAAGACTCTCACTCCTCTGTTACGCTACTAAGCGCGCCAAGATAAAGACCACAAGGAGCATAGCCACTTGTGGTCTTTATAAATGATGTAGCTATTTTAGGATCAGTAGGTCAAACAACACCATTCCCAGTCCAACAACTACAGTTAAATAGCCACCATATTTAACTGCTTCAACAGATTTTACTCCCAAAGGTCTTAAGTGTAATATCTTATCTGGTATTAGTATCTGCAAAAATCCAAACACAGCTACCAAAATCCCTATAACAGTTATTATACTCATTTTCATATCACATCCTTATGATTTTACCAACCATCACCATTCAACATATTAATCCACTCTTGTGCACTTGGGGCACCCTCATACGCTGGCAACAATCGTCCATTTTTACCAAGATTAAATGGTAATTCCCATGATTGAGCGTATTCTTTTTCTACTGAAACTGGAAGGAAATACACTTCAGCAGCGCCTCCTGCTCCACCGCCATATGAAAATTCTACATATTTATCGTCATGCTTCAATGTAGCCTCCCCTATAAGTAGGGCTCCAAATGCACCACCTTCACTTGCGGTCCAACTACCCATTTCACCCTCAATATCATTAGTAACTGATACTCCCCCAGTGATGGTAGCACTTGCACCAGCTTGCCCGTAACTTGGAACAAAGTATATTTTTATTTTGTTATCCTTCACTTCCACACCTATCTTGGCACCTGCAATAAATGATGCCCCTGCTTCTGCTTTCACGTACGCAGATACACCTACAAATTGTGTTTCTCTAATTTTAGTAGCCCATGCGTGCATACTATCTTGATATTTTTCCCATTCACCTGAACTATTACAGCCTGTACAAGTTAATCCCGTACTCTTTCCTGCTAAAATCGTATCTATATGACGTTGGGCAGTCAACCAGTTATTCTGGGCTTCAGCAATTAAACTTGCCGCCTGCTCGGCATTACTTGGCATTTTTAGTGCTGCTCCAAAAGAATCTTTCATATGACCCGATGGATCGATATATCGAAGTGGATTATTTTCCACATACGTATACAGGTTAAGTGAGAGCGGATTTGTCAGTTCCCCCTCATAACTATCTTAGACTATGAACCCACCTGTTTTTCCCATCGTGAAACTATCTCTAACATAGCATTTCTTTAGAACGTTGAGAACCGTTTTTTAGTTGTAGCAGGCAGCAGGGAAGCTTCTTAAGTGGCTCGAAGTAGAAGCCTCCCGGCGCCTTCGCTTGGGCTACATCTTCCTGTAAAAAAAATAAGAAACATTGCAAGTTTGTTAATCGGAATTCTCGGCAATCGGTAAGGCGTAAGGCTTCTGGTGCTTCAAGATGCTGTAGACGATGTTTACCAGCCGCCGCATGATGCACACCAGCGCTTGCTTCTTCGTCTTGCCTTCGGCCATCTTGCGCTGGTAGTAGGCATAGAACGCCGGATTGCGCGGCGTTTTCGTGGTGCGATGCACGGCGATCTGCCGAACCGCCATGCCTAAGAAGATGTCATGCAAGCTGCGGTCGCCTTGCTTGCTCTTGAAGTACCGCCCTTTGCCGCCAGACCCGGCAAAGATCGGGGCGACTCCGGCATACCGCGCCAGCTTGTTCGCCGTTGGGAAGCGGCGGATGTCGCCAATCTCGGCGGACAGTTCCGCCGACGTGACCACATCCACGCCCGTCATCGTATGGAGCAGGCAACCAGTCTGCTCTAGCATCTGTTTCAACTTCGCCTCGACCTTCTTCAATTCGTCTTGGTAGAAGCGAATCTGCCGGACTTGTCCGCGAATGACGAGTTCTTTTTCCTCGGCATACGTGAGGCAAGTATTGCCGTCCTCCTGAACGCAATGCAAGATGAGCTCTGCCTTTTTCGTGGAGCAGCTAAAGTTGCTATGCTTTTGCAGGAATTGCGTGAGCTGCTTGGGTGTTGTATCCGTGACATAAGACGGCAGCGGGTACGCTTCCCAGAAGGCAAGCGCCGTCTTGCCGTCCACTTGGCTAAAGAAGCGGTTGTAGCTTGGGTACACATAGCTAAGCTGAATATGAAGCTGCTTCACCAAGCCCGTTAGATTCTTCGCAATTCCTCTGCGGCGCGTCACAAGCTGCCGCATCACCCAGAAGTGCTCATCCGGCATAAAGTCCGGCAAGTGCTTCAGGTCATCCTTCAGCACCCGCGCGACACATTCCGCATCCCATGAATCACTTTTGTGAACGGTGGCATAGCTTTGCCGCTTGGCGGCACTGAATGCTGGATTAATGGACTTGACCCATTGTCCTTGCTGGATGAGGTACAAGCCCAGCGCCCAGCCGTAGCCGCCTGTATCCTCCAAGCCGTACACAACGGTAAAGCCATTTTCGCGGTACGGTTGGAGCAACGCTAACAACTTTGGGAACGCTGTTGGCTTGTTCAGGAATTGCAGTTCGCCCAGCTTTTCATTCCAGCAATCCAAGAGTACAGCGGTATGATGATCTTTGTGCAAGTCAATGCCCACGTACAGCATGCGGGACACATCTTCCAGTGCCATCCTCTCCTTTCATGGTCATACGTGCGGACGACAAGCAACAGGCGGCATCCTCGGCTCAAGCGTTAGCTTCCACGAAGCCCGCACAGATAGCAAAGCCAAACCTGTTTTTGTAGCCAGCATCATACGACAGATAAAGGGCAAAAACCCTTACGCCTTCCCCCTGAAACCAAGAGGAAGGCGTAAATGTTCTTGCTGAGCAAGGCGGCATCCTCATTTCGAGCGTCAGCTTCTCTCGAAGCCCGCAATGATAGCTCAGCCTGTCCATGCTCGGTAAGGGCAGAAGCCCTTACCTGTTCCACCTGCGGTAGCAGGCTGGAACAAGTAAACGCTCTGCTTCGGTGGGGCAAGCCGAACGGCTTACCCTTGCTTCATCTTCCACACCCTGCGCCAGCCCTTGGGCTGCATGACTTCATCGGTGAAATACTGGCGGTTGTACCGCTGCCGAACTTGACGGCTGCGGATGCTCTCGATCACCACCTTGCTGGGGCGGACGATGATCTTCTTGATCCAGCCGCCGTCCAGCACCTTCTCCCAAACCTCGGTGGTGCGGTTGGCGAAGTAGAGCCGAAGCGCGGCTTCAATGACGGCGTTCGCGCCGTCCAAGCCTTCCTCGTCTGCCTGTTCCTTCGCCATGCGGAGCAAGTCCGCATCCAGATTTGTCGTGTACTTCACACGCTTCATGCTTGCTCGCCTCCTTGAATGACACGTATGGTCATCTCGCCATGCTGCCCTTCGATCTGCACCTGACAGCCAGCGGTGAAGCCCATCTGCGCTAGCCACTTGCCTTGCAAGCGGATGCTTGGCGCATACACTGCCTGCCGCTCGGCGGTCAGGTAGCGGAATGTCTCGGAAACCGTCAACTTCCTCATACGTACCAACTCCCTCTCGAATAATGAGAGGATATGAAAGGGGCATATGCAGATGCCTACACATGCCCCTTGAAATGCGGTATAATCCACACAAGGTTGCTGTGACAGCCAGAGGCTGTACGTGTAGGTACTCGTATTACCTGCATGAGCTTGCAAGTGTTCCCGCACTTGCAAGTCACGGCGACCCCTTCCATGTCCTCCAGCTAGAACAAGGAAAGCACCCATCCGACTGCGCGGCACAGTAAGCCGATGCCGACCACGATCCACGTCAGTCCGAAGATGCATTGCATCCAGCGACTTGATTCCAACCAGTTCAACCAGAACAAGATTCTCCCCCCAATCTCCTAATGCCGAAGCACTGGCTCTACAGCCTGCTCACATGTCCAAATTCAGGATTTGTACCGCCTTGTTTTTGATTTGTCAACGATGTTTTTCTGGGTTGTTTTTGCCCTAGCCCCTTTCTAACTCTCTTGCAGGGAATGGGTTTTCGCCTTTCGTTAGCTATCGCTTTACTCCGTTTTGAGCCGGAAAACAATCTAGTGGTTGATAATAATAAGATGAATCCAAAAGAAAGATGGAACACAAAACGGGGCTTGTATATTTGGAAATTCGTTGAATCCCCACGAAGTGGATCAGGTAACGAATTTCTTAGCCTACAAGCCCCTAAACAATGTTCCATTCCTATATGGATTCATCTAAGTATTTCAACCACTTCTATTAATCCGGCTCACCGCTTTGTAAAGCGAAAGTATAGGTTATACCTGAATTTAGCTGGCAAAGCTCGCTTTGCGGTGGAATCCTTCATGAATCGAAAAGTAAGAATGGAACGCAAGAAAGGCTTGTGCCGGGACCAACTTCGTAAGACGGTCTTCACACAAGCCAAACTATAGTTCCATTAAAGAAACCGATTCATCCTAATTCTTCACCGCAAGAGCGCTCGTAGCCAGTCTAGCCCCTGTATAACCAAAATCCCGAAAGGCGAAATTGTTATCCCTGCATGTCCACAGGCTTCTTGGTTTCCATTCTCATCGTTCACGATTCCCCAAAATCATCATTGTTGATCGCCTTCTTGCCGAAGGCTGTTTCCTTCCTTAATCATGAATCCCTGAGGGCTTCGCCCTCACCACTACATACCCAAACCTCGTTTATTGATTTATATATTCCCATGCTTTCAGATGGTTTACTGGACAGAGCCAGGGGAAAACGCAGCCAGGATGGAGGACCGCCTCCAAGCACAGAGATTGAACCATCGAAGAAAGGGCTTGTTTGTGTACGCGATATCGAGAAACTGTTGACCACCTACCAACCTTCTTCACTTATTCCAGTCCCATTTATGCTCTACCGATCCAATCCAGCACAACAGTAACAGACAACAAGCAAGGTTCCTAGAAACAGTGGAATAAGTGAAGATGCGCGAGATCCAACGGTTGCACCACCACCCAAACAAGCCCGTCCCTCGGTTCAAACTCTGTGCTTTTATCGGCTTCTCCATCCTTGCGGTTTCCCCGGCCTGCATCCAGT